>Ga0302325_10004823_pt1 | contig 31052 bp, 38 predicted proteins | sample Palsa_T0_2_FD_201948 | JGI IMG/M metagenome (GOLD analysis project Ga0302325, IMG submission 201948) | Peat permafrost microbial communities from Stordalen Mire near Abisko, Sweden - Palsa_T0_2 | ecosystem: Environmental > Terrestrial > Soil > Palsa > Peat permafrost | place: Sweden: Abisko... | reverse complement strand
ACTTCTACAATAAGTTCTCGGTCGCCACGTCGGTCAACTGCCAGAGGGCGAGTATCATCAACAAGACAACCTACGCGTCGAACCACGCGGAATACCCTTTCCACAGCAGAGATACAGGCCGAAATCGCTCCGTCCAGATCGTCAAGGAATAATAGATTGACTCCAGCACCTTCTGAGGCAGAACAAGAGTCTGTGACACCCACTCTGGGGACAGTCGAACTTGCTACCCCGATCAAGGCGGAACCACAAGAGGATAGTCCGAAAGGTGGATCGGATAAGGAGAACCAAGTCCCCTTGTTGGCGGTACCAAGTTTACTTGGCAGCGTTAAGAAAGGTCAGCAATTGACTCCCCCTCCTGAATATGTGAGTCCGCGGAAACTCGATATCGCGCGGTTAACTGCTACGGAGAATTCTTCTATTTCCCAGGGCCCGAGGAATAGAGTTGTGATCACGCATCTTGTACTGAATAATTTCAAATCGTACGCTGGACTACAACTCATTGGACCTTTCCATACGGTATGTTCTATTACTGATTGTTGCTAATGGTAGTCTTTCTCTTCGGTTGTTGGACCCAACGGTTCCGGGAAGTCGAATGTCATCGACTCGTTGTTGTTTGTGTTTGGATTCAGGGCAAGTAAAATGCGACAAGGCAAGATCTCTGCTTTGATCCACAATTCGGCAGCACATCCGAATTTGGATTCATGCAGTGTCGAAGTCCACTTTGAAGAAATCACCGATCTGGTACTATTCGGATATGACAGCACTAATAGTAGCCCGGTGGTGGCGTGGAACACGTCCCAGATTCCAAAATAGTAGTCGCGAGAAAGGCATTCAAGAACAATGCCAGTCAGTACACAATCAACGCAAAGAACAGTAACTACACGGAAGTCACGACTATGTTACGTGAGAAAGGAATCGATCTAGACCATAAACGATTTCTCATCCTTCAGGTACATTCCCATGATACAAATCTCTAACCTCCAGGGCGAAGTCGAGTCCATCGCCCAAATGAAGCCGAAGGCACAAAATGAACACGACGACGGTCTCTTAGAGTACCTCGAAGACATCATCGGTACCGCAAAATACAAACAACCCATCGAAGACTCCGCAAAAGAAGTCGAAGCCCTCAACGAAGTCTGTCTCGAGAAATCCAATCGTGTCGCCATCGTCGAGAAAGAGAAGGACAATCTCGAGGGTCAAAAGACTACTGCTTTGGCATATATCAAAGATGAGAATGAATTGATTAGGAAACAATCCGTTTTATATCAAGTATACGTCGCTGAGTGTGGGAATAACATCAATCTTACCTCTGAAGTTTTGGTATACCGTTGTTATATATGGCGGCTGATGTTAGAATAATCTTCAAAAGGAGCTGGACGAGGAGATGGCGAATCATAAAGGCAACGAGGATGAAATTAAGAAACTTGAGAAACTGCACAAGAAGGGCACAGATGAGCTTCACGTACCTGTCCTTCTGATCTTCTCTGATTACAGGCTCTCGAGAAAGCGAACGCAGATGTTGCAAAGCACTTGGCCAAATTCGATCGCGAGGATGTCCAATTACAGGAGAAGAAAAAGCACAAACTGCAGAAAAAAAAGAAACTGCAAAAGGCTGTGCAATCAGTACTTCCCAGCTTCTACAGACCTGACCGGTAGAGCAAACATTCTCATACAGAAGCTTCAACGTGGATCTCTAACCATACCGAAGAGATAGAGAAACATACCTCCAAACTGGCTGAGCTGGAATCCAGTCTTGCTGTCGAGGAGAAAGAACTAGATGCCATCCGAGACGGTTTGAAAGGTAACGCCTTTTCTCCGAAGTTTCTAAGAAATAGTCAAAACTCAGGGCTTCAGCGATCAAATTGAGAAAAAGCAAAAATCTCTTGAACCATGGACGGCCCAAATTAACGAGAAACAAGCTGCTATCGCTCTTACACAATCCGAACTAGACTTGATTCGTGAAAAAGAATCACAAAGCGTTAAGGCAGTTGAAGAAGTTCAAGCGAAACTGAAAACCCTATCCAGTGACAAGGCGGCCAAGGAAGCAGATCTAAAGCAATCTCAAAAGGAGTTGGGAGCACTTGCAAAGCAAACCCAAGATGCGCAGGCGAAATTGAATGATTGTCTACAGAAAGGTGCTAAGATATATGAGGCCTTATCGCAAAGTCGGGCAAAAGCCGATGAAGCCAAAGCCTCGCTCTCGGCTTCGCAATCTCAAAGTCAAGTGTTGACGAGTTTGAATCGTCTACGTGACAGCGGTCGTGTTCAGGGATTTCATGTACGCTCCGGTGATGATGATTCTGATAACAGGGTCGACTTGGAAATCTTGGCACGATTGACGCCAAATATGATGTCGCTATCTCTACTGCTTGTCCTCAATTAGATAATATGGTTGTAGATACAGTTGAAGCGGGACAGCAATGTATCGAATATCTCCGGAAAAATAATGTCGGCAGAGCAAACTTTATTGTCCTCGACCGTCTTCCTCAGCGAGATTCATCAGCCATCTCGACTCCCGAAAATGCACCTCGCCTGTTTGACTTGGTACAACCCAAAGATCGACGATTCGCACCTGCTTTCTACAGCGTATTATCTGACACCATTGTCGCAAAGGATTTGGCCCAAGCGAATCGCGTTGCGTATGGTGCCAAAAGATGGAGAGTGGTTACTTTGGAAGGGGGCCTGATTGATAAATCCGGTACTATGACCGGTGGAGGCACCAAAGTTTCAAGAGGTGGTATGAGCGATAAACTTGCTGCGGATACCAGCAAGGAATCTGTTGCCAAGATGGAGAAAGACAGAGATGCTCTTGAGACCGAGTATGCTGAATTCCGAGCCCAACAAACCGAGTTGGAGAAGAAAATATCTGCTTTGGAGAAACGGGGACCTGAGTTGGAAATGCAACAATCCAAATTATCACTCGAAATCTCTGCACTTGATAAGGCAACGGATGACGCACAAAAACAACTCGCTGATCTCAAGTATATCTCTCAAACCGTCCAAGCTTAATTTTAGATCTCAAACTGTAAATGCCGCCTCCGACAAGAAACAGATCTCAGCCTTGGAAGCAAAGATTTCCAAACTAACATCTGACGTGGACAAACTTCGTGCTGAGACCGCAGGAATAGAAAATGAGATCAAAGCCCTCCAGGAAAAAATCATGGAAATCGGTGGAGTCAAACTCCGAAGTCAGAAATCCAAAGTCGATGACCTGAGAGAGCAGCTCGCCGCCCTCAACGACCGCATCACTACCTGCGATGTTGCCCGTACAAAGAACCAAAAGGACTGCGAGAAGTTTGCCAAGATTATGAAATCTGGTGAGGAGGAGTTGGAGACTTTGGTACAGGAATTGGCAGAGTTGGAAGAGGATATGAAACGGTCCTCCCAGAACGCCGAGAAAATCAGAAAGAAGGCTGAGGATGCTGAACATGTATTTCTCACTTTTGCCCATGGCTAATTTGAGATTTTGTCGGTCAAAGCGGATGAACTCAAGGAATTGAAGGAGAGTTTGGATGAGAGGAGGGCGGCGTTGACTGCGACCCGAGGCGAGGAGATTGAGATGCGGAATCGCATTGAGGAGCATCAAAAAGTTTTGGTCGATAATCAGAAACGCGCCAAACATTGGACCGAGAAACTCAAGCACCTGGCTTTGAACGAACTAAGGTATAAGAAGGCCCGGGTCAGCATCTAATTCTAGTTCGATGCTCGGAGACGAAGCACAAGAACTCGTTGACTACAGCGAAGATGAACTCGCCGATATGGACAAGGAGAGATTAAAAGCCGAGATTGCCATCCTTGAAGGTTCCCTACTTTTGGCTTCTGTATCTGACCACGGTAGAAAAGATCCAAAACGTCAAGGTCGATTTCAATGCCTTGGAAGAGTATCAACGACGAGAAAAAGAGTACAAGGAACGTTCAAGTGATCTAGAACAGACAACTGGTACTCGTGATTCAGCGAAGAAACGTTGCGATGACCTCCGAAAGCGCCGGTTAGAAGAGTTCATGCATGGGTTCAACATCATTTCTCTTCGATTGAAGGAGATGTATCAAGTACGTGCCTAAAGTATTACGCCTAATTGTATAGATGATCACCATGGGCGGTAATGCAGAACTAGAGCTCGTGGATAGTTTGGACCCATTTTCCGAAGGTATCTTGTTCAGTGTCATGCCTCCCAAAAAGAGTTGGAAGAATATCTCCAATCTCTCCGGCGGTGAAAAGGTGCCTCCACTATTGAAAGAAAAGCTTACGTTCAGACCCTGAGTTCACTCGCCCTGGTCTTCGCATTGCATCATTTCAAACCAACTCCACTGTACGTCATGGACGAAATCGACGCAGCGCTCGACTTCCGCAATGTATCCATTGTCGCAAACTATATCAAAGAACGAACCAAGAACGCCCAATTCATCGTCATTTCTCTCCGTAACAACATGTTTGAGCTCGCAGCGCGACTTGTAGGTATTTACAAGACTTCTAATATGGTATTTATCCCTTGAGAAGGTCTCCCTGATATCTCAGACAAAAAGCATCACGATCGATAATAAGGATTATTTAGGAACCAATCCGCAGAAGGCATGAAGCGGATATTTGTTTGGTATGGGGTGGGTCTGTTCCATGTATTTTTTAGGCGAAATGAAAGATTTATGTCTATACTATGTTTGGGGTATCTAATTGTAACTGTTCTTGCTCCGTGAGCCCGAGATAGTATAAGAGCAGCGAAAGGTTGGGATGATTGATGCGTGCGGTTGCCTATTAATCAATCCACGATGAATTAGGCGAGTACGTTTTCTTGGAGTTTTGGTTTTCCGTTGAAGGCTACTCCGAAGGAGGAACGTTGGAGCATGAGCAGGTCGTTTGCCCCATCGCCTACTGCGATCACCTGAAATCAGTAAGGGTCGACAACATTGAGATACTTGATCCAATGATATCTCTTCCTCTTTAGCAATAAACTCGATAAGTTCCTTCTTCCGTTGACCATCAACAATATCTCCCAGCACTTTCCCAGTTAAAACGCTGCCATCCTCCGAAGCTTCCATCTACAATCAGCATTCCCCTGAAATCCGCATACAGTATTGGCAAATGCATAGTGTAATCCCAACTCCCCTTGAACATATTTCGCCAATGGTACGAACCCTCCACTGACCACAGCAAGCTTATATCCCAATCTTCTTAACCGTGAACACAATAATTTCGCTCCCTCTTGAAACTCCAATTTCTCACGAATGGCTTCATACACACTCGTCGGCGTGCCGGCAAGAAGAGCAACTCTCCTCCGTAACGACTCCTTGAAATCAATATGTCCCTGCATCGCAAGCTCTGTGATTTCCTGCCGTCAAAAACCCATCAAGTTGAAAGAGATACAGCAACTTTAGCCCCCACATTCTTCTGCGGGCTGATAGAATCAAGATGCAACGCTATCTCGTCAATGACTTCTTGTTTGATAAGCGTCGAATCCATATCAAACACAACGAGTCGTTTATGCCGTCTGAACACATCGTTACGTTGTATCGCAATGTCAACCCCAGCAGTCTTAGACCACTCATACGCCGCTTTGCGAAGGGCAGCCAAATCCGTATCGGAAGTAAAATAATATTCCGTTACAACGAGTGGATCAGAGGAACTCGCAACTTTCAATGTACGCGGTATAGTACTAGATGATTTAGGACTATATGAAACCATACGCGCACGCAGAAACTTTTCGTACACAAAGGACGGATGCTGATCGCTTCGGAAGACGAAGGCCGTCGCGACTAAGGCCGGGGGCTCGAGTGCTGCGTCCATTGATTGTGAGCGGGACGGGCTGAGGGCGAAGGTTAGGCGGGTTACTATGACTAGTTTGAGACTAGTCTATGAGAGGTAGCTATCCGTGTTGCTGTGTGTAGAGAAAAGAGGATAGGCGCCTGTCGTTTCGGAGCCGCGTGAGTTGAAGTGTTGTTCCGATCGTCGTCGCTTGAAATTTTCGCCGATCCCGAACTTTCACGGTCAACAAATGGCGTTTCAGGTACAGTGGCGTCTCCTCTGCTCTGTCCACGCAAACCATAGCATTAAACTATGTATCTATGCGTACCTATTCCCTAGATGCTGATCGACTGATTCAGAGATTCTAGGAACGCAGAACTATGCCAAAAGTCGGAAAATTGATGTGGTCCAGAATCGTCATATGCATCAAATGTCCAAAATCAGAGTAGAGCAGAATCATTCGCATCTTAATTTTCACATACCTTAAACCGGAATCCATCACGACTTACCATATATACAGTTACTCAAGTTGCCCATGTAGCGCGCCGGGTAAGAAATCTTTTTTACTCAACTCTAGATCTTTAAACACCGCATCCTCACCTACTCCTCAGCACAACTCACACAGAACAGATGATTAATACCCTTCAGATGATTTACTCTCGCTTCGTCTTCTTCCTCGAGCTGCTCGAGCTCATCAATATCTCCTGTGATAGAGGCCTTCTCGCCTATGAATAGAATTTGAGTGAAATTATAGTCGAGATGTTCGGGAAGCAAGTTCATCCATTTGCGTCCTCGGAACCGCTCTTTAATCCTAGGGTTAATGAGATAGGTGAAGACGTAGATACTTTTCAGGATAATCTGCATTTTGTAAGCCTCTTGCTTGAGGAGGTGCCGGAGTTGCTGGGTTCTACTGTCAACCCTGGAGAATTGGCAGGGGAGTACCCTCGTAGACACAACGAAACTTCCCTGATCGCTCAATCCAAATTCTCTCTGTACCTCCTACAATTAGCTTCTCTACCGCAATTGGAGGTCTGAACAGTTGCATGAGCCGGCAAGGTCAATAAGTACGCAAAATGAGTAGTCCGTCCATCAGGATCGCCCGTGATGGCATAAACACCCTCCGCAACCGGCCTCGCAGCAGGCTGCAATCTCTCCCCCCTCGTCGCCGTAGAATACGTACTCTCCCCAATATCATTCTTCAGATCCTTAATCTCCTCCTCACTCTGAATCACAAACGCAAGGAACCGTTCATGAGATCCAGTCGCAGGCAGAGCTTTCTTTGGGATCTGAATCATGCGGACCTTGGATTCGGCGGATGAGACGTCTTTGGACGTGGGACGGAGGAGGAGGTATGATTTTTGGACGTCTTCTATACTGTGGACGTCTTGGGTGTTGACGCGTGGGCGGAAGAAGAAGTAGAAGATCCCCTTTTCGAGGATGGGGGAACTGTTGTTTAGCAATGCTTGCGAATTGGTTCCTGAGATTCGTACCTGGATTCTTTCGATTCTCGGTCTGCGCCGCCGGTGGTCCGTTTCTCGGCCTCGGCAGCAGCAGGCTCTTCAGCAGGCGGTTTCCCAATTGTGTCCTCCTGTTGCTTATCTTCAACTTTAGAAGAGATTCCCTTGTCAGGCTCTTCCCTGGATTTTCCAGTTTCGACGTCCTTTTTGGTCGATTTGGTCGTCTTTTGTTTCTTCGAAGGAGCATTCTTCGTTCCTTTGGGCGCTTCGTGCTTTGCTGAGCTTTTACTTGATCTTGTGGTCACCATTTTTGTTTTAGTGTTGCAAACTGAGTAGCGAGGTCTATTTGTGTGGGGGAGATAAACCAAGTGACGTCGCTCGGGGATCACGGAACGGATTTTCCGCAGATGGCATTGAACTGCTTCGTAGCGTTTACTCGCGGAAAGATCTCGACGAGACTATTAGCTGCGAGTTGGGATGGAGCGTGGCAAGCAACCCCTGACTACCAAACGCAACAGCAACGATGTCGATATCCGAGTCAGTCTCGCTGCAGGAGCTTCCACTCGACATCTTCCAGCACAATGTCCTTTGCCATCTCTCCTATACCGACCTCACAAACCTATGTTCCTCATCCAAATCCCTGCACCGTTCTCTCAACACAGCAACCACCTGGCAAGAATTCCTCCGTCACCGCCAATACACCGATATCACACAAACAAAATCTCTTTCATGTCTCCCTGTGAGACTCCGAGCAGCCTTGGGCCGTAGATCCGACCTTGGCTGGGAAAGCCACACTTTTAAAACAACGAGTCTGTTTTCTGACAGATGGCAGCGAAAATGTCTTCCTCGTCTGGAAATCAGTGCCGAGTTTATTGCTGTGGGAGTGGGGGCTGATATGCATATTCATTGGATTCCTGAGCAGAAGATATTCCAGCGACAGCAGAAGAAGGAGTGGACGGTGTACTCTTTGGGAAAACATGGACAAATGGATATAACTGAGATTATATCCTTGCCGGGAGAGTCTACCGACTTTATCATCGGTCAAGCGAACGGATTGATTCGCCATATTAGGTTTCAGAGGGAGTCTGCGGAATTTATTGTTAAAAGGACCTTTCAACATCCACGAGCTATAATTCGGTCTTTATCGATAACGGAGGAGTATATGGTAGCTTTATCATCCACGTCCTCCAATGCACACCAGATTTCATTTTATCCGTTACAAGAAACAGGACTTTCGTCCGCAGAAGACGAGACGATACCTTTATCCCCAGAAATAAGTCCAATACACACAGAGTCTCCACCTAGAGCTGAGCCTTGGATATCTTCCGATCACTCAGTAGTAGAACCAGATTACACCACCTCGTATCCTACACGACCATGGAATGCCCTCTTCCTCTCTCCTTCACTTCTCGCTCTGGGCTCCACTTCTCCTTCCGCTCTTCAGATATATAACTTTGGCGCCTCATCACAATTACAACTCTCTCGCGAACTTGATTCCCACCCGGCTCAACTTTCAGCACTAACGGAATCACCATCCTTTTCCAAAACCTCCATCTACGCAATGCACCATTACGCTCCCTCCCTTCTGCTTACAGGCTGGTACCACGGCCCAGCAAATATGCATGATCTCCGTCTCGCCACATCATACCCCGTACTAGCCCTGAACGATCCTCTTGACGATGGTGCCGCATACTCTTTATCCACGGATGGAGGCCACAGAGTCCTAGTAGGCGGAGCAAACCACGGAATGGTCAAGGTCTTCGATGTAAGAATGCCTGACAAAGGGTGGAGTGTCTATCTTGCCCGCGAAAGAAGTCCCGTGTATGCTGTACGGGGAGAACACTCTAGGATCTTTGCTGCGACGGAAGGAACCGTATGGGAATGCGATTTGAGTTATAAGCATAAACCGAGAACATATGAGGATGATAACTGGAGGAGTCGATGGAGGGCACGTGGTAGAGGGGGGAGGGCATGGGGTGGTTGGGGCAGTTGGGGAAGACAGGAGGAGAATTTAGGGGGTCAAATACGGTTGCATTATGGGTCGGAGAAATTGTATAGAGAGGATGGGAGTGAGATTGGAAAGGCTAGTACTACTGCTGTCACGTAGACTAGAAGAGTCGCAAGCGGACATACACTTAGGCCCCCAAAAACACGGCTTTTATAGCGAGTACGCTAATTATACACGGCCCCAAAATTGGTCACAATATCCGGAATTGGAATCTTATAGTTTTATTCTAGCCCTGTCATGCGGTCCGGCTCCTCGTTTCCACTCCTTCCTGCCTGTGTGGCATTTCTGAGTGTACTGTAATACATAGTAACGCTTTGGAAGAGATGACAATGTCCCGCCCGGATTTGCCGAGGCTAATTAAACTCTATCGCCAGGTCTTACTCGACTTTCAAACCTACGGCTGACGAGGAAATTGAGTTGTACTGTAAAATGAGGACTGAAACGTATTAGATTAAGTTTATAACTCCTGGAGTATCTCAGATATCCCTTTCCGTAGAACGCCCACGCCCCATGCGACACATGCCTCAGCTTCTCCCTCCGCGATCCCCGCTTTCTCGACATTTTTCCTTCTCAAGTACCAATCTATACCTTTCGCAAGAGCCGCCGTATCATTTAACGTATGAGCACAGAGAAGCAGCGGTTCAGCATCCCTTGAAGCCGGCGAGTCATTTTGAGAACGCAATATAAGCTGAGTAAAAAATATCTCTAAGAACGTTTTCGTCAACGTTTGGAGATTGACAAATCCCAACACCTTCTATTAACACACTCCAAGGCGAAGGAATGTACCTTTAAGATCTGCAAAGAAAGAACACCTTCCGCTACTAGGGACCCATACATTTTGGCTAGGTTAACGGCCTTTCTTAGCTTTGCTGCATCGTCATCTCCATTGTCTGTTTCGTCTGCCCACTCTTCATCGGTTGTTTCGCCCCATTCGCGGAACGCATTCCATAGATTGAATTGTAGGCCCATGCGGACGACTCTTGCGATTTTTGGATCACCGGAGGGGGAACATAAACGTTTGGCGACAAGCGTGTAGAATGGATTATATAACTTTTCGTTCGAACAACAATGGACAATGACCCTTGGTATCTCAGTTCTCTGGGCCTTTTTAAGAGGTAATAACAGTATTCGTGTCGATGCATCGATATAATCCTATTGTGAGATTTGCGTGCAACCAGGAAGAGTTTACCTCACTTCCCATCAAAGCAATAAACACGGCCCGCCGGATCTCAGTGTTCATTCTCTGTTCCCTTGCCAAAGACAGTAAAGTATCCTCATCTTGTTGTTCGCCGCGAGTTTCAGGTTGAAGATGGAGTTCATCATTCTTCCAACTCGCGCCAACGAGCCACCATTTGCCTTTCTCGTTGACATTGCGGATATCATGGAGCGTGACACGAAGTGGTTCTCCTCCCGAACGAAGATTCTTTTCGCCTAGTTTACCGAGAAACTTTTTCATGCGAACTGTGGCTTCGGAGTTGACGACGGAGGTCGCTGTTGAGGTCTTGGCACGATTGTTTTTCAAGTTTATTATTGTTTCAATCATAAACTTTGTTCGTACACTTCATCAGCACTGATACAGAGGGCACAAAATACCTTAGACTCTCCGGAGGCACTTCTGAGACTTTTGATTGCATTAATATCACGATTTCCTTCAACGCGGACGGATCGTCTTGCCGTAACTGTTGACCCGAATCTATAGCGTCAACCTTATTCGAACTACACGACTGCTTACTCTGGATCATCTTCAACAACAACTCGGTATCGATCTCATTCAAGGTTTCCAGAAACATTCGAATAAGATCGTATATCAAACCAGCCCCCACGACTCCGAAATTATACAATTCGCTCAAGAACGCGACTAGATTGGTATTTTCCTTACCAGATTTATGATGAATCGATTCGAATCGCTCTACCAGGGTCTGTACCAAGAATGCGCAGAAATCTGTCCCCATGATACGATACAGAGCCGCTACAAAGCCAGCATGTAGGATCACAAATGTATCCAGGAGAGATTGTTCAGCGGATAGGATTGTTAATAGTAGCGATGTCAGTGTTGATGTTACACTTGCGCGGGGATGAGTGCGGTACAGGCTCTCAATTTCGCTTAGGATAGTGGACATGTTGGCTTCGGAAAGGCTACGTGTGAGACTTGTCATAATGAAATGGATTACCGATTTATTAGTCCTTGGATCTGTTTTTGTAAGCGCGGGTCGTGATCCCGAGATGGAAGCGGGGTTGGTTGAGATTTCCGAGCTGCAGGAGGTATGTATTTCTTTGATGGCATCACTAGCTGAGGCTGTGGTTGTGTAAGTTCTGCGCTTTCAGATCTTTCACTGAAGCCTTCGAACTCTGACTCCTCTTCAAGGCTCCCGGAACTCTCGTAATCGTCTGAAGAGTCGTCATCACTATCTTGCATGACCCGCTTTGCTTTTGGATTGCTAGTCGAAGGATCCGCCTTCCTTTTCGTTCCTCGTTTTGACTCTCCAATACCTTCCAACAAACCTATTATCAGGTCAGGTTCATTTATAGCTAACCGTCCAGTTCATCGTCGCCTAATTTCGATGATTTCCGCTTATCCATTCCAAGCTTCTTCTCCAAATCAGCGATTATTCTGTCCTCCTCATTTAACGACTCCTCGTCCTCACTCATACCGACGTCGTCCTCCACTGGCGGTTTTCTTGCGGACTTCTTCCATGCCTGAGTCAACTCTGCAGAAGAACCACCATTCCTTGCGGGTGCTCCACTCGCAGGATACGATTTCTTAGGAACTGCATGTCTACTATGTGGTCTTTGTCCTTGAGGCCTTTTCGTAGCGTTCCGCTGAGGATCTAGTTTTCCTGAGAAAGTTAGCGACCGGTTCTTGCTCGGGGTACCTAAGAACTCGAGCTCGTCTCTCAACACTCTCGGAAGCTTTGTTGTGTTTTTCTTCTGTCTTCTGTACGACATTGCTAGCAGTTCTATTCCATGACGTTAAGAATCGAGCGATCCGGTTTTTAAGACCCTTCCGTTTGGAGCTTTGGCAATGTCGATTAAGTTTTTCCTCCGATCGGGCCTCACGATCTGCGATGATAAATAGATTTTGGTCCGAATCAGAATTTTATTGCGGTTCAAGCCGTTGCAAGTCAAGCGGAACTGTGGAAGCGATATCGATATCTGAAGAGATCAATGTGTGACATAATAGTTGCAAGCTCCTCAATAGAGTTCTGAAGTAATATTTCTCTCACTCTAATTAATGACCAGGCCATGTAGAAATTCCCCAATTAATATGATAAACCCCGAAAATTAGTTATACATGCAGTAATCCCTTTCATAATTCATTGAGCCCCCGCGAAATAGTGTCATCTACATATTATACTTCCAGAATTCCACAGTCAGATAAGCGTAATGATACAATTTACTGTAAGCCAGGCGAGGCGAAAAGAGTGGATGACTCGGTGACAATGACGCCCAAGTCATGGAATTGGTGTAACGGTGATTGGTCGTGGAGACATTGCGTCGAGGTACTCCCTGACTTGACGATTTCAAGGCAGAAAGGGTTTGCTGTTAGTAGAAACTTTGGCCGTCTTGGCTAGGTCGGTTGCCGGACTCGTATCTCTGGTCATGATTCATTTGCGAAACTTGCATCGACTGATAGTTGATTTCTTGGAATTGATCGTAGGATTGTTGAGGATTGAATTGAAATGGGAACGATTCGTATACGGGTACCGTTCCATAGCTGTGCCCCGCAGTAAAGGGGCTGGTTGTATCCGTTGGGTACGAGCCGGTTGGAGAGTATTCACTCTGGAAGTGGTCAAGGGAGTAACCTTGCCTGGTGCTCTCGTCAAGTGTGGGATGTTGAACATCTCTGACGACGGGGGGCGGATTTGACGCTCGGACTAAATAAGGTAAGTCAAAGTTGCTCGAATTACTGTCATCTTCCAGGGTGTCGGAAGGGCCCACAGACTGATAAAGCGTTGGCGTTGTTTGGGTGCTCTCAAGCGACTGAGAGAGCATATCAGGCACTGGAGGGGCAAGGTTGTCGCGCACAAATAGGTGACGTGATATCGCACGAGAAGTACGCTTCGTTCTAGGTCTTTAAGTGAGTTAAATTGGACTAAGGCGATACTTTTTGTTGCGAGGCATTCTCACTCCAGCAGACGGAGGTTTGCCAAAGCCGCCACTGGCTGACCGTTTCTCTTCCAGCCACTGTGACAAGTTCGAAAACCGCGGCGGACAGCCAGGGAACCCGGCTTCTAAGAGAAGCTCATGAGTAGTTCGAAGGTCCCTCTCTAGAAGATCGTTTTTTTGCCACATAGCCTCTGATTCCCTATAGTTAGGTAACATAAGGTATTGATGTTACTCAGCAGTCAAGAGAGACCTGGGCGCGCTGTCGTTGTTCATGTATTGACAGACAATATTTAACCTGTCACACATGCCACAAGGCGTCGCTCCCGTACACTAAACTTGGTTAGTGGCACGGCGCAATTAAATAGAGGACGTACGCGGGACTTCTTCATTCTACAATTCTCGCACGCCTGAGGAACTCTTTTCTTTGCTGGAAGGGAGTCCTCCCTGGGAGATGCAGTATATGCAACAGAAGGCTGCAAGGACGCCGTCGGGACGACAGGTTCGTTCTCGACCTCTCCTTCGGTTGCTGATAGGAGGGAATCTGACCTGTAATCACTGCAATACTCGCCGTTTGCCCCAACGAATGACGCTGCACGAGTTCGACTTTGTCTGACCGAGCGTGTGTTGGTGAAGTTCATATCGAAGAGTTGGATTCAATCAGAGGCGAGGAGAGGGACAATTATGTGAAGAGGCGTGGATGGTTGAGCGGAAGAGCCTTGCCTGCAAAAGCGTGTGCTAAGTGCCGCTCAATCGAGATAAGTTGATTTGTGCAACATGATAATTGTGTTGTGTGTCTTTGCAAAGTTTAAAATTGCATCGAAGCTGTTGTATATCCGTGCGTGTGCCTATAACTGCTGCATTCGATTGATTGATATGCACGAGGACAAGCCGCTCGTGCTCCAAAGCTTGTTTTGCAAAAGTCCGGTCTAGAAACTTTACTCACACAGCCCCCATTGCAGCCAGAGAGCACCCTGCAGAGGAAGGACATTCCCAAAGTATCGGTTAGTATCGCATCCGCTGATGACTACACGTGCGCCAAGTCGTATGTGGTATAACAGCAGCGACTCTCCAGAATCGGTATATGTATGTGGAAGAAACTTTAATTTTATTTTGTGCGAAAACCGGGGCTCCCCTTCTGCGCGCTGGCCGCGTCCGCAGGTATAGATTTGAGATTGCGGCATGTGCCGGCATCCCAAAACACCAGGGGCGCAATTTCAAAGAGTGCATCGTCACAGCAAAATAACCCGTTGCCAACGTTGCGGAACAATACCTTGTTAACGTTCTCACATTTGCTCAGCTCCGTCGGTGAAATTACCCGTCTCCAACCTTGTCCAAAGTTTATATGTGTGGCGGCGATCAGATCAAAGTCGTTAAAACGGGGCATATGTCCGCCCGGCCGTCGACGGACATATGCCCTGTTTTTGGATAACATCCCGAGTCTCGCTCCGAGTGTGTTGACAGTTTGAATCGATGCTAGCGCCAAATCTTATTCCGCAAGGAGATTTTCGCTGGCAAGGGCATTGAAGAGGCCCAAATATATCCATAAAAACCTGCATGCTGTTCTTAGCAACACTGTTCCTGCCGTGCGAATTGGAGAAAATGTCCTCGGAAAAACTTCTTCCGAGATGAGGCCGAATTTAGTCCTTATCCTTCCGGAGAATCATACCAATTCTTTGCGATTAGGGCATTTTGAAACGAATCAAAAGGTGGGATACCGCCGCGCAGGGACCGGCAAGGTGCACAGACCCATCGAAGAGTTAGCACGAACTGAAAATTTCAGGCATAGCCGATTATCTAACTGGACAGCCTGAGCCTAAGATTGGTGTGGAAGGTTTCAATTTGGAATTCTGGAGCGAAAAAGGCGCATAATATGTATATTGTGATACAAGCATCCGCGTCGGCACTCAGCGTTCAAAAACGAAAATGGTCAGCTGCTGAAGATAGCTAGTTGAAACCAACCAATGAGTGATTGTCCCTTTTGAAACCTCTTCCGGCCGGTAAGCACCATGCATGACTTTCTCGAAAAGGAAAATACAGATAAGAAAGAATGCCTTTGCCAAGAAAATATTCAAGCAACATCCAGCTGCAGATGGCTCGGTTAATACACCCAACGAGAAAGTTCCGCCACAAGGGAATTTCTTCGTCAGTTGCATGAGTACGGGGGACCGGGAAGTTGAGAGATGCGGCATTGGGTAATCATCGAACAGAAGATGAAACAGGTTTTCGTGCTCCTTATATGGCAACATCTGGCTTGACCGTCGATCGAGAAGTTTCTCACCCCGTTTCGATTTGCACCGGCCGGAGTTGCTCTTACTGTCTCAACCTGGACAATAACGCCAAATTTCGTTACCGAGTGAGCTTCAGACTCGATGGTCGAACTAGACTTTCCCGCTGGAAGGAGGAGCATCTGAAGAAGCATCTCACACAGCAGGTGCCCCAAGGACGGGTCGCCGGCTGTATACCAGCCAGAAAATAATTTAAGTGTCCTCATGTGTCCTTGAGCGCGCTGCCAGCAAGTTCGATATTGTAGCGTCAATAACTCGGTGACTGCCGACGCAAAGTCTATTCATCTCTCAAGTCGTCACCGCTCGCGGAATACATCTGCAGATATGTGTTGAATGTACACCGAGACGGACTTTTTACACCGCCGACCCATTCGGTTTCCGATTTTCAGAGGCGTGTTTTTGGAGCCGGGACTTGGTAAATAACGACCCCCACGCGAAAGGCCTGCTCAGCAGGGCTCAAGACAGCAGGGCTCAAAATATCCAGAGTCACGCCTTTGCTGGAAATGGCCAGGTCCTCTGAAGGGATTCCTCTCGCTCTTATACCGTTCACAGTCATACAGTATCACATCGGGTCGGATCAGTTGACCGCCTCCCCGTGCATGCTCATCGGAGCCGTCCCGTGGGGCTGGATCAGCCAGCCAAGTGGCGCAGATTCTGGGACTTTCGGGCGAATCGGTTGCACTCCACCCGCCCGATCACGGTAATATGTATATGTATTCACTACCTCGATTTGCCAGATAACTAACGAGCACTTGCCGAAACTCTAATTCTCTTCAACGCTAGCTTGAATTGAGACCCCCACCTCCCATCCTGATATCACACCATCCTACACTCAGCTGACCTCCGTGCTGATATTGATAGGTAACCAGTACAGCTTCACGGGAGATATTGTGCGCTGCGGTTCGGGATGGCTTATCAGTTGAACACGGTGCATCATTTATTCAACCGGCGGGTCAGGATCGAGTTGCCGCCGGGTGGAAGTGTGTTTCCTTGTTCCTTGCAAGATAAAGCAAATAGACAGACCTATTTCCGTCAATGCAGTCAATTAGTCCTATCTTACAATGTTAACAAACTCGGAAGGGACCATCAGTTGTCCAATACCCCAAACCAAAATGGATACACGCCAATGTCCAACTCAAGAAGAACAGATACAATCAAGTTCCAACTTTAGCAAATAACACAACACTTACAACACCCAGTATCCCTATTTGTTCCCTCCAAATCTTTCCTCTCCTCCGGGTTACCGCGCTTCTCTAGCTGGGTTGGCAATTGCGACTTTTCATCGGCGGCCTTCCTAGCCTCAACAACGCGTCGCACAATTAGGTTAAAGGTCTCCTCGATATTTACTTTGAGCTTCGCACTAGTCTCCATAAATCCCATGCCTCTCGTTCGAGCCCACGTCAGGCCTTCCGCTGAAGAAACCGCTCGTTGACTGGCCAGGTCGCATTTGTTCCCTGCGATAACCTTGACTTTGCGAACAGGATCTGGTAACTCATCTGTCGAGACGTGGATGAGGTCGTCAAAATACGACAACTGTTCTAATGTTTGCGGCGATGTGATATCATATACGAGAAGGTATGCATCCGCTTTGGCTAAATGTGATGATTGCCATAGCCCGCGATATTCTTCTTGACCCGCCGTGTCTACCGTTGTCAATGCCATTCCTCGATCGGGATTCAAACCTGTGATTTCTAATGTGAAGGTCCGGCCATCCACAATACGCGAAGTGGAGTATGAGTCCTCTATTATTAGCCGAAAGTGGATTAACTGCTGGATATGGATATTGGACTCACCGATTGTCGGGTCGTATTCTTCAATGAAACGGGATCGGATCAGAGACATGGTTACTGCCGATTTGCCAACGCCGCCTTCTCCAAGCACATGTATCTTGATGACATTGTTTTCTGCTACCATTGTGGAGTCCGAAATTGCGCCGGTCTACAACGGTCGGTGTTCTGTTGACGAGGCGAGAGGAATGGCTCGAAAAAGCGGTCGCAGATCGATATTGTGGGGGAAGCCAATGCAAGGGGTATCGAGAACCGCGACTCCAAGAGCAAGCGGTTGACAACAGCACGTCACGACCCACGCTTGCTGAGCGAGCCTGTTGAAGTGAGAGGAAAATGAGACGAACGAGACAACGGCACGCACTCTTATTGGAAAGCGATCTGAGCGCGAAGCTTTCAAGGGGTGTCTTCGTAGCCAATGAGATCGCGAAATTGATCGACCCCTTTTTTCTGCAGACGAAGAAAATCAAGGCCCGTTCGTTGCACAATATGTAATCCAAATTTGGCCAAGCTTGTATATTCCGCTATGACCTCTTTCGAACTTGAACCGCGTGGTAATTTATGGAACGTGTTCCGCAGAGGTCCCGGCAAAGGTGGCCCTTCCGCTCTGAAATTAGATCTGAGGATCGCCACTCACGTACTAACTACACTAATTAAGGCACGGCGGGCGACAAACCTCTCAAGAAAAATCATGTATGTTCACTTGCTCCTTAGTTCATGCGCATCATGATTCTGAAGTAATATGTGCCATCTGCTGTGTGTACAGCATGGAATCGCTCAAAATATTGGGAATTGGTATATGTCCGAAGTTGCAACTCACGTGAGATGGTAAGACAAGGCCGGCGAGGAGGAGGTTACAGTGGCGGAGCTGCTGAAACAAATCCGTAGCTAGTAGTTCCATCCTGAAGCGTAACCTTTTCGGACATGTATAATTCATTAGACTTTGGTTTGTTGTTTAGTCGATTTTTCTTAAGGTGAACTCTGAGTCTGTTGTCCTTGCGTCGGATTTCCGATTGACGCGCGTTGGTTGCTTACGCTATCCCTGCAAGATAACAGGAATTGCACAACACCAATACCAAACTTCGGAAGCACCACCTTGCAGACACGAAGAATTCCATTTTCATTGAGGCTCGATCATCCATCTTCTGCATACACAGAACACAGCGCTTGGACCAGATTCACAATGGCAGCAACGTTCCGGACTCCGGGGAAGAGGCACGGTGCACCAACAGGCGCAGACAGCCTCAGCACCTCGTCGCCGTCCATGATTCCGAGAGCTCAACCAGGAACGCCAACCCAGACAGCCGGCAGCGAAATTGGCTCCACTCTCTCTGCGACGACAGATTCGCGTAAACGCCAATCCAAAAAAGATGAAGTATTTCTCATATACAAGACTGTGCTGATTCAAGGCAATTCGTCGGAAACTGGAAAGCGAGCTCGGAAAAAAAGGTTTCGTCCAAGCGAGGTCATCACGACAAAAACGCTATGCACCAGGAACGGTCATGGCTCTTCGACCGAGTCAACCGCTCACGGTGGTTCCGAATACCACTGTTGCAGAGGCTTCACAAATTATGGCTGCAAAACGAGAGGACTGTGTCTTGGTTATCGACGATGAGCAAAGATTAAGTGGTATTTTCACCGCGAAGGATCTCGCGTTTCGGGTGGTAGGAGAAGGCGTCGATGCGAGAGACATTCTCATCAGGGATATTATGACCGAGAATCCCATTTGTGCGCGTCAAAGTAGTCCTGCGACAGAGGCTCTGGAGATCATGGTCCGAAGGGGTTTCCGTCACATGGTATTTCCAGCATACTAAAAGCCGCTAACGGTAGCCCGTACTGGACGAAGACGGCGATATTCTGGGGATTTTGGATATCACCAAATGTTTTTACGAAGCAATGGAGAAGGTACCGCTCTCAAAATTCTCGCGCTTATCTTTTAGCTCGAACGCGCCTATGCGTCGTCTAAGAAGCTCTACGATGCTCTAGAAGGTGTCCAGAACGAATGGGGTGGCACGTCCTCTCAGCCGCAGCAAATGCTACAGTATCTTTCCGACCTTCGTGCAAAGATGGCTGGCCCTGATCTTTCTACCATCCTTGAAACCACTCCTCCCCCGGTTCTTGTCAACGTCCGCACCACTGTTCGAGAGGCCGCAGCGTTGATGAAGGAGAATCATACCACAGCGGTTTTGGTCATGGACCGCGAGCGAATTGCTGGTATTTTTACAAGCAAAGATGTCGTACTTCGTGTCATTGCCCCGGGATATGACCCTGGCAACACATCTGTCATCAGAGTCATGACCCCTCATCCGGATACGGCAAAAGAAGATCTTAGCATTCAAGCTGCTCTTCGCAAAATGCATGGTATGTCCTATTTGAAAATCAAGAACTTAAGAGCAGATGGACATTACCTCAACCTTCCTGTTGTGGATTCTCAGAATACGGTTATTGGGATCGTTGATGTGTTGAAGTTGACATACGCGACATTGGAACAAGTAAATCAAATGAACACGCCTGAGGGGGAAGGTCCGATGTGGAATCGCTTTTGGAACACCTTGGATAACGATACCGAATCTGTTCACTCTGGTGACGGCACGTCGCAAATCCATTCACATCGCGCAGAAACACCGAGTAGTCCCGAGCACCTGCGTTCTGTTTCAGGCGATGCCCCTAGTCTACATCGACTGACCTCCGACTCTGTCATCCCCAATGACTCCGCTAGTATCACGGCGATGCAAGACCGATATGATGAGATACCTAGCGGTTTAGTTTCGCCTCATCTTCCGGCACCAGTGGACACATCTTTTGTATTCAAGTTCAAAAGTCCCGCAGGCAGAGTCCATCGACTACGTTCGGATCCAAGCCTGGGTTTAGATCAATTCAGGAATATTATTGCGGACAAATTGACCAGCGAAGAGAAGTCAGTGGTTGGTGGCGCTGTCGCAGAAGATGCAGGCTTTGCTGTCAGTTTTGTCGATGATGAAGGGGATATTGTATCCATACTCTCGGTCGCAGACCTCTCGGAGTCTGTTGCCATTGCCAAACGTGCTGGAAGAGAAAAAATAGACTTATACATCCATCATCCCAACGTACCTCCGGTCATCGAAACGCCACCTGCGGTGTCCAAAGTGGAGATCCCCGAGACAGTGGAGAAAGTCGTGGACTCCGCGGCCCGAGGTGGTGAGAAGGCTAAGGAGAGTATTGGTGGGATACCTAGCGAACTGTTACTTCCTGGTGCTATTGTCGTTTTGGCTGTCGTAATCGTGGGCGTGTTCGTTGCGACGAGAGCGGGCTCAGGAAAGATGAGGTACTAGGTTGGAGCCACTGGCACTCTCGTAGATCTTCTCCAGTTATGATGCCGCAAGGGTCATTTACAAGGCAACGTCAGGGTAGCTTGCATATAATGATAATGTCCCCTCCTAAAGAATTTAATATTACGACTACCGCGGTATAGCAAGACAAGATACATACATGAAACGCTCTACCAGAGACGCGTTTTTAGTTCAAAACAACCTGATCTAGCCATTCAGTTCCCTCAACAAGATTTCCATTGCCTTCCAACCACGCGCTCACATCGGCTTCTAACGCATCATACGCGTCCGTATTCTCACCGTCATCATCACGCAAGGTCCCATCTGGTGCAAGGGGGTCGTTGGCTTCGGCTGGGACCTCAAACAATTCATCGAGGAATGATATTCCTCGGAGGTGGCTGGGCTTTGTGTCCGCTGCTGGGGATTCAGATTGCTTGATGTGCGGTGTCGGAGACATCAATGAATTTGGAACTGATAACATATTTAATTCCGAAACTTGAGCAAGTTGGTTTGCATAGCGCCGCTTTTCAGGAGAGGAAGGAACAGAGCGAGAGATCGGCTTCGCCGCCCGTTGAGGTGACTGTGGTACTTGTTGAGGATTATAATATTCTTGTTGTAGCTGTTGGTTTTGTTGTTGACGCATCTGAGACAGCAGCGCTGCTTGCATCAGCGTATTTTCATCGTAGACCATTTGTCGCGGACTTGGTTGCGTTTGTTGTCGAACGAGCCTTGGTGGTACTCCTTGTTGTCCCTGCCGAGGGGGTTGGAAATGTCCTTGTTGCGCCATGGGTGAGATTGGCTGCATCATTGGCACCATTCTTGCCGGCGACCGCTGAACGTGAGGATTTCCTTGAAGCTGTTGAAGTGGCTGTCCGCCTACGCCCGCCATCATTTGCATGGGTGAACGCAGATATTGAGGTTGCATTTGCGACGTTTGCATATTTGGAGACGCAATGTACTGATGGACAGGAGCCAGAGTGTACCCAGCGGGGACCATTCCATTCGCGATGCCTAGACCTTGGTACGAGTGTTGTTGAGCATAGTCCAGAGGATCCATCCGCACCTCACCTGGAGATAGGAATTGTCCGTGATTGATGGGTGGCGAGAAAGTGGTGGAAGCTGGAGGCGTCAATCCTTGTTGTGCTTGCACGCTTCCTTTCCGAGGACTCTTCTTGGACGATTTATTGACGTGGTAGCTTCTATTGAATTTGACAGATAGTTGATCCAATCCATCTCCATCGTCCTCCTCATCGCCAGGAGATCCTCCTTCTCCTCCCGGAGTGGTGGGAGTGGTTCCACTGGGTTGGACGGTATATGTGTTTACTATCGCGACATTGTTCTCATGTGTCGTTACCCTCCAAGGGGTGGAGGTCTCGTCGAGCTGGAGATCTGGGGTTGTGTCATACTTTCTCTGCCCATTAATCAAGAGAGCGTCAAAAGTTTGTACCCGAGGGTCCACGGTTGTAAACGACTTCGATAGGAACTTTGTCATCAACTCCTCCCCGTCTTTGTCCTCTTTGACGGATGAATACTAATATGAGCGAGAACATAAATGCTCGTCTCACCACATGACACATGTCCTTCGAATCAAACATCAACACGCACACTCGTGTGTCGCACAGAACTGATAACTCATATGCCTTCTTAAGCAGACCGTTCCGCCGCCGAGTAAACGTGATCTATGTTAGCCACGCTCGTGCAAACAAGTACAGTTTTCAATTTCTGATCCTCGATCTTCTTGATCTAGGTCGTCAGATGTGTCTCGAAGATTCCGCATACCTGTATCTTTTTGCGACCCATGATGTTCGCGTGTACACTGTGAGTGGCAAGTCTGTTTACAATTCTGTTTGCGCGTGTGTCTGTCCTGGTTGCAGCTGTTGCCAATTGGTGTTCATTTGTTGTCTGTGGTGTGCGTCCATTATCAAATTGTGAGATTCCTCATTCCTCAGGAACGCCCCTTCGTTCCTGAACCGTCCGCCAATCAACGGCCGGCGCCAAGGTAAAATGACCTCAACACGACGACTGGTTAACGATCGCTTCAAAGCGTCACACGGACTCGAGCATTCTAGATGACACTTTGTCAACACTACGCCCCAACGTTTGGAAGCTATACCTGAAGAACAAGGTTCTGTGCTTCAACCGGGGACCGGCTCCAGGATTGCTCCGAGCCAATGATCTGTCAGATCTTTCGCGGCTTATTGCGGTCAGACGAAATGAATGACGCGCTTTTACCTAATCGACTCAGCTTCATCACTCAAACTCGCTCGGCGAGCGCATTGACTTACCGTCTATGCAATTCTTCTGCTGTCCAGGGAATAGAACGCGCTTGTGACTTCTACTCTCTATTGCTTTCCCGGCCTCTTCTTGCGCAGCGCAATGTATAAGTCAACTATGTCTCGGATCAACCTGCAACCTTCCTCCGTAGGATCGGTCGTCGTAAAAAGTACCAAGCAGCGATTGAAGAGAAGGCGAACCAATTCCTTCACAGCGATATCAGCTTCGCCGATGAGATATCAGATCTGGTGGTCTAATGCCATTCTTTTTACCGCCTTTCATCTCGTGGGGATCTTGACCTGGTCTCACTGGCCAAGCTCATGGCGTACCTGGTTCCTGTGTTACGCCAATTGGCAGCTTGCTACCTTAGGGATCACCATCGGTCGGCAATTGCTCCGTGTAGCACTGATTGTAGGATATCATCGCCTCTGGAGTCATAGAAGTTTTACGGCTAAGGCTCCTCTTCGAATTGTGTTGGCTGCGTTCGGTACTCTGGGTTTCCAAGGCAGTATCAGGTTGCAGCCCCCCAGCTCTCCATTGACGGTAGATGGTGGGTTCTGAGACATCGTTTGCATCATCGTTACACAGATACCGACTCAGATCCTTATTCTGCCAAGAAAGGACTGCTTTGGAGTCATATGGGCTGGATCTTCGTTAAGGAAGAACACCCTGCTCTGCGACTGGTGGACAAAAGTGATTTAGACAGCGATCCTGTGGTCAGATTTCAACATCGATGGTTCATACCCCTGGCTCTTTGTGGTGGTCTCTTGTTACCAGCACTGGTTGGGAAATATTGGATTGGTGATTGGAAAGAGGGCATCCTGTGGGGCGGATTTGTCACTAGAATCGCAATCTGGCATTGCACGTACTTCGCCCCTCATATAGACCCATGGTTTATTTAGATTTTTGATCAACTCTCTTGCTCATTATATCGGCGAGCAACTTTATACCACGGACGTTACAGCTCGTGGCAACTTTCTACTTGCCCTTCTCACCAATGGTAAGCCCAGTTTTGGACAGACCCCCTAAAACTAGGCGAGGGCAATCATAATTTCCACCATTCATTTCCTTGTGATTTCCGCAACGGCTTTCGGAAGACGGATTGGGATCCTACCAAGTGGCTGATCTACATACTCCACAGGTTTACTGGTCAGATTCCGAGTGTGCGACGGACGCCGGATACAGAAGTCGGGAAAGCGCGCAATCGGGTGGTTCTTCAGATGTCGCAGGGTCAGGAACCTTTACCGAAGCCGCAGAATCTTCCCTCTATTTCGAGAGAAGATGTCAAGAAGCAGTACAGCAATAAGCCAGTTATTGCTCTGGATGGCTATCTCATCGACGTGGGGACATTTGCGGCCGAACACCCGGGTGGGGAAGGTTTGTTGCGTGCAGGGTATGGAGGGAGAGATTTATCTGAGGGATTTCGGAAACTCAATCATCATACCGGCCATGCTCGAGGATTAGTTGAAGATATGCGAATCGCAAGAATAGTCGATGATTAAGAATAAGAAGGCTCTGGCTTAGCGGCCTACTGGGGAGATACCTATACGAGAACCAATACTAGAACCGGGAGGCTCAGCTATTAAATACTGAGATGGAATACCAAGTTAGTCTCTTCGATTCGTTTAATAGGCACCCCGATGATTACGACTGGGTCTCTCGAGGAGATTTAGAGATTTTCCTTTAGACAGACTGGTAAAATGGTAAGATAGAAAGAATTATATAATATAGGAAGAGAGTGCACTTGAGCTCGTCTCATTTAAGGTTTGCGAACTGTGTCTCTAAAATTCTGAATCTGTCTGCAGGAGCAAGTCGCGCGGGCAACCGATACCAGAAAAAATTCGTTTGCACGAGAAAAGGGGAAAGGTGTGCATTCAAAAACAGACAAACCTTCACAACCACCGCCATCCGCTCGCCAGGCAGAGTCTCACACTAAAATGGATCTGCAAACGCTCTTAGTGGCGTTGATGTCCGAGAACAACGATATTCGATCACAGGCCGAAAAGTCACTGAACGACGAATGGCTCAAAAATGCGCCCGATTCTCTTCTGCTCCAACTGGGCGCGCAAAGTCGTGTCGCAGAGTCAGAGACCGTAAGTTGTGCTGTCTAGCCTTATCTGACCTCAGGTTCGATCATTCGCCGTTGTGCTGCTACGCCGAATAGCATTCAAGACTCTCAAATCAGAAGATGATGCTCGAACAATTTGGGGCACCTCGTCACCCGCGACCCATCAACAAGTGAAGTCTGTGCTGTTGGACGGTTACGAGAAGGAAACCCAAGTTAGTGTGAGGAACAAGATCTGTGACACGATTGCAGATGTCGCAAGGGAATGCGAAGAACAAAACCGTATGTATTCATGTTGCCTCAAACTGACATGATTAGAGCCTTGGCAAGAACTTCTAACCGCGCTTTTCCAAAGCACCAAGTCACCAGAACCCGAACACCGTGAGTCTGCCTTCCGTGTATTCGCCGCTCTGCCAACCCTTGTCGACAAACAACATAGCGATCTACTTAAGAATGTCTTCTTGGCAGGTATGCAGTACCCGAGTCCCCAGGTATGTGCTTGTGTAAAGTAACTTAGCCCGTAGGTCCGACTTTCCGCCTTTAAAGCAGTATCTGAGTTTTTCCTCCCTTTGGAAGCCGCTCAGCGTTCAAAGATGAGCTCGCTTCTCGATCCTTTACTTATGGTTCTACCGCCCCTGCTAGTGGAGAAGAATTCCGAGGATCTCACTGATGCGCTCACATATTTAATCAGCGTCGCTGTCGAGCATCCTAAGATGTTTCGCTCTTCCTTCGCAAGCCTAGTTCAGTTTGCTATTAGTGTTGTGGCCGAGAAAGAGCTGGACGACAGTGCGAGGCAGGCGGCTCTCGAGCTGCTCGTAACGTTCGCAGAGGGCGCACCTGTAATGTGTCGCAAAGATGAACACTACACGATGGCCACCGTTGAACAAACACTCGCCCTTATGTGCGACCATGACGACGATGCTGCTGCACTTGCCGAGTGGCAAAATACAGATGATGTACGGCTTGTTTTTTCATAACTAATGTCAGCTGGACTCCGACGAGACGGATGAAAATTGGGTTGCTGGAGAACAGGCAATGGATCGCCTTGCCAGGAAACTTGGTGCGAAGAGTATTATTCCTGCAGCTTTCGCTTACCTTCCTCGTCTTATTGCCTCATCGGATTGGCGACAACGACATGCCGCTCTCATGGCACTTTCATCCATTGCGGAAGGCTGCGAAAAGTACATGAAAAGTGAACTATCCCGAGTTCTCGATATGATCTTGCCGTGCCTGAATGACCCTCATCCACGGGTTCGGTGGGCGGCATGCAATGCCGTAGGTCAACTTAGTACCGATTTGGCACCAACAATCCAGAAGAATGCACACGAACGAATAATGCATGCTCTGGTTCCTCTACTCGATACCCCGGAATCTCGCGTTCAGGCTCATGCGGCTGCTGCACTTGTGAACTTTTGTGAGGCTATCGGTTCAGAAGATGAAATTATTGAGCCATATCTGGATGGAATTCTAGAACGTCTCCTTGGCTTGCTTAGAAGTCCCAAACGATACGTCCAGGAGCAAGCTATCACAACTATTGCCACTGTTGCAGACGCGGCAGCGGAGAAATTTGTCAAGTATTACGATCATATCATGCCGCTCCTCATGGGAGCCATGCAGTCCGGCGATGGAAAGGAGTTCCGCATTCTTAGGGCAAAAGCCATTGAATGCGCCACGTTGATTGCTTTGGCTGTCGGCAAGGACACTTTCGGGAAGGACGCGATGCCGTTGATGCAGATCATGGCTGGAATTCAATGTATATCTCCCCATTGATTTGAGTAATAGTAGCATCCATTACGGAACCTGATGACCCACAAGCGAGCTATTTGATCACCGCTTGGGGCCGTATCTGCCGGACTCTCGGATCTCAGTTCACCCAATTTCTACCTAATGTCATGCCTCCGCTACTGGAATCTGCTGGATTAAAGCCAGATTTCGCCATTATCGATGGTAATTTTGTGTCTTTTAGCTCTCTAATAGTAGACGAAGCGGAGAAGGAACAGTATACGGAAGAAGATGGATGGGACTTCATTCCCATTCATGGCCAGCAGGTTGGAATCAAAACCAGTGTTCTTGAGGAGAAATGCACCGCGTATGAAATGCTCTGTTGCTATGCTCAAGAACTCAAAGGCGATTTCTTTCCCTACGTTCCCTCGGTCCTCGAGGAGTTGATCATTCCTGGGCTGAAGTTTTATTTCCACGACGGTGTTCGGTCCGCATCGGCGAAATGCCTCCCTCATCTTGTCGAGTCGGCTAAGGAAGCCAATCCCAACGATTTATCTGTACCGAACCGTATTTTCAGAAAAGTCATCGATACCCTTCTTATTAGAATTGCCGATGAAGGGTCCCCGGATATGTGTTCCGAGTTTTACGAGGCTTTCTATGAGACTATTGATATTGCGGGAAACAATTGTCTTACAGAAAACGACATGGTTAAATTTATTGATGTTACAGCAAGTCAACTCCGCGATTACGGCACTCGAAAACAACAGCGCGATGAACAAGTTCTGTCTGGTGAACGGGATATCGAAGAAGACGAAGATCTTCAGGAAGCCATCGAAGCAGACGAGTTACTCCTTAGTGCGATCAGTAAATCCATCCACACTATCTTCAAAAGACATAAGACGACTTTCCTGCCAATCTGGGCGAACATGATCCCATATATCGAGGCGGGATTGGCAAGCAATGAGCCCAGCACCCGATCATGGGCAATTTGCATAGTCGACGATGTAATCGAATACTGTAACGGAGATGCCCTGCAATATATTGGTCAATATTTACCAGTCCTTGCGAAATCTGTTACAGACGAATGTACCTCTATCTTTTGCGAGATCTCACAGTAGCTCCTGAGATTAGACAAGCCGCCGCGTACGGTATCGGAGTTGCGGCCCACCACGGTGGTGCGCTGTTCGCTGGATTCTGTGCTATGGCGTTAGATCCTCTTTTTCAGTGCATTGCCCGGCCCGATGCTCGTGAAGAGGATCATGTTTACGCAACGGAAAATGCTTGCGCCGCAATTGCCAAAATCATCCACTTCAATGCAAGTGGGGTGTCTAATCTCGACAATGTCATTTCCTCGTGGCTTGATACTCTCCCAATTATAAATGATGAGGAAGAAGCACCTCATGCCTATAACATTCTCATGGACCTTGTTGAACGGTATTCAATTTGTTTTCTTCTCTAATTAGTAGGGGAGTGCATGTGGTAACAAATCAAATTCCAAAGGTATTTGATGCCGTGGCAGCCGCCATTGAGTTCGGTTCTATCGAGGGGAAAACTCTCGCTCGAGCAGTCGAAGACACTAAAAAGCTACTGGCTGCTTTACCAGCTGGTGAAGCACAGAGGCTATTCACCGCCATGTCACCAGAGAGACAAGTCGCCGTCGCGGCGAAGTTTGAATGAATATTGTGTAACGGCGTTTTGGAGCATTGAAGATGTTGATTTGTAAGGGCGATAGTCGAATTAATGTATTTCTCAAGTAGCTCGTAGAACCACAATCACAGAAAATTATTCTTACTTTGAGGACCTCGAGGTATATTATTACGAAGTGAAACCCATGCGTGATCTATACTAACACTATTGTTACCAAACCTGAGCTAACCGAAACAGACTAAGCTTGCCGACCAACGTAAGACTCATCAATCTTTGTTTAGAGTAGAAGAATACAACAAATCAGCAAAATTCCTTTCCCCAATATTCATAATGCCACAACCTAGTATCCGATGCACCTGTCCACCTGTCCCACATATATGATGATTTTAAGAACTTGAAGAACTTGCGTTGAGATTTCCAGGCATTGTTTGATTTGGATTGCCGTTGTTTGGTTGAATGAGACCCCAGTTCGTGAGCAGAGATCCACCAAGATTTGTTGGGACTTTGTTCCCTGCGAGTTAGTCTCAGAGGAGAAATGGGAGATTACCAGCAACAAGAGGGCCAACAATCAGTGCGCAAAATATTACAAAGATGACAAAATATAACGTTGCATATCGTCGGACAATGCGCTTTCGCAATCTATTCTGCTTCATGGAGAAGATGGGCGGTCTGATTTGTCGGCTTGGGCGGAGCCAAAAGAGGATGACCGAGTGCCATCGGTCGACCAGAGGAATACAAAGTGCCGGGAGGAGTAGGAATAGTAGAATATGCGACAGGATGAAATCCGCCGCGAAGAGACTGAGTTCGATGATTTTGCACAGGTATTCTCGACCTGGTTGAGAAATAGCGTGAGCTCCCATACCAGAACCAACCCATTTACCAGTCCTGTTCATTAGCAGAAGTTGATAAGCAGCACATACCACCAAGCCCGATTTGACTCGTCGTGTCGGAATTCGCGAGTGAGGAAGATACAAGTCAGAGTCTTGAAGATGAACCTCTGAATTGCAACGACTGCAATCATTCCGAGTAATGCCTTGCTGATTGACCATCGTTCGAGGAACCACAACACTTCAAACATGAGAATCAACATAATGACTGCAACAGCGTGGCCGACGGCAGCAAGCACCGAGCCGAACTTCTTGCAACATATCATCAAACATGGACCCATACAACAAGCCATTCCAAACAAACCTAAAAGCATACCCGCATTGATAGCAATTGGCGCGAAAGCGATGATGGCGATACGAATTAGTGAATTCGTTGGTTTGGCATTAGGAAAAGGGGAGCTTGAGGTGTAGATAAATCCGGTCTGAGCGTTGATGAAGCAATAGGGTATCAACGTAAAAATTACGAGGATGAGAGGACCGATCACCTCGCTGAAGAAGATGTTGGTGAAATGGGCGCGGGGTACATCGCCACCGTTTTTGTCTGTAGGTGTCCCAAGTTGTTTGCGTTTGTAGCCGGTAATACGAGTTCGAGATAGTCGACAGTACCCGATCCATGAATTGGTGTGCGCGAGCGAATTTCCTCGAGACATCCATCTTATGAACTCTCGGTAATCGACGAAGAAATCTTGCCATGCAAACTGATGGGGGTTGAAAATAAACGGAGAGATACAGAGAGCAAGTAGTGAAACCCAGAAATAGATCAAGTGAGGAACCCACACAGTCATCGTTGCAAATAGCAGCATCATAATTGAGCGAGAACCCAAATAGATCGAAGGCCCGGCGAATCGAGAATACAGAATCGAAAAGGGAATTCGAGCTGTGGCGAACCCTCGACCTGTTGCAATATAACGGGCACCGCCGAGGGAAAGATTGGTGAGAAGAGAATTGGAATAAATTTGACAGACGAAAACCTCAAACAGTGGAGAAAGCGACCCAATGTGCTTGGCAAATCGTCTAACCGCTCGCCAGAAACCACGTTCCGTCAATTCTTGCACCACGAGAGGAAGGAACGCGATGAAGAAGACAATAAAGATTGACAAGATACAACGCTTGACCCAGTCCATAATTGGGTCAAGATTATAACAACCTTCCGGTACCAAGGGATCAGTGAATGGTGCTCCAGGAGTGAGGTTGCAAGAGATAGTTTCGTGCCGAAGTGCGCCAAGATTGAGTAAAATCAGCATGAACAACTGGACCGAGAGCATGATGAACAAATTGTTGATATGGAATCCAGGGTGAGCGTAGTAGAACGAGAGGAATCGATCCAAAGGAAGCTGAGTACCCATGTAGTAATATTCGCGAGATAACATTTGTTCACCCATACCAGTTCCAATCTTCGTTGTAAAGTTGAGAATGGATCCGAACCCCATGTCACGGCCCTTTCCACATTGATAATACTCACAATGTTTGATACGACCGCCTCGAAGAAGAGCATTCATGCCAGCATAAATATCTTCGTTCAAATGTAATCCTTTCTGCGCTTTAGAAACACCGCCACGAGTTGTCATAAAAACACCATTTAGAAAATCCGGATGACCGTAATGGAGTTTGCCGCCGATTTGCGCCAAGGTACGAGCGAAGAGAGTGCCGAAGGTTTGTTCTTTACCAGCTGCAACGTCACCAAGAATACCGATGTTCTCTGAGAAAATGTACTCTCGAGCACCAAGAATGGCAACTGGGGAGATGCCCGAAGGAGTAAGGCCGGGAGTGT
>Ga0302325_10004822_pt1 | contig 31057 bp, 26 predicted proteins | sample Palsa_T0_2_FD_201948 | JGI IMG/M metagenome (GOLD analysis project Ga0302325, IMG submission 201948) | Peat permafrost microbial communities from Stordalen Mire near Abisko, Sweden - Palsa_T0_2 | ecosystem: Environmental > Terrestrial > Soil > Palsa > Peat permafrost | place: Sweden: Abisko... | reverse complement strand
CTTCCATACCGGGCGCCTCGGCGCAGCAGGTTACGGTGGAGAAACTGCTCCCGCTCCAAACGCTGGAATCGGGCCAGTATACTTTGAAAATGCGCGTGCTGGACAAGACGAATAACCAGGTTCTGACGCCCACCGCGACCTTCACGATCAAGTAGAACCTCGGCGCGGGCTGACTACGCATTCGCGTAAAGGCCGAGTTACCGACCATAGGCGAATGAGTGCCGTTCCGCCGGACCGCCCGCCTGCTGACGCCGCCCGACTTTTGCGGTAAAGTAAGGAATGATTGGACGAGAGCGGTTCGTCCTCGGTCGCCTGCAGGGATGATGACCGGTCCATATAAACTCGGGGCCAGCCTGATCCTGGCGCTGGCGGCGTTCGCGCCGGCAGCCTCCTCGGCACCTCTATCTAAACTCTCCGGCAGCATCGCCGGCTACGTGAAGGATCCGTCCGGCATTCCCCAGATGGGGGCCACCGTGTTGCTGTTCAATCACTCCGAACGGTTGATCGAGCGCGCGCTCACGAACGAACGCGGAATCTTCGGATTTGCGTCGCTGGCGCCCGACGTTTATTCGATTCGCGTCACGCTCGCTAGCTTCATGCCCGCCGTTCGACAGAGGATCGCGGTGCAGCCCGGCATGCAGAGCCTGTTGTACGTCGATTTGGCCAGCGTGCTCAGTTCCATCGAGCTGGTCTACGCGGCGCCAGGGCAAGGCGCGCTCATGAGCGACGACTGGAAATGGACTCTCAAGGGATCCATCGCCACGCGCTCGGTTCTTCGCATGCTGCCCGATTTGAGCGCATCGGACCCGAGTCAGCGCGACGATGTTCCCGGCGCGATGTTCTCGGATACGCGCGGTCTTCTGAGTTTGTCGGGAGGGGATCCAGGCTCGCTCGGCGGCACTTCGTCTCAGACCGATCTCGGTACCGCGTTCGCTCTCGCGACGTCGTTCTTGGGGCGCAACCTGGTTCAATTAAGCGGCAACTACGGCTACACCTCCCGAACCGGCCTGCCCGCCGCGGGATTTCGGACCAGTTTTCGGCGCGAGGGATCCGGCGCCCAGTTCTCCAACCCGCAAGTGGCGGTGACGGTACAGCAGATCTACCTCCCTCCGCGCAGCGGCTTGGCACTGCTGGGGGGACCGACAGACGGCGTGCCGGCGCTGCGTACGATGTCGCTATCTGTGCACGACAGCATCGCTCTCGACGACAACGTGCGGCTGGACTACGGAACGTCGCTCAACTCGATCAGCTACCTGGACCACTTGACCTATTCGAGCGAGTTTGCGCGGCTCAGCTACGATCTGGGCGCCAGGGGAATTGTGCGGATCGCTTTCAGTTCCGGCGCTCCGCCCACCGAACTGATGCCGGTTCGCCGTGGGGACGCCGCCGAAGTCCAGCCGAATTCAGCCCCGCTGGCCGAGGACCTAGCCGCTCTTTCGGTGTTCCCGCGGCTTTCCCTGCTGGACGGACGCGAGGCGCTACAGCGCTCTCAGGATCTCGAGATCGGCTACGAGAAGAAGCTCAACCAAACCACTTTCGACGTGACGGTCTATCGCGAGACGGTATCGAATCTTGCCATGACCATCGCCGGAGCGGATGGAGCTTTCGTCGCGGGCGATGTTTTGCCGGATATTTCCTCCAACAGCAGCATTCTGGACGCCGGCAGTTTCGAGCGCGCGGGCTTTGCGGCTTCCCTCTTGCAGGCGCTGGGCGATCGCGTGGAGATCGGCGCGTCAGCCGGGCGCGGCGGCGCATTGAGCCTCGGGTCTTCCGAGATCGCCGCGAGTTCGGCCGACGATCTACGATCCAAGTTCGAAAACACGCAACGGTTCTGGGCCACCGCGCGGGCATCCGTCAAGTTGCCGGTGACTCGCACCGAAATTAGCGGCAGCTACGAATGGACGGACTATAGCGCCATCATGCCGAGTCACTTCTATCTGACTCAGGACCTGTATCCGGAAGCGGGCTTGAACATCCGCGTGCGGCAGCCGCTTCCCTCGTTCCCAGGCATGCCTGGACATCTGGAAGCCACCGCCGAGCTGCGCAACGGTTTGGCGCAAGGCTACATCCCGGTGTCGGAGAACGGGCAGCGGGTTCTGCTGATCCAATCCCCGCGCGCGGTCCGCGGCGGCCTCAGCTTTATCTTCTAAGGAACTCGCATGGCGAGAGTGAAGTTTCCCTGGGCTGCGGGCGCCATCGCGGCGCTGCTTCCGAGTGTCGTTCTTGCGCAGGTCAACTTCGACACCAGCGGCACCGCGCTCCTGGAGGGCGCCTATTTCTTTCGCCAGGTGTACTATGGCAGTCTGTCGAGCGTGGACCAGATTGGCGAGTCCGCCTCCGTGATTGCAACGGTGACATTCGATGGGGCCGGAAACTACCGGCTCAGCGGTCAAGTTTCCGACAATACCGTGTCTTCAGGCGCTCCACAACCGCTAAGTACTACAGGCACCTATGGCGTGAACGCAAGTGGATTGTTCTACATGGACAATCCGCTGACGACCGACGAAATCTTTGGAGGGGTCGGGCAATCAGCTATCGTCGGTAGTTCTACGGAGAATAGCAACGGGTACTTCGACTTTATGGTTGCTGTTCCAATTGCATCTTCGGCCACGAACGCGTCGTTGAGTGGAACGTACCGAATGGTTGCCATGGACTATCCGAATGGCGACGTCACCCAGGTCAATAACTCCACCTTCCTGATCAACCCGAACGGCGCAGGCAATCTGGGGCCGATCACCGTTTCCGGGCACGCCGTGAATGTGAGCGACGCCAATTTTACCTTTAACCAGCCGATAACCGGCGCAACGTACTCGCTGTCGACCGGTGCGGGAACGATGACCTTCCCAGCTCAAAGCAGCGGTGCTTCCCTGATCAGCGGAACCAAGCAGTTCTTCGTCAGCGCGGATGGTAACATCCTTGTGGCCGGTTCCCTAACTGGCTACGACATCGAGGTGGGAATCAAGGTCTCGGGATCATCCGCGAGCAGCAATTTCAGTGGCACTTACTTCTCGGGAGGCGAGGACTACGACGCTTCCAGTTTCGCGTCCAGCGGATACTACTATCTTGACTCGTTTTATGGATCGGCAAACGTAGTGAGCTCGGGCGGAAATACAACCGTGCTGTACCATCAGCGACTCAATCCCGACAACAATGACACGCACGACTACACGGCGGACGACGAATTCTCGCTGTCGAATGGAATTGCCTCTGAGACCTACTACCAATACTTCACCGGAGCTGGCGGCACAGCCAGGATTGTGACAGGGCAGTCAACCGAATACTCCATCGAGCTGGACGTATTGGCGCAGAGTCTGCGTGCCTCCGGCGCTGTTTCCCTAAGTCCACTCGGCGTTGTCGGCACGGCCAACTATGTGCCGATCACGAACCCCGTGACCCCTGGAGAGTTCGTCACGCTTTTCGGCGCCGGGCTGGCACCCTCCCCGGCAACTGCCGCTTTGCCATTCCCAACTGCCCTCAACGGCGTGAGCGTGTCGATTAACGGCCTGGCCGCGCCCGTGTACTACGTAAGCTCCAACGAGATCGTTTGCATAGTGCCGTTCGAGCTCGATCTTGCCGACGACGGGTATGCGGTGTTCCAGGTTACGAACAACAACGTGGTTTCCAACGCAGTTACGCTGTTCACCGAATATAGCGCCCCCGGCGTCTTCACCCAGGATCAGAGCGGAACCGGCCCGGCGGCCGCTCTGCACCGAGACGGCTCCCTTGTAACCGCCGGTAATCCCGCGCAGATGGGCGAGACAATCGCAGTGTATGTCACTGGCTTGGGAACGGTGACGCCCGCCGTCGCCGATGGCGTCGCCGCGCCCTCCACTCCGCTAAGCAATGCAGATGAGAATATCGACGTGTTTGTGGATGGGCAACCGGCGACCGTCGCGTTCAAGGGACTGGCGCCCACGTTTGCGGGCCTCTATCAGATGGATTTCGTGGTTCCGAACATTGCTCCCGACTCGGGAGCCGTATTTCTGGATCTAAGTGACAAAACCATGGACATCCTCATCAACTACAACTCGATGGCGACATTGTACGTCGCCGGGTCCTCCGGGGACTACCGTCATTCCGCGGCCAGACCGACGCGTAGGGGGCACGTGGCAAGAAACGCGATTCGGAGATCGAATGCGCAACTGCGCGCCCGGGACCTCGCCTCGCCGGCTATGGCACACTGACGTTCAGCAGCAAATCGTTCACCGCTTTGTCGAAGGGAGGCGTGGACGCGAGTTTGTCCAGCCTGCCGCCTTCGTCGATATCCGTGGCTAGGCGGTCTTCGAGCGTTCTGGACGGATGTCGAAACGCGGCGGCGAGTTCGCCCAGGGCCTGCCCAAAATCGGCATTGCCGGCAAACCAGCACGCCAGATCGTAGTGCAGCTCGGAAGCGAGCGCGGAATCCGGCAGCGCGGCTTTCAGCGCCCGGATCAAATAGAAGCCGGCCCGTGTCTTATCCGGTTCGGCGTACAGCCGGGCGAAACTTCGATACAGATTGGCGAGCGCGGGCTGCAACTCGCGGGCTCCGGTCAAATCCAGGCGCGCGGCTGCGCCTTCGTGCTCGACCAGTTCCAGCTTGGCCCGCTCGTCCATGTTCTCGAAATTCCACCCGCATGCTCTTTCGAGCATAACGGCGAGCTGTGCCTCGGCATTGGGGCGCGATTCCGGAGGCGCGACGGCTGGAGCGGCATTCGAGGCGGCCGCCTCCTTCAACTTCCGCTCGGTTCGCTCCTCGAGCTCGCGCAGATCGCCCAGAGCGGTTCCAATCTGATCGCGGATATCGGCGACGGCTCCCTCCGCTTGCCGGGAAAAGCCTTGGGCAGTAAGGTGCGACGTGACGACAAACAGGATTGCATACAGCCCGGACGTTCCCAGCAGAACGAACACCAGCAGTTCCATGTCGCCGACGCGCCGCGTGAGGATCTCGACGCGGTCTTCGAGAGCGCGGGCGCGCTGATCGAGCTCCGAACTATGGGCGGCTCGCGCCGGCAGGTAGTCCCACTGCCGGTAGTTCCAAAGTTCCACCACCGCGACCACCAGCACCGCCACGGCGGCCGTGAGCAGAAGCGCTTGCGTAACTCTGCGAATCCAAGTCATCCGCCAGTTACATTCTACTAGAGCGCGCGGTTAGCGCCGCCTCGCCTCGCGGTATCCTTAAGAACATGATGAGAAAACTCGCGAGACTGACGCCCTGGTTGGCGTTGCTGGTGATTTCCGTCCTCCACGCGGAGGATTTTTTCTTCGACTCGGACGGCGTCCGCATCCATTACACCGTCGAAGGCAAGGGCGAGCCGGTGGTCTTGATCCACGGCTATGCGGCCAGTATCGCCGCGAACTGGGCCATGCCCGGCATCGTCAAGGGACTGGCCGCCAACTACCAGGTGATCGCCCTCGACAATCGCGGCCACGGCCAGAGCGAGAAGCCGCACGATCCGGCGGCGTACGGAAACAAGATGTCCGAAGACGTCCTCCGGCTCATGGACCATCTCCAGATCCAGAAGGCGCACATCGTCGGCTACTCCATGGGCGGATTCATGACTAGCTGGCTGATTACCGAACATCCGGAACGCGTCCTGACCGCCACCATGGGCGGCGCCGGATGGAATAAGCCGGACCAAGTTCCGCAAATGTCGGGCATGTTGAAGATGCTGGCCGAATCGCTCGAGCAAGGCAAGGGGCTCGGGCCGTTGATCGTGGCCCTTACGCCGGTGGGTCAGCCGCCGATGACGCCGCAGCAAATCGAAGCCACCAACAAAATGTTTCTCGCGCTGAACAACGATCCGCTGGCGCTGGCGGCGGTGGCGCGGAACGGAATGCCGCAAGTGACGGAAGCGCGATTGCGCGCCAACAAGATTCCCGCGCTCGCGCTTATCGGCGAGGTGGATCCGTTGAAGGCCGGCGTCGACAATCTGGACGGACTGATGCCGAACCTCAAGATTGTCGTGATTCCGAAAGCGAATCACTTGACCGCGTTCGTGAGCCCGCTGTTCCTCGAAAGCCTCCTGAGTTTTCTAGCGGAACATCCCGCGGCGGCGCAAACGACGGCCCGCGCGGCGGCGGCGCAATAGCGATGTCGAACCAAGCAAGCACGCAACTGCTGGTTCCTTCCACCTTGGCGAAGCCAGTGGGCTATTCGCACGTCGCGGTGGTCCCTGCCGGAACGTTCATCTATATTTCCGGCCAAATTTCCCAGGACAGCGCGGGCAACTTGGTGGGCCAGGGCGATTTTCGGGCCCAGGTTGAGCAGGTCTTCAAGAATCTCAAGGCCGCGCTGGAGGCCGCCGGCGCGAGCTTTCACGACGTCTTCAAGATGAACAGCTATTTCCTCGATCTGGGCAACCTGGCCGTGTATCGGGAAGTGCGCAACCAGTACATCGATGTGCACAGCCCGCCGGCCAGCACGGCCGTGCAGGTTTCAAAGCTAGTCCACCCGGATTTTTTGATCGAGATCGAGGCCATCGCCGTGCTGCGCTGAGCGGATCCGTCCCCGCGCGCACGCCGGCCTGGAGCGGCGCAATCTTGCCGGCGGCTATTTTCTGGCGCCGGCTTGGGGCTTCTTCAATCTGGATTGGCGAAGCTTCCCGGGCTTGCGCTTCGGCTTGCTGATGATAAACGTACCGCTGCCGAAGTGCTCGGCTGAATAAAGTTTCTGGTCTGCCATCCAGGTTCCATTGTTACATGAAACGATTACTCGGATGTTTGATAGCGGCCACGTTGCTCGGCTCGGCAGCCCAGCCCAAGGCGGAGCTGTTCGCCGACATCGGCAAGATCGAAGCGGGCCTATCTGACATCACCGGCCTTCCGTTCACCCGGCCCGTCCCCTACGGCGTGATGACGAAAGATCAACTGCGGCGTTATCTGGAAAAACGGCTGCACCAGACGTCCAAACCCGCCGACTTCCGCGCCGAAGAGCTGGTGTTGAAGCTGCTCGGACTGGTTCCCGGCGATTTCGACTTACGCCAAAACACCATCGACCTGTTGACCGAACAAGCCGCCGCGTTCTACGACTACAACAAGAAAAGGCTGTTCATCCTGGAGGGAAGCGGTCAAGACGCCGAGCAGCAAGTGGCGCTGATCCATGAACTCGCCCACGCGATGGCGGACCAGCATTTCCCGCTCGCCCGATTCATCAACGAAGGTTTGCGGAGCGACGACGCGTCCACCGCGCGGCAAGCGGTGATGGAAGGCCAGGCGTCCTGGCTGATGACGGCCTATCTCTCCAAGCAATCCGGCGGACCGGCCGAGGTCACCCAGAGCACTCTGGAATTGATGACCACGGAGCTGGCCGGGACTGCGGGCGATTACCCCGTGCTTTCCAAAGCGCCGCCCTACATTCGGGAATCGCTGGTCTTTCCCTATACCGCCGGCATGCTGTTTCAGGATGCGGTTTTTCGCAAAATGGGCCGCGAATCGTTCTCGCAGGTTTTCCTGCACCCGCCGCTCAGCACGCAGCAGATCATGCATCCGGACCGTTATTTCGCGCACGTGTTGCCGCGCATCCCGGACCTGCCGCGCGTCCCGGAGCAGCGGGAATTCCACAAGCTGACCGACGGCACTCTGGGCGAGCTGGATTTCCGGATTCTGCTGTCGCAATACACCGGCAAAGAGGAAGGCGAGCGAATGGCGGCGCACTTCGCCGGAGGTTCCTATGAGCTGCTGGAGCACAAGCACGACCGCCATCCCGTGCTGGCATTCGCGTCCACCTGGGATTCGGAGGAATCGGCGCGGCAGTTCGTGGCCGCGTACCGCCACGTGCTGACCGGCAAATGGAAGACGACGACGATCGAACCGGAGACCGACTCTACGCTCGAGGGACACAGCGAGGCAGGCTATTTTCGGGTCTGGATCGACGGCGCCACGGTGAACCACCTGGAAGGCTGGGCATCTCCGCTACACTAGAACTACAAGGAGCTATTTCGATGCGTTTGGTTCAAGCAGCAGTCCTAGTGCTGGCTGCATCCACCTTGAATGCCCAGGATCCCCCGGTCTTGCGCCATTCCCCCGAATTCGTGATCCGCCTGCCGGATGGGTCGCAACAACTGCTGAGCAACTACCGAGGCAAAGTAGTGGCATTGCTTTTCGTGCACACTACCTGCCCCCACTGCCAGCATGCGTCGGAAGTGTTCTCCAAGCTGTACGCCGAGTATGCGTCCAAAGGTTTTGAGCCGTTGGCCGTGGCGTTCAATCCGATGGCGAATCTATACGTCACAGACTTCGTGAAGCAGCACGGCGTGACTTTTCCGGTGGGCTTCAGCCCTCCCGAGGACGTGCTGAATTATCTGAACATCCCGGTGGTGGCGCGCTACGTGGTGCCGCAGATCGTTTGGATCGACCGCAAGGGCAATATCCGCTCGCAGACTCCGCCGATGGGCGACGAAAAGCTGCTGGGCGAGCCGAATTGGCGCAGCCTGATCGAAACGCTGGTCAAGGAGCCAGCCGAGCCGGCGCATCACACCAGCGCGCATCGGCCCACCTCGGCCAAGACATCGCCGTAGCTCCGCCCAGGCGACGTATAATAACGGCAGGGCGCCCGTAGCTCAGTCTGGATAGAGCGTTTGCCTCCGGAGCAAAAGGTCGTAAGTTCGAATCTTACCGGGCGTACCAATCCTCAAACAACTTAGCCAGTTCCACCGGCCCGGGTTCGGTTGGCGGCGCCGACTCCCCTCTTTATTAGGACCCGACACTGCTCCCATACTGTAGTCGCAACGCTCGACCATACCCCTTTCCAGAGTAGTCACCCTCAATGCATGAGACTATTTTGCGTCTTGCACTACTCTGTCATGGGAAGCACAGCTGCCGATTCGTGAAAGCGTTTCATTTTCAGCGGCGACACATACGTTGCAGGGTGATAAGAAATTTGGAGTAATACCACCTCAGGATGTATGGAGACACTTTTGAGCGTGTCGATTACTCTACTGAGCTAACACTCACCGCCCCTTTTGAACCGCACTTTTTAGGAGATCAGTGATTAAACAACATGAAACACCTGCCAACGGCGCGACCGTCGCGCCAAACCGCCTCGCTATGAATCGTCTTGGGCCGCAAAAGGGCTCGACCCCCGTGAAGTCGGCCGTTGAGCCGAATGGACACGGTGATGATTTAGGTCAGAACCGCCTTGCCGCCAAGAAACTGGCGGAGGAGAAGGCACGCGCCCGGACCGTGGCCCGGGCGCAGGCCGTGGCAGAGAAACTGGCCAGCGCGACCGACCAGGTATCCAGCGCCATCGCGGAAGCCACCGGCGCCGTGGAAGAACTCGAAAAGACGATGCACACCATCGCGTCGGGCGCCGATCAGTCGTCGGCCGCGGCGGAAGAGTCCCGGGCGGCCATTAACCAGATCGAGAAGGCTTCGGACAACGCGAACGGCCGTGCGGACGTTTCCGTACGGAGAGTGAACGAGGTGGTAGCGCTCGCCAAGACCACGACAGCGGACATTGAAACCCTCATCAAAGGTGTGGGAGACTCCGCTGACGCGAATCTTGAATCCGCCAAGATGATTGGCGAATTAGAGCGCCAGTCTGAGGAGATCGGCAAGATAGTCCATGCCGTAACGCGGATCGCCGACCAAACGAACCTACTAGCACTAAACGCCGCCATCGAAGCGGCCCGCGCCGGGGAACATGGCAAGGGATTCGCCGTGGTGGCCGATGAGGTACGCAATCTCGCGGAGATCAGCGAGAAGAGCGCTCGCGGGATCCAGGAAGTGGTCAACGAGATTCAGAACCAGGTGAAGGTTGTTGCCGGAGACACAGAAGCGGCTGGCAAGAAGGGCCGCGAGGAAGTGGAAAAGGCCAAGGTCATCACCCGGGATCTTCTGAAGATCGCCGCCGATTACGACGAGGTCCGGGTAAATTGCGTCGAGATTCAGAAGAATGCAGTGGAAGCGCTGGCGGGCGCCAAGAATTATCTGAAGGGCGCCGAAGAGATTGCCGCGGCTGCCGAAGAAGCAACGTCGGCCTGCCAGGAAGCCCAGAAATCAACTCAGGAGCAGTCCAAGGCTTACTCGGAGATGAGCGACGCAGCACGCTCGCTGGCCGAAATGGCGGAGTCCTTGAAGACTTCCACCAATGCGCAGAAGTCGGCCGAAGAACTGGCGGCCACGGCCGAGCAGCTATCGACGAATGCGGAAGAACTGAAATCCTCCTCGCAGCAAATCTCCATTGCCATCGAGCAGATTAACAAGGCGGCCGGACAACAGGCCAAGGCGGCGGAAGCCTCCAACGCGCTGGGCACCCAGATGCGGCACGCCGCGAAAGGCATGGGTGACCGCGCCGAAGCAAGCGTGGAGAAAGCTCAAGCCACGAAAAAAGTTCTGGCGAGCAATAAGGCGAACGTGGATGCTTTGATCGTCAATGTCGGCAAAAGTGCCGATGCAGCTGCAGAATCCGCCAAGAACATTCTGGAACTGGAGGAAAGGACACGCCGGATCGACAAGATCGTGGATGCCATCGTCATGGTGACGGTTCAAACCAAGATGCTCGCCGTGAACGGTAATGTTGAAGCTGCTCGCGCCGGAGAATACGGCCGGGGCTTCTCGGTGGTGGCCGGAGACATCCGGTCGCTCGCTAATGAAAGCAGCGAAAACGCCGACAAGATCAAGGACCTGGTCAAGAATGTGCAGACGCAGATCACCAAAGTCGCCGCGGATATCGAACTGGCCGGGAACAGAGGGCGGGCCGAAGTGGAGCGCGCCAAGGTTTCGACCACGAACCTCGAGCGCATTGACAAGGAATCCGACGTGGTGGTGACGGACATCCAGGAAATCGCGAAGGCATCCGGTGAAGCCGCCGCGGGACTCGAACAGGCGGGCAAAGCCAGCCAGCAGATCGCAGCAGCAGCCGAGGAAACAGCGCGCGCATCCACCGAAGCAGCCGGAGCCTCTGAGCAGGGCCTGAAGGCCGCCCAAGAGATCGCTCAGGCCATCGAGGATATCGCCTCACAGGCCGATGAATTGCAGAACGGCTAGGCGAGGGATTGGAATGCAACCAGATACTCAACAGTCATCCGCCAGCCTGAAAGACGAGAGCCAGCTTGTTACTTTCTTGTTAAAGGAAGAGGAGTTCGGCTTCGATATTATGTCGGTACAGGAAATCATTCGCCTTCCCAAGATGGCGAAAGTTCCTCGTACACCGGCTTACGTGGACGGCATCGCCAACTTGCGCGGCGTCGTCCTGCCCGTGATCGACATGCGCACCCGTTTCGGCATGGAACGGGCCGAAGAGACCGATCGCACGCGTGTACTCGTCGTCGATATCGATGGCGTCAAGACCGGCTTGCGCGTGGATCGCGTCAAGCAGGTAACGAGCGTGCTGCGCAGCGAGATTGAACCTCCGCCGGCGGCCATCCGCGGAACCTCTTCGGATTACCTCGAAGGGGTTGTCAAACTCGACAACGGGCAGCGCATCGTCATGGCCCTGAACGCGGCCCATGTCTGCGAAATCGGCGTTACACACCATTCCGTTTCCGCGAACGAGGGGGCTTCGGGTTCGGAGGCTGCGAGCAAAGAGTCGACGGACAAATTGCTGGGCGCCGACACCGAAGTCCAGAAGATGGTCACCTTTCGCATCGCGAAAGAGGAATTCGCCTTCCTGATGGAGCATGTTCGGGAGATTCTGCGCGTAACGACGCCAAACCAGGTTCCCGACGTTCCCGAATATGTGTTGGGAGTGCTGACTGTTCGCGGCCAGATTCTCCCGGTGATCGACCTGCGGCGTCTGCTTCAGCAGCGGTCGCTCGCTGAGGAGTTCGCCGATAGCTGCCGTCCCCTACGGGAAGAATATGAGCGCCGGATCGACCAGGTTGAGAAGATCTATGTCGAAGATTGGCAGAAAAAGATAGACCGTTCCATAACCGAGCGCATCCGCAAGTGGATCGCAGAAACCAACAGTTCCAGCCAGTTGCTGATGGAGACCCTGGCGAAGGCGCGCGGGCTCAACGAAATGGTCATCAAGCAGCTTCAGCTCCAAGCGAAGCACCAAGAAAGCGGTGATCGCGATGCCACGCAAGTCTGTGGCAAAGAGGTCGTCTCTGGGGCCAGGGGAACAATCGCTGCACTGAGCCAATTTGAGGAGCAGATCGCTGAAAACATCCAGGAAGACCAGCGCATTATCGTCGTGGATGCCGAGGGCTTTGTGCTGGGGTTGGTGGTGGATCACGTTCACGAAGTGCTGAACGTGCCGAAAAACCTGATGGAACCTCCGCCTCGCATTACCTCGAGTGGCGGTATGGAACTGTCGGGTGTGGCCAAACTGGACGACGGCGCCCGCTTGATCATGTTGTTGGATGTTGCCAGCCTGATGAAAGATCAGAAACTGCGGGATGTACAGAACTCCTCGGCCCAAACCATCGCAGAGCAGAAGACCGGCGAAAGTCAAAAAACCGGCGAGGGCGCGCAGGAAATGACCGAAGTGCAACTGGTCACGTTCCTGCTGGGCGAGGAGGAATACGGCATCCCGATTTCGCAAATCCAGGAGATCGATCGCCTCGCAAAAATCACTAAAGTGCCAAAGGCCGCCGAGTTCATCGAGGGCATCACGAACCTGCGCGGGGAGGTAATCCCCGTGTTGGACACTCGGAAGCGCTTCGATCTCGAGGTCAAACCGTCCGACGACCGCACCCGCATCATCATCGTGGATCTGGGGGGCATCAAAACGGGTTTGGTGGTGGACTCCGTGCGCGAGGTGTTGAACCTCGCCAAGAAGGACATTGCCCCGCCGCCGGAGGCCATCGGGTCCGGAATCGATCAACAGTTCATTTCCGGGATCGGCAAGGTGGATGCGGGTAAGCGCATGATCGTGCTGCTGGATGTGGAGAGGATTCTCTCCCAACAGGAGCAGGCGCATCTTTCCGAAGTCACTACGTAGATCCAATTCTAAACCGGGGGCCGGCTCACCTGGCCCCGGTAAATCCAAGTCAATGAAAAGAATTCGTGTACTTGTGGCGGACGATTCCGCCCTAATGCGGCAAACCCTCAAACGAATCATCGCGGCGTCGGCCGACCTTGATCTGGTGGGGCTTGCACGGGATGGCGAGGACGCGATATCGAAAGCTCGGGAACTGCGGCCCGATGTCATCTCGATGGATATCAATATGCCGAAGCTGGACGGAATCACGGCCCTCCAGATCATCCTGCAGGAGAAGATCTGTCCGGTTGTCATGGTTTCGTCGCTCACTCAGCAAGGAACTGCGACCACCTTCGAGTGCCTCGAGTTGGGGGCCTTCGATTTCGTCGCCAAGCCGGATGGAACGGTTTCAGCCAACATGGGCGTCGTGGCAGACGAGTTAATCGCCAAACTCAAAGCGGCCGCCTCCCGAGGCATTCTGGACCGCCAACAGCGCAACCGTGAGCGCCGCAAGCCCTACAGTCCGCCATCCGGCGGCGCTTTCCTGAACGTTACCCGAAAAAGGGCTGTCGCTATCGGAATCTCCACTGGCGGACCGGCAACCCTCCAGGAGGTGTTGCCATTGATTCCAGCGGACGTGCCCGCCAGCCTGTTCCTGGTGCAGCATATGCCTCCGGCCTTTATTGCATCCTTTGCCAAGCGGCTGGACGAGCACTGCGCGCTCAAGGTTGTGGAAGGGCGTTCGGGCATGGTGATCGAGCAGAGCGTCTGCTATGTGGCGCCGGGCGGGATGCATTTGTGTTTGCACCGCAAGATCACGGGTGAGGTGGTCATCCGCACCCCCACCACACCGGCCACCCTGTTTGTGCCCTCGGTGGGCGTCATGATGGCTTCGGTTCTGAATATCTACGGGGCCGACACCATCGGCGTCCTGATGACCGGCATTGGAGACGACGGCGCCGACTCGATGGTTGCGATTAAGCAGGCTGGCGGGCACACGATTGCCGAAAGCGAGCAGACCGCGGTGGTTTACGGAATGCCGCGCGAGGCCTTTGAACGAGGTGGAGCGTGCGTGGTGGCGCCCAGTCATGAAGTGGCGGGAGAGATCTTGAAAGCGGTCCGGAGGACGACGGAATGAGCAGTCTCCAGGAGTTCATGGAGAAGTTGGAGTGCCCCGACGAGGCCGAGCGCACCTACGCGGCTGAAGACATCGGGTATTTGAATGCCCCGGAGGGCGTGCCGCCTCTTTTGGAACGGCTGGGCAAGGAGCCTTCGCGAGCGGTTCGCGACGCCATATTCCAGGCCCTGATCCGTATCGAAGCAGACGCGGCTATCGAGGGTTCCATTCGGCTGCTTGGGAACGATGATCCTCAGATTCGCAACCAAGCCGTGGAAGTATTGCGGCTCAAAGGCGCGGCGTCGATCCCTTTCCTGAGCACCGTCATGCGAGATGACGACAAGGATTTACGGAAACTCGTCCTGGATGTCCTGAGCGGAGTTCAAACCAGCGGCGCGGACGCAATCTACGAGGCCGCGCTTTCCGATCCGGACCGGAATGTGGTTATCACGGCCGTGGAGAATCTCGGCAGAACCCAGGCGAAGCAGTTCAGAAGCCGGATTGAGAATCTGCTGCTGGCCTGCTCCCACCCCATGCTGGACGGAGCGTGTCTCGAAGCTCTCGCCGGAATTGGCAATGAGCAGTCGCTAGCCGCCATCCGCCGCCGCTTTCCGGAACTGGCCGCCCTACCGGACTTCTTTCTGGTGTCCTGCCTAAAAGCCGTTGGCGCTTTGGGAACCGACCGGGAGTTCAAAGAAGTGGCCGCTTTGCTCACCGTGCGGGGCTCCCACCTTCGCCCCGCGATTCTGAGCGCACTGATCGCTATTCATCAGCGTCACCCGGCAAAATCCCACGGCGAAGATTTGCTGCCGGCGTTGCAGGCGATGGCGGACGATGGAGACCCACCGCTCTGCCGCTACCAGGCTGTGCGGGCTCTGGGCTTTCTGTCTTCCCGGGGCGACATTTATTCGTTCCTTGTCGCCTGCCTATCCAGTCCCGAGCGTCTGGTTCGCCTGGGAGCGATCGAATCCCTTCGGGCGACGGAACGGCCGGGAGTGGAGAGCGTTCTAGCTGCGCACGCGCTGAAGGAGACCGATGAGGAGGTCCTGCAGGCGCTGAGCTCCTAACGAACACCATGCCAGATCTCTCCGTTGAACAATTCCAAAGACTGAGCCAGCTAATCTATCAGAAACTAGGGCTGAGTTTCGATGAAAAGAAGATCTACTTCCTGAAAACGCGGGTTGCCAAGCGCATGGCTACGCTCAGCATGGCCGACACTCGGGAATACCTGTTCATGCTCGGCTATGCCGACCCGCAGGGCCTGGAGATGCAGGCCTTGGCAAATCTCGTCACCACCAACGAGACTTACATGTTCCGGGAGTATGACCAGTTGCAGGCGTTCGCCAATCACTGCCTGCCGGAAGTGTTGTCGGCCAAGCAGGCCCGCGGAGAGAGGAAGCTTCGGATTTGGTGCGCGGGTTGCTCCTCAGGCGAGGAAGCTTACACGCTGGCCATGATCCTCCAGGAAGTCTTTCCGCAGGCCCAGTCCTGGGACTGCGAGATCGTGGCCACCGACATTGACGAGAACATGCTCCGGAAGGTGGCCGCGGCGCGCTACGGATGCCGGTCCGTCAACGAGGTTCCGGATCAATACCGGGAGAAGTACCTGATCGAGGATGAGGACGAATGGCTGGTGCGGCGTAGAACCGCTGCCCTGGTCCAAACCCGTCATCTCAACCTGCATGACAGGATGGCGATGCGCGCCATGCGAGGCTTTGATTTTATCTTCTGCCGCAACGTCTTAATTTATTTCGACGATCTCTCTCGCAAGGCCGTAGTGGATCATTTTTACAATGCCCTAAATCCAGGGGGTTACATCTTCCTGGGGCACTCCGAATCGATCGGACGCGTGACGACGGCCTTTAAACTGAAGCGGTTTGAAAATCATCTGGTCTATGTGAAGGAATAGCGCTGTGGATACGAAGAAAACAATTCTAATCGTGGACGACTCAGAATTTGTCAGGAGCTATCACTCCTACATATTGGAGCAGGCCCTGTTCCACGTGATTACCGCGGTGGATGGCAGCGACGGGCTGGAAAAGCTGTACACGAACGCCTGCGATCTGGTTCTCACCGACATCAACATGAGCCACATGGATGGCTACGAGTTTATCCGGCGCGTGCGTGCCGACCCCAAGTACAGCTCGGTTCCCATCATCATCGTGTCTACCGAAAGCGAAAGCAAGGACAAGATGAAGGGATTCTTGGCGGGAGCGAATCTTTACATTGTCAAACCCTCCTCTCCGGAAATGATGGTCGAGAACGTTCGCATGGTCATGTGCATGCTCAGGAGCGACGAAGGGGACTAACCAATGCCGTTCTCGATTGTTAAAACGCAAGGCCGGCAGATTTTAAAGCTCGAAGGCGCGGTCACTATCCGGGACGCCCAGGACCTTGCCGCCAAGCTAGGGGAGGGTCTGGAAGACGGCGCGCCCGTCGCAGTAGATACCGGAGGATTAGAGGACATCGACACGTGTATCCTTCAACTACTGTCATCGCTGCGCAAGGTCGTTCCAGTGCTTTCCTTCGATAATCCGTCGGAGACTTTCATCGGCGCCGTGGACCGGCGCGGCCTGCGGCGCGAACTGCTCAACGCGCGTGAGGGTCCGTGAAAAAGATTATGACCGTGGACGATTCGGCCAGTCTCCGGCAGATGGTGACCTTTGTTCTGAGGGACGGCGGCTACCAGATTGTCGAAGCGGTGGACGGCGTGGACGCTCTATCCAAACTGAAGGGCCAGGAAATAGACCTCTTCCTGAGCGACGTCAACATGCCGAATATGGACGGTCTTGAGTTGACTCGACAAATCCGAGCCATGGCTCAGTACAAGTTCGTCCCGATCATTCTGCTGACCACCGAGTCGCATGCAGAGAAGAAGCAGCAAGGCAAGGCGGCCGGCGCCACGGCTTGGATCGTAAAACCGTTCACCCCGGACCAGCTCCTGGCGGTAGTGAAGAAGGTCATGCGTTGATGCCGGACCAAACACAGCGGATTGAAACGGGTAGATAACGATGCCAATCGACATTATGGAGCAGATGCGGGGAACATTCAGAGCGGAGGCTCTGGATCTGCTCATTGAGCTCGACTCCGCCCTCCTGGCGCTAGAAGCAGAAGCGAGCGATTCCACGTTGGTACACAGGGTGTTCCGGGCCGTTCACACCATCAAGGGATCGGGAGCAACCGCCGGTTTCGCGCACCTGGCGCGGTTCGCTCACAAAATGGAAGAGGCCTTTGACATGGCGCGGGACGGGCGTCTTGCCGTCACGCCGGACCTGATCGATTGCGGGCTCAAGGCCTGCGACGTGCTCCGTTTGATCGTCGAGGAAAAGGTGGAAGGCGCCATCGTCCCAGGAGAGGTAGAGGTCACCGGCGCATTCACCCGGCTGCTGCCGGCGCCTGAAATCCCAAGCCCCGAGCGAATTGAGAAATCCAAGCCGGTGGCCGACGTGCGTGCGGCATTTGAAATCGTCTTCAAGCCGAATCGCGAGATATTCTATTCCGGCGCGGACCCGGTTACGCTGCTCGACGACTTGCGGGAGCTGGGACAGGTGCACGTCGTGGTGCACGCGGACCAAGTGCCGCCGCTTGCTTCCCTCGACCCTGAGCATTGCTATCTCTGGTGGGAGATCCTGCTGGTTACGGACCGCGACCGGGCGGCGATCCAGGAGGTGTTCGTTTTCGTCGAAGACGAATGCGAACTGCGTATCCAGCTCCGGGAAGATCAAGCCGCTGCTTTGGCCCTGCATGGTTCGGTCCCGCCGGAGGCCTTCGAACTATTTGTATTGGAGTGCGAAGACCACCTGGAGGGAATTGAAAGAGACGCGCTAGCCTTGGAAAAAGATCCGGCGTCGAGGGATTTCCTCGACTCCCTCTTTCGGGGTATCCACAGCATAAAAGGCAACGCGGGCCTGCTATTGGGATACGTCAAAGACGCCGCCCTCATCGCCGATCATCCACTGCAACTGTTGCACGGAGCGGCTCACGGACTCGAATCTTTGCTCGATCCTCTGCGGGGAGTAAGTGCCGGACCGGTTCCGGACGCAACGGTCCAAATCGCGCTTGAGACGTTCGATCTGATCGGCTCTCTCTTGCGGAGCCTTACGCACAACCGTGCGCCTGGACCGGTGTCGCCGGAACTGCTCCAGCGTTTGGGGATCGGCAAGCCGAGTGGCCAGCCCTCCAGCGGTCAAAAGGTGGACGGGCGAGAAGCCGCGTTTTTCAACACGACGTCGCAGTGCGTCGAGATGATCGCGGGCTGTTTGGCGCGCATGGAAAACGACGGGCAGTCCACCGGTCCCGTCCTTGAAACGTATTGGCGCGGTCTCAAGACCTTGTCGGCGGCCACCCAGTACAAGAACTGCCCGGAACTCGAAGACCCATTGGCGCAACAGCTCGGAATCCTGGATGCCGCCGTGAGAACCGGCGCGGCTTTGAGCATCGAAGAGCGCTCGGCGCTGGGGAGTGCCTTTCGTCGAGCTCGCGTCGCTCTCGAAGACCTGTTACCCAAAGCCGCTCTCAGCCAGGTTCCGGTGTCCGCCGGTGCTGTCCAAGCCCCAGTGAACAATCCGGCAGCCTCTTCCGCCGCGCCTTCGACCATTCGAATCGAGCAGAACAAATTGGATCGCTTGATGCGAGTCGTCGGCGAATTGCTGGTTGCCCGCGGGGCCTTCCCGCTGCTGGTTCAGAAAATGAACGACAGCGCTACTGGCGCGGGAGTAGTGAAGGATCTGAAAGAGGCCGGTTCGAACATTTCCCGTATTGCGGACGAACTGCAGACCAGCGTCATGTCGATTCGGATGCTGCCCGTTAAGACCGTCTTCCAAAAATTCCCGCGCCTGGTCCGGGACCTGGCACGGTCTCAGGGAAAGGACGTTCAACTCGTCATAGAAGGAGAAGGAATCGAACTGGACAAGACCATCCTCGAACAGATCGGCGATCCGCTGGTTCACGTTATCCGCAACGCCGTCGACCATGGTCTTGAGCCGCCGGAGGAACGCCGTGCAAAAGGGAAGAACGCGTCCGGACAAGTGACCCTACGAGCGCTTCATGAGGCGGGCGGTGTGGCGATTGAGGTTACCGACGACGGGCGGGGGCTCGACGCCGGCGCTCTCAAGCGGAAAGCCGTCGAAAAAGGTCTGCTCACGCTGGAAGCCGCCGGCGGCATGACCGACGAAGCTGCATTTCAGTTGATATTCCTGCCTGGGTTGTCGACTGCGGCGAAGGTCACCGCCGTTTCTGGCCGCGGAGTGGGCATGGACGTCGTCCGCAGCAACGTGCGCAACCTGCAAGGGACGATCGCAATTCGCTCGAAGCTGGGCCAAGGCACCAGCTTGCTGATCAAACTGCCCACCAGCCTGATGATTTCGAAGGGCATCTTGCTGGAAGCGGGAACTCAGGAATATATCCTGCCCCTGAGCAACATTCGCGACATGGTCAAGTTGACGCACGGAGAGGCGCACGAGTACCGGGGATGCACCTTAGCGCAGGTCCGGGGAACGATCTATTCAGTTTTCAACCTTTCGGAAATGTTGGGCCTGGCTCCCGCTCAGACCGCGGAGCTGTCGGTAGCAATCGTTGAAGCAGGCACGCTGAAGTACGGCCTGGTGGTCGACAAGTTTCTTAGTGAAGTAGAGGTGTTGGTCAAACCTTTGGCGGGCGGGTTAGAGCAATGCAAGGAATTCCAAGGCGCCGCCATCATGGGAGATGGGCGAGTGGTGCTGGTCCTGAATGCGCTGGAATGCCATAACTTAGATCGAACCGCTTGCAGCTAGGTCCGATTTTTCCACGGACTGTGAGGCTGCTCCGAGCGGGCGTGGTACTATTCGGGCATAAACCGTGCCTTGCTGCCTGCTCCTCATCATTCTGATGTTCCCGCGCGTCGCGCTGGTGCTGATGTGGCTCTTCTCCAACTACCTGCAGCGCGCGTTTCACCACGGTTTTCTTGTGCCGGTGCTCGGCTTTATTTTCCTCCCGCTCACCACCATCGTGTACGTCTGGGAAGTAAATAGCGGCATGCCGATGGAGGGAATCAATCTCTTGTGGCTGCTGATCGCCGTGCTCATCGATCTGGGGGGACTGGGCGGCGGCGCGCATCGCCAATCGCGGCGCTGAGCCTGGCGCCGCCGCTGGTCCTCACGGCTGGGCGAAATGAGCGAAGGTGATCAGGTGACCGGCCGGGTCCTTGACTGTAAACTCGGTGGATCCATAAAAAGTCTTGTGCACCGGCGCGACAACGGGAGCGCCCTTCATCGCGGCCACCACCGCGTCCAAATCGTCCACTTCGAGGAACAGAAATCCAGTGCCTCTTTGATACGATCCCGCCACGGCCGGGTCCTGATCCAGGCTCGCGTAAGCGCCGTACATCAGCTCGATGCCTCCCTTCTGCAAAGCGGCAAACACCAGCCGTCCGCCGTCCGGCACCTCGGCCGTTTTTTCGAAATGCATCCGCTCCACCCAGAACTTCACGCACGACTCGACGTCGTCGGTGTACAGATTCGGCGTCAATCTCTTCACTGTCATGGTTTTCTCCTGTGCGGCCATTAGAACGGCCGAAATGATCATCAAAAGCCCCAATCGCATCGATTTGTCCTCCTTGCTTTTCAGAACTAGTCTTAGTTATACTAGTTGACAGATGAAGGCTCTGTCAAGCGAAAAATTGACGATTCCCGATCTGGTCCTGCTGAGCCTGCTCGCCGAACGGCCCATGCACGGTTACCAAGTGAATGCCCTGCTCGAATTTCGCAAGGTCCGCGACTGGGCCGGCGTGTCGCGCCCGCAGGTGTATTATTCACTCGACAAACTAGCGCGTCTAGGACTGATCCGCGCGGCCGAGACTGGAGAGGAGACCGGCGGACCCGAGCGGCGCGTCTTCGAAACCGCTCCTCGCGGGCACGCGGCGCTGGCAGACGCTTTGGAGCGCGACGACTGGACCGACGGACGAGAGCGGCCCGCGTTTCTCACCTGGCTGGCGCTTTCCTGGCAATGCCGCCCCGGCGTTTTCCTCAAGCAGGTGCGCCAGCGCCAGAAATTCCTGGAACGCGAACTCGCCTCGCGGCAGGAGATCCTCGCCGCGGTTGGCAAAGAAGTGGGGCACAGGTTCCACGAGGCGGTGTGGATGCTGAGCCTCGGGATCGATCAATTGCGGACCGAGCTCGGCTGGCTCAAGAAGCTGGCCCGCGAATTCCCGCGCCGTGCGACTGCCCGCAACCCGGCGTATCCCGAGAAACCCTAAGCGCTCTTCAGTTCTTTTTCAACGGCGCCGGCGAAAACATCGATGTCAGCGAGCGTGCTGTAGATGTGGGGCGTGATCCGGAGGCCGTCGTATTCTTCGTGAGCCACGCGCGCGGTGATGATGTTGTATTTCGTGAAGAGCGCGTCGTGAATCGCGCCCGGATCGGCGTTCTTGAAACCCAGGAATCCGATGCCGCACGACATCGTTGGATCGGGGCTGTGAAGAATCTTCACCTGCGGATTTTCGGCCAGACGATGAGCCCAGCGATCCCGTAAATAGCGCAGGCGGGCGGCCTTGCGATCGATCCCGATGTTCTCGCTGAACACCAGCGCCTGGCTGATGGCGTTGTGGTTCGCGGCCGGGTGGGTCCCGATTTCTTCGAATTTCCGAATATCGTTATCCTGTCGCGCCTCGGCGGCCATGAGCGGCCAAGTGCCGGCGATGCGCGATTTCCGGACGTACAGGAAGCCCGTTCCGATGGGAGCGCAGGTCCATTTGTGGAGACTGGTGCCGTAGTAGTCGCAGCCGAGATCGGAGATCGTAAATGGAAAGTGACTGAACGCGTGCGCGCCGTCGACGATCACCGGGATGTTGCGCGAATGGGCCATTTCGCAGATTCGCTTGATCGGGAAAATCTGTCCGGTGCGATTGGTGATGTGGCAAACCAGAATGAGCTTGGTCTTGGGCGTGACCGCCCGCGCCACGCGCTGGTACAGATCGTCCAGGCTGGGGGGAGGCACGGGAAACGATATCGCTTTCAGGACGATCCCTTCGCGCCGCTCGCGCTGGCGGAAAGTGGTGAGCATGCGGGGATAATCCTGGTTGGTGGTCAGCACCTCGTCGCCCGGCTTCAAGTCGATTCCGTACTGCGCGATTTCAAGCGACTCGCTGGCGTTGCGCGTGATGGCCATTTCCTCCGGATCGCAACCGGCGGCATCGGCGAGACGGCGCCGCACCATTTCAATCTGCTTTTCGAGATTGTCGATCATGGTGTGCCACGGCCCCATGTCGCTGAATTCGAGATAGCGGCGCATGGCGTCCTGCACCGGGCGAGGCGCGGGACTGACATAGCCGTTGTTGAGATTGATCACGTTGCGGTCAATGGTGAAGGCGTTGCGGATTTCGGCCCAATAATCCTCGTCGCGGGCGACGTCTTCCGGCTTGCGGCCATTGACGGATTGCGCGGCGGCGCGCGCTTTCTCGATGGCGTTGTCATGAAAGGCGGCCAAAGCGACGGCGCCTGAAGTGATCTGGAAGAACTCGCGGCGATGCATGCGTCTCTCCTTGCGGCGCAGTGTATCACACTGCTACTTCAGCTCGATGCGAATGGTGTGCGAATCTGTTGTCCCCACGTTGCGGACTTCGTGAACGACGGCTTCAGTCCAGTGAACGTCGCCGAGCGAAGCGTGCCGGCGCGCGGTCTGGCCGCCCGGGTACGTAACGGCCTCGCTGTCCGAATCCGCCAGCGCGATGGTCAGCCCGTGCGGGTGTTCATGCTTCGGCTCGGCCACCCCGGCCGGAATCCGGTCGTCAATCACCCTCACGAATTGATTTTCGAAGATGAGCTTCAGGGTGTCCTTGCACACCAGGAGCGAATCGAGGTCGGCGGGCGGCGCGGAAGATCCGGCCGGCGCGGGTTGCTTCAGTTCGATTCGGATCACGTGCTGTTCGGTTGTGCCCGTGTTGCGCGCTTCGTGCGTTACCGGTTCAGCCCAACGCACGTCGCCGAACTTGACTTGGCCGTGAGCGACCTTTCCATCCGGATAGTTTGTGACTTCGTTGGAGTAGTCGCTGAGCGCGATGGTAACGCCGCGAGCGTGGCTGTGCCTCGGCTCGAAAACGCCGGGCGGCACTCGGATTTCGAAAACGCGCACGAACTGGTTCTCGAGGACGAGCTTTTGTGTATCCAAAGGCTCGGTGAAGGCGAACTGGATTGAGGCGGCGAGCAGCACGGCGCGGCTCGCGGCTATGCACCAGCGATGCTTGGTCATGCCGGGATTGTAGCGCAGTAACGGCCGGCGCGTCGCCGGACGCCGCGCAATTTTGAGACGATGGAGAACGAATGACAAAAGCACTGGTGTTGGGCGGCGGCGGGCCGGTCGGAATCGCCTGGGAATCGGGTTTGATTGCCGGACTGGCCGAAAACGGAGTGGATCTTTCGAGCGCGGATTTCATCGTGGGCACTTCGGCGGGATCGTTGGTCGGCGCGCAAGTGGCGCTGGGCAGGTCGCCCGCGCAGATCGCCGCGCCGGATTTGGCCGGGACGGTGGCCGCTCCTTCCGCTGGAGGTCCCGCGCCCGATCTGACGATGCTCATCACGAAGATGCTCGAAGCGGCATCGGGCAAGCGGCCGGCGGAAGAAGTGCGCGCCGAGATCGGAGCCTGGGCGCTGAAATCGCCGGCGATGAGCGAGGAGGATTTCATGTCGCGATTCGCGCCGCTGCTGGGCGGCGGATTCGACGGCGCGTGGCCCGCGAAACGGTACGCTTGCACAGCGGTAGATGCCGCCGACGGGTCGTTCCAGGCCTGGAACAACGACGCCGGAATTGGTTTGGCGCGCGCGGTGGCGTCGAGCTGCGCGGTTCCGGGGATTTATCCGCCGATTTCGTTCCGCGGCCGCCGCTACGTCGACGGCGGGATGCGCTCGGCGACCAATGCCGATCTGGCGAAGGGCTATGATGTCGCGGTAGTGGTCGCGGTGACGCTGCGAATGATGCCGTCGTTCATCGCGGATGTGTTCCGGAAGCGGTTCGACGAGGAGCTAAAGGCGCTCAGCGACAGCGGAAGCCAGGTGGAGGTGATCGTTCCGGACGAGGGGTCGAGCGCGGCGTTCGGCATGAACCTGATGGACGCGAGCCGCCGCCAGCCTTCCGCCCAAGCCGGATTGCTGCAAGGGCGCACGGAGGCGGCGAGGCTGGCCCCGATCTGGCGCTAACGATAGAAAGGCGGAATAGCATGCGTCTTCGTTGGCTAGCTTGGCTCGTCTGTCTCGGATCGGCGGCGGCGCAGGATCCGAACATCGGCGGCGACTACTCCGGCATGCTGGGCCCGCTGCATCTCAAATTGCACCTGGAGGCGGGCGCCAGCGGACCGACGGAAGGAACGCTGGACAGCTTGGATCAGGGCGGGATGGGCTTGACGTGCGGCAACTTCCGTCTCGATAAGAAGATCTTGTCCTTCGACATCCCGAGCGTGGGCGGCAAGTGGCACGGCACGGTATCGGACGACGGCGCCATGCTGAACGGAACCTGGTCGCAGGGCACGGAATTGCCGCTGGTGTTTCGCCGCGACGATCCGTCCGAGACCGGCGTGAAGCCGTCGCGCGTGGACGGCATCTGGCTGGGAACGATTGAAGCTGGCGGCGCCAAGCTACGCGTGCAGCTACAGGTGAAGAGCGGGCGCTCGGGCAAGGAAGATTGCTCGCTCGACAGCCTGGATCAAGGGGCGATGGGGCTTGCGTGCGAAAAGGCGCGGTTGGACGGCAATCGTTTTTCGTTCGAGGTTCCCGCAGTGCATGGACATTGGTCGGGGACGCTAGCGGAGAACGGCAACGAACTGGACGGGACGTGGTCGCAAGGCGAGGACGTGCCGCTGCGGTTTACTCGGCAAACGGCTGCGATCGCTCCGAACGCGCCCAAACCGCCGAAGTACGATGCGGCCATCGCCGCCGTACCGATCGGCGAATTGAAGGGCGTGCTGGATCGCGATCTGGCGGCGGCGTTGAAAAACGGCGCGCTGGCGCCCGCGACCGGTGGAGGCGTGGCGATCGGAGTGGTGCAGCGCGGAACCCGGCGCATTTTCGCTTACGGGGCGGTGAAGGAAGATTCGATCTTCGAGATCGGATCGATTTCGAAGACCTTTACGGGTCTCATACTGGCACAGATGGTGGCGCAGCACAAAGTGAAGCTGGACGATGCGGTGCGGGAGCTACTGCCGCCCGGAACCGTGGCGAAACCCGAAGGCACGGAGATCACTCTGCTGGATTTAGCGACGCAGCACTCAGGCCTGCCGAGGATGCCCGACAATTTTCATCCCGCCGACCTCCAAGACCCCTATGCCGACTACCGGCCGGCGAATCTATACGAGTTTGTCGCGAAGCGCGGCGTGAGCAAGCCGGCCAATACGGAGTTCGTTTACAGTAATCTGGGGGTGGGCCTACTGGGGCAAGCGCTGTCGAATCGCGCGGGCATGCACTATCCGGAATTGCTGAGAGCGCAGATTACCGGGCCTCTGGAGATGAACGACACCGTGGTGACGCTTTCGCCGGAGCAGCAAAAGCGGTTCGCGCAGGGACACGGGGCGAACCATCAAGCGGCGCACGCCTGGCGTCTGGACGCGCTGGCCGGAGCGGGCGCGATTCGATCGACCGCGAGCGATATGTTGCGATACCTCGAAGCGCAGCTCGATCCGAATTCCGTCAAACTTGCGGCAGGATCGACAGCGGCGGATTCTCCCGCGGCGACGCTCGCAACGGCGTTAGGGATGTCGCACGAATTGCGCGCGGATGCTCTGCCGGGGATGAAGATCGGGTTCGCGTGGCTCTACCAAACCAAGACCGGCATTTTCTGGCACAACGGCGCGACGGGCGGTTACAGCAGTTATGCGTTCTTCGATCCGAACGAAGGTTATGCGGCGGTGGCACTTTTCAACGCGACGGTCGCCGAAAACGGAAGCTTCGCAGACCGGTTGGGAGAGCACATTGCGGAACGGCTGAGCGGCAAGCCGGCGATTTCGCTGGGCGAGTGAAAGTGCGCCCTTCGTACTAGTACGTTTAGTTGGATTCCCGTAGTACCTCAGTAGAATGGGCGGAAGCGCGTCTTAGTGCGAGACTAAGTTTTGCGATGGCCAGCGATAGTGCGGTCTTAAAGTGAATAAAATGCCTAATTCCGTGGGGCCGTCGAGCGCGTGCTCGCCTTATAATGATTAGCATCGGATGGTTTATATGAGAAGATTTGCAGGCGTTGGGTTCGTGGTGGCTTCTCTGGCCTCGATCGCCGGATGCCGGACTTCCCCGCAGGGCTACGTAGCCAAGGGGAACAAAATGTTCGACCAGGGGCAGTACGCCGACGCAGCGATCGACTACCGCAAGGCGATTCAGAAGGATCCGCAATACGGGGAGGCATTTTATCGGCTCGGGCTAGCGGAGATGAAAGAGGCGAAACCTCGTGATGCGCTGCAAGCTTTGTATCGAGCAGTTCAACTGCTCCCTGACAGTATCGATGCGAAGGAGCAGTTGGGTAGTCTCAGCCTGGAGTACTACATGCTCGATCCACGCCGGCCGCAAAGCGACTATAACCTCGTTAAGCAGATCTCGGCTGAACTTCTTGCAAAGAATCCGAAATCTTTCGAGGGGCTGAGGGAGCAGGCTTATCTGGCCCGGACGGATGGAAAGCTGGAAGAATCGACCGCGCTTTTTCGAAAGGCGTTGGAGGCCCGGCCGTCGGATCCGATCGTGACGACCGCGCTCATCCAGAACCTCATGCAGAGCGGCCAAGGCAAGGAAGCCGAGAGACTCGCATTCGCTCTCATTTCAAAGCAAAAAACATACGGGCCACTGTATGACGTGATGTACGATTGGTACTTGAAAGAAAACTTGCCTGCGGACGCCGAAAACATCCTGAAAGCCAAAGTGGATAACAATCCAAAGGAAAGCCGCTATCTGCTTGAGTTGGCGGCTCACTACTTTCGAGCGAAAAAGCAGGCTGAGATGCAGGCCACTTTGCAGCGCCTGCTCGGCGATCCCAAGGACTATCCGCAAGCGCGCATCTTGGTGGGAGATTTCTATCTAAGGTTTCGGAATTATCCGGAAGCAGTACGCTACTACGAAGAAGGCGCTCGCGCTTCCAAGGATAGCGACAAGGTAGTGTACCAGAAGAGAGCGGCCGATGCCCTTCTGGCGGAAGGAAAAAGAGAGGAGGCGTCCTCCACCGTCGACCAGATTGTGGACGAGAATCCCAAGGACGCGGAAGCGCGGCGCGTCCAGGCGAACATGGGGTTGAGGACCGGCAGCGCGGAGAAAATTGAAGCCGCCGAGCGCGAATTGCAAGAGCTCTCGAAAGAGAATCCCAACGACGCTTCCATTTGGATGGGACTGGGCCGCGCCGAGGAGTTGAGGGGTAATCCGGACACGGCCCGCGCACAATATCTGGAGGCGGTGCGTAAAGACGGGAATTACTTGCGGGCCCGCTACGCGCTGGCCGAGATCGGACTGCTTCAGAAACGGCCGGAGGAGACCTTACAACAGGCCGACGAGATCTTAAAACGCCGGCCCGACGACCCGCGAGCCAGATTACTACGCGCGCAAGCATTGACGAGATCCGGAAGTCCGGCGTCGGCTCGAGTCGAACTCACGCGCTTGATGAAGGATTTCCCGAAAGACTCGCAGCCCGAGGTGGAATTGGGACTTCTGGCGCTCTCGGAAAAGAAATTCCAGGAAGCCGAGGAGATCTTCGGAAAACTTCGAACCGCCGGGGACCCGCGAGCCATCGCAGGGCTCGCTAAATCGTACACCGCCCAGGGACAATTCGACAAGGCCATTGGAGTCCTGAATGAAGGGTTGAAGAAATCGAACAACTCGGCGCTGCTCCTGAACCAACTCACGGTTACCGAGGCCTTGGGGGGCCAATACGATTCCGCAATTGCGGGGCTTCAGAAGCTGGTCGCTTTTGCGCCGAAGTCGGTTCAAACGCGGCTCCAGCTCGCAGACGTGTATGCCCTGAAGGGAGACGACAGCAACGCCCTGGCGATGTATCGGGAAGCGGCTAAACTGGCGCCGACGGATCTTGGCGTCGGCTTGGAGTTGGCCAAGGCGCTGAACCGGGCTGGCCGCATAGACGAGGCTCGAAAGCAATATAAAGTTGTCCTGGCAGCGCATCCGGACGACCCGCTGGCATTGAACGATATGGCATATTTTCTGTCTGAGAGCGGTGGAAACCTGGACGAAGCCCTCGGGTTTGCTCAGCGGGCGCTCGAGAAAGTCCCGGGACAGCCGAGCTTTTCCGATACCATCGGCTGTATTTATTTGAAAAAGGGCTTAAGAGACAGCGCGCTTCAGGTTTTCGGCAACCTGGTGAAGAAGTATCCCAATTATCCGACCTTCCGCTACCACCTCGGCATGGCGCTGTTTGAGAAAGGCGATAAGAAGAGCGCCAAGAGAGAACTCGAGACGGCTCTGGCCGCGCATCCTTCACGGCAAGACGAAGCGCGCATCAAAGAACTGTTGGGCAAGATCAGTTAAGGGCGCTCGCGCTGACTAAGTTGCGCACCGTTCCGCGAGGCGATCATCGCCGCGGCATGCTCGCTTTCAGGGCCAAAGCCCAATCCAAATTCTTGCGTACTCCGGGGTTACCTGGGTCGAGCTGGAGCGCCTGCTGGTAATCCCGAATGGCTTCATCGAGCTTGCCTTTGAGACGGAGCACGTTGCCACTCCCGTTGTAGGCCGCCGCGACGTTGGGCATCAGTTGCTGCGCAATGCGAAACTCGCGCATGGCGTCATCGAGGCGATTTAGATCCAGGTAAGCTAGCCCCAGATTGTTGTGGGCGAGCCCGTATCCGGTATCCATCGCAATCGCGCGGTGGTAGAGTTCGATGGCGCCTAGCGAATCACCTTCATCGGCGTAGGCGGCGCCCAGACTATTTAGGGCGAGGGCCGATGGTTCCACGGCGACCACGCTGCTCCAGAGCGTTTCCGAATCGTGCCAGACGTGGATTTGCGTCCGCGTTCGCCATCCCAGGACCACGCAAACGAGCACCGCGAAGCCAGCCAGGAGCATCCTCAGCGCAGGCCAGCGGGATGCAACGCGCCAGCCCGCGCTCATTCCAACACCCGCGAGCAAGGCCCAGCCCAGGCACGACAAATAGGAGTAGCGATCGGCCGTAATTTGGGTACCGTTATGGATAATCCCGCCGACTGGAAGTAGCGTTATGGTATACAGCACCCACACAGCCAGCAAGCCCGGGAAGCGGCGGCGCAAGGCGACTGCGGCAACGGTGACGGCTAGGACGGCCGCCGCGCTCATCCAGAAAGGCGCGGCGAGTGCGTCGGTCTTGTAGCCCGTTAACGGATACAGTGCCGACAAATGCAACGGCGCGATCGTCTTTAGCAAGTAGAAGGCCATCCCATACACGGTGATCGTCAAGCGAGGTATCCAACCCAGGGCCTGAATCGATTCCGGGAGGTGGTGTTTGACCGCGACATTCATCGTCATGATGCCGTCGGCCACACTGACGGCAAGGAATGGAACCTTCTCGATCCACACGCGGCGAGCGGTAGGAGTAAACCACTGTGAGGGGGCGCTTGCGAGCCGGCGCAATGGGTATACATCCAGAATCAGAAGCGCGGCAGGGAGAGTCACGGTGATCTCCTTGGATAGAACCGATGCGATGAACAGCGCCAGACACAACCAATAGTATTTCGCTTGGACCGGGCGGTGCTGCTCAGTTGGAAATCGGCGCAAGTATGCGAGCAGCGCTAGAAGGTAAAAGCATCCCGATAACACATCGCGGCGCTCGGTGACCCACGCGACAGACTCGACTCGCAGCGGATGGAGGCTGAAAAACAGAGCGGCGAAGGCAGCTCCCCAGATCAATGGCGCCCGCTTGCGATCGGAATCCGGGGACCGCGCGAGTTTAAGAAGCGCGACCGCCAAGCAGAAGAACAAACCGGCGTTCACGCTATGCAGCAGGATGTTGGTGAGATGATAACCGAAACTACGCTGCTTCCAAATGGTGTAGTCCAGTCCGAAGCTCATCCAGGTCAACGGAACGTAGTGTTCCATCAGATGATTGGTCCACATCCATCTGAGTTGTGTCCATCCGAAACCTCGAAAGTAGGGATTGGCGACTACATTCGTGCCGTCGTCCCAATGGACGAATCCATTTCGGACGGCCGGGAGAAAGACGCTTAGCGAGACCAGACTTACTACAACGGCTGCCACGGACGGAGTGAAGAGCCGCTTGATCATTGCAGACGGAAGAAGGCGCGTCATCCTTAAGCATAAAAGAAAAACGGGCCTCACTGAGTGAGGCCCGTGTAAGGATCGAAAAGAAACGGAGAAATCGCTTAGCTCTGAGCTACCCGCCTACGCCTATAGATTACGAAGCCAGCCAGAAGTCCCAATCCGAGAACATACGAAACGGCGCGCGGCTCGGGAACGGCGGAAGGAGAGTATTCGTTGTTGAACCCGGAAAGCCCAGCGGAACCGTTGGAACCCGCAGACAGCGTGACGTCCTTGGTGATAGTGAGCGAGGAAACGGGTCCACCTAAGGCTGTGTTACTCAGGTTGATTACGTTGGAATCCGCAGTGATGGGGTTCTCGACGTAGAGAGAGCAAGTGCCTTGGCTATTGCAGAATTGTTCCTCGTAGGTGGCTACACCCGTTCCACTGGTGCTCACGTTGGAAAGATTGATGTAGACATCGCCGATCTCTCCGCCGGATTCCGCGGTAACGGTGAAGCCGACCAAAAAGTCTTCAGTGCCGCTGGTGAGTCCGTTAACGGGAATGCCAGGGTTAAATTGGAGACCGGGACCATCGGGGGCAGTGACAGGGGCCGCTCCAATCGCCGAAGCCGCCTCCGTAGTGGATCCGCCGGGGGTGTAGGTGAACTGCGAAAAGTCTAAAGTCAAACCGTCAGCCGTCACAGAACAGCTGAAGTTGGAAGACGCCGTTCCGCCATATAACGAGTCGACGTAACTAGACAAGCTACCCGCAACGCAAGGGCTGTCAGCCAGTGCAGCTGGCGCAAAGACCAGGCACAACATTAAAGAAAGCGCTAAGCCGTAAAACATCTTGTTCATAGTAATCTCCGTTTGTTCGTTCATTTCGAACTTCCCTATACTAATGGGTTTCCCCTACCCCATGCAAGACCC
>Ga0302325_10004821_pt1 | contig 31057 bp, 32 predicted proteins | sample Palsa_T0_2_FD_201948 | JGI IMG/M metagenome (GOLD analysis project Ga0302325, IMG submission 201948) | Peat permafrost microbial communities from Stordalen Mire near Abisko, Sweden - Palsa_T0_2 | ecosystem: Environmental > Terrestrial > Soil > Palsa > Peat permafrost | place: Sweden: Abisko... | reverse complement strand
AGGCGGAGAGGGCCATGGAGCAAAGCGACGAGAAGGCGCTCCGCGCGCTGGTGCCGGGGTAGCGCAAGAGCACCGCGGCCGTCGATTGACGCGGGGCCGCGCCTCGCGGTTTCATCATCGCCTCCAGAGGAGGCGCACATGGCGGTATCACCGATTCCCGACGGTTATCACACGGTCACCTCGCAGCTCTCCATCGACGGCGCAACCAAGGCCATCGACTTCTACGCCGAGGCCTTCGGCGCCGAGGTCGTGGACCGCGCGCCCGATCCGAGCGGCCAGAAGGTGTGGCACGCATCGTTGCGCGTGGGCGACTCGATGCTGTTCGTGAACGACGTGTTCCCCGAGATGGGCGGCTCGCCGAGCCAGTCCAGTATGTGGCTCTACGTGGCCGACGTGGACGCGGCTTTCAAGCGCGCGGTCGGAGCGGGGGCCAAGCCCACCCATCCGCCGAGCGACATGTTCTGGGGAGATCGCATGGCGCAGGTCGTCGACCCGTTCGGTCAGAAATGGACCCTCGCCACGCGGGTGAAGAACATGACGCCCGACGAGCAGAAAAAGGCCGGGGAGGAGTTCGCGGCCCAGATGAAGAAGAAGCACTGAGTCGAGCGTCGTCCCGCGTGGGTCTTCCGGGCGTCTCACCCGGCGGCCCGCGCGGGCGACGCCTCCTCGACGGCCAGCGACAGGGCGAGTGCCACCGCGGTCAGCCGTTCCTCGGCCGCGGCGGCGAAGGTGGCGACGCCTCCGTCTCCGAGCGTCAGCTCGTCGTCGAGGACGACCAGCGCGCCCACCGAGCGTGCACGGAAGAAGGCGAAGAGAGCGCGGAAGGCGCCGGCCAGCTCGCCCCCATGGTCGGCGAGCCGGCTCGTCCCGATGCCCAGGGTCGGCTTGTCGACGAGCGCGTCGGGCGGGATGAGATCCACCACGGCCTTGAGCGCGCCCGCGTAGGTCGCCTTGTACACCGGCGTGGAGAGCACCAGCGCCGAGGCGCCCCTCACCGCCTCGACGAAGTGCGCGACGGCAGGCGCCTGGACGCGTGCCAGCATCACGTCGGCGGGGTCGAAGTCGCGGATCGAGTACCACCCTGTGCGCAGTCCTCGCGCTTCGAGCCGACTGCCCAGGGCGCGGGCGACGGCGGAGGATCGCGAGCTCGGAGAGGGGCTGCCGGCCAGGAAAAGGATTTCGCCGCTCATCGCCGTTCTCCGTTGGCGGCCGTCGTGAGCGGGGTTTCCGGGTGGACCGTCGATTCGGCGGCGAACCCCCCGAGCTTCCGCGCGTAGTGAAGCAGCGGCTTCCCGCCGGCGGCCCATGCCGCCGTCACTTCGGCGACCACGATGGTGTGATCGCCGGCGTCGTGCCGCGCGTGGCGCCGGCACTCCAGGTGAGCCAGCGCTCCGTCGACGAGCGGCACGCCCCGGTCGGGCACCAGCGGCACGCCGCCGAACTTGTCGATGCCGTGCCGGGCGAATTGCCGTGCGACCCAGCCTTGCTCCAGCGCGAGCACGCTGATGCCCACGCGCTCCGCGCTCACCACCGCGTCGTGCGCGCTGGCCGTCTTCGCGACGCAGACCAGGACCAGCGGCGGATCGAGTGACACCGAGGAGAAGGCCGTCGCGGTGAGCCCGTCGAACTGCTCCCCTTGCCGCGTGGCGACGATGGTGACGCCACTCGCGAACTGGGCGAGCGCATCGCGGAAGGCCTGGCCGGACACGGATTCGCTCATGGGGTCCTCCTCATGCGAGCCCGAGCAGATGCCCGAGCTTGGCCTGCTTGGTGGCCAGGTAGGCGGCGTTCTCGTCGTTGGGCGCCGTGATCAGGGGAATGCGCTCGACGATGCGCAAGGGGTAGCCCTCGAGAGCGGCAAACTTCGCCGGGTTGTTGCTCATCAGGCGGATGTTGGTGATCCCGAGCGCGGTGAGGATCTGCGCGCCGACGTCGTACCGGCGCGAGTCCACGGGCAACCCGAGATCCAGGTTCGCCTCGACCGTATCGCGCCCCTGGTCCTGCAAGCGATAGGCGTGGAGCTTGTTCACCAGGCCGATGCCGCGTCCCTCGTGACCGCGCAGGTACACGACGACGCCGCGTCCCTCGGCCGCGACGCGCGCGAGGGCGGCGTCCAGCTGCGTTCCGCAGTCACATCGCAGCGAGCCGAAGAGGTCGCCGGTGATGCATTCGGAGTGGACGCGGACGAGGACGTCCCCGCCGCTTCTCACGTCGCCTCGCACCAGCGCGAGGTGCTCTCGCCCCTCGATCACGTCGCGAAACACCCGCACGACGAAGGGGCCGTGGCGCGTGGGGAGCCGCGCTTCGGCGACGGGCTCGACGATGGGCTCCGTGCGGCGGCGGTAGGCGACCAGGTCGTCGATGTGCAGCAGCGCGAGAGCGTGTTCGCGAGCGAACGATTCGAGGGCGGCCCGGCGCATCATCGTGCCGTCTTCGTGCATCAGCTCGCAGAGAACGCCGGCGGGAGCGAGACCGGCGAGCCGCACCAGATCGGCCGCCGCCTCGGTGTGTCCGCGTCGTCGCAGGACACCGCCCTCCCGCGCGCGCAGCGGAAAGACGTGCCCGGGACGGACTAGCTCGTCCGCCCGGGTGGATTCGACGGCCAGCGTCCGCAGGGTCGTCGCGCGATCGGCCGCGGAGATGCCGGTGGTGGTGCCGCGGCGAGCGTCCACGCTCACCGTGAAAGCGGTGCCCTGGGAGTCCTCGAGGTGCGGCACCATCAGAGGGAGGTGGAGCGCATCGCAGCGCGCGCCGGAGAGCGCGACGCACACCACGCCGCTGGCGTGGCGCAGCATGAAGGCAACCGCCGCCGACGTGGCCTTCTCGGCGGCCATGACCAGATCGCCCTCGTTCTCGCGGTCCATGTCGTCGACGACGACGACGGCCTCGCCCCGCGCGATGCGGTGGATGGCGTCTTCGACCTGGGTCAGCGGCACCGGGAAACCTCCTTCATGAGTAGAACGACGGGGTGGGCCATCGATCGGTCAGCAGCCAGCGCCCGATATCGCGCCGCTTGTAGTCGACCGGGTCATGCAGCGTGTGCGTCCGCAGGTTGCGCCAGAAGCGGTCCAGACCGAGGCGCCCAGCCGTGGCGCGGGCGCCGGTCACGTCGAACATGCGGTTGGTGACCTCGAGACCTGCGCGCGTGGTGGTGATCTTGGCCGCGGCGATGGCGACGGCCGCCTCGCCGCGGTCCGAGGGGGTCAGCGCGTCGCCGCGTCCCCAGGCTGCGTCCAGGGCGCCCGCTGCGGCTTCCGCGACGTGACGGGCGGCGTGCACTTCGGCGTAGAGCTCGCCGAGCGTTTGCTGGACGTAGGGGTCGTCGACCGCGCGCTCCACCCCGCTCGCGAACCACGCCCGCTCCCGGGTCCGCGCCGAAGCGCGTGCCGCTTCGAGCGCCCCCTCGGCGATGCCGAGGTAGACGTTGGACAGCGTGAGCTGGGCGATGAGGGGTCGCAACGTGGCGAAGGTGCTCCCCAGCGGACCGGGCTGAGAGAGGATCTCTTCCTCGCCGACGATCACCTCGTCGAAGCTCACCGAACCGCTGTCGGTCTGCCTCTGCCCCATGGCGTCCCAGTCGTCACGCGCCAGCACCCCCGGGCGTGCTGCCGGGATGGCCGCCACCACCAGCTTGGCCGTCGCCTCGTCGATGGCCGACACGACGAGGATGTCCGCGTCGTGCGATCCCGAGCAGAAGCTCTTCTCGCCGCGCAGGACGCGCTCGTCGCCGCGACGGGCCAGGGTCGTCCGCTTGTCGAGTGGATTGAGCGCGTTTCCCCAGAAGAGGTTTCCCTGCACGGTGGCGCGCGCAAGACGCTCGAACTGGGAAGCGCTGCCGAAGAGACGGACCGTGGCCAGGAGCAAGTGCTGGAACCCGAAGACATGGCCCAGCGAGCCGTCCGCGCTTGCGACGATGCGCACCACCCGCAGCGCCGTCGTCCAGTCGGCGCCGTGTCCTCCGAGCTCGCGAGGCACGACCAGGCCGAGCAGGCCGCTGGCCCGCAGCGCGTCCCGCTCGTGTTTCGCCGTGCCTCCGCGCCGATCACGCTCCACGGCGGTTGCCGCGAAGTCGCGCCCCAGCTCCTCGGCCCGCTCGAGGGGACTCTCGGGAAGGTGGGCCACCCGCGAAAGGGTACCGCGCGAGACGTTCATGTGCCCGCGCTGGGCATCCGGCCGTCGGTCACGGACGTTCTTCTAGCGTCAGGAAGATGGTCTGTCCACTAAAAGGGACACCGCGGCCCGAGGCGGCCTCGCCCGGTCGTCACCCGACTTCGCGCGCGTAGGTCATCACCAGGTACGCGGTGGCCGTCACCTCTTGGCGGTTCCGGTACACGTGCTCGAGGTCCGCAGCGAACTGGATCGCGTCGCCGGCCCCGAGACGGTGCACATGTCCGCCGGCCTCGATCTCCACCGTCCCCTCGTGAACCACCAGGTTCTCGACCGTCCCCGGGGGGTGAGGGGGCGCGTTCTCCAGGGCGCCCGGAGCGAAGCCGAGAAGATAGAACTCCATGTGACGAGGCTCGTTGAACGGAAAGAGGGCGCGAGACGTGAAGCGCCCATCGTGGCTGGAGAGAAGCCGGGCCTCGGCGTGGCGAAGGACGGTCGTGCCTCCGGCCATCGGCGTGTGGATGAGCGCGGAGAAAGTCACGTTGAGCGCGCGGGCAATCTTCCACAGCACGTTGATGGTGGGGACGCTCTTGCCCAGCTCGATCTGCCCCAGCATCCCGCGGCTCACCCCCGATTCCTGGGCGAGCCGCTCCAGGGAAAGACCGCGCTTCACGCGTAGTTGCCGCAGGTTGCTGCCGACGGCGGGGGCGAGGTCGTCCACGGCCACGAAATCTAGCTCCACTTCGCCGCCGTCTCCAGTGGCGCGCGGTCGGGTGGCGCCGACGTGCTCTCGACGCGCGCTCCAACATATTGGAGGAAAGCGAGTCACGGGAACGAGCCGGGCTTGAGAGTCCCAGGTCGCGATCGTACTGGTGAGCCAACCCCATGACCGACACCGCTCACACCCTCGGCGCGGCCGCCGCCCGCCAGCTCGCCAACACCACCAAGACCCCGCCGCAGTGGATCGGCGTCACCCCGCGCTGGGTGGTCAGCCTCCTTCCGTGGGTGCCCGTCGAGGCGGGGACCTACCGCGTGAACAAGGTGAAGGAGGGCCACGCCGACGACATCCGCATCGAGTGCAGCCCCAGCGACAGCGACGACATCCCCAAGGCGTTCGTCGACTACGAGGACCAGCCGCGCGAATACACGCTCAGCACGGTGACGACCACCCTCGACGTCCAGACCCGCATCTCGGATCTGTACCGCAGCCCGATGGACCAGGTCCGCGAGCAGCTCGGCGTTCTCATCGAGATGGTCAAGGAGCGCCAGGAGAACGAGATCATCAACAACGGGAGCTATGGGCTTCTCAGTCAGGTCGTCCCGTCGATGCGGGTCCGGACGCGTACCGGCGCGCCGACGCCGGACGACCTGGACGATCTCATTGCCAAGGTGTGGAAGGAGCCGGCGTTCTTTCTTGCGCACCCGCGGGCCATCGCCGCGTTCGGGCGTGAATGCACCTTTCGCGGCGTCCCACCGCCCACGGTCACGCTCTTCGGTTCGCCCTTTCTGACCTGGCGGGGCATACCGCTCATCCCGACCGACAAGCTCGGGGTGGGCGACGACGGGAAGAGCAGCATTCTCCTCTTGCGCACCGGGGAGAAGAAGCGCGGCGTGGTCGGTCTCTTTCAGCCGGGGATCCCGGGCGAGGCGAGCCCCAGCCTGTCGGTACGCCTCATGGGAATCAACCAGCGCGGCGCGGCGCAGTACCTCGTCTCGCTTTACTGTTCGACCGCCGTGCTGACCGACGACGCCATCGGGGTCCTCGATGGCGTCGAGGTCGGCAGCTACCATGACTACAGGTGATCTGCCGCCGGTGCCCGGCGCCGCGCCTTCCCACGACGAGCTCGCGGCGGCCTCGATGACGCAGGAGATCGAACGGCTCGCCAACCTGTACTTCGCGGGTGTGCCTGGCCCGGCGTTCGGCGCGCCCGCCGCCGTCGCTCCTTCTCCCGTCGTGGGCGGCCCCGTGCCCATCGCGCCGCCCAATCCGTGGCCGAGCGCGCTCGCGGTGGGCGCAGGGGGCGCCTCCCCCGCGGTGACGGCTCCGCCGGTGCCCGGGTTCGTGCATCGACCGCCGCTCGCCGCGAGCCCGATTCCCAAGGAGAGTGACCTGCGAACGGCTCCGGCGATGTTCGCCGACACGCTGGGCACGACGCCGCTGGCGCTGGCCATGGCCCCGTCCGCGCCGGAGCTCTCGACGCCGTACTTCCTCGAGCTGGCGGGCCCTCCTCGTTTTCCGTCGGAGGCGCCCGCTTTCGCACCCTCGCCGTCGCTGACGCCGTCGCCCCCGCTGTCGCCGTCGCCCCCGTTGTCCCCGTCGCCGTCGCCCGTGTTCCCTGCAGAGCCGGCACCAAACCCCGCGCCGGTGCTCGGCGCCTACGAGTTTCGTCCCGAGGTCGTCCCCGAGGTCGACGTGGCCTCGCGTCCCTTCGACCCCCACGTGATCAAGCGCGACTTCCCCATCTTGCAGGAGCGGATCCACGGCCGGCCGCTGGTGTGGCTGGACAACGCCGCGACGACGCAGAAGCCCCAGGTGGTCATCGACCGCGTCTCCTACTACTACGAGCGCGAGAACTCCAACGTGCACCGTGGCGCGCACACGCTCGCTGCCCGTGCGACCGACGCCTTCGAGGCGGCGCGCGACCGGGTGCGGCGCTTGCTGAACGCGCCGTCGGCGAAGAACATCGTCTGGGTGCGCGGGGCGACCGAGGGCATCAACCTGGTCGCCAAGAGCTGGGGCATGCGCCACGTGAGCGCGGGCGACGAGATCGTCATCACCTGGCTCGAGCATCACGCCAACATCGTCCCTTGGCAGCAGCTCTGCACGGAGAAAGGCGCGCGGCTGCGCGTCGCCCCGGTCGACGACCGCGGGCAAGTGAAGCTCGAGGAGTACGAGCGCCTGCTCGGGCCGAGGACGCGCATCGTGGCCTTCCCGCAGGTCTCCAACGCGCTGGGGACCGTTCTTCCGGCGCGCGAGATGGTGGAGATGGCGCACCGTCACGGCGCCGTCGTCCTGGTCGACGGGGCGCAGGCGGTCTCGCACATGCCGGTCGACGTCCAGTCGCTGGACTGCGACTTCTACACCTTCTCCGGGCACAAGATCTTCGCCCCCACCGGCATCGGCGCGGTGTTCGGCAAGACCGAGGCGCTCGAGGCGATGCCACCGTGGCAGGGCGGCGGCAACATGATCTCCGACGTCACCTTCGAGAAGACGACCTACCAGCCCCCGCCCGGTCGTTTCGAGGCCGGCACCGGGAGCATCGGCGACGCGGTGGGGCTCGGCGCGGCGATCGACTACGTGATGGCCATCGGCCTGGAGAACATCCAGCGTTACGAGCACGAGCTGCGCCTTTACGCGGAGGGCGAGCTCGGGCGCGTGCCGGGGCTGACCCTCATCGGGACGGCGGCGGAGAAGGCCGGCGTGATGTCCTTCGTCCTCGACGGGGTGCGCACCGAGGACGTCGGCGGGGCGCTCGACCAGGAGGGCATCGCGGTGCGCTCCGGGCATCACTGCGCGCAGCCCATCCTCCGGCGATTCGGCCTGGAGAGCACGGTGCGCGCGTCGCTCGCCCCCTACAACACCCGAGAGGACATCGACGCCCTGGTGGCGGCGTTGAAGCGGCTTCAGGCGGGGCGTCCGCCCCGGTAGATAGAGGGCGATTCCGCGTGGGGGGTTGCGGCGAGCCGCGCGTTCGTTATATTGAACGCGTGATCCATTCAGTCACACCGAAAGAGGCGCAGGAGCTCATGGACCAGGGCGACGTCGAGATCGTCGACGTGCGCGAGCCGCGGGAGTGGTCGGGCGGGCACCTCCCCGGCGCCCGGCTGGTGCCCCTGGATCGGCTGCGCGCCGCGCCGGAGGCGGCCCTCCCTCGCGACGGCATCCTCTTCGTCTGCGCGGCAGGCTCGCGGAGCCAGACGGCGGCTCGGCTGGCCGAAGCGCGGGGGCTGACCAAGGTCTACAACCTGTCCGGCGGGACGCGCGGATGGGCGAGCGCCGGCCTCCCGCTGGTCAAAGACGCGGTGGCCGCCGGCTGATCCGCGCACGGCGCCGGAACCCGCAGGGTGACCTCGTCGCCCCGACGGACTACCCTTCCCCCGCGCGTAGGGACATCCGCGATGACGGACGCAGTGGTCCCTGCACGAGCCCTGGAGGAGGGCGCCATGAACCACCGGACGCGCGTGTACGACTCGATTCTCGAGCTCCTGCCCGACATCGACAACCCGACTCCCCTGGTGCGCCTTCACCGGGTGGTCCCTTTCCAGCACGCCCGGGTGTACGCCAAGCTCGAATGGTACAACCCGTTCGGCGCCGTCAAGGACCGGGTGGCCGCCAACCTCGTCCGCGACGCCGAGGAGCGCGGGCTCCTGCCGCCGCATACCCGGCTGGTCGAGCCGACGTCGGGAAACACCGGCATGGGCCTGGCGATGATCGCCAACGCCAAGGGCTACGAGCTGACCGCCACCCTGTCCAACAAGATCCCCCTGGAAAAGCGCGCCTCGCTGCGTCTCTTCGGCGCCGAGCTTCTGGAGCTGGAGGACGACTTGTGCCCCGCTCCCGGCGCCCCCGAGGGCGCCATCGCGCTGGCCGCCGAGATCGCGGCGCGCCCCGGCTACTACCACCTGGACCAGTACAAGAACCCGGCGAATCCCGACGCGCACTACCGCACCACGGGCCCGGAGATCTGGCGTCAGACGGCGGGGGAGATCACGCACTTCGTCGCCGGGCTGGGCACCTGCGGCACCATCACCGGTACGGGGCGCTTCCTCAAGGAGCAGCGTGCCGACGTGCGCGTGCTCGGCGTCCATCCCGCGGAGGGGCACGACATCCCTGGGGTGCGCAGCCTCCGCCAGTTGAAGCAAACGGCGCTCTTCGTTCCCAAAGAGTACGACGGCCTGGTCGAGGTACACAACGACGAGGCCTTCGAGCTCTGTCGCCGCATCAACCAGGAGGACAGCGTCATCGCCGGCCCGAGCTCGGGGATGGCGCTGGCCGGGGCGCTGAAGCTCGTACCCGACGAGCCGGGGGTCCTCTGCGTGGTCCTATTTCCTGACAACGCCTTCAAGTACGCCTCGTCTCTGCGCAAGCATCTCCCCCAGCTCTTTGCCGGCGCAAAGCCCGAGGGTGGGGGCGCGAGCTCTCCCCATCTCGCCAACATCGTCGACCTCGCCCGGAGCTCCGACGACGTCATCGAGCCGGGAACGGCCAGGTCCATCCTCGAAGGCGCGACCCCTGCGACGCTCGTCGACGTGCGCTCCCCCGAGGAGTACGCGACCCTCCACGCGCGCGACGCGCGGAACGTCCCCCTGCCCGACCTGGTCGGCGGCTGGGCGACGGGCCTGCCCGAGGACAAGGAGGCGCCCATCGTCACCATCTGCAAGGTGGGGGAGCGCTCTCTCTACGGGATGCTGCTCCTCAAGTCGATGGGCTACCACCACGTGACCAACGTCCGCGGCGGCCTGGAGGCGTGGACCGCCGCGGGACTTCCGACCGAGTCCTCCGGGTGAGCGGGGCGGCTCAGCGAGCTCGCCCGATCTCCGTGGCGGCAGGGACTTCGACCAGGCGGCCGGTCTCCACCTGGTAGATGTACCCGTAGACGGGAATGCTCCCGGGAACGAGCGCGTGGCGGCGGATCCGCCCCACGTCTTCCACCACGCTGGCGGCCTGTTCGCGGATGGTGAGCCAATCGATGTATTCGCCTTCGGTCGAACCGTGGCCGCCGCCGGGATCGCGCCAGGTTTTGCCGTCGTAGCTGGCGGTAGCCAGGCTTTGCGCAAGGAGACCGCGGATGGTGGTGTCGCTGAAGAGCTCCATGCCGCAGTTGGTGTGGTGGATCACGAACCATTCGCCCGTGCCGAGGAGCTTGTGCGAGATGATCAGGGAGCGAATGGCGTCATCGCTGGCCCGCCCTCCGGCGTTGCGGATGACGTGTGCGTCGCCCTCGGCGAGCCCCGCGACCTTCGCCGGGTCGATGCGCGCGTCCATGCACGTCAGGATGGCGAAGCCGCGCGCGGGCGGCAGTCCCAGCTTGCCTTTTTCCCCGAAGGCGGCGGCGTACTTCTCGTTGGCGGAAAGGACCTCGTGACGGGTGGTGCTCATGGCATCGCTCCTCGGTGGTCGGTTCACTATGAGAGAGGCATGTTTCCTATAGTAGAACGAAACCGCTCGCAACCGTCCGCCCGGTGGACCACGCCTCTCTCTCGGCGCGACACCGACCGTGACGGAACGCTTGCCTGACCGACGCGGTATCGCGACGATTCGCCCGATGCTTCGATGTTCCAAGCTCCGCGAGCTCACCCTAGTCCCCGGGATGCTGGCCTGGCCCTGGGTGGCCTTCGCCCCGGACCGTACGGCCTTCGCCCTGCCCACCGGTCCGCGCACCCTCGCCATCCGTGGCCTGGCGTCGCTGGGCGAGGAGCGTCGCGTGGAGCTACCCGACGCGCTCGCGCTGCCGACCGTCGAGCGCAGCCGATCGGCCACCACCTCGCGCCAGCCCGGCCTGCACTCCATCGCGCTGCACCCCGATGGCCGTACCGTGGTCGGCTTCGGCTGGCATCGGGACATTCCCGTGGCGTGCGTGGAGCGGGTGGGCGGTGCGCCGGAGGTGATCGACCTGGGACCGGCCCTGGGGGACATGGGGCCTCTCGCCGCGACCTTCACGCGGGAAGGCGACTCCCTCTGGCTCTCGGCGGAGAGCGCCGGCGCGGCGGCCCTGGTGCGTCTGCGCTTCCGCGACTTCGCGCTCGAAACGAAGGCCGCCTTTCCCCCCGCGCCCCCGCCCGCGGCGCACGAGCTGTTCCTCCACCCCACGGAAGACGCCGTCCTCCTGACCATGTCGTGCGGGCAGGACGGCACCTTCTTGCGTGTGGCGCGTCTCCTCGGGGGGAAACTCGAGCTCGTCGCCACCGAGGGAGACGACGGCCTCGAACCGTGTGGCCTGGCCGAAGGCACCGACGATGGGGAGCGCGTCTGCCTGGTCACCGCCGACCGCGTGGAGCTCCGGCGCTGGCCCAGCCTGGCGCGCGAGGCGAGCATCGACCTCGGGGAGGGGCTGTCGGCCAACTACAACGGCGTGCGCATCGGCGGCCGGTTCATGGTGTCGGCGACCAAGCAAGACGAAGGCGATGCGGAGGGAGACGCCCCGGAGGGAGGCGACGAAGAGCGCGCGCTGGTGCTCGACGACGCGCTGACGCTGGAGGACGACGTGCCAGCACCCCCCGGCATGTGGGCCGGGAGGCTCGGGGAGGACCGGCTGGTGACCATCGGCCGGGAGAAGCGCGAGGAGCAGAAGGTGTTCGTGTACGCGATGGAGGTGTGAGCGTGAGCGCGTACACTCGTTCCCGTGCTCGGCTTTCTCAAGCGTCACCGCCGCGACGCGGTCCGGGCGCGGCCCTTTCCACCGGACCACGTTCCCATCGTGTCCCGCAGCGTTCATCTCTACTCGGCTCTTCCTCCGGCCGATCGCGCAGAGCTCGAGGGGCTCATCCAGGTGTTCCTCGACGAGAAGCGGTTCGAGGGAGCGGCCGGGCTGGTCATCACTGACGAGATCCGGGTCACCATCGCCGCGCAGGCCTGCCTCCTGCTCCTTCACCGCGACACCGACATCTATCCCGACCTCGAGACGGTGCTGGTCTATCCGCATGCCTTCGTCGCCCGCACCACGCACCGCGAAGGCCTGGTGGTCATCGAGGGACCGGAGGCCCGCGTCGGCGAATCCTGGCAGCGCGGGCTGGTGATCGTCGCCTGGGACGAGGTGCTCGGCGACGCTCGGGGCCGCCGGCCCGCGCACAACGTGGTGGTGCACGAGTTCGCGCACCAGCTCGACGCCGAGGACGGAGACGTGACGGGTGCTCCGAAGCTCGGCTCCCGCGCGCGCTACGTGGAATGGGCGCACGTCCTGGGCGACGAGTACCACGCCCTCGGTGAGCGGCTCGCGCGCGGCCGGGCGACCGACATCGACGCCTACGGCGCCACCAGCCCCGCGGAGTTCTTTGCCGTCGTGTCGGAGCAGTTCTTCGAGCGCCCTCGCGCGCTCCGCAAGACGCATCCCGCGCTCTACGACGAGCTGGTGTCGTTCTACCGTCTCGATCCGGCGGGGTTGCGGGCGTGAGCCTCGAAGCTTTCGCGCGGCGCCGAGCTTAAGTCGTAGGCGCCCGCGGCCGTACGCCGTCGCATGGAAGATCCGCTTCCAGCCCCTCTTCCATTGCAGCCGGGCCCGCAGGCAGTAGCGCCTTTCCGGACCAAGGGACTCGTCTTTCAGGGGGCCTGCGACTTCTACGATCAGTTCTCCCCCGGAGGGGCGCGGGCCGTCATCGCCAGCGCGGCGAAGTCGAATCCTGCGCTCCCCGGACTCCAGCGATTCCTGAGTCAGTCGTTCGTCCCGGGTGGCTGGTACGACGTGTTGCCGCTCGTCCCCATGAGCCGTGCGGCCGCGCTCCTCGGCGGCCTGAGGCACCCACGCCTCGTTCGCGACAGCGCCGCGTGGCTGGCGCACCGCGATCTGCACGGCGTCTACAAGGTGGTCCTCCAGCTCGCCTCGGTGGAGATGGTGGCGATGCGCCTCCCTCGCCTGTCGATGCGTTACTTCGATTTCGGGAGCTCCAGCGGGAAAATGAGCGGTCCGAAACAGATGACCTCGGTGCGCGCCGGGATTCCATGCTCCATGGCCGACTGGTTCACGTACTGCACGGAGGGTTTCGTCCCCGTTGCACTCACGCTCGCCGGCGCAAAGGACGTTCGCGTGAAGTGCGTGACGGTGCCTACCGCCGCGCGGCGAGGCGGCCAGGAGCTCGTCGATGTCGGGGTCGAGCTGTCGTGGTCCTGAAATGAGGCTGCGTTCGCTGGCGGCTCGCGTGGGTCGGTCGAGGCTACCTCTCGGCGCGGACGGGAGCTGCTGAAGGCCTATCTGGCCGAGATCCAGGACCCTGCCGCCGCCGCCGCGCTGTTTGCCGACGACGGTGTTGTCGAGCTGCCGACGGTGAACGCGCGCGCACAAGGACCCGCCGCCATCGAGAAGTTTCTCGCCGGTCTGCTCGCGAAGGTGCCGGACTTCCGCTTCCAGAACATCCGCATCTGGATCGAGACACCCGATCAGGCCTTCGGCGAGTAGGACATGGAGGCGCTCGTACCGTCGACCGGGAAAGTCTATCGACAGCACTACGCCGGACGCCTCGTCGCCGAAAACGGCAAGATCAAGCTCCTGCGCGAGTCGCTCGACACGCTCGCCGCGTCGCAAGCGTTCACGAAGGACTGATCGCGTCGCTCGTCGTTCGCGACAGCGAGGGGCTGAGGCGCTTCGCCACGGCGCTACAGCAAGGATGCCGCCGAATCACGAGCGCGACCGAGCGCGAGGGTCGGTTCCCCCTTTCTCTACGCACCAGGGTTCGACGCGTCCGTGCCGTGCGGTGTGGCCGGTACCGACGCGTCCGGCGTGGCCGGCACCGACGGATTTCCCGCGATGGGCGCTGGCTTCGGCTTCGAGGGATCGGTGGGCTTGGAGCCATGCGCTCCGTCCGCGGTCGACGGCGCGGGTCTGCCCCCTTGCTCGCTGGTCTCGGTCGGGGCCGCTGGGTCGTTGGACATGGGATGTCTCCTGGCGGGTGCTGGGATGCGAGGGGTGTGCCGCCGCAACGTGCGCGATCGCCGTCTTGCGGCTCAGGGCCTCCCAGCCTCCGGCTGCCCTCCGTGGATAACCGCCTCGACGTTGTGTCCGTCCGGGTCGAGCACGAACGCTCCGTAGTAGCCGGGGTGGTATTCGGGACGGAGCCCCGGTTTGCCGTGGTCGCGCCCGCCAGCGGCGATAGCGGCCTCGTAGAACGCATCGACCTCCTGGCGGCTCCGGGCCGCGAAGGAGACATGAATCGGCGTGATCGGGTCGAGCTGCGCGGCCTTCTGGTAGCTCGCAACGCCTTCGCCGATCCAAAAGTCGGGTTTGTTGCCGCGGCCGAAGCCGCATGCTTTGCCGAACTCCATGATGACCTCGACGCCGAGCGGCGCGAGGGCGCGCTGGTAGAACGCCTTGGACCGTGTGTAGTCGGTCGTGTTGATGCTCACGTGATCGAGAATGGACAGGGCATCACCTCCTTCCCACCGAGGATACGCGCGGATCGACGAGAGGCGTGTGCCGCGACGTGGTCGCCTGGAGTGTCGCCCGGCTCTGCTGGCCCTCGAGCCGAGCGCGCGCGTGAACCGGCCGAGCGGACCGGTGGTCAAGCGGAGCGCACGCGTGAGACGGCCGAGCGGACGCGTGGTCAAGCGGAGCGCACGCGTTCAGAGACGGCCGAGCGCACGCGTGGTCAAGCGGAGCGCACAGGTGAGACGGCCGAGCGGACGCGTGGTCAAGCGGAGCGCACGCGAGACGGCCGAGCGCACGCGTGGTCAGGCGGAGCGCACGCGTGAGACAGCCGAGCGCGCGCGTGAGACGGCGGAGCGCATGCGTGGTCAGTCGGAGCGCACGCGTGAGACAGCCGATCGCGCCCGTGAGACGGCGGAGCGCACGCGTGGTCAGGCGGAGCGCACCCGTGAGACAGCCGAGCGCACGCGTGAGACGGCGGAGCGCACGCGTGAGACAGCCGAGCGCACGCGTGAGACGGCGGAGCGCACGCGTGAGACAGCCGAGCGCACGCTGCCGTCGACGGAGCGCACGGTCCGGGACGACGTGCAACGAGTAGAAGGCGAGCCAGGCGCAGTCCACCACGACGACGAGCAAGCCGAGCGTTCCGAAGTCATCGCTTTGGAGACGCCTTCGCCGAGCGTTCTCTCCCTGTCGGTGGGTACGTCCGTCCTCGTCGCCAGCACGGCCCACAGCCGGCCGAGGGCCGCAACGGCGATGAGCACGGCCGCGACGAAGACCACGACATATGCGCTCGTGACCGCGAAGCGAGGGGCCCCTCCGCCGTCGTCGTCCTTCCGCGCACTTACGACAATTCGACCTGCTCGCTGTCGATTTTGGCGCCTTCCGCGCGGAATCCACAATCGGCGCCGGAATGTCTCTGTGAGGGAGACGAAAACAGGCACACCCGCCCGGACCATCCTGGCTCCGTGCGGCTCGCCCTGACGGCGATGTGCGCCCTCGGAAAAAGAGAGAGAAAGATCATGTCCACGACAACCTCAAGATCGAAACTGGCAGCCCTGGCGCGGGTGCAGGCGCTCATCGCAGGCACGCAGAAGCATTTCCCGAACGGGTCGTTCACGCTCGGGAGCACCACGTACACGACGGCATCGCTCGTCCAGCTCCTCCAGAGCCTGGCCGACGCGATCTCGTCGCTGAACTCGGTGCAAGCAAGCGCCAAGGACGCGTTGGCCGCAATGGACGGCACGGAAGCGAAGGTGGGCCCCGTTGTTGAGGCCTACAAGCGCTTCGTCCTCGCGGCGTTTTCCAACGCGACGCAGACTCTCGCTGATTTCGGCCTCGAGCCCCCCAAGGTTCGTGCGCCGCTGACCAGCGCGCAACTGGCGGCCAGGGCGGCCAAGGCCAAGGCCACGCGACTCGCGCGTGGGACGACGAGCAAGAAGCAGAAGCTCACCGTCAAAGGCAACGTGACGGGGGTCGCAGTGACCCCCATCGCGACCCCCGTGGCCGCCGTGGCCACCGTGGCCACTCCGCCCGCACAGACCGCGTCGAATACTCCGAGCACGCCCGCAGCGGGCACCGCGACGAAGTAGGTCGACGCTTCGCAGGGCGCGAACCCCCGACCGGGACCGCGCCTGACCCCAGGGACCGGGAAGCGCCGCTCGTTGCAGGAGCGGTGCTTCCTGGTCCTTTTTTTTCTGCTCTCATCGCGTCCAAGCCCCCAGGAGACGATTGAGCGCACCCAAGCCAATGACTGCGATGGTGGGGACCGACAGGCTCGACCGACCGCTGACGGACCAGGAGAAGGCGTACTTCTCGGCGTTGCTGCGCGCGCACGACTTCGTAGGCGCAAGCATGGTGTCTCTGCGGTTTGCGTTGAAGCTGACCCGCAGCAAGCAAGCCTCGCGCGATCTGCAGGGGCGCACCAACCTGCGGATCGTACGCCTCGGCTGGGATCCCGTCGCCGTCACGCTGGTGCGGTGCCTGTGCCGTTACACGTGGAGCGAGTGGTCGCACGAGAGGGGTGAGAGCGCGACGGGCCGCAAGGCCGAGGAGCTGTTCCTCCGCGAGCAGGGCTACGCCGACGCCGCCGTCGTCCCGTCGGTCGAGGCCCAGGCGGCGCAGCTGGAGACGGAGAGGCAAGAGAAGGAGCGCGCGGTGGCGCAGCTCGAGAAGCTTCGCGCCCTCTTCGTCGAGGCGGGCGACGAGGTGAACCTGCTGTGGCTCGACTACTCGCTCCACGAGGTCACCGATCTCAGCGAGATGGCGCGCCGGAGCGGCCGCGACGTGAACGACTTCTATCGCGCGGCCGACCGGCGGAAGAGGCACACCAGGCGACTGCTCGCCGAGACGAGCGGCGCGAAGTACGAGGAGGACAGGTGATGTCCAAGCGCACCCCCGGGGACATCTGGAAGCAGCTCGTGGACGAAGCCGCCGAAGACGAGATCGAGCGCGCCGCGAGCGTGAGCGTGGAAGAAGCCGAGAGGGAGCTCGCGGCGGCCGGCTTCGACCTGGCGGCCGAGCGCGCCAAGGCCAGCGCCTTCCTCGATGGGCTCGCAGGCGGAAGCCTGGCCGAGCGAGAGACCGCGCGCGAGGACGAAGACGACGGCGCATCGCGGGCGGTAGCCGACGTGCCTGCCCCGGCGCAGGCCGTGGCCGCCGTAGAGCAGGTGGCGCCGCCGCCCGTCGTCGTACGCCGCAATCGCCGGCGTCAGCGCCCGGTGGTGCTATGGCTCGCGGCGGCCGCGACGGTGACCGTGGGCGGCGGGGCGCTGTACGCCGCGCTGCACTCGGAACCAGAGCCTCCCGCGCCTCCCGCCCCGACGATCCCGCCGCCGACTCCCGCGCCTGTGCCGAGCCCCGCGCCGGTACCGCCCGTGGCCTCCATCGCGCAGGACCTCGTCGCGGCGACCGATCGGCGTCGCCAGGCCGCCGCCGCCTGCGCCGCGGAGCAGTGGAGCCTATGCCTCGCGCTCCTCGGCGAAGCGCGCGCCCTCGATCCCGGCGGTGACGACGCGCCGTCCGTCCGGGCCATGCGCCGCCGTGCGACGCTCGAAACCGAGGGCAAGCCGTAGTCCTTCGAGCCGCCTCCGGTCCACCGGAGGCAGAGGCAGAGGCAGAGGCAGAGGCGGAGGCAGAGGCGGAGGCGGAGGCGGAGGCGGAGGCGGAGGCGGAGGCGGAGGCGGAGGCGGAGGCGGAGGCGGAGGCGGAGGCGGAGGCGGAGGCGGAGGCGGAGGCGGAGGCGGAGGCGGAGGCGGATTCCGATTCCGATTCCGGGGCGGCACCGAGGGGACGCCCCAAGAGGCACGCCGGGGGCCTGCGCTATCCACGCCGGGCGCCGAGGCGGTAGAGCATGGCGGCCACACGATCGAGCAGCTCGTCGCCGGCCGCGACTTCGCGCGCCGGCACGTAGCCCCGCCTCTCGCACCGCGTTTCGCCCACGGGGCGCTGGCGCGGTTCTTTCGCGATCGGGCAGGCAATCAAAACCGACGCATCCCTCGTGAATCGACCCCGGTTTCCCGCCGCCTCCGGACTCGCCATCGGGTATCCCGAGTCGGAATCTGCATCGTCGTCGGAGTCGGTCTCCGCCTCGGTCTCGGTCTCCGCCTCGGTCTCCGCGCCCCCCTCCCGCCCGGGCCTCATCCCCCCGGCACCGCCTCGATGGCCCGCCGATACCGGTCTCTCCGCGCGGCGTCCTTCAGGATGTCGTACGCCTCCTCGAGCACCACCGTGATCTTCCGCACGTCCTCGGCGAGATCGGCGATCTCCGGCGTCAGCACCCGCGCGGGCTCGAAGGCTCGCCTCAGCTCGAGGAACGCGCGCCTCACCTCGTAGCCGGTCGCTTCGCGCGGCACCCCCAGCACCGCAAAGTAGTCGCCGTCGTCGACGAGCTGCATCCTCGCCCGCACGCGCTCGCGGATCGCCTCGGAGTCCAGCGCCGCCACGCCGGCCACCGCGCCCGAGGCGTCGAGCCACCCTTCCCTCTCGCCCACCGCCGCCAGCACCTCGACCACCCCGAGCTCCGTCAGAGCAAAGATCACCGACGCGAGATCACCGTCGGGCGCCGCGTCGAGCACCTCGCGCAGCGAGCGGCCCGCCACCGCGTGCACCTGCTCGAGCTCCGCGCGGCTCAGCGCGCACTCGTTCAGCAGCCGCGACTCCGGTCCTTCGCTCACGCGCGAGCCGAGGCCGCCCAGACGCTCCACGGCATCCCCTGGCGTCACGATTCGCCGCGCCATCTCCACGAACACCTCCGCCCCGGTCGAACCGCCGAACACCGCCGGCTCGCCGGCCAGCCGCGCCGGAGGCTGCGGTTCGAGGACCAGCCGCGCGCGCGCCAGCTGGAGCAGCCGCGCCAGCAGCCACTCGGCGTGCGCGCGCAGGGTCGGCCACATCTGGTCCTGGCGCAGGTACCCCCGGGCCACCAGCGCCGCCCCGGCGTGGCGGCCGAAAGGCGGGAATTTCGGCGCCAGGCGACGGACCGTCTCGCGCGGAAGGTCGCCGCGCACCCCCAGAAAGGCCAGCAGCGACTCGTCCTCCCCGCTGGACGCCAGCGTCACCACATCGCCCTCGCGCAGCACCAGGCGACGCTCGGCCTCGGGCGTCACGAACAGCAGCGAGCCGCTCTGCCGCGAGGCGATGGCACGGGCGACGACCCGCGACGAATCGCCCGGGCCCAGCACCGCGGGGAAGGGGGAGGCCAGGTCCGCCAGGGCGTCGTCCTGCAGGTCGGGCTGGGGATCGCCGCGCGTCCGTGGGGACCAGGCGGTGGGGGGCGCGAGCGACGGGGGTCCGCGCGACGGCATGTCGTCGGCCGCGGGGGTGGGGGCCTCGCCCAGCGAGCGAGCCTCGGAGCTTCCCGTGGTGGAGGCGCCCGGGCCGGTGGTGCCGGCGTGGGTGTGCTGCGGCGGTGGTGTGGCGCGTCTCTCTTCCCCGCGCGGCCCCGTCCCGCCCGCCGAGCGCTCGACGGTGGGCGTACGCGCGGAGCCGGCCGGGCCGGTGGTGCGCGCGCCGCCGCTGACGTGAGTGCCCTCGCGGGTCGGCGACCGCAGCGAACGCCCCGGTGCGGCCTCGTCCTCGTCTTCGTCTTCCTCGAGCGGCTCGTCCAGGGCCGCGAGCAGATCCGCCGGGAGCACCGCTTCGATCTCGTCCTCCGGCGACGGCACCACCGAGTCCGGGTCGCCGTCGGCCTGCGCGCGCTGCTCGGCGGCGGCGAGGAGCTCCTGGAGCTCCGGGCTCATCGGCTGGGCGAGGCCCGCCATGCGTCGCATCGACGCGCCTCGCTGCGAAGGCGGGTCGGACGGAGCTCGCGACGGTCGGGACCCAGGCAGGTGCGCGGCCGGTGCCGGGCCCTTTCCCTCGCCCGCGAGCGGCGCCGGCGGCGGGATCCGCATGCTCGCCGGGGGGAGCGACGGTGGTGCGCTCGAGCGCCGCCTCGAGGAGCCCGGGATGGACGGGGCGGGAACGCTCCCGCTGGCGGCCAGGGTGGCCTCCCCCGGGCCGCTCGCGCCGCCGGTCAGCGCTTCGACCTTGCGCACCAGGGCGGCGACCTCCACCGGGCGAACGAAGAGACCCCTGCCGTCGTGGGCGACGGCCTCCTCCGGGCTCGCCACCGCGCCGCCCGGACGCGCCAGGAAGAGAACCTCGATGCCCAGCGCATCGGGGAGTTCGCGCACCCGCGCGACGACCTCGAGCGCGCCCTCGCTGTCGGCGTCGATCAAGATGACGCGCGGGTGCTGGACCGCGACGCGCGCGACCAGCATGGAGAGCGGCACGTCGACGACGGTGTAGCCTGCGCCGCGCAGCGATTGCGCCACGCGCTCGGCTTCGGCCGTGGGATCCGTCACGAACACGGTGTGCGCGGGGCCGCGCAGAGCGCTGTCGTCGGGTCTTCCGCCGCCGGCCACCCGTCACTCCCCGTGGCCCGGGTCCCGCCCCCGCTTCGCGAAGCGCTCGCCGAGCCGTTCGCCGAGGCGCGGGAGCAACCCGGCCCCCCACACGAGAGCAAACAGAAACGCGACGAGCGCGATCTCGCCGCCGGTCAGCCCGAACATGGCTCCCTTGTACCACGGCCCTTCGCGCCGCGAAGTGGCGCACCCCGAGGGGCTCCGGTAGACGGGGAAGGCGAATGAAACGGGCCGGCTCGAGCGTTCCCTCCCCGACCGCCGTGCAGAACGCCGAGGATTCCAGGACCAAGACCGGCGCGCCGTCACGGCGGGGGCCGAGGGGGCGCACCGCGGCCTGGCGCTGGACGAAGCGGCTGGCGCTGGCGGCGGCGGGGCTGGCGCTGGCCGGGGTGCTCGCACTCTGGCTGGTCGTGCGCCACTTCGAGGCGGGGCTGCCCGCGGTGGTCGACCTGAGGACCTACCAGGCTCCTCAGGTGACGCGCGTTCTCGCGCGCGACGGGACGCTGCTCGCCGAGCTCTTCACGCAGCGGCGCACCGTCGTCTCCATCGCCTCGCTGCCCGCGCACGTGAAGCTGGCGGTGCTCGCCGCGGAGGACGCCGGCTTCTACGAGCACGAGGGGCTGAACTACTGGGGCATCGCGCGCGCCACGGCGGTCAACCTGCGCGCCGGCAGCACGCGGCAGGGCGGTTCGACCATCACCCAGCAAGTGGTGAAGAACCTCCTTCTCAACACGCGCGAGCGCACCTTCTCGCGCAAGGTCCGCGAAGCCCTCCTGGCGCGACGCCTGGAACAAGAGCTCTCCAAGGACGACATCCTCGAGCTCTACTTGAACAACATCTACCTCGGCCGCGGGCGCTACGGCATCGAAGAGGCGGCGCGCGACGACTTCGGCAAGAGCGCGAGGGACCTCGACATCGCCGAGGCCGCGCTCATCGCCGGGCGCATCGCCGATCCGCGCGACTACACCCCGCGCGTCAGCATGAGCGCGGCCCTCGCGCGGCGCGCCTACGTGCTCGACCAGATGCACGCCAAGGGCTTTCTTCCCGACGCGGACTGGGCGCTGGCCAGGGACGAGGCGGTGCACCTGGTCCCGCCCTCCGAGGTGGCGAGCGAGCTGGCCCCCGAGGCGGTCGAGATGGCCAAGGCCGTTCTCTACCAGGTCGAGCCGGAACAGGCGCGCCTCGGTGGGTTCACCATCACCACGTCCATCGACCCCCGGCTCGAGGCGGCGGCGCGCAAGGCCATCCGCGAGGGTCTCGCGGCGTACGACAAGCGCCATGGTCTGCAGGGCCCGCTGAGGTCCTCGCCGTCGCTGGCCGCCAGGAAGGGCAAAGGCGCGCCACCCCGCGACGCGCTGCCTCCACCCTTCGAGGGGACGCCGTCGTTCGAGCAGCACAAGGTGCTGGTGGGCCTGGTATCCGGCGTGGACGACGGGGCGGGCACCTTCGACGTACGCGTGGGCTCGGTGATCGGCACGGTGAAACTGGCCGACTTCGAGCGCTACGATCCGGCGCACCTCGCGCCGAGCGCCTACGCCGCGGTGGGCGCGCGCGTCCGGGTGAGCCTCCTTGCGCCCGTCGATCCGGGGGCCGCAAAAGGACCGGTGCCCCCGGTTGCGCTCGGGGGCGAGTCGAAGGTGCCGCTCCGCCTGGAGTCGGGCCCCGAAGGGGCGGTGGTGGTCCTCGACGTGCGCACGCGCCAGATCCTCGCCCTGGTGGGCAGCTACGAGGGGCAGCCCGGCGCGCTGGATCGCGCCACACAGTCGCGCCGGCAGCCGGGGTCGACCTTCAAGCCGGTGGTGTACTCCTACGCGCTGCACTCGCGGCGCTTCACGCCCGCCACGCTGGTCGACCCCACGTCGGACGTCTTCGAAGGGGGCTACCGGCCGAGCAACTTCGAGGGCTGGCAGGGACGCGATCCGCTGCGCTTGCGCGAGGCGCTGGCGCACAGCGTGAACGTGGTCGCGGTGCGCGTGCTGAACGACGTGGGACCGGCCGGCGTCGTCTCCTGGGCGCAGGCGCTGGGCATCGAGTCGCCGATGAAGCCGGACCTGTCGCTGGCGCTGGGCAGCTACGAAGTGCGCCCGATGGAGCTGGCGGGCGCGTACGCGACCTTCGCGGCCGGCGGGACCTACGAGGAGCCGCGCCTGGTCACACGCATCGTGGGCCCCGACGGCAAGGACGTCGCGCTGCCGGAGCCGGCCCCGCCGCGCCGCGTGCTCGATCCCGCCGAGGCGTACGTGACCACCAGCATGTTGACCAGCGTCATCGATCACGGCACGGCCGCGCGCGCGAAAGCGCTGGGCCGCCCGCTGGCAGGCAAGACCGGCACCTCCAATGGCCCCAAGGACACCTGGTTCGCGGGCTACTCCACCGACGTCACCGCGGTGGTGTGGATCGGCTACGACGACGGGCGCATCCTCGGAGGCGCCGAGCAAGGCGCGCTGACGGCCCTGCCGGCGTGGATGGAGCTCATGAAGGCCGCCACCGAGGGCAAGCCGCGGGTGGATTTCTCGCGTCCTCCCGGCGTTTCGACGGTGGCCATCGACGCGCGCACCGGTCAGCTGCCTTACCCCGACGACCCGGAGGTGATGGACGAGGTCTTTCTCGCCGGTACCGAGCCGGTGGAGACGGCAGCCCCGCCGGCGGTCGATGCGGGCGCCGGCGACGGCGGCGTCGTCGACGGAGCCATGGCCGACGTAGAATGAGAGGCCATGGACAGGAAGGCCGGACCATCCAAAGGCTGGAGCGCCGGCCGCTGGCGTCCTCCCCCGCTTCCGATCATCCTGCTCGCTTCTCTCGCTCTTCTGGCGTCGCGCAGGGCGAAGGGGGCGGGCGCCGTGGAGTCCGTGGCGCAGCAAGCCGCGCAAGGATTGGGCAAGACGCCGTCGTCCAGCGTGGTCATCGCCGGGCCGCTCCTGACCGACCAGATCGCGCCGCGCGGCGACGAGTTGGCGCTGCGCATCGCGGCGCTGGTGGCGGGCAAGCTGGGCGCCGGGGCCCACGCCCACGCGCAGACGGTGCAGCTGGCGACGGCGCGCGCCATCGCCGGGCGGGCGAGCGCCCTGGTGTACGTGCAGACGGAGGTCTCGAAGGGTGACGTGCGCGCGACCGTCGACGTGTACCCGTCGATGGCGAACGCCTGGGATCGCATCCGCAACCCGCTGCCCGCGCCCACCGGCCACGCCTTCTCCACTGCCAAGATCGACGCCGAGGTGCGCGCGTTTCTCGCGCCGCTGATGCTGGAGCAGGCCAGCGTGCACCGCGCGCGGCACGACGAGGGGGATGTCCTGGCCGCGGCCTGCGGCGACCTCGACGGCGACGGCGGCGACGAGCTGGTGCTCGTGTCGCGCGCGCGCGTCGCCGTGGGCCGCGTCCAGGGGGCGAAGTTCGTGGTGGAGCGGGCGGTCCCCTGGAGCGCGCTCGCGGTGCGCGATCCCGTGCCGATGCGCGAACCGCTGGCGGGAGCGGTGATCTCCGCGGGCGCGATCGACGTGGGCACGACCGATCGCGGCGCGGTGGCGCTGGCCGCGGACTTCGCCAGACACGCGCCCATCGCCGGTGTCCCCGCGTGGGGTGGCGACGGCCTGGTGTGCCTCGCGCCCGAGGCTTCGGCGGGGGCCTTCGACGGGGGGCCCTTCGACTGCGACGTCAGCCGGGAGAGCCGTCCCAAGCTCGCCGTCCCCGCGCCGCGATTCGACGCGTTCGCTGCCTCGAACGTGGTGGACGTCGCCGGAGGCACCCGCTCGGTCATCGCGGTCCGCGAGCCCAGCGGCAAGCTGCGCCTCAAGGTCGGCGAGATGCAGGTGGCGCCCGACGGCGTCTACGGCGCGGAGCTGGCGGTGCTGGACTTCGATCAAGACGGCGTTCCCGACCTGGCGACCAGCGTCGATGGCGCCGACGACGCCCTCAACGTCTGGACCTGGACGGGGCCCGGCCCCGAGCTGCGGGGTCGTCTGCACCTGGCCGCGCCGGCGGGAGTGCGCGCCCTGGCGGTGTGTCCGTCCGAAGAGCACGGACAACCGGCGCTGGTGGCGGTGGTCGGGGCCGAGGTGTGGTTGGTGCGGGCGGGCGTGCGCGGCGGGGCGCCGGGAGGCCAGGGCGAGGCCGGCGGTCCGAAGCGAGCGGACAGGTAAGTGCGACGCCGCGAGCTCCTCGCCGGAGCGGCCTGGCTGGCGCTGCCGTCTCTGGTCTCGCGCGCAGCCGGAGCGCGGGGGCGCACACCCTACGGCGGGCGCGTCGTCCTCCACGCGCCGTGGCCGCTCTCCGTGCTCGATCCGCATCGACTCGACGATCCCGCTGCGGCCTTCTTCGGCGAGGCCCTGTTCGACACGCTCTACGCCCGAGACGACACCGGCGCGTTCGTGGCGTCGCTCGCCGAGGGTGACCCCGAGGTGGACGGCGGGACGTTGCGCGTGACGATGCGCGAAGGAGTGCGCTTCGCCTCCGGTGCGTCCTTCGATGCGCGCGTCGCGGCCGCGTCCATCGCGAGGTCGCGCTCCCACGACGGCGCGGCGTGGCTGGCCGAGGTTCCCGTCCCGCGGGTCGACCGGAGCACGCTGGTCTTCCCCTTGCGCGACGTGCGCAAGCTGGTGCGCGGCCTGGCCTCGCCGGTCGTGGCCATGGTCCCTCCGCGTTTCTCGCCGGAGCGCCCCGACGGCACCGGACCGCTGCGCGCCGAGATGCAGGCGGGTGCGCTCCTTCTCACGCGAAACACGCTGGCCGCCGGCAGCCCTGCCTTTCTCGACGTCATCGAGGTGCGGCGCGCGGCCGACCTCGTCACCTCGCTCCGCGCCTTCGAGAGCGGCACCGACGACATCGGCTGGCTCGGCTCCTTTCTCCACGAGCCCCGGCAGGGGGCGCGGAGCTTCGACGCCGGCGTGCTGGCCTGGGCCGTCCTACGCACCGGGCGGGAGGCGGGATCGCTCGACACACCGGGGACGGCGCAGGCCCTCGCCGACGGGGTCCCGCACGCCGCCCTCGCCGCGCTCGTCGTCGGGGCTCCGTGGGAGCCGTCGCAGGCCACCTGGACGGGTCCGCCGTCGGACCTCCTGGTGCGCGAGGATGCGCCCTGGCTGGTGGAGGTGGCGCGAGCGGTCGCGGTGGCGCTCTCGTCGGTCGGCCACGAGGTGCGCTGCGTCCCCGTCGCCTCGGCGGACCTCGCGTCACGCCGCGCTTCCCGCGCGTTCACGCTGATGCTCGACCTGACCCGCGCCGCCGGTCCGGGGGGGCTGGGCTCGCTCCTCGGCCTGGCCACTGCCGACGACCCGGCCGCAGCCGCCGCCCTGGCGCGCCATCCGCCGCGCGGCGACGTGCAGCCGCGCACGGCGACGCGGACCCTGCGCCTCGGCGTCGTGGCCGAGGCTCGCCTCCAGGGTGGTCGCGCGCCCGATCTGGTGCTCCCGCCGTCCCCCTGGGGACGCGGGATCGACTGGGGGAGCGCCTTCCGCGTCCGGCGCTCTTGATCCTTCGTCGTGCGTGCCCGTAGCGTGGAAAGCCACGATGGCCCAACCGCCCTACCGTCCCTCCCAAGGCCAGGCGCCCGGCGACCTTCCGCAGCATGCGCGCGAACGCCTGACCGCCATGCGGCAGCACCACTTTTTCACCAGCGACCTTTCGGTGAACGAGTTCTTGCTGGTGAAGGAGGCGGGCTTTCAGCCGCTCGGCCTGGTGATGGGGAGCAGCATTTATCACATCGGCTTCGGGCAGGTGGCGTGGAACCAGAACACCGAGATCACGCACATGACCCAGGCGCTCTATCACTCGCGCGAGCTGGCCATGACGCGCATGGAGGAGGAGGCCGACGCGCTCGGGGCCGATGGCATCGTCGGCGTGCGACTCGACGTGAACCTCCATGCCTGGGGTCAGAACGTCATCGAGTTTCTGGCCATCGGGACGGCCATCAAGCACGCCGACGGTCAGCAGGGCTGGCGCGCCCCCAACGACAAACCGTTCCAGAGCGACCTCTCCGGGCAGGACTTCTGGACGCTCATCCGTGCCGGATACCGGCCGCTCGGCTTCGTGATGGGCAACTGCGTCTATCACATCGCCGCGCAGGGAATGCCCTGGGGCCAGCAGCAGAACATGGAGCTCCAGACCTACACGCAAGCCCTCTACGACTCGCGCGAGCTCGCCATGGAGCGCATGCAGTACGAGGCGGCGGAGCTCGGCGCCGAGGGGATCGTCGGCGTCCAGGTCGAGGAGACCAACCACACCTGGGGGTACAACGTCATCGAGTTCAGCGCCGTCGGCACGGCGGTGATGGCCATCTCCAGGGACCACAAGATCCCCGTTCCTTCCCTCGTGCTCAGCGTCAACGACTAGCGGCTAGCGGGGACCGACGGCATGCCGAAGAACCCGCAGTTCCGGGGCGGCGGTGGGCAAGCGCCCCCCGGACCTCCGCCTCGCCGCGCCGCGGTCGGACGCGAGAACATCGACCTGATGGAGAGCATGAGGCACGTTCAGGCCGGAGGGCTGCCCATCCGCGCGCAGCTTCGACTGGCCGACGAGGCGCGCCACCACCTCTTCACCAGCGACCTCACGGTGAGCGAGTTCTTGCTCGCCAAGGACGCGAAGTGCTTTCCCCTCTCGCAGGTGATGGGAAGCTCCATCTTTCACGTCGGCAAGATCAGCGACTACAAGGGCGCCACCGGGGAGATCGAGACCATCTCGCAGGCCCACCGCGACTCGCGGCGCCTGGCCCTCTCGCGCTGCTTCCAGGAGGCGCAGGCCATCGGCGCGGACGCGGTCATCGGGATGCGCATCCAGGAGCGGCTCATCACCATGGGCCAGCACGGCAAGGGTGGCGACGACGGCGACGAAGTGATCGAGTTCACGGTCTTCGGCACGGCGGTGCGCGCGCCGTGGATCACCCACGTTCCGGGCTCTCCGGTGGTGACCGACCTCTCCGGGCAGGATCTGTGGGCGCTGGCGCAGGACGGCTTCGAGCCGTGCGGCTTTCTCTTCGAGTTCTGCCGCTACCACGTGTGGCACGTCATGAAGAACGGCATCTCGGCCAGCGGCGAGGTGACGGCAGCACACGACGCCATCGAGACGGCGCGCCATCTGGTGGCAGGAAAGCTGCTGAAGCAGGCCGCCTGGTACAAGTGCGAGTTCGTCGTGGGCTCCGACGTGAAGCTCTCGGTGCGCGAGGTCCCCTGCGGTTTCAAGGGGTGCGACCTCAACGATCTCGACGTCGACGTCAGCTGGTTCGGCACCGGCGTGCGCAGGATCCCCGACTTCAAGCCGCACCAGCAGGCGCGGGTGCCGCCGCTCATTCTCAGCATGGTGCCGCTGGGGCGAAAGCGCCGGGAGATCGTGGAAGGGGAGGACGACTCGGAGAAGCTCGAAGAGCAGGCGCGCGAGGCCGAGGCCGAGGCCGCGAACGAGGCCGACGAGGGCGACGAATGAACCCGCCGAACGCGCCCCGAGGCGGCGGACGACCGCCCAGTGATCTGCCCGTGCACGCGCGCGAGCGCCTGGAGGGGATGAAGAAGACGCACTTCTTCACCAGCGATCTCTCGGTGAACGAGTTCTTGCTGGTCAAGCAGGCGGGCTTCGAGCCGCTCGGCCTGGTGATGGGGAGCAGCATCTACAACATCTCCTCGCGACCCCCGCAGAACCTGGGGCAGTACGAGCCGGGGCGCGAGCTCGGCGAAGTGACGCAGGCGCTCTACCACGCACGCGAGCTGGCCATGACCCGCATGGAGGAAGAGGCCGACGAGCTCGGCGGCGACGGCATCATCGGCGTGCGCATGGACGTGAACCTCCACGCGTGGGGACAGAACGTCGCCGAGTTCATCGCCGTGGGGACGGCGGTGCGACACGCCGGCGGCGAGAGCTTCCGCAACGCGCAGGGCAAGCCTTTCCAGTCCGGCCTCAGCGGGCAGGACTTCTGGACGCTGCTCCGCTCCGGGTACCGGCCGGTGGGCTTCGTCATGGGAAACTGCGTCTACTATGTGCGCCCCGAGGCGCTGATCGTGCCCAACGACGCGCGCAACGGGGAGCTCTCGCCCTACACGCATTGCCTCTACGACGCGCGCGAGCTGGCCATGGAGCGCCTCCAGGCCGAGGCCGAGGAGGTGAGGGCGACGGGCATCGTCGGCGTCGAGATCGAGGAGAAACAGCACACCTGGGGGACGGGCGGGCAGTTCGCGGGCGGCAACGCGGCGAAGCTCTACGGCGAGACCATCGAGTTCTTCGTCTTCGGAACGGCGGTGGTTCCCGCCGACTCCGGGCAGCCGATGCCGGTGCCGACCATGGTCATCCCGGCGAACGACGACGTGCGCGGCGGAGGACGCGAACGATGAGCCAGGCGAACGCCAACCGCCCGGCGCTGGCGCTGAGCGATCTCTCGGTGACCGAGTTTCTCACCCTGTCGCGCATGGGCTTCTTGCCGCACGGGCTGGTGGTGGGCTCGGCCATCTACGACGCCGGGTGGTCCAATCTGACGGGGCACACGCGCGAGGTCTCCTCGCTCAGCCGGGCCATGCGCGCCGCGCGCGCCATCGCCGTCAAGCGCATGCGCGACCAGGCGGCCCAGTTGCAGGCCGAGGGCGTGGTGGGGGTGCGGCTGCTGGTGGAGCACCACAAGTGGCGTGGGGGGCACCAGGTGGTGAAGATCATCGCGCTGGGGACGGCGGTGGCGTTCGACCATGCGCACTCGCCGGACGACCTTCGCGGCGCCCCCTCGCTGCACATGGCGGACGGGCGGCCCTTCACCTCGGCGCTCTCGGGACAGGACTTCGTGACGCTGCTGCGCGCCGGCTACCGCCCGGTGAGCATCTGCGTGGGCTGCTGCGTCTACGAGCTCAACGGCTACGGGGTGTTTCCCTACGCGCAGGCAGGCAGGAACGACGAGATCGCCGAGTACACGCAGGCGCTCTTCGACGCGCGCGAGGCGGCGATGGAGCGCATGACGAAGGACCTCTTCGCCGAGTTCGGCTTGCCGGGGGCGCACGCCGCGGCCGGCCACCCCGACGCGCCGGTGGGTGTGGTGGGAATGAAGGTGAGCGAGCAGGCGCACGCCGGGGTGGCCAACGTGATCGAGTACACGGCGGTGGGCACGGCGGTGGCGCACCTGAGGGCGGGCGACCCGCGCAAAGCGGCCGTCCCGCCGGCGCCGAGCATCGTGGTGCCCCTGGATCGGTAGGGCGCGCCTGCAGGCTGGAAGCTCCCCATCGACATGCGCCTCGCTCCCCGCTTCGTCCTCGCCTTCGGCTTCGTGGCCACCCTCTCGGTCGCCGGGCTGGGGTACGTGGTGCGCGAGGACCGGCGCGAGAGCGAGACCCGGCGCTTCGACCAGGAGGTGACTGGCGCCTGCGATCGCGTCGTCAAGGGCATCCTCTACCAGGCCGAGAGCGACGGAAAGCTGGTGGGGGGCGCCTGCCAGTCGGGCGAGCTGGTCGACCGCGCGCTCATCTGGCTCGAGGCGGGGACCCTCGACGACGAGCGGCGCCTCTCCCTGTCGCGCATCGTCCCCGAGGAGCGCCAGGCCTTCGACCTCGACGAGCTGGTGCTGGCCAGCGCCGATGGCGACCGCCTCGGACAGGACCCCATCGCGCTCCTTCGCACGCCGCGTGCCGAGCTGGCCAGGCTCGTCGCCGGCGACGTCGCCCACTTCGCGCTGCGGGGTCCACCCAACCCAGGGCTGGTGTCGCGCTGCCGCAAGCAAGGGACCAACGGGCGCGCGGTGGGGCTGGTGGGAACGCGCAACCTCGACAAGCTCATCGAGAGGCTGAGCGACACCATCGACGCACAGGTGACGCTCGGCGCTGCGCCCGCCGCGAGGGCCGACGTCGCGCAGGCGCCCTGCAGCCTGGTCGACGCGTCGGGGGCGAGCCTCGCCTTGGTGGTGAGCAAGCCCAAGAAGGAGCTGGTGGAGAACCTGGCGCGCATCGACCAGACGGTGATCTACGCCGGGCTGGCGTCGACCGCGGTGGCGCTGGTCATCGCGCTGCTCCTCGCGCGCGGCCCGGTGCGGCGCATCCAGGAGCTGGCCGCCGAGGCGCGCAAGGTGGCCAGCGGGGAGGCGCGGCCGGTGCGCGTGCGGGGGGCCGGCGAGATCGCCGAGCTGGCGCAGGCCTTCGACGACATGCTGGACGACCTGGCGGCGATGCGGCGAAGGCTGGCGGCCACGACGCGCGTCGCGGCCTGGCGCGAGGTGGCCCGCCGCGTGGCGCACGAAGTGAAGAACCCGCTGGCCCCCATCCGCGCCGCGGTGGAGACGCTGCGGCGTCTGCGCGCGCGCAACGATCCGGAGTTCGACGCGTACTTCGACGAGGCGACGCGCACCGTGCTCGACGAGGTGCACCGCATCGCCAACATCGTGACCGAGTTCACCCGCTTCGCGCGGCTGCCGGCGCCGCACCCGCAGGAGGTCGACGTGGTGGACCTGGCGCGCCAGGTGGTGCGTCTGCACGAAGCGGGCATCAAGGCCAGGCTCGAGGTCGTCGTCGAGCGCGTTCCTCCGGTGGTGCGCGCGGACCGCGATCAGATGGTGCAGGTGCTGACCAACCTGGTGCAGAACGCGCTCGACGCGGTCCAAGACCAGGGGGAGCGCGGCGAGGTGAAGGTCGCGGTGGGCAGTGAAGGGACGGCGACGGTGACGGTGACCGTCAGCGACAACGGGCCGGGGATCGCGCCGGAGATCGCGGCGAGGCTGTTCGAGCCGTACGCGACGACGAAGCGGCACGGAACGGGGCTGGGCCTGGCCATCGCGCAGAGGATCGCCATCGAGCACAACGGGGAGCTCTCGTCGGTGCGCTCCGCGCCGCCGGGAGGGGCTGTGTTCCGGCTGGTGCTCCCGGTCGAGGGGCCGCCGCCGGTGATCGCGGAAGGGGCGCCCTAGCCCGGATTATTCACCACCGCAGGAGACATGGCGTGAGTCCGAAGGTGATTTTCGGGCAGATCGGCGTTGGGCGCGCGGAGCAAGACTTGCCGTCTTGCGAGCACGACCGACGTCGAGATGCC
>Ga0302325_10004818_pt1 | contig 31063 bp, 33 predicted proteins | sample Palsa_T0_2_FD_201948 | JGI IMG/M metagenome (GOLD analysis project Ga0302325, IMG submission 201948) | Peat permafrost microbial communities from Stordalen Mire near Abisko, Sweden - Palsa_T0_2 | ecosystem: Environmental > Terrestrial > Soil > Palsa > Peat permafrost | place: Sweden: Abisko... | reverse complement strand
CAAGGTGAACCTCCAAAAGCTCGGGATCCAGGAACTCGCAATCCCAAGAATCCCTGCTCAGCCGGACGACTCCGCGCCCCCGCTCAACCCGGGGGCGCGGGCCTTACTGCACGATCCGGGTTAGTGATGTCGCCGAGATGGAGCGTGATGATGCTGGCCATTCCGTCACAGGCTACGTGTCGTGCGTGCCGGAGCGGCACGAGGGATCAATCCCACGGACAACTCGGCGGCCGGTCCCCGCGGGAAGGCGCCACTTCGATGCCAACAAGTACGCGTCGGGGCACGCTCTGGCCCACGTTCTCGCGTTCTTCGCCGATCACGGTCACCGGTCGCCCCAAGAGTCGCTGAGCGCGCTCGCGGACTACGGCTGGTAGGGCGGCGCCATTCCCCAGCCCCACCGCGGGACCGGCGCGTGTTGCGCCACTTCGGCGCCAGGCCGCGAGTTATGAACGGCGAGCCGGGACCCCCACTCGGCATACCCGATGATGGCGGCGCGAAACTCTGGATCTGCGGGTAGGTCGACGTCGTCGGCAGCGCGGCTGAGAAGCGTGACGAACCGCAAGCGCTGCTCAGCGGTTATGCCGAGCCCCAGGTGGCGCCCGAGCATGTGCTCGTAGCCGCCGAGCTTCTCGGTGTACTCCGCTGGGCCGCCCATGACCTCGCACCACCAGATCGTCGCGTGGAGCCGATGCTCGACGCCAACCCGCCCACCGAATACCGGGCTCAGGATCTCGTCTTGCTCGACGAGGTCGTAGAACACGTCGATCCAGCGCCGGAACGCCTCGCGCCCACCGCCCCAGTCGTAGATCGTTGGCGGCTTGCTCGACTCAGCGCTCACAGAGCGAGACGATAGCTCCGGCTTCCGCTTGGGGCGTCCGTGAGGTTGTGGATGCTCGTCGTCAGGCCTTGTTGCACACCGCAGCCGCGTGCTCAACCGCCGGTGAGTTGCGACTGAGCGCAGGCACAGACGGCTGCATGATGCCGCCGCCGCTGGGAAAGCTCGGGTCGGGATAGCTCGGCACGCCGTGCTTGCGCATGCACTCCGCAAAATGGAACAGAGCGAGCTAGCCGCCGGGTGTCTGCGCGATTGGCATGCCTTCGCCGCTCGGGCCTTTTACCGGGTCGGGAAAGTTGGGGACTCCGTGAGCGCGCATGCACTCGGACATCGCGAGCTGAGAGCTCGACGAGGCGGTGGGCTTGCTGCCCGAGCCGCCGCAGGCGGCAAGCGCGACCGCGCAGCTCAACGCCGCGAGCGCGGTCGAAGCTGCATTGCCGGCTGGCAAGCTGGGCAAGTCCCGGGCTCCGTCTCGGTGGTCGGCGGTGACTTCTAACGAACGGGAGGTAACACCGGCGTAACGCGGCATTTGCCTCACGGACGCGGCGAATCACCCCAACCTCCGTCGCTCGACGAACCTGGTGTGAGCGGGAAGGCTTCCCGCTCGCAGAGACCGAGGCCGGCTTGGCCGGCATCCTCAGCCGCGACGGACGGACGGGGATCCCATTGGGCCGAGCCGACCACGGTAAGGGCGATGCGGATGCGATCGCTCGTGATGGGCAGGCTCCGGTGGACGAGGTTGAGATCGAAGGCGAGCAGATCTCCGATCGACATCGCCGCCGTGCACCACTTGCCGTCGAGGAGCTCATCCAGCCGCAGGCGTCCGTAGCGATGCGATCCGGCGGCCAGCCCGATGCCGCCGTCGCCGAACGGAATCTCGCCGAGGGCGATCCAGAACCGCCGGTAGTCGCCGATCCAGTCGAGCGCACCGCTGTCCTGGTGCGGCGGCGTGGGGCGCTCGGGGTCGCGGGGGAAGGCGACGTGGAGCCGCGCCCCGGGCCAGAGCGCCGTCGGGCAGCCGAACGCCCGCGCCGCGACAGCAGCGATCGGGTCGCTGCCGGCCGCGATCTGATCGGCGAGCGCGGCGAGCGCCGGCAGGCTCTGCAGCTCGGCAGCGTTCACCGACGGAGGGGGTGTTCCGGTGGCGCGGACGCCGTCGGCGCGGCGTGCGACGCCCCACCGCTCGAGCAGTGTCACGGCTTCATCGACTAGGCCCGCGAGCGCACCCGGATCGATGGCGGCGCGGACGAACAGACAGCCCTCCTGCTGGTAGCGCGCCGCGAGCGCGGCGGGATCGTCGAGGAGCGCGTTGGCGGCGTGAAGCTCGGTGAGGGGCAACGGCAACTCCGCTGGCTACGTCAGCCGGTACGTCGCGCCGGCGGTGGCGTCACAAATGGTGACGAGCTGCGCGTGCTGAGGGGTGAAAACCATCGCATGGTGCTTCGTGATCTACGCCAGTCGCACCGGCCAGCCGAGTCTAAGGGCCCGCGGCGGCCCTCAGCGACGTGGAGGCGTCGGGTCTCCGGGGGTAGCAAATCGATCGTGCGCCGGCCGGGCGACGCCGACTTCGCGTCGGCGGATGCATAAGCGGCGAGGATGGATAGAGGAGCTCGGTCGGTGCGATGGGAGAGTTGTTTGCGCGCTACGGTCCTTCCGAATGGCCGACGACCGGTGGTGGAAGGACCTCGACGCCGTTGTCGCTGCGATGCTCGCTGGCGGTTCTCGGATCCTGGACCTCGGCTGCGGCGATGGCGGACTGGTCGACCGTCTGACCGAGCTTGGCTTTGACCCGATCGGAGTGGATCCGCACGCGCCCGCTCACCCGCGTCTGATCCAAGCACGGGTCGAGCACGCGACGGGGCTCGGCGAATTCGACGCGATCACGGCCACCATGGCGCTGCACCATGCAGAATTCCCCGCTGTGCTCCAATCCATAAACGGGCATCTGCGCCCGGAGGGACAACTCTTCGTGTCCGAATTCGCGTGGGATGCCTATGACGAGCGTGCTGCCGCGTGGCTGGCCGGCAACGATCCATCTGATGCCGACCATTCGATCGCCGGCTGGCAGCGTGAGCACGGCGACCTCCACACTTGGGCCACAGTCCGGGAGGCGCTCTCCAACTGTTTCACGTCCACGCTCGAGGTCCGTCGTCCCTACCTCGCACGCATGCTACGACGACGCGACCTTGAGGCAGACGAGCACGCCTTGATCGATGCGCAACTGCTACCGGCGCTTGGGATCTGGTACGTCGCCAAGCGCGACTGAGGAGCGTCTGCTGAGCGTTCTCCGACGGGACGAGGGTCCGCACGACGCGTCCCCGGGGCGGCCCGGTTTTGCATTGTTCGCGGCACGCGCATCTCGACCTGGCAGTGTCTTCCCCGCTCCGCGCGGATCTCGAGACCGTCGGCGTTCGGATGCCGACCGGGGGGCGGCGAACGCGGCAGAGACGCCCTTTCCGCGCAACCGACACTGTCGTCCCGGCCAGTGAGATGCCTGTGCGATAACGAGAGCACGGCTCGGGCGCGCATCATGACCACAGTGCCACTCGGGCGACCACCGTGAACAAACGCTGATCCACCCGACGAGATGGACGTCAGCGGTCAGGAGAGCGCGCGCTCGAGCGCAGCACAGTCCGTCGGTGCGCCGTGCGTAGGGAGCACGAACTCGACCGGCAGCTCGAGCAGCGGCCGCAGCCTCTTAACGGCCTGCTCGCGGGTAACGCCCCCGCGCAACCACTCGTTCAGCGCGAGGCCCGTTCCGAAGTCGACGAGCGAGTCGCCCGCGACGACCGCGCGGACACTCTCGATCCACAGGACGAGGTCGTTGTGCTCGCGGCCCGCGTACGCCTCGATCCCGATCGCAAGCCGGTCGCCGCCCGCGTACCAGTGGGCGTTACTGCTGGCGCTACGAAGCCATTTCAGGTCCGGGCTGCCCTCACCGGCCCGCTCGGCGGTGATCGCGTACTTGTCGATCAGGTCCTGCGCGGTGTCAGGCGGCGGCGCGAACACGGCGGCCTGGAGTCGCTCGACAAGCGCCTGCGCGTGGCGCTCGTGCCACGGCGCTGTGAGAACGATCACCGGCTCACGTTCCCGCGCGAGCGCGAGCAACGCGACGGGCACGGCGAGCGGGTCAAAGAGCAGCAAGCGCTCGCCGTCGTCGATCGCGTACGACGACACCTCTTGCGGCCACCGCTGGCCAGGCGTCCAGTCCGGGTGCCGCGCCTGCCAGTGCCAAAGTCCATCCTGAAGCTCGCGCACAGCACCATGCTAAGCGCGCCGACGCAGCACGAGGGCAGGGCTCGCATCGCGATCCAGAGAGGCCCCGTATTCGCCACTTGCGCAACCGGCCCCGCCGGCAGCGCCCATCAGCTTGAGAGGTCGCTCCAGTGCTCTGCTCCTCCGCGCAGGGGAGCGCTTGACCGCAACGACAGGCATGACGTCGCGCCCGCGCGCTGTTCACCAGGTGGCGCGAGGATCAAGACGCTTGCGCAGTCAGCCCCTGATCAGCACGCCAGCATCTTTTGGATCGCCTGGCGGGTGACCCCGAGTTCCCGGGCGAATTTCGGCTTGGGAGATGCCCTGGCTGATGAGTCCTTCCATCAGTTCGCGGCGTTCCGTGGAGAACTTCCTTGCTAACTGGGTGTGCTTGATCGCTTCGGCGCGGACATCGCGGATACGGTCAAGGGTCGCCTCGTAAGCGGCGGCGTTGTTCTCATTGGGAATGCCGGCATCATGACAACCTACGGTTGTCGTGTCAACCCATGGTTGTCTCGCTCGACACGTTCGGCTAGCGTTCGGAGAGCGATCGCGGGCCGCTTGTCCTGCGCGCTGATCGCTCGATTTCACCCGAGACGGCGACCTGGATCTCCGAGGCGACGCGGCGGGCCGGCGACGCTGGGGTGCCTTGCTGCCCACCGCTGCGTGCAATCGATGGGACGGTGGCGTTCTGTATGGGCGACTGCACCGTCACCGTGCGCGCGTTCGTGGAAGGGATCGACGTGGATCGCGATGACCCATCTCAGGTCAGCGAAGCCGGCAGGAAGCTCGGAGTCCTGCACAGCGCGGACGCCGGCGGGCTCACGGACCGTCCGGCGCCGAGCCCGTGGGCCGCCCGCTTCTGGCCTGGAGATCATGACCCGCCGCGTCTGCGGGATGCGCAGCTGGACGGGTGGCTTCAGCCTTTCGAACGGAGCGGCTGCCGGCAGTGGCGGAGTGGCGTCGTCGACGGGGACTTCTGGGCCGACAATGCGGACGGAGCTGCGGCTCAACGCTCGCTACTCCCTCACCGATCCGGGGGATGTCGAATACAACACCGCGCTCCAGCTCGCCTTCGCGCAACTGCGCCGCCAGCCCGTCGCTCCGCTACTCGCGCCCCTGAGCCGGCGGCGGCGGCGGATTTTCCAGAGCCGCAGGCCACGTGCCGCAGACTCGCGTTATGGGAAGCTGTAGAGGTGTCGGTGATCCGGACAGCACTACACGCCCGAGGATCGGGCTCGGCTGACTTCTGCTCGGTCAGCGGGGAGAGGAGGTGGCGGCCATGACGCATCGCTGAGCGACTGCTGTCGCGGCCGCCCCGTGCGGGTGGCATGCAAACCGTACGTTCTTCTCTTCAAGTAAGGAGCATGCAGATGAAAGACGTTGCTGCTCGCGATACCGACGCCGTGCTGGCGGAGGTACGTGATCTGGCGCAGGCCCGGATAGCGCCGGGCGCTGCTGATATCGATCGTCAGTCGCGGTTCCCGCGTGAGAATCTGCGGGCGCTGGCAGAGACCGGCGCGCTCGGTCTTCTCGTCCCGACCGAGCACGGCGGGATCGGCGGCGGGTTGTCCTGTCTGGCGCATGTGTGCGAGACGATCGGCGGCGCGTGTGCTTCGACCGGAATGGTCTTCTTGATGCACAGCGTCGCCGCAGCGACCGTTGCGGGCGGCGGCGGCCCCCGGGCGACCGAGCTGCTCGGGCGGATGGCTGCCGGCGATGCGCTAGGCACGCTCGCCTTCAGCGAACGTGGCACCGGCGCTCACTTCTACGCGCCGGAGTTGCGCGCCGAGCGGCGTAACGGGTCGGTTCACGTCAGCGGTCGCAAAGCCTTCGTCACCAGTGGAGGGCACGCGGACGTAATGCTCGTGCTGCTGCAGGGCGAGGGCGTAGGGCTTGACTGCTTCGTGGTCGAGAAAGATGACGTCGGCGTCGGATTCGATGGCCGCTGGGAGGGGCTTGGAATGCGTGGGAACTCGAGCGTCGCGGTCGAGTTCGACGACGTCGCGTTGGATGCCGACGCCCGCATCGGCGAGCCGGGTGGCGCTGCGGATCTCGTCTTCGGGGTCGTCGCGCCGACGTTCCTGGTCGGACTGGCAGCGGTCAATCTGGGGATCGCCCAGGCGGCGCTGTCGTGTGCGGTGCAGCACGCGACCGCGCGGCGGTATCCAGACGGCAGCACCCTCGTTGAGGTGGCGACGATTCAGCACGCGCTGGCGGACATGGACATCGAGACTCGGGCCGCGCGCGCGCTCCTGCATCACGCTGCCGCCCTGGCCGATGCCGGGGACGAGGGTGCGCTCGTGCCGCTGATGGAGGCCAAGGTGCTGGGCACCGACACGGCGGCCCGGGTCACGCAGGGAGCACTCGAGGTATGCGGAGGGCAGGGTTACACGCCCGCGCTGCCGATCGAGCGCCATCTCCGTGACGCCCGCGCGGGCGCTGTGATGGCGCCTACCAACGGGGTCCTGCGAACGTGGTCGGGGAAGGCGATCGCCGGGCTTCCGGTGCCATGATCAGCGCGGAGCTGAGACTGGGCGCGGTCTCTTACCACCCGCGGGTGGTGACGATCTGGGAGCGCTTCCGCACCTACTTCGCCGACGCGGGGGTACCGACGGACTACCTGCTGTTCTCAAACTACGAGCGACTCGTCGATGCGGTGCTCGAGGGGACGGTCGACATCGGCTGGAACACCAACACGGCGTATGTAGCGCTCGATCACCGCGCGGCCGGCGGCACCCAGATCCTCGGGATGCGTGACGTGGACCTCGACTGGGCGACCGTCCTGGTGATGCCCAAAGGCAAGTCGATCGACAGCGTCACCGAGCTCGATGGCCGGGTGCTCGCGCTCGGAAGCCGTGATTCAGGCCACGCGGCGATCCTGCCGCTTCACTACATGGCCAAGGAGGGGCTCGATGCACAGGAGCGCTGCCGGCTGCTGAGGTTCGATACCGACCTCGGCAAGCACGGAGATACAGGCGATTCGGAGCTACACGTGGTCCGTGCCGTCGCGGCCGGTGAGGCGGAGGCGGGCGCGCTCTCGGACGTGTACTTCAGTGCGTTTCGCGCCGAGGGCGTACCCGAGGTCGCAGATCTTCAGGTCGTCTGGCGTAGCCCGACGTATTACCACTGCAACTTCACCGTCCTCGACTCGCTGGACCGCGAACTTTCGGAGCGATGGTCGCAAGCGCTGCTGGCGATGGAGTTCGACGATCCGAGCCTGCGATCTGCGATGGAGCTGGAAGGCGTCAGGCGCTGGTATCGCGGTGACCGCGACGGTTACGCGTCGCTGACCGCGGCAATGCGAGAGCAGTCGATGCTGACGTGAGCTCGGCTCGCGAGCAGGAACCCGCGTACCGGGTCGATGCCGAGCAACTGGAGCTCGGCGGCGGCCTCGAGGTCCTGCTCGCGGCGGCGCTCGAGCGCGTGACACCCGGCGGCGTCCTGGAGATCAGGACGCCGTCGCGTGCCGTCGCGCTCGAACTTCCGGGCTGGGCCCGGACCACTGGGCACGAGCTGATCGGCGACGCCGCCGACCACGGAGCCCACGTTGTACGGATCCGCCGCGGCGCCTCTGCTCGGGTCTTGGCGGCGCCGCTGCCCGATCACGGCGAGCCGCCGGTGCTGCGGGACGGAGAGCTGCACACCGCGGATTGGCGCGGCGGCCAACTGCCGCCCGATCCCGATCCCGGCGCCGGGTTCGCGCCGCTTGGTGCGGTGCCAGAGGCCGGGGCTCCTCGGCACCACTGGCAGCTCAGCGGGCGCGACGCGCTCTGGGCTGACGACGTCGGCGAGCTGGTCGAGCAAGCATCCGCGCAGCAGTGGGATGCCTCGCGCGATGTTCCCTGGGCGGCGGCGCGGGACCTTGACCGCACGACCGAGAAAGCAGTCGCCCAGGTAATGACGTTCCTGGCCCAGAACGAATATGCCGCGCTCTACGTGCCGGCCAGGTTCCTGCCGCAGATCAATCCGCAGCTGGTCGAGCTTGTTCTGTGGCTCGGCAGCCACATTCACGACGAAGCCCGCCACATCGAGGTGTTCACCAAGCGCTCGCTGATCGGCGGCCAACACGGCTATGCGCTCGCCTCGACCGAGCTGTCCCTGCATACCCTGCTCGACGAGCACGACTTCACCGCCTCCTCGCTTCTGCTGAACGTGCTCGGCGAGGGCACCTTCCTTGACCTGCTGCGTTTCATCGAGCTGCACGCGCCCGACGCCGCGACCGCGGCCGCGGCCAAGCTCGCGCATCGGGACGAACGCCGGCATGTTCACTTCGGCATCTCCAACATCAGGCGCGCCACCTCCTTCGATCCAGACCTGGCGCCGTCGCTGGTGGCCGCCGCGGAAGCGCGCGCGGCTAAGCTCGTCAGCCTCTCGGGCCTCTCGCCACTGCTGGTCGAGTCGCTGACGGTCATGGCCGCCGCGTCGCTGCAGCCGGCTGAGCTGGCCGAAGCAGCCGCAGACATTCGTACCCTGACGGAAACCATGGAGAGCAACCGGGTCCGCCGGCTCAGAGCGTGCGGATTCAGCGCCACCACGGCGCAGCATCTCTCCGACCTGCACACGCCAAATCTGATGTGAGCACTCGGGGAAGCTCAGGCTCGAACGCGAAGAGGTCAAGTTGCTCGCCGAGCTGGCGATGAGAACGCGCCGGGTCGCCGGGTACAGGTGGGTCGATGACGGACGACATCGCTGACTCCTATTACAAGATCGAAAGACGCTGGAAACGAATCGGGCCGATCACCGCGGTGCGCGGAGAAAGCCCGGGAAGGTTTCGGACGCCGCGCCCGGGACCCGTCGCCGGGTAGGCAGGGCGTCCTATGGAGTCAGCGCTGTGGTGATGGCAGCTGCAACCGCCCGGCGCAGCCGACGATACGAAACGGTTGCTGAACTGATCAGCCATCGTGTGGAGAAGTCGCAGGCACTCGATGTCCTCGTAATGCTCCACGGTCGGAAACGGGTCATAGAAGTGATGCAGCAGGGCCCGCCAGGCCTCGTATTCCGGCGAGCCCCGGAACCCCTCGGTGTGATCCTCGAGCTCACGCCATTCAACGAGCAACAGGTACCGGCTCGGGCGCTCGACGCAACGACTGAGCCGCAGCGAGCGAAACCCCGGCATCGCAGAGATGATGAGCTTCGCCTCTGCGAATGCCGCCTCGAACGCCTCCTCCTGGCGAGGAAATCACGTCGAGATGTGCCTGCTCCAGGAGCACCTCGACATCGTTGCATGTGGGCGAGCGCTACTCGATCTGGATCCCGAACTCGTTCAGCGCCGCCTGCACTTCGAGTCGCGATGCTCCGACCAAGTAGCCGCCCGTGAAGCGCAGGTCCTGAGTGATCTCAGCAACGGCGAACGGCGGCACCAAGAAGCCCTCCATCGCCTCGTCGGTGTCGAACTCCGCCTCGGCCACGATCAGTCCTCGGAGATCCCCGTCGAAGAAGTCGACACCCAGCGGCGGCACGCTGCTTCGCGTCTTCTGGAGCTGCCTCGCCGGTAGCTTTGCGAGCGCGCTGTACTCCGCCTCGGTCAAGTACATCGTGGTTGTCAGACCGGGGCACGCCTCTAACGACGGCAGCTTTTGCGTGAGCTTGTAAACGACATCGGCGCCGTCGCCGTCGACCAGCACGCTCCAGCGCAGTCGCAGCCGGGTGCCGAGGATGTGTCGATCGCTGATCTTGATGCGTTTGATTACCGGACCGGGCGGTGGGCCGGAGAGCAGAAACCGCCGCTCGCGTTCGTAGCGTGCGTACTTGGTGGCTTTATTGATGTCCAGCGTCGCCGGCTCGTGCGAGTGCGCGGCGGGCGCGCATGTGCGGTAGCGGGTCAAGTGGATGGTGCACGAGGTTGCGCGCGATCGCCCGCGGCACTACGCGTGTGAAGAACGGGCCGACGTCGAACGCGGCGCGAACGGCCCTTACGTGCGCCCGCGGGATTCCCGAGCAAACGAGGCCCTGGCTCAGATCAGCGAGATCGGCGCGGCGGAAAGGCTCCGCGAGCAAGGCGTAGGCGCCGCGGCAGGACGTGAGGCGGTGGTGCTCGGCGACGACAACCGCGAGCTCCGGCCCCCACTGCGCCCGGCCGGTGCTTTGCAGCCACGCGTCCTGAGCCCGGATCGAAGACGCGAGATAGTCCAGCGACGTGAACGCGTCGAGGTCGTGAAAGGCGGCGGCTACGGCAAGCTTGTCGTCGCGATCGGGGTCCTCGAGGGCGATCGCACGGGCGAGATTCAGGACGCGGTAGGCGTGTCCGCGGTAGCCGTCGTAGCCCGCGTCGTCACCCCGTGCGTGGTCGCGGTGCGCGCCGAAAATCTCCTCGACGAGCGGATGGGTATGGAGGATCTCGACGATGACCGGACATTCTCCCACGGCGCACCGCGCTGGTCAGGCCGCCGTGCGACGCTGGAACAGTCGTGATGCGATTGCGCTCGCGAGGGCAAGGAGGCTGATGCACCAGACGATCGCGATCCACGCCTCGTGCGTCGTGCTCGCGCCGGTGGAAGTGTGTCCCATCCATAGTCCACGCATGGTTTCGACGATTGGCGTGAAGGGCTGATGATCGGCGAAGGCCCGCAGCGCTGCCGGCATCGTGTGCCCGGGAACGAACGCCGTGCTGACGTATGGCAGGAACATGAGCACCATTGAGACCGAGCTCGCCGCCTCGGGCGTGCGGGCGAGGAGGCCCACCCCGGCGGCCAGCCAGGACAGTGCGAGGATCAGGAGCACGATCATGGCTGCCGCGGCAACCCAGTCGAGGACGGACCCGGTCGGGCGCCATCCGACGGCGATCCCGACGCTGATCACGACGGCGATCGCGATCAGGTTGCGGACGAGGCTGGCGACGACGTGCCCGACAAGGATCGATGAACTGGCGATTGGCATCGATCGGAACCGGTCCACGATGCCGGTGCTCATGTCCGTGGCGACCGCGACCGCGGTTGTTCCGGCGCCGAATCCGGCGCAAAGCACGATCAGCCCGGGCACCACGTAGTCGACGTAGCTACCGCGGGTCCGCATCGCGCCACCAAAGACGTACACAAACATCAGCATCAGGATGACCGGGAGCATCAGGGCGGTGAAGAACGCCTCGGGGTCACGTAGTGACCGTCGGACGTTGCGCACGATCATCACTTGGGACTCCTTCAGCGCGTAGGCGATATTCATCGCGTCATCTCCTGTGATCCGGTGAGGGTCGGTTGATCGTCGTCGCTCGTGAGCGAGAGGAACACGTCGTCGAGACTCGGGCGGTGGGTCGAGACGCTTGTCGCGGGTGTTCCGGCCGCCCGGAGACCGTTGAGGATCCGGAGGACCTCGTCGGCGGTGCCGGAGGTAGTGATATCGATCGTGCGCAGCGGTTCGTGGGTGCCGGCAGCGTCCAAATGCCGCAGCGCACGCTTGTAGGTCGTCAGGTCGGGAAAGTGGAGCCGCACGATCTCTGCCGCGAGACCAGCCTTCAGCTCATCGGGCGTCCCGCGGGCGACGATGCGGCCTTGGTCGAGCACCGCGACGGTGTCGGCGAGCTGGTCTGCTTCCTCCATGTACTGGGTGGTGAGCATGACGGTGACGCCCGCGTCGACGAGGAGCCGCACGGTTGCCCATAGCTGCTCACGGCTACGTGGGTCAAGTCCGGTCGTCGGCTCGTCGAGGAAGAGCAGCTCGGGTCGCTCGATCATGCTGATCGCCAGGTCCAGACGGCGCCTCATGCCGCCGGAGTAGGTCTTGACGCGGCGGTCACGGGCGTCGAGCAGATCGAACTCGGAGAGCAGCGTCCGCGCCCGGGCCTGGGCTGCTCGCCGTGGCAGGCGCAGGAGCTGACCCATCATCTCCAGGTTCTCTTGGCCTGTGAGGACGTCGTCGACGGCGGCGTACTGGCCGGTAAGGCTGATCGAGCGCTTCACGCCGACCGGGTCGCTCACCAGGTCGTGGCCGGCGATCGTCGCCGTGCCTGCGTCCGGGCGCACCAGAGTGGCCAGGATGCGAACCATCGTGGTCTTACCCGCCCCGTTGGGGCCGAGCAGCGCAACGACCGACCCGGTCTCGACGGCGAGACTGACATGGTCCAGCACGAGCCGGTTTCCGAAGGACTTGCAAATGCCATCAGCGATAACTGTGTAGTTCATACACTAAAGGTATACTGCGCATACAGTTGATGTCAAGGCCCGACAAGGAGAGAACTCGTGCCACCCGAGCAGACACCCGCCCTGCCGCCGGGCCTCGACCTGCTGTGGGGTCGTCGTGGCGGCGGTAGCCGAGGTCCCAAACCCAGCTTGTCGGTCGAGGCGATCATTCAGACCGCGGTCGCGGTCGCCGACGCAGAGGGGCTGGAGGCCGTCTCGATGGCACGCGTCGCGCACGAGCTGGGTTTCACCACGATGTCGCTGTACCGGCACATCGCCGGCAAGGACGAGCTCCTCCAGCTGATGTGGAACGCGAGCGCAGAGGGTGCCGAGGCGCTGGTGCTGGAGGGTGAGGGCTGGCGGGCTCGGCTACGGATGTGGGCGATCGTCCAGCGCGAGACGATCGACCGCCATCCCTGGATCACCCAAATGCCGATGGCAGCGCCGCCGATGGCGCCCAACTCCCTGACGTTCGTCGAGAAGGGGCTCGAAGCGCTCGACGAAAGCGGTCTGGAGGACACCGACAAACTCCGTGCCATCGGCCTGATCAGCTCCTTCTCGCTCAGCGAAGCCCGCATGGCCCACGACGCAGCACGCGCCGCGGTCAAGGCACACGCCGCCGCCGGTGACAGCGGGACCGCAACGATGTGGAGCTTCGAGTCGCTCCTGAAAGAGCTGATCGATCAACCGACGTACCCGCGCCTGCACCAGATAGCCTGGTCGAATGAGATTGGCGAGGATCCTGCCGGGTTCGACGAGCACGAGGAGTTCTGCTTCGGTCTGGACCGCATCCTCGACGGCATCCAGATGCTGATCGACTCAACGCCCCGCCCCCGCTCGTAGGGCCACCGCCTCGTGCGCGATCCTTGAGCGATGCCGCTCGAGACCCCCACGCTCTATGCCGGTGACTGCGTTCTGCGTCCGTGGAGGCTCGAGGATGCCGCCGCGTTGCGCGAGGCCTGCGGGGACGAGGGCATCTGCAGGTTCACGACCGTCCCTCGCATCTATAGCCCCCACGCCGCCACGCAGTGGATACGGCGCCAGCTCGTTCACGCCGCGGCCGGCACGGCGATCGTCCTCGCGATCGTCCGCGTCGGCGATCAGCGGCCCGTCGGGATGATCGGACTCTTCGGGCTCGACCACGGCGAGCGGACCGCTCGGTTCGGCTACTGGGTGATTGCGCGGGCGCGGCGACAGGGCCTTGCCACCAACGCCGCCGAAGCGCTCGCCCGATGGGCGTTCGCGTCCCTGGCGCTCGAGACGATCTTCATCGATTGCGACCCCACCAATGCGGCGTCCGCTCGCGTTGCCGAGCATCTCGGCGCGACGCTCGCGGGCTCGCGTCTGCTACGCGCCGACGGTCTGGAGGTCGAACTCGAGCGGCACGCGTTGACCCGGGCTGTAGCGCGGAGGTAGATGCGCGGCCCGTGACCAAAGGGAACGAACCGGTCCTGGCGGCCTTGGCGTAGCAGCACCGGGGTACGGATCGAATCCAGCTCGAAGCCAAGCCCTGGTGCATTCCCTGGCGCAGGCGATGCCGGCACCGCGACCGTCGGCACCAGATCCGGGAGTAGAGCCGCACATGCGATCACGTGCGGACCGCCCCGGAGAGTCCCCACACCGCCAGTGTTTCGAGCTCCAGCCCGGCTGCGATCGCTCGCACGTCCTCCGCGCAGTCGGCTACGGACCGGTCCGGCTGGGGACTGGAACCGCCGTACTGGTGCCCACCCAGCACACAAATCCCTAGGATCTGAAGGGAATGATCTCGCGAAAACCGCTTGGGGCGCGGACCCGGTCGCAGATGATGATCACGTTCGCCGGCTGCCTCGCTGTGGCCACGATAGTCGCCCTGGCGCTGCTGCCGGTCGCCGGCACGCACGCGGAGATCGCCTACCCGATACCGGAACAGGTGAGTGTCTTCCCGATTCCTGGCGGCCAGGTGGCGTCACCGCGCACCCAGATCACCTTCCGTGGCGTCCCCGCCGGTCAGCTCGGACCGATTACGGTCACCGGGTCGGTGACCGGAGCGCACACCGGCCAGGTACTTGCCGACTCGGACGGGCGGGGCGGCAGCTTCCTGCCCGCGGTGCCGTTCAAGCCAGGGGAGGTGGTCACGGTGAGGACGGGGCTCGCGATCGCCGGCGCAACCGGCGGGTCATTCCATTTCACCGTCGCGACCCCAGCCGGCAGAATCCTCGGGGGCAGCCTGCAGCAGGCTCCAACCGTGAAAGGGGAACTCAGCAGCTTCGTGTCGCGGCCCGACCTGCATCCGGCTGCCATCCGGGTGATCCGTGGCCCGTCGCACACTGCGCCTGGGGACATCTTCCTCGCGTCGCAGCGCGGGCCGGCGCGGCAGGGCCCGATGATCATCGGCCCGGACGGCGGCCTGATCTGGTTCAAGCCGGTGCCTCGCAACGACACGGCGACCGACTTCCGTGTCCAGACCTATAAGGGCAAGCCGGTCCTGACCTGGTGGCAGGGCAGCATCAGCGGCATCGGCGTCGGCGAGGGAAAGGGCGAGATCTACGACAGCTCGTATCGTCCAGTGGCGACCGTGAGAGCGGGCAACGGTCTCGGTTCCGATCTGCACGAGTTCCAGCTCACCCGGCAGAACACGGCATTGATAACCGCCTATTACCCCGTGATCTGGAATGCGTCGTCGATCAAGGGTGGCTCAAAGCAGGCGATCGTGCTCGACTCGGTCGTGCAGGAGATCGACATCCCGACCGGACTCGTGCTCTACCAGTGGGACAGTCTGGACCATGTGCCGCTGACCGACAGCCATCAGCCGTACTCGTCCGGAGTACGTCACCCATACGATTACTTCCACATCAACTCGATCCAGCAGGCGACCGACGGCAATCTGATACTTTCGGCGCGCAACACCTGGGCCGTGTACAAGATCTCCGATCAGACCGGCGCGATCATCTGGACTCTGAACGGTAAGCATTCGAGCTTCAAGATGGGCCCGAACGCGTCATTCGCCTTCCAGCATGACGCTCGCCTCCAAGCGAACAACCTGATCACGCTTTTCGACGACGGCGCGGGACCGCCCGTGGTGCATAAGCAGTCACGCGGACTGGTGCTCAGGCTCGACACGAAGCACATGAAGGCAACGCTGGTGGCGCAGTACGAGCACCGGCCAGCGCTGCTGTCCGGGTTCGAGGGAAGCATGCAGCCGCAGCCAAACGGCGATGAGTTCGTCGGCTGGGGCCAGCAGCCCAATTTCACCGAGTTCAACGCTCGCGGGCAGACGGTCTTCGATGCTCGCTTTGTCGGCCCCAATCTGACCTATCGCGCGTATCGCTTCCGGTGGAGCGGCACACCGGCGAAGTTCCCGGTGGCTGCCGCCAGGGTCAGCGGGCGCACGACGACCGCTTACGTAAGTTGGAACGGCGCCACGAACCTCGCCAAATGGAGAATCCTCGCCGGAACGAGCGCCGAGTCGCTGCACGTCGTTGCCACCTCGCGGATGCAGGGGTTCGAAACCTCAACCCGAATCCCATCAGGCAAGCGGTACCTATCTGCGCAGGCACTCGACGCGCAGGGACGGGTGCTTGCAACCTCGGACACGGTGATGATTCCGCGATGACAACCGCGGGGAGAGGTGTGGTGCGATGCCCGATTCGTTTCCTCGTCAGAAGGCGCGCACCCGCAATCTGACGCTGGGCGCACCGCGTAGCTTCCATGTGGCGGCGGACGGTAGCCGTGTCGTGTTCCTGCGCTCGCCGGCGGGTGACGATGCGCGAACGGCCCTATGGGTGTTTGACGTTGCCGGGGCCCACGAGAGGCTTGTGGTCGACCCGGCTGATCTCGCGGGTGGGACGGTTGGCGAGGATCTCTCTGCCGAGGAACGGGCGCGTCGAGAACGAACACGAGAGACTGCCGGCGGGATCGTGTCGTATGCCACGGATCGGCAGGCCCGGATCGCCGCGTTCGCGTTGTCCGGCAGGCTGTTCGCTGCCGACCTCGTCGCCGGAGGAGCGCGTGAGCTGGCTGTCCCCACACCTGTGTTCGACCCGAGACCGGACCCTGCGGGCCGACACGTGGCGTTTGTTCATGAACGTGCGTTGCACGTCGTTCGACTCGCCGACGGCGTCGTGACCCGGGTGGCGGGCGACGATGAGCCAACCGTGAGTTGGGGCGTTGCGGAGTTCGTTGCGGCCGAAGAGATGGCCCGCGACCGGGGATACTGGTGGGCACCGGACGGCGGCGCGCTGCTGGCTTGCAGAGTCGACGAGGCGCCCGTGGGCCAGTGGTGGATCGCCGACGTGGCCGACCCCGGCTCGGAGCCGCGTGCTGTCCGCTTTCCCGCCGCAGGCTCGGCTAATGCGTCCGTGGAGGTGCATCTGCTCGGGCTCGGCGACGCCGGTTCGCTCGAGGTGGCGTGGGACCGGCGAGCGTTTCCGTACCTGGTGGCCGCGGACTGGGACCTGCGCGGGCCGTTGATCGTCGTCCAGTCTCGCGACCAGCGCCGCGTTGTCGTGCTGGCGGTTGACCCGACTACGGGTCAGACTGCGTCACTGAGCGACGAGTCCGACGAGGCGTGGGTCGATCTGATCGCAGGCGTCCCCCGGCGACTGCCGGATGGAAGACTGGTCACGGCCGCGCATGCCCGTGACACGATGGCGTTGCTCGTTGACGGGAGTCCGGTGACACCGGCCGGCCTGGAGGTCCGCGCCGTGCTCGAGGTCGCCGACGAGGGGGTGCTGTTCACGGCCAGCACCGAGCCGACGGATGTGCACGTGTGGCGCTGGGACGCGACCGGCACGCTCTCCTCGCTCACGACCGCACCCGGGGTCCACACGGCGGCGGCCGGTGGCCCTGTCTGTGTGCTCGGCTCGAGCGGACCGGATCACGACGGCATGCGGTGGACGCTTGGAGGGCACGCATTCGAATCGCGAGCGGAGCGACCTGTCCTCACGCCTGCCGTAAGAATGCTGGCGGTTGGCCGGCGACGGCTCCGGGTCGGGATCGTGCTGCCTCGCGGTCACGAACCGGGCAGGCCGTTGCCGGTCCTGATGGACCCGTACGGAGGTCCCCTGTTCCAACGCGTGACAGCGGCGCGGCAGGCCTGGCTGGAACCGCAATGGTTCGCCGACCAGGGCTTTGCGGTGATCGTTGCCGACGGACGCGGAACGCCCGGTCGCGGCCGGGAGTGGGCCCGCGCGGTCACGGGCGATCTCGCGGGACCCGCCCTCGAGGATCAGATCGACGCGCTCAGCGAGGTGGCCGCCATCCACCCTGACCTCGATCTGACACGCGTGGCGATCCGCGGGTGGTCGTTTGGCGGTTACCTCGCCGCGCTCGCCGTGCTGCGCCGGCCAGACGTATTTCACGCCGCGGTGGCAGGCGCGCCGGCCACCGACTGGCGGCTCTATGACACGCACTACACCGAGCGCTACCTCGGGGTCGATCCAGACGGCGCCGATCGGGCGGCCTACGACCAGTCGTCGCTTCTGAACGACGCAGCCGGCCTACGGCGCCCCCTGCTGCTGATCCACGGGCTTGCCGATGACAATGTCGCCGCGGCGCATACGTTGCGCCTCTCGCAGCGTTTGACCGAAGCCGGCCGACTGCACACCGTTCTGCCACTGACCGGGATAACCCACATGACGCCACAGGAGGTGATCGCAGAAAACCTCCTAATCCTTCAAGTGCGGTTCCTGCGCGACGCACTCGCGATCGGCGACTGACGGGCGGGGGGTGATCGTGCGGATGGCGGGGCTGTCGGAAGCGACCTCGGGGCTGTTGCGGAACGCCTGGGCGGACCTCGGGGGCGAAGCGGATCTGCTCGAGCTCGTCTCGCTGAGCGGAGATGAAGCGGGGCTGCTGCCGTCCACGCTGGCGGCCCTGCCGGCGATGCTGGCAGCGGTCGCGGCGGCGACGCTGGCCGCATCGGTGCTGGACGGCGCTCGGCGCGATGGCGCACCGGCACCGGTCCTCGTCGACGCCGAGCACGTCGCACTCGCGGCCCGCAGCGAGCGCTTTGCCCGCGACGGCGAGTCGGAAGGAGCTGACTTGTTTGCTCCTCTGTCGCAGTTCTGGCGGACGGCCGATGGCTGGCTGCGCCTTCACGCCAACTATGCCTGGCATCGAGAGCGCGCGCTGCGGGTCCTTGGATGCCGGGACGCCCCCGAGTCGGTCGAGGAGGCGGTGCTGAGCTGGCGCGGCGAGGAGCTCGAGCGCGCTCTGGCTGCGAGTGCCGCGCTCGGGTTCGTCGTGCGCAGCTCGCGGGAGTGGCGCGCGCACCCTCAGGGATCGGCGGTCGCGGAACTGCCCCTGCTCGAATATTGCCGGCCCGGTCGCCACCCGGACGCTGGCCGGGTGGGGTGCGGAGGTGCTGAGACTGGACAGTCCGCACCTACCCGAGATCCTCCCGGCGCAGGCATTGGACATGCTGCCCGGAAAGCGCAGCGCGCTGCTCGATTTCGCGGAGCCGTCGGGGCGGGCACGCCTCGAGGAGCTGTTGGTCGAGGCCGACGTGGTGGTACAGGGTTACAGGCCGGGGGCGCTATCCCGCTACGGCCTGGCTCCCGACGACCTGCCCAGAGGCACCCGCACCTCTCGGTGGTGACGCTGTCCGCCTGGGGTTCGGCCGGCCCATGGGCGGCCATGCGCGGCTTTGACTCGTTGGTCCAGTGCTCGACCGGGATCGCCTCGGCTGAAGGCGATCGCGGAAACCCCGGCACGCTGCCGGCGCAGGTACTCGATCACGCCACCGGCTACCTGGCGGCCGCGTCCGCGCTGGTCGCGCTGGCCGGCGTGGAGCGTGGCGAACCTCCGCGATCGATTCGGCTATCGCTCGCGCAGACCGCGCAATGGCTGACAGGCGCAGGAAGCAGCGAACGCGAGCCGCCACGCTTACCTCGCCCGGAGCGCTTCTTGGTTTCCCTTCCGGGCGCGGCACGACGAGTTGACGTGATGGGCCCTCCCGGTACCGCGGGCGACCTGAAGCCGCGATGGACATCGACCACCGAGCTCGGAGCAGACCCGGCTGCCTTCACGATGCCATGAGCGAGCCGATCGCCTACGACCAGGCCAACGTCTTTCAGAAGGTTCTGCGCCGCTTCGCTGCAAGTGGTCCCGGCTCATGGCTGTTCGCCCGGGTCCTTCATCGCATCGACCGCCCGGTCCACCGCCTCACACGCGGCCGATACACATTCGCCAGTCTCCTATCAGGTATTCCGCTGGTGATGCTGACCACGACCGGAGCGAAAAGCGGTCAGCCGCGCACGGTCCCCGTCCTCGGCATCCCTGCACATGGCAGCGTCGCGATCATCGCGTCCAATTTTGGTCAGGTCCGGCATCCGGCCTGGTACCACAACCTGCGCGCAGATCCCGATGCGGAGGTTGTGGTTGACGGAGTCCGTCGCCGCGTGCGCGCGGTCGAGGCAGACGGCGAACGCCGAGCCGAGATCTGGAAGGAGGGTCTCCGCGTATATCCCGGTTTTGGCCAGTACGAGCGACGCGCTTCGAACCGGCGTATCTCCGGTATTCGTGCTCGAGCCAGTCGGACCGCGCACTGGATCAGGTCAGCGGACCTGACGCCGTGAGGGTAGGCCCGCCTGGCCCCAGCCTTCTTCGCCGCCCTCGTCTCGGTCCAGTCAGGGTGCGCCGCCCACGATATCGCTGTTCCGCCGCGCGCGCGGTCAGCCCGCGAGGGGCGCTGCGGGCAGCGTGTGGACGATCTTCGATTGGAGGTAGACCGTCCATGTGATCAGCTTTCCCGATCGGGCGAAGTCGTCCTCGCCGAGCAGCGCGGCGGTGTGCCGACTGAAGATCAGCTCTCCGGTGCGGTGCCGATGATCGAAGAAGGCGACCCCGAGGCCTACACGGCCGGCGTGGTCGCGTACCGCTCCGAGCAGCCTGACGCCGGGGATCAGCGCGGCGGCCCGGTACAGAGCCGCGCGAATCGCCGGCGGGGTGTCGCTCTCACGCAGGAAGTCGCCGATGTGGACGAAGTCCTCGCCCGCGTTGCGCGGTCCGCCGTCGAGCTTGCGCAGCTGAACCAGGAGCTTTGCCGGGCGGGTCGACAGCGCGTGCCAGTTGCGTGTCGGGAAGCTCAGACCTCCGGGCCCGAATCGACTGGTCCCACCGCTGTCTTGAGAGGCGGGATTGGTCATATGGTCGAGGAGGCACGCGGTGCGGTCGCCGGCCGATGTGAACTGTCCGTCGCTGTTCGACTCCCGGAGCGCGCCGGCGCCGTTCGTCGCGATCCAGATCTCGCGGTGCTGACGAAGCATGACGGCGCACTCACGGCTGCCCGGGCCGAGCGTGTCCGACTCCACGAGGCTCACTGACGCGGTGAACAGATAACTACCTGGTCCGGGCGTCCCTGTCCATGCCTGGCTTGCGGCGACGCGCGCGAGCTGCTCGAGTGCGGCCGCGGTCGCCGATGGCGGAGTCGTCGCCGTCGGGGAGCCCAGAGCGCCCGCGATCACGATCCCGATGCAGGTCAGCGCGACGACGATCACTGCGCGCGCGCGGCGCGCGCGCCTGCGCTGCCGGTCGCCACCCCGTCCGAGCAGGCGCTGCCTCAAGGGCGCGGCCGTCGCCGGCGCTGCGGTTGCAGGCGACGTGTTCTGCGGCGGCTCGTCGCGGATCAGCTGTGACAGCGCGGCTTGTGCCGAGGCGGTCGCGGCCTCACTTGGGGGCGGCTCATCCGCCCGGAACGCGCGCACCCGCTCTAGTTCCTCGATCATCGTTCCTCCTCGTCAGAAAACGTGTTCGCGCCTCCCGCGTGCGGCGCACCCAGTTCTGATCGCAGCGCCGCGCAGGCGCGCGAGATCCTTGATCGGACCGTCCCGATCGGGATCTCCAGGGACTCCGCAATCTCGGCATAGGACAGCTCTCCCCAGACGTGGAGCAGAAGCGCGTCGCGCTGGCCGACGTCGAGCCTGGCCAGCGCAGCGCCGAGGTCATAGTCCGCGCGCCCAGCGCCGCCGGCTGAGCCGTTCGCCGACACCCACGCCTCGTTGCCCAGCTGCGCGACCGTCGTCAGCAGCCGCTGCTCGACGCGGCGATCCTCGCGCAGCATGTTCGTCGCGATCCCCAGCAGCCACGGCCGCGCGCTTCCGAGCCCGTCCCGATAGGCGCGGCGGCGCTCGAAGGCGACCATGAACGTCTGCGAAGCGAGATCATCGGCGCGCTCGCGGCCGGCGCGCCGAGCGATGTATCGGTGCACCGCGACGAAGTGCCGGTCGAAGATCTCGGTGAACGCTTCGCGCGAGGACAACGACCTCGCGATCGCAGCTCCATCGCGACTCGCCTGCAGACCCGGGTGGCTGAGTTCGTCGAGTAGCACTACCAGCTAATTGTCATTACGGCCCTGCCGAGTTCCAGCTCCGGCGAAGATTGTCCGAGCGGGGGCCGGCAAGCCTGTCAAGGTCGACGGGCGCGTGCAACGATCCAGCGATGCGATGAAGGTTCGCCGCGGTGAGATGGTCGACGCGGACGCGGCGGCAGACCTCTGGCTGCGGGCGCGGAGGGCTGCCCTGGGTGCGATTCCGCCCGCTGCGCATACCGATGACGAGGTCCGGTCATGGTTCTGCACGCACGTTCTGTGCGAGCTGGAGCTATGGATTGGCGAATCGGAGAGTGGTGAGCTGCTCGGGATCCTCGTACTCGACGGCGAGTGGATCGACCAGCTTTATGTTGACCCGGCCCACACTGGTCGCGGGATCGGCAGCCGTCTTCTCGAGGTCGCGAAACGCGAGCAGCCGAGGGGGCTGAAGCTGTGGACGTGTGTAGGGTTCGCGGGCCCTTGTCTCAGGCGCTACGGGTGGGAGGCCGTCCGCGCCTCGGCACCGGCCCGGCAGCATGAGGCATCCGGCCCGCATCGGCGAGGGCCTGGCGCAGCAGCATCTCGATGTGGGCGTTGAGGCTGCGGAACTCGTCGGCGGCCCACCGGGCAAGTGCGTCGTGGACGGTCGGGTCGATCCGCAGCAGTACCTGTTTGCGGTCATTGCTCACGTATAGAGCGTCCCGGTGTTGACGACCGGCGACGCCGGCTGGTCACCGCAGAGCACGACCATCAGGTTGCTCACCATCGCCGCTTTGCGCTCCTCGTCGAGATCGACGATACCGCGTTCATTCAGCCGGGCGAGGGCCAGTTCGACCATCCCTACTGCGCCCTCGACGATGCGGGAGCGCGCCGCGACTACGGCGTTAGCCTGTTGCCGGCGCAGCATAGCCTGGGCGATCTCCGAGGCGTAGGCCAGATGACTGATGCGCACCTCGACGATCTCGACCCCGGCGATCGTGACTCGCTGGGCCACCTCCTGGGCGAGTTCGCCTGCGACGACGTCGGTCGAGCCACGTAACGACAGACCCTCCTCGGCGGGATCGTCGTAGGGATGAGTGGTCGCGACGTGGCGCAACGCCGACTCGGCCTGAACGTAAACGAAGTTGACGTAGTCATCGACGGCGTAGACCGCCCGCGCGGTATCGGCGACCTGCCAGACGACAATCGCGGCGATCTCCACGGGGTTGCCGTCAGCGTCGTTGACCTTCAGATGGTTGGTCTCGAAGTTCCTGACCCGAATGCTGAGGCTGCGCCGGTCGGCCAGCGGCAATACCCACGACAGGCCGGTACGGCGCACCGTGCCGACGTAGCTCCCGAAGAATCGCACGACCTTGGTATGGCCGGGTTGAACGATGACGAGCGATGTCAAGATGACGGCACCGGCCACCGCCGGCACGATCGCGAGCGCCGCGACTGAGCTTTGGGCGAGGAGGATGACGGCGCCGATGCAGACGGCGATGACCAGCACGCCGGCCCACCCGCTGATCGCCCACGCGGGGCGCTCTTGGATTTCGACGCGGGTCCCCGCGTGCCCGACCGGAGTCGCCTCGGGCTGGCGGTATGGCTGGACGGCCTGGTTCATGATCCCTCCATCTGGAGCGGTACGTGAGGAAAAACTGATAGCTATGTGATATCAGTTTTCCCGCGATCCCGCAAGACGGCCGTATATTGCGGATCGTGACCGTAGCGGCCGCGGACCACACATGATCGAGCTCGCTCGTGGCCTGTCGCGTGGCGATTTGCGCGAGCTGGCCGAATTGGAGAGGCGCGTTCTTGCAAGCGACGGTGGTCGGCTCAAGCTGGAGTGGCGCGTGCTCAGGACTCGAGCGGGACAAGATGTCGAGGACCTGCTGTGGTGGGAGGAAGACCGGCCGCTCGGCTTCCTCGGTCTCTATGCCTTCGGAGCACCCACGGTCGAGATCGCGGGCATGGTCGATCCTTCCGCTCGACGTCGCGGAATCGCCACGGAGCTCCTCGACGCCGCGCTGGCGATGTGTCGCGACCGCGGGTACCGGCGTGCGTTGCTTGTGATTCCCTGCCAGTCCGGCGCTGGGCGCGAGTTCGCCCAAAGCCGCGCTGCGGCGCTCGAGCACTCCGAGCACGCTCTGGTGCTCCTCGGGGCACCGGCTGAGGGCCCGGCCGACCCGAGGCTCAGGTTGCGAACCGCGACGCCGGCAGACATGCCTGAGCTAACTCGGTTGCTGTCTGCCGCGTTCGGAGGACCGGAGATTGATCTCGCCGGCCGATTGTCGGAGGATTCGGTGCGGACCGTGGTGGTGGAGCTCGAGGGCTCAGTCGTTGGGACTGTCCGCGCGACGCGCGACGGGGACGCGGGCGGCATCTACGGGTTCGCCATCGACCCCCGCTGGCAGGGCCGCGGAATCGGTCGGGACGTCCTGAGGAGGGTGTGTCGCGAGCTCCGGGCTGAAGGCGTGCAGCGCGTCGGCCTCGAGGTAGCTGTCGAAAACGACCACGCACTTGGTCTCTACACCTCCCTTGGCTTCACGCAAACGACCATCGAGGACTATTACGAGTTACCGCCGATCTAACACGACAGGAGCGGCTCGCCGGCTGGTGTTCGTGGGCGACTGAGCGCCCATCAGCCGGAGTGGGGCTCGTGCACGACGTGGGGGCTGTGGGTGAGAAAGCCCTCCATGGCACGTCCGAAGCTATCGTCCGCTTAGGCCAGTTTCTCGATCAGCTCGAGCAGGTCGTCCTTCCGATACCCCTCCCGCCGCGCGAGCTGGACCAGCTCCTGCGCCTTGGCGAGGACGATCGTAGTCCAGCCTGGTGCAGCCGGTCAGGATCCCGGGGTCGGACCACTCGTCGTCGCCGCCGGAGCGACGATCAACACGCAGGACGGCTACCGAACGGTGCCGGGGAGCACATGGATCAGGTCGCCCGGTTGTTACGCGTGGCAGGTCGACGGCCGGGGCTTCAGCGAGGTAATCGTCGTCGGGGTCCGCCTACTTATCCGTGGCGAAACGCCATGATCGAGAGCGTCGGCGTCGCGGTGGCGCGAGGACCAGAGCAGCGCTCGCCTGCCGCCGAGCAACTCCGGGACTTGGACCCAGGGCAAGGTGCGACCGCCCCAGCGCGCGGGGTGGGAGAGCAGCTGCATCAGCGGCGTCTCGTGGCAGAACAGTCCCCCGGGCGCGAGCACGCGCGCGATTTCGCTCATCGCGCTCTCCGGGTGGCTGATGTGGTAGCACGTGCCGAAGTCGATCACGATGTCGAACGCCTGATCGGAAAAGGGGAGCGCGCGTACGTCAGCGCACACCAACTCGACATCAAGTCCGGTCGTATTTGCCGCTGCCTCAGTCAGCAGCGCGCCGTCGATGTCGACGCCGACGAGCCGCGTTGGATGACAGAGCCGGCTGATTCCCGGCAAAGCGATCCCGCGGCCGCACCCGACCTCCAGGATCCGGGCGCCGGCATGTATCCCGAGGACGCGCACGAACACGGGCACTTCGAGGTGCGTCTGACGTGCGTTTCTTCCTTCCTCGTTGGGGAAGGGCCGGTATTCGAAATCGGACGTCAAGGCGGTAGCGCACATTTCAAGCTCCTATCGACCGCTGGTTGATAACCACGGTAGCAGCTTGTAGACCGTCGGTCAACGACCGTCCGCGTGGGGCTGGCGCGACTGTGCTCAGCGGCGACGGGCTCGTCCAGGCAGAGCAATGCTGAGAGCGGCTACCACGAGCGCGCCGGCCAAGACGACGGCCTGTGTCACGGCCACAGATGCGCCCAGCAAGCCGCCAACGACCCACACGGCCACTCCGGCCCAGACAAACATCGCGATCGTCGCAAGGATCAAGCGGTCGAGTTTCTTCGAGCCCACGGTGCTCTCCTTTGATCAGGCGTATCGCCGCCTTGGTGGATTTTGGCGCGCGGCGCTGCAGACGCCGCATCGGAACGCTGCTACGGAATTCGACGACTGGGCTCCTCGAGCAAGCGCCGGAACCGTTCAGCGAACAGGTAGGCGTCGCCCGGCCAGCGCGCGGACAGGTAATTGCCGTCCTGGATCACGAAGGCCGCTCTGTGGTCGGTGGGGGTGCCACGACGCCGAGCCAGCGGGCCACGGACGAACTGGCTCGAATCGCGCAGGGCAGCCGTGACCTCGTCCTCGACATACGCCGGATAGGTTCGGTAGTAGCGACCGAGGCGCCACCCGGTCAGGTAGTAGGCGCCGCGCTCCATGTACTTGGGCAGGCAGGTGGTCGTGCGATCCGCGATAACGCTCCGCCCGGTTACCGCGTCCCTGGTGCGGGCCAGCACAAGGACGCCGTGGCAGATCGCTCCGACCGGCCGATCCAGCGCCCAGAACTCGGCCACTTTCTGTTGAAGCTCTGGAGAGGAGAGATACTGCCGCATGCCGGGCGCGTGGCCGCCCGGCAGCAGTAGCGCGTCGTAGTCGCCGAGGCGCAGGTCCGCCCAGGCCAGCGGTCGGCGAAACGCATTGGCCTCGACTAGCTGCCGGTAGAAGTCCTTCGGCTCGCCATACGCCCCGAGCAGGCCGAAGATGACCCCGTCGAGCAGACGTTTGTCCGCCTCGGCGGCAGATCCACCGTGCTCGGTGGCGAACACGGTCTCATGCCCAGCCTCCGTCAGCAGCCGCCACGGTACCGAGACCTCGGTCACGTCGAAGTCGTGATCCGGGATCGGGATCAGGACCCGCACGATCGAACCATCTCACGGCCCCGTGTCTTCAACCACACCCTCGGGCAAGTGGGCGCGTAGGCGCGCCTCGACCGCTTCCGGATCGTCGGGGGTGATCAGCGGCGTAACCGATCGGCCGGAGTCGATCAGGAACCCGGCGCGCTTGGAGGGACGGCGCGGATCGAGGCTCGCCCATACCCTGGGGTTGGCCGTACCCCAGATCCGCCCGCGACCGGTGAAGGCTCCGAGCTTGACCCGCTGTACACGACGGATCGCAGCGTAAGGGATTCGCTTCGTCCCCCACGGAAAGTAGTAGGCGCGGATCACCACTTCGTCGTCGGTGAGGTCGATCCAGCGGTCGTGGTATTCGATGCTCATCCGGGACCTTCGGTCGTCGTTGTCAATGTAATCGAAGCGAACATCAGGACGGGGCCAGCCCGTGACGAGTGGCGTAGTTGATCGCGGCCGCGCGGTCGCGGGCATCGATCTTCGCGAACAAGTGATTGATGTGAGTCTTCACCGTCGCTTCGGACACGACGAGCCGCTCGGCGATCTCGCGATTGGTGAAGCCGGCGGCGATCAGGCCGAGCACCTCCGCTTCGCGAGCTGTCAGACCGTCGGGGAGCTCGGACCGGACGGGCGCGTCCGGCGGCGCGACGGCGGCGAGCAGGCGCGCCTGAAGCGGGGCGGCGAGAGTCATATTGCCCGCGGCGGCCTGGTGCAGTGCTCTGGCGATCTCCTCGCGGCCGGCATCCTTGGTCAGGACGCCTCGTGCGCCGGCTCGCAGCGCCTCGAGCGCATCGTCGTCCGCGCCGAATGTGGTCAGGATGAGCACGGCGGTCGATGGATGCTCGGCGGCGATTCGCCGCGTGGCCGCTACTCCGTCGAGCACCGGCATGTGAAGATCCATCAGCACGACGTCCGGCCGACGCCTGGCGACGAGCTCGAGCGCCTGCGCGCCGTCACCGGCGGTGCCGACGACAGTGACGTCCGATAGGAGGTCGAGAATCGTCGCCAGCCCCTCGCGCACAATCTGCTGATCGTCGACCACGAGCACCCGCAGCGTCTCGCTCATGAGGGAACCTCGGCGCGCACCGTCCAACCTTCCGGGCTCGGCCCCGCCGCCAGTCGCCCGCCCGCCAGCTCGAGCCGCTCGCGCATTCCGGTTAGACCGTACCCTCCCGCCCCCACGGCGGAAGGCTTGAGTGCCGCGGGGTCGTTCGTGACGATCACGCTCGTGCTGTTCCTGTCGTAGATCAGCCGAACGTGCACCGCCGAGCCGGGCGCGTGGCGGCGAGCATTGGTCAGCGCTTCCTGCGCCGTGCGCATCAGCGCCAGCGACGTTTCGGGCGACAGCGCCCGCTCGGGGCCCTCGACGGCAAGCTCACCGCGATTGCCCTGCTCGCGGTGTGACGCGACCAGCTCAGCGAGGCTCTGCGGGAGTGGCGATGTGTCGCTGCGCAAAGCGGCGACCGCGCGGCGCGCCTCTTCGAGGCCCTCGCGCGCCGTCCGCCGGCAGCCACGGATCCGCTCGAGCGCCTGATCGACGTCGCCCCGCTCGGAGAGCAACAGCTCCGCCGCCTCGAGCTGAACCGCGAGACCGCCAAGCGCGTGAGCGAGCACATCATGGATCTCGCGCGCGATCCGCGTCCGCTCGTCGAGCGTCGCGGCGCGACGGCTCGCCGCCTCGGTTCGCCGCGTCTGGGCGACCAACGCCTCGGCGGCGCGGGTCTGCGCGACGTACTGTCGGCGCGATAGCCCGGCAAGTCCGCTTCCGAGCAGGATCGCCGGGTAGCCAAGCGCCGCGCTCGCACTGAGCATCGCCCACAGGACGCCAGTCTCGAGCGCGACGAGTCCGAGCGCGCCGGTCACAAGAACCTCGAGCACCGACCCGTCCGCGACGGCCTGCGCGGTGGCAACCCCCGGGAACGCGAGTGCGGGGCTGCCGTGCTGAAGCGCCCCGAGCAGACCACCGGCGAAGGCCAGCAGTGCCAGCCCCGCCGGCTGTGGCCAGGCCCGCTGCGAGCGCTCGAGCAGCCACGCGGCCGCGCCGACGTTCGCGAGGACCGCGAGCACGATCAGCAGCGCCGCCGGCGCGGCGTGGCGGTGGCTCAGCGCGACCTCGAGGTCGACGATGACGAGCCCCACGACCCGCGCGAGGACGAGCGCATTGCCGCCTGCGAGCAGCGCGCGCGGGTGGAGACGCGGGTGGAGACGGCGGCGAGGATCCACCCACAGATCGTCCCACGGGCCGACGACGCAGGCGCGAATCGCTGCGACGGTGTGATCAAGCAAGCACCTACAAACAAGGAGCCAAGCAATGCCCGCCAGCGCCCTCATCCTCACCGCAGCGATCCTCGTCGGCGTGTTCATGTCCGACCTAGGCCGTCGCGCCATCACCACTCACCGGCTGCTACGGCCGCTACTGATCGCCGGCGCCGCCGGCTCGATCTACCTGGCCGCGTTCGCGACCAGCGGCGCCGGGCTCGCGCTCGAGCTGGTCGGCCTGGGCGCGGGGACGATGCTCGGACTGCTCGCCGCCGGCCTGATGCGGATCGAGTACGACCCGACCGGCGGCACCGCATTCACGCGGGCCGGGGCCGGCTATGCAGTTATCTGGCTCGCGGTGGCCGCCGCCCGCCTCGCTTTCATCTACGGCTCGAACCACTGGTTCTCCGCAAGTCTCGGCAGCTGGATGCACACCAACCAGATCACCACCGCAGCGCTCACTGACGCACTGATCCTGATGGCCCTCGCGATGACGACGGCCCGCACGCTCAGCCTCGCCACCCGCAGCCGCGCCGCCACGAATGGCCACCGCCTCAACAGCAGGACCGGCTCCGGCATCTAACCTTGTGCCGGTCACGCTACTCGGGGTGGGCGCAACTGCGATTCTGCTCGCGGGCCTGGTGAACGACCTCGGAAGCTGAGCTTTCTGCGGCGAGGCAGTTAGGGCTGGTAGAGGATGACGTCCTCGGCTGAGGTTGCGATGTGGCGGACGCGGAGCAGACGCAGCCGGGTGTCGTAGATGGCAAGTGTGCCGCGCAGCGCCGATGACGTGACTACGTATCCGCCGCCCACGTCGAGATCGAACGAGCCGTAGGGCGCTGGAGCGCGCTCGAGCACGCGGCCGTCGGCCAGCGAGACTTGCTCGATCGAGCTGCCGTAGCCGCTGGTGATGTATGCGTAGCGCCCGCCGAAGACGACGTGCTGCGGTGGTGGACCGCCGCGCACGCGGAACAGGAGCCGACGGGTGTGCGCGCTGAAGACGCCAACGTTGGCGCTGTTGGCGGAGGTGATCCAAACCTGCCGGCCGTTGGGTGTGAAGAGCAGGTCGTGTACCAGGTAACCGGGACGGCGTCGCGCGATCAGGTGAGGACGTCCCGGATTCGCTGCGACGCTGGATGGCGGTGGCGGTCTGCTCGTCACCGTCCCGAGGATCGCGATCGTCGACGCTGACTGTCCGAGCGCGACCCAGATCTGCTGGAGGTTCGGGCTGAGGCCAGGTGGTGCGCGCCGGCGCCGACGAAGACCCGCGAGAGGACCTTGTCGTCGGTCAACCGGATGACGGCAACCCGCCCCGGCACGCCCTCGGTGACATCGGCGTAATCACCTCCGGGGGCCATCGCCGGGATCTCAGGATCGGTGAAGCCGCGCAGCGTCTTCATCACGTGTAGTGCGCGCCGCCGAGCAGGGTGACTGTGCCGGTGGCGGAGCTGGCGACGACGACCGGGCCGCCAGAGCCGATCGCCGAGACGTATCCGGGGTCGCCGGGAATGCTGATCCGTCGCAGGACTCGGCCCGTGCGCAGATCGACTACGAGGAGTCGATCGGCGGATTGTGCGGTGACGAGGGCCTGCAGCGGCGACCGCGCAGGCGCGAGGCGTGCCCGCGCTCTGCGCGGCTGAGCCAGCGCCGGCGGGGGGGTGAGCGGCGTGTGGCGCAGCTCGTGGTGGCCAGTGCCTCCGCAACCGGAAAGACAGGCCAGAAACGCGACGCTTGACGTCGCGAGCACCGTCACTGGGGGGCGAGACGCTGTTGACCACATGATCGCAATACGTGCAACGCGGCCGCAAGAGTCCCGGCTGACAGAAGACCGACGGCACGGCTCGTCGCCGGGCCAGGCGCCGCCTTGGGATGATCGCGTCGTGACAGGCGCCGAAGACTCCGCGCCGATGGACTTCGCCCGTCGCGCGGCACGTATACGGGGTGATGGTTTGCCTCGTGAGGAGCCGGTGGGCGACCGTGACCGCTCCGACGCGGCACTCGTCCGCGCCGCCCGTGACGGGTCAGAGGCAGCGCTCGAGATGCTGTTTCGCCGCCATTGGCCGAGCGCCCGGCGGACCGCTTACCTTGTGTGCCAGGACCGCGCCGGCGCCGAGGACATCGCCCAGGAAGCATTCCTGGCCGCGATCCGAGCGCTCGAACGCTTCGACCGCCGGCGGCCGTTCGCGCCGTGGCTTCACCGGATCGTCGTCAACCGCGCGATCGACTGGACGCGGATGCGTGCCGGCCGGCGCGAAACGACAACCGCGACGGTACCCGAGCCTCCCGCCGAGCCGACGCCCGAACCCGATGACGAGTTGCTCGAGGCGCTGGCGGAGCTCGACGCCGATCATCGCGCCGTGATCGTCCTTCGCTATCTGGAGGACCTCTCCCCTGGTGAGATCGCCCGAGCGATGGACCTGCCCAGAGGAACGGTCAACTCGAGGCTCCGCCGCGGACTGGACAAGCTTGGCCGGCAGCTCGACCGCGAGCGAGTGCGATGACTGACGCTGAGCTCCGAGGGCGCCTGCAAGCCACGCAGATCGATAACGACGCGGATGCCGAGCAGCGCGCCTGGGAGATCGTGCGCAGCGCCTACGGTACGGCGCAGGCATCGCGCCGGCGCCG
>Ga0302325_10004816_pt1 | contig 31063 bp, 23 predicted proteins | sample Palsa_T0_2_FD_201948 | JGI IMG/M metagenome (GOLD analysis project Ga0302325, IMG submission 201948) | Peat permafrost microbial communities from Stordalen Mire near Abisko, Sweden - Palsa_T0_2 | ecosystem: Environmental > Terrestrial > Soil > Palsa > Peat permafrost | place: Sweden: Abisko... | reverse complement strand
CCAGCCGCAGGCAAAACGGCCCACGTAAGGCGACTTCTCGTCGACCGATCACGGTGCGGCTTAGGAGTAAGTCCTGCCCCGCCGGCGGACCAGATGTCCGCCGGGCAGGGAGAAGGGCAGTAGTGGCACAGCGCCGCGAGCCCCTCAGCAGGCGAATGTGGGGTCAAAGACCAGGTCGGCCGGGCGGGTGCCGCTTTCTCCGACCGGGCAGAAGGGGGTTCCCTACGTGGACATCATCTTCAAGGGCCGGCACACGGACGTGCTGGAACGATTCCGCAGGCACGCGATCGCCAAGCTGACCAGGATCGAGCGACTGGACAGCAAGGCGATCAGGATCGACGTGGAGGTATCCACCGAGCGGAACCCGCGTCAGTCGGGCCGCCGGGAGCGGGTCGAGCTCACCATCGCCTCCCGCGGTCCGGCGATCCGCGCCGAGGCGGCCGCCGAGGACCGCTTCACGGCACTGGACATGGCCTTCGCCAAGCTGGAGTCGCGGCTGCGCCGGGCCGGCGACCGGCGCAAGGGCCGGCATTGCGGGCATCAGGCCGCCCGGGCCACTGACCTGGCCGAGCAGGCCGAGCAGGCCGAGCCCGGATCGTTCCCGCCCTCCGCGCCGCCGGGTTCCGCCGCCCGGCCCGAGGATGACGTGGTCGCCATCCAGATGGAGGGCGACGGTCCGCTGGTGGTGCGGGAGAAGTTCCACGGCGCCGCGCCGATGAGCATCGACCAGGCGCTGTTCGAGATGGAGCTCGTCGGTCATGACTTCTTCCTGTTCCGCGACAAGCAATGCGGCGACCCCAGCGTTGTCTACCGGCGCCGCGGCTACCAGTACGGGGTGCTGCGGCTCGTCGAGGAGGACGCGGGCGCGCCGCCGGACGCCGGATCGCGCGCGGCGGCGTATGCGCCGCCCAATGGCCAGGCCAGCCACGCGGTCGGCGCCGTTCACGGCTAGTGTTCCGGCCGGGACGACGGCGGCGTGCCGGCCAGGTCGGCGAGGCCGGCCAGGCCGGGCACGGGGCCGGCGCCGCCGTGGTTGCGCCCGGCGTCCGCGTCGGCAAGAGTTGATCGCGGCACTGCGGGCTGGCTGATGTCACCTGGCGGAACGATCCGGCCGACCAGCGGGCGGGTCATGGGAGGAGGCGTCATGGGCGCAGCGGCGGCCGCAGGACACTCGCCGGAGAGCGCGCGGAGCCCCGAGCCGATTCGCGCGATGATCGTCGATGATCATGCTCTCTTCCGCCGCGGCCTTGAGATGGTCCTGGAAGAGGAAGCGGACATCGAGATTGTCGGCCAGGCCAGCGACGGATCCGAGGCCGTGGAGAAGGCCGGCGAGTCGCTTCCTGACGTCGTCCTGATGGATATCCGGATGCCCCGCAGCAGCGGAATCGAGGCGTGCCGGGCGATGAAGGAGGTCGCTCCTAGCGCCAAGATCGTCATGCTTACGATCAGCGACGAGGAGGAGGATCTTTTCGAGGCGATCAGGGCAGGCGCGAGTGGCTATCTGCTGAAGGACCTGCCGCTCGACGAGGTCGCGGAAACGGTCCGGGCGGTGCACGGCGGCCAGTCCCTGATCAACCCGTCGATGGCGGGGAAGCTGCTGAGCGAGTTCGCCACGCTGGCGAGGCGCGATACCGGGGAGCGCGTCCAGCAGGTGCCCGCGCCGCGGCTCACCGAGCGGGAGATGCAGGTGCTCAAGCTCGTCGCCAGGGGCATGAACAACAGGGACATCGCCAAGGAGCTGTTCATCTCCGAGAACACGGTCAAGAACCATGTGCGCAACATCCTGGAGAAGCTGCAGATCCACTCCAGGATGGAGGCCGTGATGGTCGCGGTCCGGGAGAAGCTGATCGAGTTCGGCTGACCGATTTCAGCCTCCGGGGCGAGCAGCCGGGCGATTGCAGCCGAGCGCCGCGGCGAGGCGCGCGGCCAGCCGCGGCGGCTCCACCCGCTCTAGCCGGACGCTGTCGCAGCCGACCCAGGCGGCGGCCTCGGTCAGCGCGCGCGCCATCGGCTCGGCGGCCGACGGCGTATCCAGGGACAGCTGGCGGGCGACCAGCGTCCGCCCGCTGCGGGCCGGATCTACCCGGCCGAGCAGCCTGCCCCTGGCCAGCAGCGGCATCGTGAAGTACCCGTGCACGCGCTTCGCCCTGGGCACGTACGCCTCGAGGCTGTGCTCGAAGCCGAACATCCGCAGGGTGCGTTTCCTGTCCCAGATGAGGGAATCAAACGGCGACAGCAGCGTGACGCGGTGCCGGCCGCGGCGGGCACCAGGCCTGCCGTCGGCGGCGGCCGCGTCCAGGGCAGCCGGATCCGCCCAGCCGGGGATCGCGGTCCCGCCGCCGTCGATCACGACCGGCGTGAGGCCGGCCGCGATCGCGGCATCGCTGACAGCCGCGGCGCTCTTGAGCTCACCGCGATTGAAGAGGCGCAGCCGCTGGTAGTCGATCAGGTCAGCCCGGGTAACCACGCCCAGCGCGCGCGCGGCCACCCCGGCCAGGTGGCTCATGCATTCCTCGTCGGAGGGGTCGGCGCTCAGCAGGCCGTCCGGCAGCGCCCGCTCCGACAGGTCGTAAACGCGCCGCCAGCCGGTACGCCGGGAGCAGATCACCTCTCCGGTGTCGAGCAGCCACTCAACAGCGATCTTCGTCTCGGACCAGTCCCACCAGGCACCGCCGTTCTTCGCGCCGCCGAGCTGCGTGGCGGTCAGCGGGCCCTCCGCCCGGAGCCTGGCCAGCACCTCGCCGCAGGTCCGCTCGTGGCTCTGGTGCCAGCGCAGGCCGCGGGCCAGCAGCGCCCTGCGCCGGAAGGCATAAAACGGCCACTCCTCGATCGGCAGCACGCAGGCGGCGTGCGACCAGTACTCGAACGCGCCGGGCCGGACGGGATTCCAGTAGGCGCGCTCGACGCGCTCCCTCCCGATGCCGCCGAGCCTGGCGTAGGCGACCAGCTCGTGCGAGCGGGCGAGCACGCTGATCGTGTCGAGCTGGACCGCGCCGAGCCGCCGGAGCATGCCGGCCGCCCCGCCGCGGCGACCCTCGGTGCCGATCATCCCCTGCGCGCGCAGGGTCATCATGCGCGCGTCATCCGGTGTCAGGGTGAGCTGCGGAGCCGGAAACGAAGTGCTGGCCACGAGCTGAGAGCGTAGCCCGCGGACGTGAGGTTCCGGCCTAGTACCAGTCCTCGAAGATATTCGTGGCGAGCGCGAGCAGGCCGCCCACGGTCGCCACCCCGCCGCCGGTCCAGAAGAGCCACCAGGTCGGGCCGAATACCAGCGCGAGGCCCCCGGCGACAAAGCCGATCACGATGAGGGTGACCGCCGTCCAGGACACCCGCCGCCCGTGGAACGCGGGAGGCGGCGTATAGGCGCTGGTCACCTGAGGTGCGAGCATGCGCGCGTCCGCGGCCCCGCCGCCGGTGATCGCCTGGGCCTCCGCCGCATCGCCCATGGTGCTTGGTCCCAGCTGATCCGGCATGCGCGCTGCTCCTCTCGTCATCCGTCATGACCGCAGGCACCATTGTCGTCCGGGCCTCCGGGCGGACGGCACTCGCCCCTCTTGTAGTGTCCTTACCGCTCGTGCTCGGCTTAGCCCCGCCTCTCGCCTACCATGACTTGTGAACAAGGTGGTACCGGTCCGCCACCATGCCGCCGCCGCCCGGGCCAGCGATTGCCCCGTCGCGGCGAGGCGGCGACAGGGCCAGCCAGCTAGCCGATCCGCGAGGAGCGCGACCAGAAGTGCCAGTCATCATCGATAGCGTCCTTCGCGCTGGCGAGGGCAAGATCCTGCGCAAGCTCAAGCGGATCGCCCAGCAGGTCAACTCCGTCGAGGAGGATTTCGCGGCGCTGAGCGACGCCGAGCTGCGGGCGATGACGGATGAGTTCAGGAAGCGGCACGCGGACGGCGAGTCGCTCGACGATCTTCTTCCCGAGGCCTTCGCGGCGGTCCGCGAGGCGGCGAAGCGGACCCTTGGCCAGCGGCCATTCGACGCGCAGCTGATGGGCGCCGCCGCCCTGCACATGGGCAATATCGCCGAGATGAAGACCGGCGAGGGCAAGACACTGGTCGGGGTGCTGCCCGCATACCTGAACGCGCTGGCAGGCAAGGGCGTGCACGTCATCACCGTGAACGACTACCTCGCCAAGCGCGACTCCGAGTGGATGGGGCGGGTGCACCATTTCCTCGGCCTGCAGGTCGGCTGCATCCTGGCCCAGATGGAGCCGGACGAGCGTCGCAAGCAGTACGAGGCCGACATCACTTACGGGACGAACAACGAGTTCGGCTTCGACTATCTCAGGGACAACATGGCCTGGGGCCTCGACGAGCGCGTTCAGCGCGGTCATGCCTTCGCCATCGTCGACGAGGTCGACTCGATCCTCATCGACGAGGCCCGCACCCCGCTGATCATCAGCGGGCCCGCGGACCAGAACAGCCGCTGGTACCAGGAGTTCGCCAAGATCGCGCCGCGACTGCGGCGCGGCGAGGACGGCGAGGGCGACTACGAGGTCGACGAGAAGAAGAAGACGGTCGGCATCCTCGAGGCCGGCGTGGAGAAGGTCGAGGACTGGCTCGGCATCGAGAACCTGTACGAGTCGGTCAACACGCCCCTGGTCAGCTTCCTCAACAACGCGCTGAAGGCCAAGGAGCTGTACAAGAAGGACAAGGACTACGTCGTGATCAACGGCGAGGTCCTGATCGTGGACGAGTTCACCGGCCGCATGCTGCACGGGCGCCGCTATAGCGAGGGGATGCACCAGGCCATCGAGGCCAAGGAAGGCGTGCAGATCAAGGACGAGAACCAGACGCTCGCCACGATCACCCTGCAGAACTACTTCCGCCTGTACGAGAAGCTGGCCGGCATGACGGGCACGGCGACCACCGAGGCGAACGAGTTTCACCAGACCTACAAGCTCGGCGTGATCCCGATTCCCACGAACAAGCCGATGATCAGGGTGGATCAGCCTGACCTGGTCTACCAGACGGTGCAGGCCAAGTTCCAGGCGTGCGTGGACGACATCGTCGAGCGGTACCGGGTCGGCCAGCCCGTGCTCGTCGGGACGACGAGCGTGGAGAAGTCCGAGATCGTGTCCAAGATGCTGAAGCGCCACGGCATCCCGCACGAGGTGCTGAACGCGAAGTACCACGAGCGCGAGGCCGCGATCATCGCCCAGGCCGGGCGCAAGGGCGGGGTCACGGTCGCCACCAACATGGCGGGCCGCGGCACGGACATCATGCTGGGCGGCAACCCGGACTTCATCGCGGATCTTGAGCTGCACCAGCGCGGGCTCTCCCCGGTGGACACGCCGGAGGACTTCGAGGCGGCATGGCCGGAAGCGGTGGAGAAGGCCAAGCGGGCAGTGGCGGAGGAGCATGAGGAGGTCGTCGCGGTCGGCGGCCTGTACGTGCTCGGCACCGAGCGGCATGAGTCGCGCCGGATCGACAACCAGCTGCGCGGCCGGTCCGGCCGTCAGGGCGACCCCGGCGAGTCGCGGTTCTACCTGTCGCTCGAGGACGACCTGATGCGGATGTTCAACGCCGAGAAGATCGCGCACTTCATGGAGTGGATCAAGACCCCGCCGGATATCCCGATCGAGTCGAAGACGGTCAGCCGGTCGATCAGGTCAGCGCAAACGCAGGTCGAGCAGCAGAACTTCGAGATCCGCAAGGACCTGCTCAAGTACGACGACGTGATGAACCGGCAGCGGCATGTCATCTACGACGAGCGGCGCGAGGTGCTCGAGGGCGCGGACATGCACGAGCAGATCCGCAGCATGATCGATGAGGTAATCGAGGGCTACGTCAAGGCCGCGACCAGCGAGGGCTTCCCGGAGGAGTGGGATCTCGATCAGCTCTGGCGGGCATTCCGCCAGCTGTACCCGGGCGGCATCACGATCGACAAGGTGATCGAGGAGGCAGGCGGCGAGCGCGCCGGGCTGTCCACCGATTTCCTGACCGAGGTCATGCGGCAGGACGCCCAGGCGGCCTACGACCGCCGCGAGGCGGAGCTGACGCCCGAGGTCATGCGCGAGCTGGAGCGGCGCGTGGTCCTGTCGGTGCTGGACCGCAAATGGCGCGAGCACCTGTACGAGATGGACTACCTGCGCGACGGCATCGGGCTGCGCGCGTGGGCGCAGCGCGATCCGCTGGTGGAATACCAGCGGGAGGGCTTCGAGATGTTCGGCGAGATGATGGAGGGCATCAAGGAGGAGTCGGTCGGCAGCCTCTTTAACCTCCAGGTGCAGGCGCAGGAAGGCGCGATCGTCGAGGAGTCGGCTCCGGAGGCCCCCCCGGCCGCGGGTCCGGCGGCCGCCCAGGGCGGGCGGCCCGGCCGCGGCGCCCAGCCGGCCCGGCCCGCGCCCGCCCGGCCCGCGCCAGGGCGGGCAGTGCCTGTCCCGGCCGCCGCTCCGGAGGCCCCGGCTGTTCCCGCGGGCCTCGTCCCCCGCGGCCTCGCCCCGCCGCAGCGACCTGGCCGCCTCCGGTACACCGCGCCCAGCGAGGAGGGTACCGGGAAGTCCGAGCAGCGGATCGAGACGCCGGGCATCGGCGCGCGGGGCAATGACTCCGCTGCCCGGGTCGGCAGGAACGACTTGTGCCCGTGCGGCTCGGGCCGGAAGTACAAGCGCTGCCATGGCGACCCTCGTAACCGCCAGGGCGCCTGACTCACGCAGCCTCCACTGCCACGGCGACCCATCTGGCGGGCTGCGCGTCGCGTCCCGGGCTGGCTCCGCGCGGGCCATCCCGCTCGAGCCGGACGGCGATCGCCCGCACCTTCGGGCCGATGCTGACGATCACGGTCATCTCCACCGCATCGCTGGTCGGCCGGAACGTGACGACGCGCTTCACGCGCGGACGCTCGCCTGCCGCCAGCATCGGCCCGAGGCGCTGAATATGCCGCCGGGCGCGCTCGGTCGTCCACGGCTCGATCTGGCGCGGCGGGCGGGATCCGGCCAGCGTCTCCGCGAGAACCTGGGCGAACTTGCTGGGCCAGGATGGCTGCGCCTGCCCGGGGGACCGCGCTTGCCCAGGTGCCCGCGCTGGCCGCGGCTCCGGCGGCCCGTCCCGGGGGCCGGGCTGCGGGCCAGCACCGGGCCCTTCGCCGGGCAGCTGCTCGTCGCCGGGCCGCCGGCCAGGGCCTGGCGGCTGGCCGGGGCCGGGCCCCAGCAGGCCGCCGGCCGCGTCGCATCCCCGCGGGCCCGCGTCCCTGGCCAGCCGCAGCCGCCCGCCAGCGCCGAGCTCATCGTCGTACGGTGGCGCCGAATCCGGGATCGCGAGCATTCGTACCGCGACCGCGTCGGGCAGCGGACGCGGCCTGGCCCGCGGCCGCCCGAAGCCGGGGACCAGCGGCAGCACCGCGGGCGCGCCGGTAAGGGTTCCCGCTGCCTGCTGACCGGCGGGCAAGGGCTGCGTTCCTGCTGAGGCTGAGTGGTGCCGTGACATCTAACCTCCGGGAAGACACGCGCTTGATCACTGCCGCGGCGCATCCGGCCGCCGCGCAGCTCGGGCCTCCGGAGGCGCCCGCCGTTCGCGCTTGCCTGAGTCTTACCGGCCGCCGGTGACATTTTGAGTGCATTACGCGGTTATCCCGGCCAGTCCCTCGCCAGCGGGCACTCGCCCGCCCGGGCGCCTGGCGCGTGCCTCCTGCGGGCCGGCCAGCCACCGCCGGACCTCGGCCAGGCGCGGGACGGAGCCCGGCCAGGCGCGCCGGAATGCCTGGGCTGCCGCGCGGGTTCAGTCTCGGTGGAGCCCGCAATAAATGCCGTTGCCACCTGGAGAGAAAGTGTCGCTGCCGCCACTGGTCGACCCCGCCGCAGAACTTAGCGTCGATGAGGTCAGGCGCTACTCACGCCACCTGATCATTCCTGATGTCGGGATGACGGGGCAGAAGCGCCTGAAGAACGCGCGGGTGCTGTGCGTCGGGGCAGGCGGGCTGGGATCCCCGGCCCTGCTCTACCTGGCGGCCGCCGGCGTCGGCACTCTTGGCGTGATCGACTTCGACGTGGTGGATGAGTCCAACCTGCAGCGCCAGATCATCCACGGCCAGTCGGACATCGGCAGGCCGAAGGCCGAGTCAGCGCGCGACAGCATCACGGAGATCAACCCGTACGTCAAGGTCATCCTGCATGAGACGCAGCTCGATTCTGACAACGCACTGGAGATATTCGCGCAGTATGACCTGATCGTCGACGGGACCGACAACTTCGCGACCAGGTACCTGGTCAATGACGCCTGCGTGCTGCTCGGCAAGCCCTATGTCTGGGGATCGATCTATCGCTTCGACGGCCAGGCCAGCTTGTTCTGGGCCGAGTACGGCCCGTGCTACCGCTGCCTGTACCCGGAGCCCCCGCCGCCCGGCATGGTGCCCTCCTGCGCGGAGGGCGGCGTGCTCGGGGTGCTCTGCGCCTCGGTCGGATCCATCCAGGTCACCGAGGCCATCAAGCTGATCGTGGGGATCGGCGATCCGCTCGCCGGGCGGCTGATGATCTACGACGCGCTGGAAATGAGCTACCGGTCAGTGCGGGTCAGGAAAGACCCGGAATGCGCGATATGCGGCAAGAACCCGACGATTACCGGCCTGATTGACTACGACGCGTTCTGCGGGGCCGTCTCCGACGACGCGCAGCAGGCCGCGGCGGGCTCGACGATCACCGCCAGGGAGCTCAAGGAGATGCTCGACCGGGGCGATGACATCTTCCTCGTCGACGTCAGGGAGCCGAACGAGTACGAGATCGTCTCCATCCCGGGCGCGGTCCTGATACCCAAGGATCAGTTCCTGTCAGGAGCCGCGCTTGAGCGTCTGCCGCACGACAAGCGGGTCATCCTGCACTGCAAGAGCGGGGTCCGTAGCGCCGAGTGTCTCGCGGTCGTGAAGAACGCCGGTTTTTCCGACGCCGCGCACGTGGGCGGTGGTGTCCTTGCCTGGATAAGCCAGGTGGATCCGTCGCTGCCCGCCTACTGAGTCGCGATCGCATAAACCCCGTCGCCGGGGGCCCACGACTGTCAGCGCAGGCCGTAACATTCCGGTGTGGCCATCCAGCCGGAAAATCCGGGCGGCGATAGCAGTCCGGTGCGAGCTGCCACGGGAGAAGGGCGCCCGCGGCCTGCTGATACCGGCCTGGCTGCGTCGCGTGGATCATCGGCGGGCCGCGGCGGCTGGCGCAGGCGGCTGACCGTGGTCGCGCTGGTTCTCGGGCTCGCGGGGCTGGCCGCGTCAGCTGCCGGCATCGTTGTCCAGGTCCTGCCCCGGCGCTTCAGCGCCGCCCAGCAGCAGCAGATCATGACGTGGGAGTCCTTGCAGCGCTGGCGCGAATGGCCGGCCAGCAGGATCTTCCCGCCGACCATCGGCTACCAGCTGCTGGATTACATTACCGACCGGCCGTTTATCGCGCGCCGGGTGGGGATCGGCGCGGAGCGTAGCTGCGCGGCCGCAGCCGATCCGCCGGCCGCCGCGGTGCTCGACCGGCACGGCTGCGCGGAAATGCTCAGGGCCACCTACGTCGACGCGACCGGGAGTCAGCTCGTCACGGTCGGAGTCGCGGTGATGTCAGGCGCCGCTGCTACCGCGGCCTCGATGAGCGCTCTTCCGTCCGCTGGCGGGCTGCGGTCCGGCGTGCTGCCACTGGCATTCGCCAGGACGCTGGCCGCGGGATTCGGAAATGGCGAGCGGCAGCTGTCCTCGGCCATCCCGGCCGGGCCCTATCTGATCCTGGCGGCGGCGGGTTTCACCGACCGCAGGCCGAGCGTCCCGCTGAAATCCGACTTCTCCGCGAACAAGGAGATGCAAAGCTTCGCCTTCGGCGTCGCCGACGCCATCAGGTCAAAGCTCGGGGCCCCGCCCCCGCCGCCGACCTGCCCCGGAGTTCCTGGATGCTGAGCGCTCGCGCTGTCCGGCGGCGCTCTCTCGGGTGCCTGCTGGCGCTGACGGCGATGGCCGGCGGCGCGGCTGCGATCACGGCGGGACCGGCGAGCGCCGACAGCGTGCGTGACCTCCAGCAATGGGTGCTCGACGCGGTGGACGCGCCAGCGGCATGGCAGGTGACCCAGGGACAGGGCGTGATCGTCGCTGTCATCGACAGCGGCGTCGATCCCGACGTGTCCGATCTCACCGGATCGGTTATCACCGGGCCGGACTATAGCGGCGTCAGTACGCCACCCACCAATCCCAACTGGGGAAAGCACGGGACCTGGATGGCATCGCTGATCGCCGGCCACGGGACCGGCTTCGACAGCGGGATCAGCGGCATCGCGCCTAGGTCGAAGGTGCTGTCGATCCGGGTGCTTCCCGACATGACGGACCCAGCCCACAAGCAGTATCAGCATGAGCCACCGGGCGAAGCGCAGGGGGCGCTGGCGAAGGCCATCAGGTACGCGGTCACGAATCACGCGAGCGTCATCAGCATGTCCCTGGGCTACGGCGCGTCCAGCCTGGTCGTCAGGTTGGCTCTCCAGTACGCATTCGAGCACAACGTCGTGGTCGTCGCCTCATCCGGCAACTCAGGAAACTCCGCGAGGGACCGGGGCACGTCGCAAGCTCCGTACTCATACCCGGCGGACTACCCCGGAGTGCTCGGTGTCGCGGCCGTGAACCAGGCCGGTAATCCGGCGTATTTCTCCAGCAGCAATCTGTCCGTTCAGGTGGCCGCGCCCGGCGTGCACGTCCCGGCACAGGGCCGGGACGGCCAGATCTGGGTGGTCAAAGGGACCAGCCCGGCGTGTGCCCTTACTGCGGGCGTGGCGGCCCTGATCAAGTCCAAGTACCCGGATCTGGCACCCGCCCTGGTGGTCCGGGCCATCACCTCCAGCGTCCAGGACCGGCCGCCAGGCGGATACGACGACCGGGTCGGCTTCGGCACGGTGGACGCCGCCGCGGCACTGCAGGCAGCGTCGCGGCTTACCAGGTTCGGGCCGGCCGGCCGCGGCATCCGGGCGCGCAGCCATTTCGGCGGCGGGCCCAGCGCGATTCCCGCGGCGCCGATCCGGTCACGCGGGCTCGGGCAGCTCGTGCTCTTCTGCGTGCTCGCGGCGGCCTGCGTGGCGATGACGGCGGCCGCCGCCGGACGGCTGGTCGCGGCCAGGCCCTACGGCGCAGCGGATCCGGCCGGGCGCGGGGCGCCGGTGCCCCCCGCGCCGCGATCACCCGGCGTCAGGCCGGACGGCACTGGCCCGAGCAGTGCCCGTCCGCCCGGCAGCAGCCCGAAGAGCGCCAGCCTGCGCAAGGCCGCCGAGGACGACACCAGCCCGGACATGGTGGCGCTGGCCGGCAACGGAGTGACCGGAGCGGTGCCCGATGAGGCCGGCCCTGACGGCATCAGTCTGGGGGAGGTCACGCTGGACTGGTCCGCCACCGGCGAGGGGGCCCTCCCTGGTGGCAGCCCGGACGACACCAGCCTGGACTGGGCCACCATGGGTGAGGTAGCCCGGGCAGGCACGAGCCTGGACGACGCCACCCTGGACTGGGCCACCATGGACTGGGCTGCCCTGGCGGGCGCAAGTTCGGCCGGCGCCGCGCCGGGTAGCGCTGGCCCGGACGGTGCCGCGGCGGACGATGCTGGCCCCGACGGTGCCGCGGCGGACGATGCTGGCCCCGACGGTGCCGCGGCGGACGATGCTGGCCCCGACGGTGCCGCGGCGGACGATGCTGGCCCCGACGGCGCCGCGGCGGACGATGCCAGCATGGGCGACGCAAGCCCGCTGGGCACCGTCCCGGGTAGCGTCAGCCTGAGCGCCCCCTTCCCCGCGGCCCCTGCTCCTGCAGACGTCCCTGCGGCCGCTGCCGCGGCTGACGTCGTCCTGGACGACGACGCCGCGGACGACGCCGCTGTCCCGGATGATGACGCCGCTGTCCCGGATAAGCTCAGCCCGGACTTCGCCGCGCCGCACGGTAACAGGCCGGGGATCGCCAGCCCGGTGGGCATCGTCCCGGACGGCGTCGCTCCGGACGGCGTCGCTCCGGACGCAACCACTCCCGAAGGGACCAGCCCGCGCGGCACCAGCCCGGAGCCCGGTGTCCGATATGACCCAAGTCTGGACGCTGCCATCCCTGCGGTCACCGCCCCGGCGGATGTCGCCGAGGCCGCTGCCGCGGACGACATGGATCTGGACGCCGCCGTCCCTGCGGCCACTGCCCCGGCGGATGCCGGCCAGGCCAGCACCATGGACCGCGCCAGCCTGGACGCCGTCCCGGAGGGCACGCCCCCGGCGGATCCGCCCGGGGGCGCTTACCCACCGGATATGCCGGAGGCCGCTGCCCCGGATGGCGTCACTCTGGACACCACCTTCCTGGACGCTGCCGTCCCGGATTTCGTCACCCCGGATTTCGTCACCCCGGACTCCGCCGGGCCGGCCGGCGCTGGCCTGGCCGACACCAGCCCGCAGCCCGCCGCCAATGGCGTCAGATTGGACGCCGCCATCCCGGACGCCGCCATCCCGGATGCCGCAACCCCGGACGACACCATCCCGGACAGCGGCGCGCCGGGCGCTCTCGCGCCGGACGCTCTCGCCCCGGGCACCATCGGCCCGGGCACCATCGGCCCGGACGGCGGACGCCTGGAGGGCGGCGGCCTGAACGGCGCTGCCGCGGCAGACGTTGCGCCGGACGGCGCAGCCGCGGACTCCGGCCAGCCGCCCGGCGGCAGGCCGAACGCCGGCCGCGCGGAGCCGCCGGGCAGGTGGTCAGCGCTGGGCCGCCCGCTGCGGGGAACTGTCCGGACCGGTGCCATGCCCGGCAGGCATGCTGCGCCCAGGGAGCGGCCAGGAGCGATCTGGGGCAGGAACCGCGAAGCCACGGCCAGGACGGAACGCGCCGTAACGGGACGGCACGAGACGTTGCCCGGTCAGGAAACGCCGCCCGGTCAGGAAGACGGGGAGTGACGGGCGGCACCCGGATAGCGCGAGGCCAGCCGGGACGCGGCCGAACGCGGCCGTCGCAGGCCGGGGTCCCCGGAGACTTCGCGAGCCGCGTGCTCGACATTGCCGAGGCCATCCCGCCAGGCCGCGTCATGTCCTATGGCGATATCGCCGATTACCTCGGTGCGGGCGGGCCCCGCCAGGTCGGCCGGGTGATGGCGCTGTGGGGCGGCGGGGTCGCGTGGTGGCGGGTCGTCCACGCCGACGGATCGCTGCTGGCCGGCCACGAGCGGGAGGCCGCGGCCAGGTACGCGGGCGAGGGCACGCCGGTCCGCGCCGCCGCCGGCGGCCGCCCCGGCCGGGTGGACATGCGGCGGGCCCGCTGGGACGGCGCAGACTGTCGTGGCCGCGTGCTAGACGTAGGGGCGATTGGCCTGGACTCCGCCGGGACCGCCCCGGGCGGCTCGTCCTTGCCTTACTGACATGGGAACCAATACGCCTGCCTACCGGCTGGTCCGCGATCCGGTGCCGTCCTCCGGCCAGCTCAGGCTGGACGCCGATCAGCTCCGGGTCGTCGGCCATCCCGGCGGACCGCTGCTGGTGCTGGCGGGCCCGGGCACCGGCAAGACCACCGCGATCGTGGAGACGGTGGCCGACCGCATCGCCCGTCGCGGCGTGGATCCCGCCCGGGTGCTGGTGCTGACGTTCAGCCGCAAGGCGGCGCAGGAATTGCGGCAGCGGATCACCCTGCGGCTCGGGCGGACCACCTCCGAGCCGCTCGCGCTGACCTTCCACAGCTACGCCTACGCGCTGGTGCGCAGGGAGTTCGTGCTGGCCGGCGACGAGCCGCCCACGCTGCTGCCCGGTCCCGAGCAGCTGCTTGAGGTCCGCAGGCTGCTGCGCGGGGAGGCCGCCGATGGCGGGGCCGGCTGGCCGGAACGGCTCCGGCCGGCGCTGGGCACCAGGGGGTTCGCCGCGGAGTTGCGCGATTTCCTGCTCCGCGCGGCCGAGCGCGGCCTGGACGGGCGCGGCCTGGCGAGGCTTGGCCGGGAGCGCGGCCGGGACGACTGGGAGGCCGCGGGCGGGTTCCTCGGCCGGTACGCCGCGAGGTTCGATCTCGCCCCGGTACCCGCCTACGACTACGCGGAGATCGTCAGGATCGCCGGACGGCTGCTCGATCGCCCGGCGGTCAGGGACCGGGAGCGCCGCGCCTACGACATCGTCCTGGTGGACGAGTACCAGGACACTGACCCGGCACAGGAAGAACTTCTGCACGCGCTGGCAGGCGACGGCCGCGAGCTCATCGTGGTCGGCGATCCCGACCAGTCCATCTACGGCTTCCGCGGCGCCGACACCCGCGCGATCAGCCAGTTCCCCGACCGCTTCCGCGCCCCGGACGGCCGGCCCGCGCGGGTGGTCGCGCTGTGCACCTGCCGGCGTAACGGCCCCGTCCTGCTGGCCGCGTCCCGCCGGGTGGCGCGCAGGCTGCCGGCCGCGCTGGGCATGGTCACCCCGAATTCTGAACGGGGGCATCGAGAGCTGGTCGCGCCGCCAGCGGCCGATCCCGGCACCGCGGCAGTGCTCATCGCCGCCAGCGCGACCCAGGAAGCGGCGGTGATCGCGGACACGCTCCGCCGAGCCCACCTGATCGACGGCATGAGCTGGTCGTCGATGGCGGTGCTGGTGCGGTCCGCGACCCGTCAGGTGCCGCTGCTGCAGCGCGCCCTGGCCGCGGCGGGGGTGCCGGTCGCGGTCGCCGGCGACGAGCTCCCGCTGGCCGCCGAGCCGGGAACCCGGCCGCTGCTGACCCTGCTGACCTGCGCCCTGCAGCCGGGCGCGCTGGACGAGGAGACCGCAGCGGACCTGCTCAACGGCCCGCTCGGCGGCACCGACGCCCTGGGCCTGCGCCGCCTCCGCCGCGCGCTGCGGGCGGCCGCCGAGTCCGCGGGCGAGGAGCCCGGGGAGGATCCGCTCGCGGCGGCGCTGCGCGATCCCCGCGAGCTGACCCTGGCGGGCTGGCCAGCCAGGCAGCTCGCCAGCGGCCAGGCGGCGGCCGGGCCCGGCGGGTCCGCCGCGGGCGGCGCTGACCGCCGCGCCACCGGGCCGGCGCCCGCCTCCCCGATCGCCTCCGCCCGGCGGGTCGCCGCCCTGCTGGAGCTGGCCAGGCAGACCGCGGCAGGCGGCGGCAGCGCGCATGAGGTGCTCTGGGCCGTCTGGGAGGCCTCCGGCCTGGCCGCCGCCTGGCAGGCCGCCAGCGCGGCGGGCGGCAGCAGGGGCGCGGCGGCGGACGCCGACCTCGATGCCGTGACCGCGCTGTTCGATGCCGCCAGCCGGTTCACCGACCGGCTGCCGCCCGGCTCGCCGCGGCTCTTCCTGGACAGCGTGGCCGGGCAGGAGATCGCCGGTGACACTCTTGCCGAGCGCAGCCCGCAGGGCGAGGCGGTGGCGGTGCTCACCGCGCACCGCGCCAAGGGCCTGGAATGGGAACTCGTCATCGTGGCCGGCGTCCAGGAAGGCACCTGGCCGGATCTGCGGATGCGCGGCTCGCTGCTCGGCATGGACGAGATGGCCGACGCGGCGGCCGGCGGCCAGGACGCCGCCGCCGACGCGGCGGCGGCCGCGCTCAGCTCCAAGCTGCTGGACGAGGAGCGCAGGCTGTTCTACGTGGCGGTCACCCGGGCCCGCCGGATGCTGGTGGTCACCGCCGCCGGCGGGCAGGACAGCGAGGACCGGCCGTCCAGGTTCCTCGCCGAGCTGGCCGGCGATGAGATCGAGATCACCCCGGTGGCCGCGGCGGGCCGGGGCGCCCTGTCGCTGCCCGCGCTCACCGCGGACCTGCGGCGGGCCGTGACCGACCCGGCCGTCTCGACGCCGCTGCGCCGCGCGGCCGCGGCTCAGCTGGCGCGGCTCGCCGCGGCCGGGGTGCGCGGCGCGAGCCCGGCGCAGTGGTACGCGCTGACCGAGCTGTCCGGCCCGGGCGCGCTGAGCGACGGTGCGGTCCGGCTGTCGCCTTCTCAGGTGGAAACGTTCACCAGGTGCGGGCTGCGCTGGCTGATTCAGACCGCGGCCGGCGCGAGCTCGCCCGGCGTGCTCGGCCATCTCGGCATGGTGATCCACGCCGCCGCCGAGCTCGCGGCGGAAGGCGCCGACGACGCTGACATCACCAAGCGGATCGACGAGATCTGGCATCACCTCGACTTCGGCAGCCCCTGGTACAGCTCACGGGAGCGGGTGCGGGCCGAGCGGATGATCCGCAAGTTCCTGGACTGGCACCGGGCGAACCCGCGCGACCTGATCAAGGTGGAGCAGGCCCTGCGCGTCCAGGTCGGCCAGGTGGAGATCACCGGCCGGGTCGACCGGCTGGAGCGCGATGACGACGGGAGCGCGGTCATCGTCGACCTCAAGACCGGGACAAGCAAGCCGTCAGACGGCGAGCTCGACAGGAACCCGCAGCTCGGCGTCTATCAGCTGGCGGTCATGCTCGGCGCGTTCGAGGCGCTCGGCCTGACCGAGCCCGGCGGCGCCGAGCTTGTCCAGGTCGGCAAAGCCAGCCTGAAGGCGGGCGTCAGGGTGCAGCGCCAGCGCCCGCTCGGGCAGGATCCGGACCCGGGCTGGGCGAAGGAGCTAGTCGAGACCGTCGCGGCGGGAATGTCCGGATCCGTCTTCGCGGCCAAGGTGAATCCGGGCTGCCGGACCTGCCCGGTAGCGGCCTGCTGCCCGGTGCACGAGCGCGGCGGCCAGGTGACCCCGTGACCGGCATCCAGTACGCCCCGGCGCAGCTCGCGCGCCTGCTCGGCGTGGCCGGGCCGACCGCCGAGCAGGCCGCGGTGATCTCGGCAACGCCAGGGCCGATGGCGGTGATCGCCGGGGCAGGCTCCGGCAAGAGCGAGACGATGGCCGGACGGCTGGTCTGGCTGGTGGCAAACGGCCTGGTCCGGCCGGAGCGGGTACTGGGCCTCACGTTCACCAGGAAGGCCGCGGCCGAGCTCGCCCAGCGGGTGCGGGTGCGGCTGGACGGCCTGCGCGGCGCGGGCATCACCGGCCCTCCTGCCGGGGCCGCCGGGGCGCAGCCGGGCGACGGCCTGCTCGGTGACCCGGTCGTCTCCACCTATCACGCCTACGCGGGCCGGCTCGTCGCCGACAACGCGCTCCGCGAGGCGCTGGAGCCGACGCTGCGCCTGATCACCCCGGCGGTCGCCTGGCAGCTCGCCGCCCGGGTGGTCGCGTCCTACGACGGGCCGATGGACGCGGTCAACTGGACTCCGGGGTCGGTCACCGCCGCGGTGCTCGACCTGTCCGGCGAGCTCGCCGAGCACCTGCGCCAGCCGGACGAGATCCGGTCGGCGGGGGAATGGCTGACCCGCCGGCTCAGCGAGCTGACCCGCTGCCCGGCGCCGGTGACCAAGATCATCGAGTGCCAGCGGACCCGTGAGCAGCTACTGCCGCTGGTGGCCGCCTACGCGGCGGCGAAGAAAGCCCGGGAGGTCATCGACTACGGCGACCAGATCGCGCTGGCCGCGCGGATTGCCGCGGCGCACCCGGAGGTCGGCGCGGCCGAGCGGAGCCGCTATCAGGTGGTGCTGCTCGACGAGTACCAGGACACCAGCTATGCCCAGCTGGTGCTGCTGCGCGCGCTTTTCGGCGGCGGGCACCCGGTCACCGCGGTGGGCGACCCGTGCCAGTCGATCTACGGCTGGCGCGGCGCGAGCGCGGGCAACCTGCTCAGGTTCGGCGCGGATTTCCCGCAGCGGGGCGGCGGCCCGGCCCCGGTGCGGCAGCTGTCCACCAGCTTCCGCAACACCGGGCGGGTGCTGGACGCCGCCGCCGCGCTGCAGGCGGAACTGCGCGCGGCCGCGCCCGGCGTGCCCAGGCTGGTTGCCCCGGCCGGGCGCGCAGACCGCGGCAAGGTCGTCTGCGCGCTGCTGGAGACCGCGGCTGACGAGGCATCCTGGGTGGCCGGCCAGATCACCGGGCTGCTCAGCCTCCCCGCTGGCGCCGCGCCGGACGGGAGCCCCTGGCCGGACGGCCGCCAGGACGGGGTGCGCCCGTCCGACATCGCCGTGCTGTGCCGCAAGCGAGCGCAATTCCCCGCGCTGCGGACCGCGATCGAGGCACGCGGAATCCCGGTCGAGGTGGTCGGGCTCGGCGGGCTGCTGACCGTGCCTGAAGTCCAGGACGTGGTCGCCACGCTGCGGGTCATGCACGACCCGGCAGCGGCTGACGCGCTGGCCAGGCTGCTCACCGGCCCGCGCTGGCGGATCGGGCCGCGGGACCTGGTCGCGCTCGGCCGCCGGGCCCGCGAGCTCACCCGGCGGGCGAGCAGGCGCTGGCGGCCGGAGCACCCCGAGGCCCCCGTTCCAGATCTTGATGCGATGAGCCAGGCGGTGACCGACTTCACCGCGGATCCCGGCAGCCTCGTGGAGGCGCTGGATGATCTCGGCACGGCCGCCGCCTATTCCGCCGCCGGCTACGCCCGGCTGGCGGCGCTGGCCGCTGAGCTGCGGACGCTGCGCGGCCACGCCGGCCGGCCGCTGCCCGAGCTGGTCGGCGAGGTCGAGCGCGCGCTCGGGCTCGACATCGAGGTGGCCGCGCGGCCGGGCGCCGACCCGGCGACGTCGCGCGGCGACCTGGACGCGTTCGCCGACGCGGCGGCGGCGTTCGCCGGGGACCAGGAGGAGGCCACGCTGGGCGCGTTCCTGGCCTACCTGGCCGCGGCCGAGGACGAGGAATTCGGCCTGGAGGCGGGCCGGGTCGGCGAGGCGGACTCGGTGAAGCTGGCGACCGTGCACTCGGCCAAGGGACTGCAGTGGGCCGCCGTCGTCGTTCCCGGGCTGGCTGACGGGCCGCAGGCGCACATGTTCCCGGCGAAGCCGAGGGCCACGACGCGGTGGACGGAGAACCCGCGGCTGCTCCCGTTCGGGCTGCGCGGTGACACGGCGGACCTGCCCGGGCTGGCCGGCCTCGACCCGGCGTCGCTGGCCGATTTCGCCGAGGCTTGCGGGCAGCGCGACCTGGCCGAGGAACGCCGGCTGGCGTACGTCGGGACCACCCGGGCCGCGTTCTGGCTGGCGTGCACCGGCTACTGGTGGGGGAGCGGCACCTCGGCGCTCGGCCCGTCGGTCTTCCTGGCGGAGGTCCGTGCCGCGTGCGAGGCGGGCGCTGGCACCGTCGCGTGCTGGGCGCCGGCGCCGGAGGCCGGCGCGGAGAATCCCGCGCTTGCCGAGCCCGCGGTCGCGCTGTGGCCGGCCACCGCCGGCGGCTCGCGGTACGAGGCGGTCCGCGCGGCCGGGGCGCTGGTGGCCGACGCCATCGCCGCCGCTGGCACGGGCGCCGTCGCCGGCCCGGGCGGTGCCGGGGACGGTACTGGCACGGGTGCCGCCGGCCCAGGCGATGATGATACTGGCGCGGGCCGGCTGAGTGAAGCCGACCAGGCGCTGGTCGAGGCCTGGTCGAGGGACACCAGCCTGCTGCTCGCCGAGCGGCAGCAGCACCGCGGCGACCAGGTCACGTCCGTGCTGCTGCCACGGCGACTGCCGGTGTCGTCGCTCGTGACCATGGCCAGGGATCCCGCCGAGCTCGCCCAGCAGATCCGGCGGCCGATGCCGCGGTCGCCAGCCCGCAGCGCGCATCGGGGCACCGAGTTCCACCGCTGGCTGGAGAAGCGTTTTGGCCCGCAGCGGCTCATCGACCCTGGTGACCTGCCCGGTGCCGCCGACGACGATCCCGGCGCGGACGGCGATGCCGAGCTGGACGCACTGCGGCAGCGCTTCGAGGCCGGGGAATGGGCCGGCCGGTGGCCGCGCGAGGTCGAGGTGCCGTTCGAGACGCTGATCGGCGACCGGCTGATCCGGGGCCGGATCGACGCCGTCTTCGCGGATGATCCCGGCGGCGGGTTCGACGTGGTGGACTGGAAGACCGGCAGGCAGCCGCGATCAGCCGCCGAGAGCCGGGCCGTGGCCGTCCAGCTGGCGGCCTACCGGATCGCCTGGGCGGCGCTGGCCGGGGCGGACGTCGGTCAGGTACGGGCCGCGTTCTACTACGTCCGGGATGACGTCACGGTGCGGCCGGCCGACCTGCTCGACACCGCGGGCCTGACCGCGCTGATCGAGGACATCCCGCTCGCCGCGCGGTAACGGTACTGCCTGCGCGCTGCCCGCGCCGGCTCGTTGCCAGGGCGCGTTCGCCGGGAGCATGCACTCTTATGCTTCTCTCATGTGCGAGTTGCCCAGGTCCGCCGCGGCTGTCGTTCGGGCCGCAGAACTCGCCGGCCCGAACGCAACGGTGCAGGCCATGCGGGCGCTCGCTGGCGGCACGCACGCCCGCACCTGGCTGATCCGGACAGCGGATCCGGTAATTGAGGTCATTCTTCGTGAGTTCCCTCCCGGCGATGGGTCGGCCAGCTATGAGGCGCGCGTGCTCACCATTCTGGACGGACTCGATGGCCTGGCTCCCCGGCTGCTCGCCAGCGATGCGGGTACCAGCGACACGGGCACCAGCGACATGGGCGGCACGGCGTCCGGCGGGTCATGGGTGCTGATCTCGCGGCTGCCCGGGACCGCGGATATCACCCTTGGCCAGCCATTAACGTCGGCCAGGCAGCTGGGCAGCACGCTTGCGCGGATCCACGCGACCTCCCTGAACCGTCTCACCGGACTGCAGAGCGTCTACGACCGGCCGGGAGGGTCTTTCGCCGCCATCAGCGGGCCGGCGGCCAGCCTCGTCGCCGCCAGCCGGGAACTTCTTGCCAGTGCGCCCGGCGTGCTGACGCACCACGACTTCTGGTCCGGCAACGTGGTCTGGGCGGACGGCGTGCTGACCGGCGTGGTGGACTGGTCCGGCGGTGCCATCGGTTCGCCTGGCCTGGATGCTGCCTGGTGCCGGCTGGACCTTTACCTGCTCCATGACGAGCGCGCCGCCGACGTGTTCCTGGATTCCTACGAAGCGGCCAGCGGGTCGGCCCTGCCCGATCCGCTGCTATGGGACCTGTGGGCCGTCGCCCGGTCCCACCAGGACGTCGAGACCTGGGTCCCGAACTATCGTGATCTCGGACGCGGCGACCTGACTGCCGGGGAACTCCGCAACCGCCATACCGCGTGGACGGAGCGCCTGCTGGCAAGGTGGACGGAGCGCCTGCTGGCAAGGTGGACGGAGCGCCTGCCGGCAAACCGGTAGTCGCCGGCGCCGGTTCCCGGCGAAGTCCTGGCGCGGTGCTGCTCGCTAGAGTGCACTGATCATCGTCGCGCGAGAAGGCGGACCCTCAGCATGGACGTTCGTGGCTACATCGACCAGCACGCGCCGGAGTTCTTCGGCGCGCTCAGGCAGTGGCTGGCCATCCCGTCGATCTCCGCCGACCCGGGACGGCATGCTGATGTCCGACGGTCCGCCGACTGGCTCGCCGGGTACCTGCGCGACACCGGCTTCCCGGTGGCGGAGGTCTGGGAGACAGGCTCCGGCGACGCTCCGGGCCTGCCGGCGGTCTTCGCGCACTGGCCGGCTGCCGATCCCGCCGCGCCGGTGGTGCTGGTCTACGGTCACCATGACGTACAGCCGGTCGAGCCGCTGGAGGAGTGGGACTCACCCCCGTTCGAGCCCGCGGAGCGGGACGGTCAGCTGCTGGCGCGAGGCGCCTCGGACGACAAGGGGCAGGTGCTGTTTCACGCGCTCGGCGTGCGTGCCTGCCTCGCGGCCGGCGGCCGCGAGGCACCGCCGGTCACCCTCAAGCTGCTGATCGAGGGCGAGGAGGAGTCCGGCTCGCCGCACTTCGCCGAGCTGCTGCGCGCCCGGCAGGACCGGCTGGGCTGCGACGTGATCGTCGTCACCGACACCTCGATGTGGGCCGCGGACGTGCCGTCCATGTGCGTGGGCATGCGCGGGGTGATCGACGCGCAGATCGACCTGACCGGCCCGGAACGGGACCTGCACTCGGGCTCCTTCGGCGGGGCGGTGCCCAATCCGCTGCACGCGCTGGCCGATCTGCTCTCGGGCCTGCACGACCGCGACGGCAGGATCACCCTGCCCGGGTTCTACGACAAGGTGGCTCCGCTGTCCAGGCTGGAACGCGACATGCTCGCGCTGCTGCCGTTCGACGAGAAGACCTGGCTGGCCGAGGCCGGGCACAGCCTGGCGGCCTCGGGCGAGGCCGGCTTCAGCACGCTGGAGCGCGTCTGGACCCGGCCGACCGCCGAGGTGAACGGCATGTGGGGCGGCCACACCGGGCCGGGCGGCAAGACGATCATTCCGCGGGACGCGCACGCAAAGCTGTCGTTCCGGCTGGTCGCCCACCAGGACCCCGCCGACGTGGCGGCGGCGCTGCGCGAGTACGTGACGCAGCACACGCCGCCGGGCATCCGCGCGACCGTCACGATCGGGGGGCCGGGGGTACGGCCGTGCTTCTCGCCGGTCGATTCCCCGGCGGTGCTCGCGGCGCGGCGCGCGCTGGGCCGGGCGTTCGGCCAGGAGGTGCTGTTCACCAGGGAAGGCGGCAGCGGGCCCGAGGCTGACCTGGCCGACATCCTGGCCGCGCCGCTGGTCTTCGTCGCGGTCGGCCTGGACGAGGACCGGATTCACGCCCCGAATGAGAAGGTCGACATGGCGCTGCTGCTCAAGGGCGCTGAGGCGGTGGCGTACCTGTGGGACGAGCTGGCCGCGGCGGCCGGGGAGCTGGTCGTGGCTCGGTGAGCGCCGACCCCGGTGTTCCCGCGGCGGGCGCTGGCGCTCCCGGGGCGCAGGCCGGCGCTCCCGCGGCGGATCGGGGAGCCCTCGGCGGGCTCGCGCTGGCCCGCGGTGCCGTCGACAGGGCAGCGGAGCGCCGCACCGACGAGGCATGGCTGGCCGCGGCCTGGGCCGAGCCGGCCACCCGCGTCCTTGTCATCGACGATGGCCGGGCGCTGGTCCGGTTCGGCGAACAGCGAGCCGATCTGGTCTTCGTGCCGCCGCCGGACGCGCCGGACGGGGTGCGGTTCCTGCTGGGAGTGGACACGGCCGGGGTTGTCTATTTCGGCGTAGCCGGCCCGCTGCCGGACCCCGGACATGCTGAGGCGGCGGAGCAGTCCATCCGGCCGGCCAGCCTGCGGGAAGTCGGCCAGATGCTCGGTGACCGTGATGCCGGGCTGATGACGCACGCGGTCGCGCTGGCCAACTGGCACGCGATCACCACCCACTGCTCGCGCTGCGGCGCGGTCACCGCGGCGGTCAGCTCGGGACACGCGCGGCGCTGCCCCGTCGACGGCAGTGAGCACTTCCCCCGGCTCGACCCGGCGGTGATCATGCTGGTGACGGACCCGGCCGGCCGCTGCCTGCTCGCCAGGAACTCGAGCTGGCCCGAGCGGCGGGTCTCGATCCTGGCCGGCTTCGTCGAGCCGGGCGAATCCGCGGAGCAGGCCGTCGCGCGGGAGGTCCTGGAAGAGACCGGGATAAGCGTCGGCGATATCCGGTACCTCGGCAGCCAGCCATGGCCGATGCCGCACAGCCTGATGCTCGGCTTCAGTGCCCTGGCCCCTGGCGGCCAGCAGATCCGGGTGGATGACAACGAGATCGCCGAGGCCAGCTGGTTCTCCCGGGATGACGTGCGGGAGAAGGTGGCGTCCGGCGAGCTGCGGCTGCCGCCGCCGGTGTCGATCGCGCACCGGATCATCGAGTCCTGGTACGGGGCGGAACTCCCCGGCTCCTGGTGACGGCACGACGGCGCGACGGCGCGACGGCATGTTGGCACGTCGGCATGGCAGCACGACGGCGAGGTCTGGTGGATCAGCCACGGGTGGCTGCGGCAGATCTGTCAGCGCAGTCCGGCTGGCGGGTTCACCCGGTCTGCTAGGGCACCTTCGGCGCCCTAGGGCAGGGACGCTGATGTGGACAGAATGATCCGCTTATGGCACGATGGGTTTGCCTGAGTGGCCTCCTGTCATTCCGGCAAATCCAGCGACAGGTGCCACTCCAGACCCCGGTAGTCCTTCGTTCTCACGCGAACGCTTGCTCACCGGGAGATCACGATGGCACAGCCGGCGCTCCCGCGATTCTCCCTGACCGGCGCTGGGTAATCCTGTCCGTAGTCGCGGTCGCGCAGCTAGTGGTGGTCCTCGATGCCACCATCGTGAACATCGCGCGCACCCCGCACAGTTGCCAGTTATATAGCCGGGCTCGGTGCCGCCCGCCTGACCGCGCGATGACCCGCCCACCGGACCCGGCCGCGTCCGGTAGGTCCGCACCCGTCAACCCACCGGGAGACAGCATGCCCAGCCAGACCGCGCCCGTCCCGCCCGACGATCTGTCACGCAAACTGACGGTCGCGCGGCCGGATCACGACCAGAGCCTCCCGCACCTCGGGCTCGTCGGTGACACCTACACGATCCTCGTCAACGGCGCAGACACCGCCGGGAAGTACACGCTCATCGACATGTACGTTCCCCCTGGCGGCGGCCCGCCGCCGCACCGGCACAACTTCGAGGAGATGTTCACCGTCCTTGACGGCGAAGTCCAGGTGACCTTCCGCGGCGAGACGCTCGTGGCCCGCGCCGGGGAGACCATCAACGTGCCGGCCAACGCCCCGCACGCGTTCACCAACGCCGGAGATACGCCGTCGCGGCTGCTGTGCATGTGCGCGCCCTCAGGGCAGGAGGAGTTCTTCACCCTGGTCGGCCAGCCCGTCGCCACACGAACCCAGGCTCCTTCGCCGCTCGACGCCGCCGCGCAGGCGGCCTTCATCGCCAAGTCGAAGGCGCTCATGCCCGATTACAAGACCGAAATGCTTCCGCCGCCCGGCGCGAAGTAACGGACGAGGGCCGAGATGGCCTTCACGCTGGACGCCCAGGTGGCCGCGGTTCTCGCCGCGGCGCTCGAACGCAGCGGTCCGCCGCCAGCCCGGCCGGCCGGTGACGTCGCCAGCCGCCGCGTCGCGCTCGACGCCATGCTGGGGTACTTCAACAACGAAGCGCAGCCGGTCGCCGACAAAGTCGATATCTCCGACCACAGTGTCGTCACGCCCGATGGGGCCACGCTGCTCGCGCGGTGGTGCCAGCCGTCGGGCGACAGCAGGGCGGCGGTGCTGTACTTGCACGGCGGCGGGATGATCTCCGGCTCGGTGCCGATCTTCGACGGGCCGGTCTCCCGGTACGTAGCCCGTACCGGCGTCTCGATGCGCTGCCATCTTGAGCCGCGACCGGAAGGGCCCGGCCGTGGCGCGGCAGCTGCTCATTTACCCGATGCTCGACGACCGGACGACGACGCCCGACCCGTACATCGTGCCGTTCGCTGGGTGGTCCTACGACGACAACGCCACCGCCTGGAACGCCCTGCTGGGAGCAGGGCACGAGGACCGCGAGACCGGCCCGCCGGCCGCGCCGGGACGGCTTAACGACGCGGCCGGCCTGCCGCCGGCGTACATCGAGGTGGGGCAGCTGGACGTCTTCCGCGACGAGGCCATCCGGTACGCGCTCACGCTTAGCCGGGCGGGCGTGCCGGCCGAACTGCATCTGCATCCCGGCGTGCCGCACAAGTACGACGCCGTTGCCTTTGATGCCGACGTGTCGCGCCGTGCGCAAAGCGACCGCGACCGCGTGCTGCGGAGCTTGTGACGCCTCGTAGCCGTGAGATGCCTGTCAGGTCAACTCGAAGCGACTCGCTACCACGACAAACGAGCGGACAGTCGTTCACTAGCCCTGCTGACCAGTTCAACCAGCGCGGTTCACGCCATCGCCGTTTCAGCGTGCCTGACCGAGCGGACCTGCACCGGCTCCGCCCGCGCCGGCCCGCGGCAGGTGTAATGATTGGCCGGTGGCGATGGAACACGACACGCCCGTTCGGGGCAGCGGGAGGCGCCGCGTCCGCAGTGATGCGCTGGCCAACCAGGAACGCGTGCTCGCCGCGGCGGTGACGGCGGTCCTGCGCGAGGGCCGTCAAGTCCCGATGTCGACTATCGCAGCGGACGCCGGGGTCGGCATCGGCACGCTCTACCGGCGCTACCCCGACCGCGAAGCCCTGCTCGCAGCCCTGACACTGCGCGCCTTCGGCCTCGTCCTTGAGTGCGCGGAGAACGCCGAGAACCTCAATGAGCCCGGCCTCGCCACCCTGAGCTCGTTCCTGGACTGTGTCATCAGCCACGCCGACCAGCTGATCCTCCCTCTGCACGGCGGCCCCGTCCCGGCAGCCGCGGAAACTCTCGCCGTGAGGTCCACCGTCCACCAGGCGCTCCAGCGCATCCTCGACCGCGGCTGGCGTGACGGCACGATCCGCGCGGACGTCACCACGCGCGACGTCATCGTCCTGACCGCGCTGCTGGCCCAGCAGCTGCCCGACAACCGGGGCCCGGACCAGGCACCCAGGCGGCTGAAGGCCTTCTTCCTCGACGGCCTGGCTCCCCCTGCTCGCTGAAAGAGCGCTCCTGCAGGACGAAGTCACGGCCCGTTCCGATGAAACGTATGGGACCCGGTCGGTTCGCGGTGCTTTCAAGCGGGCCGGAGCGAATCTGCGTGGCTCCGGGCAAAGTCCTCCACCGACCCGGGCCGGTGACCCGTCACCTCCGCTACGTCCTGGGTCGGATGTACTGGCTGTGCTCGACGAGCTTGCCGCCGCATCATCTGCCTGAGGGTCCGGCGGAAGGTGAGCCACCAGTACCGGACCTCAGCGGATCCCGGCGAAGTCCGCCATCTGCTCGACCGCGTCACGGAAGAAATCATCCGCTGGCTCAACGGTACCGACGAGCTGGCCGAACAGCTCGAAGCTGATCATGCCGAAGAGCTGCGTCCAGGCGATCAGGCCACGCAGGATCACCGGGCCAGGAACGCCAGGCCCGATCACCGCGGCGAGCGCGTCCGCCTGCTTTGCCAGCAGCGGCGTCAGCCGGTCTCCGGGAACCTCGCCGGCCGCGTCGCCTGCCCAGGCATCAGCCAGCAGGCGGCCGAGAACGACGCCGACCCGGCTGGCGGGCACAATGGTCTCTGGCGGCGCGTGGTACCCGGGGACCGGCGAGCCGTAGATGAGCGCGTACTCGTGCGGGTGAGCAACTGCCCAGTTCCGTACCGCATAGCAGACGGCCCGCCACCGGGTGCGCAGGTCGGGCCGTGGCTGGCCGGCATCGGCGGCCTCCGCGGTGCCGCCGAGAGCCTCGTAGGCGTCGATGATCAGCGCGGTGAGCAGGCTGTCACGGCTAGGGAAGTACCGGTAGACAGCCGACGACACCATCCCGATCTCGCGGGCCACGGCCCGGACGGACAGTCGCTGGGCGCCGCCGGCAGCCAGCTGCCGCCGCGCCTCTTCCCTGATCTCCCGGGTCAGCTCAGCGCGCACCCGCTCGCGCGCGCTCTGGCTGGTGTTCATGCCGGCAGTCTGCCAGAACGGAGATCAATGATCAAGAAAGAGAGCACTGCTCTTGACATACGGCCCGATTCGGAGGACACTGATTCATATTGAGAGCACTGATCTTAATTCAGAGCAGGGAACCAGAGCAGCGAAACAAGAGCAGGAAATCCAGGGCCAGGAACGCCCAGGCCGGCCCAGACGCAGCAGGAGCATCCGATGACCGCCGATACCGCCCCTCGCAACATCGAGGTTAAGGGCACGATGACGCGCGTCTTCAATAAGAGCGTCGAGGCCCTGACCCGCCGTGGGATCAGCATCTGGGGCAGCCGGGTCCTCTACGTGCGCGGCCGCAGCAGCGGCGAGTGGCGCACGACCCCGGTCAACCCGCTCACGCATGATGGCGGCAGGTACCTGGTCGCCCCGCGCGGGCACACGCAATGGGTGCGGAATTTGCGGGTGGCCGGCGGCGGCGAGCTCCGTGTCGGCAAGCGTGTGGAGAGGTTCACCGCTACCGAGGTCGCCGACGCGCAGAAGCCTGATGTGCTCAGGGCGTACCTGAAGCGCTGGAAGTTCGAGGTCGGCGTCTTCTTCGACGGTGTCGGCCCGGACGCGTCAGACGAGCGGCTGCTCGCGATCGCGCCCGGCTATCCGGTCTTCCGCATTGTCGGGCGGTAACCGTGGCTGGCTGGCCCTTCCGGGCTACAGCGTCAGCGCAAGGGTCGCTCCGGCCTGATCAAGCAGCCGATGACAGCCAGCTGTGCCGGGGAACCTCGCCAGGTCGGCGCGCACCCGGGCCAGCGGCCCGTCGGGGCCAGTTAGGGTCATTCCGTCCGCGCCGACCGCGACAAGCTCGCCATCTCCGCGGAGCAGCACCGGGCCTGGCCGGCTGGCTGAGATGGCCGTCCGGCCAGCCCGGAGGCCGTCAAGCACTGCCCGCGGGCTGTCGTCCTCGCACTCTACCCAGGTGGTCGGCGATCCCGGCGGCGCGTCGGATCCCGGCCGGTGCCAGTCGCTCCCGCCAACCGGGATGGCGCCAGGATCCCAGGCCAGCCACCAGGCGAGCGGCATGGTCCAGCGCAGGTCCAGCCAGCTCCAGTGCCACACCTCGATCAGCGGTGGCCGGCGATGCATAGGAATGGTCCAGCTCACCTCCCCGCCGAGCGGGTGATTGATCGACATCAGGCCCCCGCCGCGCTCGGCCTCGGTCAGCCAGTCGTCGGCGGGCCCGCGGAAGTCGATCCAGCCGACGTCCCCCAGCACGCCCGCGTGACCGGCCTGCGTGGTGACCTCCTGGCCCGGCAGCAGCGTGATGCCGTAGCGCGAGGCCGCCGCCGGGAGTTCCGGGTGGTGGCTGGTGGTGTTGTGGTCGGTTATCGCGGCGAAATCGAGGCCGCGCTCGGCGGCGAGGCGGGCAACCCCGGCGACGGACAGCGCCCCGTCCGAGTGCATCGTGTGGGTGTGCAGGTCACCAGCGAGCCACCGGCGGCCGGCCCGGGCCGGCAGCTCTCGCCGGGGCGGTCGCTCCGTCAGCGGCGGTGGCGGGCCGGGCACGGGATCGGGCGACAGGCTACCGCGCTGGCCGGTGACTTCCGCTGACAGGCGATATCCGGTCCCGTCGGCCGAGACGCGGTGCAGGCCGACGATCACATGCCATGTTCCTGGCTCCAGCTCGCCAGGCAGATAGCCGGGTGTCGCCGCGTCCGCCGTGACGACGAACGACCGCCTGGCCCCGCCGGACCAGCCGCGGAATCCGCTGGGCCCGATGCAGCCGAGATCAAGTACGGCCTCGGCCCGCTCGTACTCAAGCTCAACGCGGAGTCCGCACGACCCCGGAGGCACCTCGACAGGGAGGTAGTGCCAGGCGGAGGCGAACCGGTCCTCCAGGGTCCACCGGCCACGGTGCCGCGTCTGCGCCATGTCCCCTATCTGACCAGATTCAGCCGGGCGTCGCTCGCCGTGCCCTTACCGCCTGACTACCTCTCCTACCGCCTGACTATCTCTCTCTCGAACGGAAGCCCATGGCATCCCAGGTGATCACCGCGACCCGGAACGCCGGCGCCCGGACGCCGTCGCTGCTGAACCCGGTCCGGGCGGCCGCCACGCATTTTTACCCTGCTTTGTCAGCTAAGTGGCTGGTAAGTGCTGTCTTAGCCACCAGAATCGATGTAGGAAGAAAAGGACGCAGTGTCAGTGGTTACCCACACCTGGTTACGACCAGCGTGCTTGGCGCGGTAGAGCGCGGCGTCGGCTGTCGCCAGCAGCTCGGTGAGCTGGCTTCCGGTAGTGCTCAGCGCGGCGACCCCGATGGAGACGGTGAGCCTGATGATTTCTGAGCGTCCGTTCTCGCCCACCTCGATGGGCATCTCCGCGATGGCGGCGCGCATGCGCTCGGCCACGCGAAGTGCGTCATGCTCGTCGGTCTGGGGAAGCAGGAGTGAGAATTCCTCGCCGCCGAAGCGGCCGACGAGATCGTACTCGCGCAGGAAAATCTTGATCGTGCGGGCGAGTTCCCTCAGCGCCTTATCCCCCGCGAGGTGGCCGTACGTGTCGTTGATGGCCTTGAACTTGTCGATGTCGAGCAGGGCCACTGCCAGCGAGGTGCGCGTGCGGTTGGCGCGGGTCACTTCCGCGTTGGCTTCCCGGTCCCAGGTACCGGCGTTGAGCAGCCCGGTCTTGGCGTCCAGCCGGGAGTCGTTGACCAGCTGCGCGTGCCGCTGGGAGCGCTGCAGCAGGGTGGCGAAGGGAGCGGCGAGGAAGGCGGCGATTGGCGTAATCGATGCCGCCAGCGCCACCAGGACGCCGACGGACGCTTCGGTCGCGTCGTTGGTCAGTGACTCCCGCGCCAGCGCCTGCTTGCGCACGCTGACGGTGGGATCGTTGCCCTTGACGGCGGTCAGCACCAGGCAGCTGTTGACTGTCCACTGCAGCGCGCCGCAGGCGGCCATCGCCAGTACCCGGACCGTGGCGTGGACGGTGACCCCGTGAACGTGGCTGAGCATGTCATGGTTGACGGCATGGAAGGCCAGGGACGTGGCGCCATAGGACAAGCCGATCGCGGCCGCCGAGAATACCCGCCGGTAGACAGGGATGGACACTCCGCGCCACTGCATCAGGGCCACCCGCGGTATCGGCGCGATCAGCGCGTACAGCGGCGGCAGCAGGAGCGCGATGGGCAGTTCCCATACGCCATACACGTCCTTGATCACGCCCGCGTTCTCGCCCGCCCGGCGGGTCCGCTCCACCGTCAGCAGGCTGCCACCCAGGAGAAACACGAACAGAACCAGCTGAAGGGGCCGCCACGAGGTCATCGACCAGCTCACGGCGATCGCGATCGCGTCAATGAGGGTCACGGACACGATGAACACGGCCAGCCAGGGGGGATTGCGCCAGACCGGCCACGAGCGGACAGCCAGAACAGGGCGCGTGATGCCCTTGGTCTGGGCGGTGCTCATGTGACCCTCCGGGAAGGAGTTGTCTGGATGCTGGCAAATCAGCCGGTGGCCGATTTTCGGGGCGTTGTTCCCTATTGTCGCAGACCCTGTGTGCTCTTTGTCAAGTCTTGATTACTTAGAGTAAATAAAGTAGTTGACACCAGTCTAGCGATCGGATGGTTACTTCGTGTCACAATTTGCTTCAAATTCTCCGTGTTGCGGAGTGAAGATGATGAATCATGCACGTTGAAAATTGTGAACAGCAAGCTGCACAGCGTGGTGGCAGCCGGACAGCGGCGCGTGATGAGGCGGAAGGAGGGACGGCTGTGAAGGGCACTGGCTGGGGCGGCTGACGCCGCGGGCAACGGACGGATGGCGCGTGATGAGGCGGAAGGAGGGACGGCTGTGAAGGGCACTGGCTGGGGCGGCTGACGCCGCGGGCAACGGACGGATGGCGCGTGATGAGGCGGAAGGAGGGACGGCTGTGAAGGGCACTGGCTG
>Ga0302325_10004815_pt1 | contig 31063 bp, 24 predicted proteins | sample Palsa_T0_2_FD_201948 | JGI IMG/M metagenome (GOLD analysis project Ga0302325, IMG submission 201948) | Peat permafrost microbial communities from Stordalen Mire near Abisko, Sweden - Palsa_T0_2 | ecosystem: Environmental > Terrestrial > Soil > Palsa > Peat permafrost | place: Sweden: Abisko... | reverse complement strand
CCCAGCCGGGACAGGTGCACGCCGATCAGCGCCGCGGCGAAGCAGAACTCGGCGGCGAAGTCCCGGTCGCTGACCGCGTCCATGGAGTTCGGCGCGGCCGCGTCGAAGCCCAGCTCGGCCGCGAGCAACTGCGGGTCGATCGGCAAGGACGACCCGGCCAGCGCCCCGGACCCGAGCGGGCTGATCGCGGCGCGCCGGTCCCAGTCCCGTAGCCGGCTCACGTCGCGGGCGAAGGCCTGGACATGGGCGAGCAGCTGCTGGCCGAACAGCACCGGCTGGGCGTGCTGCAGGTGGGTCATGCCGGGCGCGGGCACGTCGCCGCTGGCAGCGGCCTGGTCGATCAGCGCGCTCTCCAGCTCAGCCAGCCTGCTCGCGACGAACCGGGCATGGTCGCGAAGATACAGCCGCAGATCGGTCGCGACCTGGTCGTTGCGGCTGCGGCCGGCCCGCAGCTTGCCGCCCAGCGCCCCGAGCCGTTCCAGCAGCCCGCGCTCCAGCGCCGTGTGCACGTCTTCGTCGGCTACCGTCGGCCGGAACGAGCCGTCCGCGCACGCCCGGTCAAGGTCGTCGAGCGCCTTGAGCATGGCGGCGAGCTCGCCGTCGGTGAGCAGGCCTGCCTGGTGCAGCACCCGGGCGTGCGCCCGGGAGGCACGCAGGTCGTAGCGGGCCAGCCGCCAGTCGAACTGAACGCTCATCGACAGCCGGGCCAGCGCCTCGGCGGGCCCCGCTGAGAAGCGCCCGCCCCACAGCCGCGTCCCGGGCTGCTGTCCCACGTCCTCGGCTCCCATTTCTCCCATTTGCCCGATTCTCCCGCGCGCCTTGCCGCCGTGACGCCCCCACCCTATGGGGTCGGGGGCTAGGCCCCGGACACGCGGCGGTCGCGGATCGCGGCGATCTTGCTGGGCAGGCCCCACAGGTCGATGAAGCCCTTGGACAGCGACTGGTCGAACGTGTCGCCCGTGTCGTAGGTGGCCAGGGCGTAGTCGTACAGCGAGGCGTCGCTGCGCCGACCGGTGGCCACCGCACGCCCGCCGTGCAGCCGCATCCGCACGTCACCCGATACGTGCGCGGAGGCCTCGGCGATGAAGACGTCCAGCGCCCGCTTGAGCGGGGAGAACCACAGGCCGTCGTAGATCAGCTCGGTCCAGCGCTGCCCCACCCCGCGCTTGAACCGGGCCAGGTCCAGCTCGACGCACACGCTCTCGAGCTCGGCGTGAGCGGTGATCAAGGTGATCGCGGCCGGCGCCTCGTAGATCTCCCGGCTCTTGATCCCGACCAGCCGGTCCTCCACCATGTCGATGCGGCCGATGCCGTGCGCCCCGGCCCGCTCGTTCAGCTCGGTGATGATCTCCAGCGGGGTGAGCTGCCGGCCGTCGATGGCGACCGGCACCCCGGCGACGAACGTCAGCACCAGCTCGTCCGGCTCGCGTGGCAGCGACGGGTCCGCGGTGTAGGCCCATACGTCGTCGTGCGGCGCTTCCCAGATGTCTTCGAGGTGCCCGGTCTCGCACGAGCGGCCCCAGAGGTTCTGGTCGATCGAGTACGGCGAGCGGGCCGTCACGTCGATCGGCAGCCCCTTGGCCGCGGCGAACTCGATCGCCTTGTCCCGGGTCATGCCCGAGTCGCGGACCGGCGCGTTCACCTTGAGTTCGGGCGCCAGGGCGGCCAGCCCGACCTCGAAGCGGACCTGATCGTTGCCCTTGCCGGTGCAGCCGTGAGCGACCACGGTGGCGCCCTTCTCGGCGGCCACCCGGGCCAGGTGGGTCACGATCAGCGGCCGGGACAGCGCGGAGACGAGCGGGTACTTGTCCATGTAGAGCGCGTTCGCCCGTAGGGCCCCGATGCAGTACGTCTCGGCGAACTCCGCGCGCGCATCGACCACCTCGGCCTCGACCGCACCGCAGGCCAGCGCCCGCTTGCGGATCGTCTCCAGGTCCTCGCCGCCTTGGCCGACGTCGACCGCGACCGCGACCACGTCCGCGCCGGTCCGCTCGGCGATCCAGCCGATCGCCACCGAGGTGTCCAGGCCGCCCGAGTAGGCGAGCACCACCTTTTCTGTAGCCATGTCTCGTCCCTTGCATAGGTCATTGCTGGTTGAAGTGAAGGATCGTGCCGTCATCGTCGGCGCTGAGCGAGCCGGAGGAACTCCGCCGCCAGGGCGTCGCCGCCCGCCGGATCACGCGCGATGATCAGGACGGTGTCGTCGCCCGCCACGGTGCCCAGAATCGACGGCAGGGCCGCGTGGTCGACGACCGAGGCCAGGAACTGCGCCGCCCCGGCTGGCGTTCTGAGCACCACGAGGTTGGCGCTCGCCTCGGCCGAGGTCATCAGCTCCCCCAGGTAGCGGGCCAGCCGGGTGGGCGGCGCCGACTCACCCGGCCGCTCGCCGCCGTCCGGCTCGGGCTCGCTGCGACCGGGGTCGGGGTACGGGGGAAAGAGGGCGCCGCCGGGGCGCGAGCCCGGGCCGCCGGGCTCTTCGGGCAGGGCGTAGACCAGGGCGCCGCCCGCGGCGCGCAGCCGGACCACGCCGAGCTCGTCGAGGTCGCGGGACAAGGTGGCCTGGGTCACGTGCACGCTGGCGTACCGCTCAAGCAGATCGGCGAGTTCCTCCTGGGAGCGGACCTGCTCGCGAGCCAAGATGGCCGCGATGCGCGCCTGCCGCGCGGTCTTGGTCATCGGGGTCACGCTTGCTCCAGCAGCCAGGCGATCAGCGCCTTCTGCGCGTGCAGCCGGTTCTCCGCCTGCTCCCAGACCACGCTGTTCGGCCCGTCGATCACGTCAGCGCTGATCTCCTCGCCGCGGTGCGCGGGCAGGCAGTGCAGGACCAGGCAGCCGGGGTTGGCCAGGGCCAGCTTGGCCTGGTCGAGGCGATACGGCTCGAGGACCACCTGTCGTTCGGCGTGCATGGCTTCTTGGCCCATCGAGGCCCACACGTCGGTGGCGATGACGTCGGCTCCCTGGCAGGCCGCTGCGGGGTCGGTGCAGACCTCGGCCCCGCCGCCGGTCCGGGCGGCGATCTGGTGCGCCGCGTCCAGCACCGAGCGGCTCGGGCGCAGGGACTCCGGAGCGCCGATGCACACGCGCAGCCCGGCGGTGGCCCCGCCGAGCAGGTAGGACTGGGACATGTTGCTCGAGCCGTCGCCCAGGAAGGTCAGTTTGCGGCCGGCCAGGGAGCCGTAGTGCGCCCGGACGGTCTGCAGGTCGGCGAGGACCTGGCAGGGGTGGAACTGGTCGGTGAGCGCGTTGATCACGGGCACGGCCGAGGCGGCGGCCAGCGCGTCGAGCCGATCCTGCTCGAAGGTCCGCCAGGCGACGGCCGCCACCTGCCGGGATAGCACCCGGGCCGCGTCCTCGATCGTCTCGCCCCGGCCGAAATGAGTGGTCTGGGTGTCGATGACGAGCGGATAGCCGCCCAGTTCGGCGATGCCGACCGAGAAGGAGACCCTGGTTCGCAGCGACGGCTTGTCGAACAGCACGGCCACGGTCCGCGGCCCGGCCAGCGTCCGGTAGCCGAACCTGTCCTTCTTCATCGCTTCGGCCAGCTCCAGGACGCCGGTCTGCTCGGCGGGATTGAGATCGTCGTCGCGCAGGAAGTGCTTGAGCATTACGTCGCCTCCTGGTCGAGGATGGCGGGCCAGGCGGCGAGGAACTCGTCCGCCTCGGCGGGGCGCAGGATCAGCGGCGGGGCCAGCCGGATCGCGTCCGGCTGTACCGCGTTGACGAGGAATCCGGCGCGCCGGGCGGCCGCCTCCAGGTCCGCGGCCCGGGCGGCGGTCAGCGCGACCGCCAGCCACAGCCCACGGCCGCGCACGCCCGCCACCAGCGGGTGCTGGACCGCTTGCAGGCCGGCCGTCAGGCGCTCGCCCACCGCCGCGACCTGGGCCAGTAGCCCGTCATCCTCGATGGTGTCGAGTACCGCCAGGGCCGCGGCGCAGGCGACCGGGTTGCCGCCGAAGGTCGAGCCGTGATCACCCTTGGCGAAACCCGTGCCGCACCGGCCGAAGCCGACGCACGCGCCGATCGGCAGCCCGCCGCCCAGTCCCTTGGCCAGCGTCAGCACGTCGGGGCGGATGCCTTCGGCCTGGTGCGCGAACCAGGCTCCGGTCCGGCCGATGGCGCTTTGGATCTCGTCGATGACCAGCAGCGCGCCGACCTCATCGCAAGCCTCGCGGGCCGCGCGCAGGTACCCCTCGGGCGCGGGGATCACGCCCCCCTCGCCCAGGGCGGGCTCGAGGAAGGCGGCGGAGCAGTCGGGCCCGAGGGCCGCGCGCAGCGCGGCGGCGTCGCCAAACGGGACGAACCGTACGGTCAGCCCGAACGGGCCGAACGGCTCGCGGATGGACGCCTTGCCGGTCAGCGCGAGCGAGCCCATGGTCCGGCCGTGAAAGCCGTGCTCGGCGGCCACGATCACCGGCCGGTCCGGCCCCTGGCAGCGCCGCACCAGCTTGATCGCTGCCTCGTTGGCCTCGGTGCCCGAGTTGGCGAAGAACACCCGACCGTCCCCGCCGAGGAGAAGCAGCAGGCGCTCGGCGAGTTCGATCTCGCGCTCGTGCAAGAACAGGTTGGACGTGTGCGCCACCCGGGCGACCTGGCGGGTGACCGCCTCGATAAGGGCCGGATGGGCGTGCCCGAGCGAGCTCACCGCGATCCCCGCGATCAGGTCCAGGTACTCGCGCCCGTCGGCGTCCCACACCCGGCAGCCCGCGCCGCGGCTGATCGCGACGGGCGGCACGCCGTAGTTCGGCATCAGGGCCGCCTCGAACCGCTTCTGCAGCATCGCTGTCTCGCTCATGGCTGATCTCCTTCGGGCACCACCATGGTGCCGATGCCGGCGTCGGTGAAGATCTCCAGCAGGATCGCGTGGCTGAGGCGGCCGTCCAGCACGTGGGCCTGCGGGACGCCGCCGCGCACCGCGGTCAGGCAGGCCTCCATCTTGGGGATCATCCCGGCCGACAGCCCAGGCAGCAGTCCCTCCAGCTCGCCCGCGGCCAGCTCGCTGATCACCTCGGTCGAAGACGGCCAGTCCCGGTACAGGCCGGCCACGTCGGTGAGCACGACGAGCTTGGCCGCACCCAGCGCCACGGCGAGCGCGGCCGCCGCGGTGTCCGCGTTCACGTTGTAGATCTCGCCGTTCTCGCCGCCCGCCACGCTGGAGACGACCGGGATCCGACCGTCGGCCAGCAGCGCCTCGATGACTCCCGGGCCGGTGTCGACGATCTCGCCGACCAGGCCGATGTCAATCGGCTCGCCGTCCACGATGGCCGGTTTGCGGATCGCGGTGAACAGGCTCGCGTCCTGCCCGGAAATGCCGACCGCGAACGGTCCGTGCCGGTTGATCAGGCCGACGATGTCCTTGTTGACCTTGCCCGACAGGACCATCCGGACTACGTCCATGGCTTCGGGCGTCGTGACCCGGAGCCCGGCCGTGAAGGCCGACTCGACGCCGAGCCGGTCGAGTTGCTCGGTGATCTGCGGGCCGCCGCCGTGCACCACGACCGGGTACAACCCGGCGTAGCGCAGGAACACCAGGTCTTGCGCGAAGGCCAGGCGCAGCGGCTCGTCGGCCATGGCGTGGCCGCCGTACTTGATCACCACGGTCTGGCCGTGGAACCGGTTCAGCCACGGCAGCGCCTCGATCAGCGTGGCCGCCTTGGCCGACGCGTCCGCCACCCGTCCTTGCATCACGGTCATGTGGAATAAGCGCTGTTCTCGTGCACGTAGGCGGCGGTCAGGTCGGTGGTCAATATCACCGCGGACTGCGGGCCGGCGGACAGGTCCACGGTGATCGTGACGTCCTTCGGGGTCAGGTCGACCTTGGCCCGATCGTCGCCCGCCGCGCCCTGGCGGCAGACCCACACGCCGTTGACGGCGACGTTCAGCCGGTCCGGCTCGAAGACCGCGTCGGTGGTCCCGACCGCGGCCAAGATCCGGCCCCAGTTGGGGTCCTCGCCGCCGATGGCGCACTTGACCAGGTTGTTCCGGGCGATGGCCCGGCCCACCGTGACCGCGTCGTTCTCGCTGGCCGCGCCGATGACCTCGATGGTGATCATCTTCTGCGCGCCCTCGGCGTCCAGCTGGAGCTGGCGGGCCAGGTCCGCGCACACCTCGGTCAACGTCACCGTGAACTCGCGGTGATCCGGGCGGACCCCGGTCGCGCCGCTGGCCATCAGCAGCACCGTGTCGTTGGTGGACATGCAGCCGTCGGTGTCCAGTCGGTCGAAGGTCTGCGCGACCGCCGAGCGCAGCGCGGCATCCAGCTCAGCGGCGCTGAGGTTCGCGTCGGTGGTCAGCACGCACAACATGGTGGCCAATGCGGGCGCGAGCATGCCCGCGCCCTTGGCCATCCCGCCGACGACGTAGACCCCCGGCGCAGAAGAGGTAGCGGCGGCGGCGCCGTGGCGGAAGGCGATCTTGACCACCGTGTCGGTCGTCCGGATCGCGTCGGCGGCGAACAGGCCGCCCGCCCGGGACACCGCCGCGACCGCGGCGTCGACCCCGGGCAGCAGCTTGTCCATGGGCAGCCGCTCGCCGATCAGGCCGGTCGAGCAGACGGCGATCTCGCCCGGCGAGTCATCGATCGCCTGGGCCAGGTGCTCGGCCGTGGCGTGCGTGTCCTGGAAACCAGGCGCGCCGGTGCAGGCGTTAGCGCCGCCCGAGTTGAGCACCACAGCCCGCACCCGCCCGCCGCTCACCACCTGGCGGGTCCACAGCACCGGCGCGGCCTGGACCCGGTTGGAGGTGAACACGGCGGCCGCGGCGCGAGACGGCCCGTCGTTCAGGACCACCGCGACATCGGGCTGGCCGGACTCCTTCAGCCCGGCCGCCACTCCAGCGGCCCGGAATCCGGACGGGGCGGTGACGCTCATGGGGACACTCCGTAGGCGGTCAGGCCGGCCGTCTCCGGCAGGCCGAGCATGAGGTTGGCGATCTGGATGGCCTGGCCGGCCGCGCCCTTGACCAGGTTGTCCAGGGCGCACACGGCGATCGCGCGGCCGGCGTGCGTATCGGCCGCCACCTGCAGGTGGGCGGCGTTGGATCCCGCGGTGGGACCGGTGCTCGGCCAGCGCCCCTCGGCCAGCAGGTGCACGAAGGGCTCCTCGTCGTAGGCCGCGGCGAGCGCGTCACGCAGCGCGGACCCGGCGCCCGCCGAGGCTAGCCGCGCCGTGCAGGTGGCCAGGATGCCACGCGGCATCGGGGCCAGCGTCGGGGTAAACGACAGTGTGACCGGGGGGGACGCGGGAACCACGGGCCGTTCGGCAGAAAGGGCTTGCTCTATTTCGGGGATGTGCCGGTGCGTGCCGCCCACCTGATACGCGGACATCGACCCCATGACCTCCGTGGCCAGCAGGTCCGGCCGGGGCGAGCGGCCCGCGCCCGACGTGCCGGAGGCGGCCACGACCACGATGTCGGACGGCTCGACCAGCCCGGCCGCCAGCAGCGGGGCCAGGGCCAAGATGGCCGCGGTGGCGTAGCAGCCGGGGGCGGCCACCCGGTCGGACGCCGTGATCGCGGCCCGGGCGCCGGGAAGCTCGGGCAGCCCGTAGGTCCAGCGGCCGGCGTACGGCGTCGGGTAGTACCGGGTCCAGGCCTCCGGGTCGGCCAGCCGGAAGTCGGCGGCCAGGTCGATGATCTTGAGCTGAGCCGGAAGCGCGGCGGCCAGCCGCGCGGATTCGCCGTGCGGGAGCGCGGTGAAGAGCAGGTCGACGTCGGTCAGCAGCGCGGGATCGGCCGGGCCGAAGACGCTGTCCCGCAGGCCTGGATAACCGGTGAGCTGCGGGTGCAGTGCGGTCACGCTCGTCCCGGCGCTGCCGTGCGCGGTGACCGGGCCGATCTGTAGATCCGGGTGACCGGCCAGCAGGCGGAGCAGCTCACCGCCCGCGTAGCCGCTGGCTCCCGCGACCGCCACCGTCGCACCCATCTGCCGCTGACCCCTTTCCTGCATGCAATAGAATTCACTATAGCGCATGAATATGCAAGAGCGGCCGGGCATAGGGTGGTCCAGATGGAGTGGGAGGGCGTAGGCCGGGCGGCCCGCGTGGCCGGCTCGCTGGCGCTGCTGGTGGGCGGCGCGGGGCTGGTGGCGGGCTGCGCCTCCGCCGCGGCCGCGGGCGTCGGACCGGGGGCGAGCTGCGGCACGACCCGCACCGCGGCGAACGTGCCGGTCATCATCAAGGTGGCCAAGGGCACCGTGAACTGCGCCGCCGCGCTCCGGGTGGAGAACGAGTACGCGGCCAAGATCAGGGACGGGCAGGTCCGGGGCAACGGGGGCGGCGCACCGGTCACGGTGAGCGGATGGACCTGCCAGGGCTACCCCACCCCCGAGGTGCTGAGCACGGGAAACGCCTCGCAGTGCCACACTGGCAGCGCCGCGATCGTGGCCGTGCTCCCCGTCCCGACCCCGGCGTCCACGATGAGCACCGGCTAGCGGCTAGCGGCGCCCGTCAGGAGGTCCGGGCCCGGCGGAAGACGCTCGGCTCGGCCGGGGTCTGGTCCTCTCGCGGCTGGTCCTCTCGCGGCTGGCCGTCGCGGGCAGCACCGTTGATGCCGCGAGGCGTGCCGCTGACCGCGCTCAGGCCCCGCGTCGTGCTGATCATCTGCACCTGATCCCGGCCGCAGCCCTTGGCCCGGTACAGCGCGGCGTCGGCCGCCGACATCAGCTGGGAGAACGTGCGTTCGGTCCCGCTGTCCAGCGCGGCCACCCCGATCGACACCGTCACCTGCACGCGCTCCCCGCCGAGGGCGCCGGGCGCGATGACGGACAGCGCGGCGATGTTAGACCGGATCCGCTCCGCGATGCGCATGGCGTCGACGGCGCGGGTCTGCGGCAGCAGCAGCGAGAACTCCTCGCCGCCGAACCGCCCGGCCAGGTCATAGTCACGCAGCATGCTGGTCAGCGTGCGGGCGATCTCCTGGAGCACCTGGTCGCCGACGAGATGGCCGTAGGTGTCGTTGATCACCTTGAACCGGTCGATGTCCAGCAGGGCGATGGCCAGGGCAGTCTTGGTCCGGACGGCGCGGGCGACTTCGGTGGTCGCCCCCCGATCCCAGGTCGCTGCGTTCAGCAAGCCGGTCTTGGAGTCGACCCGCGCATCTTGGACCAGCCGGGCGTGGCGCAGGGACCGCTGCAGCAAGGTGATGAAGGGGAACGCGAAGAGCAGGGCGATCATGCTGCTGGCCACGCAGAACGTGACGATCACCGCCACGCACAGCTCGGTCACGTCGTTGTACACGGGCTCGCGGGCGAACAGCTCATCGCGGATCCGCGCGCCCGGATTCGAGCCCTTGATGGCCGTCCAGATCAGGATCTGGTTGATGGTCCACTGCACGGCCGCGCAGGCCGCCGCGACCAGCATCCAGGCCAGGGCGTGACTGGCGGGATGGGCGGCCGCGCCCGGGGCCAGCCGGATCAGGGCGTGGAAGGCCAGGGCGGCGCCGACATAGCTCAGCCCGACGACGGCCGCGCTGAAGACCCGCCGGTACGGGGGGCCGCGGTGGATACGCCATTGGGTGAGGGCCATCCGGACGATGGGGAGCAGCGGCACGTAGACCAGCGGCAGCAGCAGGGCGGCGGGAAGTTCCCAGGTCGCGTACACGTCCTTGACCACGCCGTTGTTCTCGCCGCTGCGCCGGGTCAGCTCGACGGTGGCGGCGCTGGAGGCCAGCAGGCCGGCAAACAGCGCGAGATCGCGGGCGTGGACCGTAACCGAGCTCGCCGCCAGCCCGAGGACGACGGCATCGGAGAGCACGACGACGATGACGAAGGCGAGCAGCCAGTCCGGAAGCTTCCAGAGCAGCCAGTCCCGAAGCTTCCAGATCGGCCAGGCTCGGACTCCGCTGCTTCGCTCGTGGATCGAGCGAACCGGTGTCTGTTCGGCAGCCACTAGCACCTTGAACCTGTGTGGGGGGCGACACGTACCACCTAGTGTCCCGGATTGCCCCGGCATCGGCTGCCGAACGTCAAAATATGGCTACTTAACGAGGTTGATTGTTACCTTGTTTGATTACACAGAGTGCCCGCATCATCACTTTACGCACGTCACCGGCGTCGCGCGTCCGAGATGCCCGGACATTTCAGATTTGTACCCGTTGTCCTGCGGTCATCCGCTATGCTCCGCGACTTGACCTAGCGTAACCGCCCGCCGAGAGGAGTCATCGTGCGTACCACTACCTGGATCTGAGCCCTTACTCATCAGATTTCACAACCGCGTTAAAGGGACACTCGGAAGGACGGACGCCATCATGCGTACCACGACCTGGATCTGAGCACTTTCCGCCGAGCTCATGACCGACTCGGGCCGATGGCCAGCAGCGATCAGGCCCAGGCTGGCTAAGGAACCCTGGGCCCGGCGGAATACGCTGGGCGTGTCCGCGTGGTCGTTCGGCCCGCGGGCCGCGGCACCCGTTCCCGGACCGCTGATCGCGCTCAGGCCCCTGCTGGTGCTGATCATCTGCACCTGATCACGGCCGCCGGCCTTGGCCCGGTACAGCGCCGCGTCCGCCATCGCCAGTAGCTGCGAGAGTTCGCGCTTACCGCCGCTATCCAGCGCCGCAACCCCGATCGAGACCGTCACCTGCACCCGCTCCCCGCCGGTTGCTCCCGGGGCGATGATGCTCAGGGCCGCGATCTTGGCGCGCACCCGCTCGGCGATACGGAACGCGTCCACGGCCCGCGTCTGCGGCAGCAGGAGCGAGAACTCCTCCCCGCCGAACCGCCCGGCCAGGTCGTAATCGCGGAGCAAGGCGTTGAGGGTGTTGGCGATCTCCTTGAGCACCTGGTCGCCGACCAGGTGACCGTAGGTGTCGTTGATGACCTTGAACTTGTCGATGTCCACCATCGCGATCGCCAGCGGCGACTGCGTCCGCACCGCCCGGGCGACCTCCACCGTCGACTCGCGGTCCCAGGTCGCCGCGTTCAGCAGGCCGGTCTTGGAGTCATTGCGCGATTCGCTGACCAGCTGCATGTGGCTTAGCGACCGCTGCAGCAGCGTGACGACGGGCAGTGCGGCCACGGCGAGCAGCGGGTCCCCGGCCACGCCAAAGGTCACCAGGATAGCAATGCTGATCTCCGCTGCGTCGTTGTAGAGCCCCTCGCCGCCGAAGAACGCCGTGCGGACATTCGCGGACCGGTTGGCCCCCTTGACGGCCGGGATGACCAGGGCCTTGTTCACGGCCCACTTGACCAAGGCGCTGAGGATCACCAGCGCGGTCCATACCGTGTCCCGGCTGAGCGCCCCACCCGTATTCTGCGGGACGAGACCGGACAGGCCGTGGAAGGTGAGCGACGCGGCACCGTACGACAGGCCGACCGCCGCGGCGCTGAACACCCGCCGGTACGGGGGCGATGGCGCGACCCGCCACTGGAACAGCGCGGCGTCGGCAATAGGGATGATAAGCGCGAAGAACGGCGGCAGCAGGATGGCGACCGGCAACTCCCAGACACCCTGGACGTCCTTCATCAGGCCGCCCTGTTCCCCGGCCTTCCTGGTCACTTCGACGGCGGCCACCGCGCAGACCAGGAGCAGGCCGAACAGGGCCAGCTCGCGGCGGGAGTAGCCGCCGAACGGCGCCGCGACACCGATGGCGGCCAAGGCCACGGTCACGATCGCGATCACGTAGACGGTGAGCCAGCGGGGCAGGGACCAGATCGCCCAGTCACCGATGGCCTTCACCTGCCATGACAAGCGGCGAGTCACGCGCATCAGTGCCTCATTCATCCGGCCTGCCGCCTCGCCACCTGCCTAGAACCTGTCCGCCCATTGTCCCGCACTATAGATGCCGAAGAGCGCAAAACGTGAAATCACGGCTACTCACTGGCATAACAATACCCTCTTTGCTGGGTTTGTTCCTCCTGGTGCCTCAGCAGTACCAAGGTTGCGGCCAGTCATGTCGGATTCATCTCTATTTCCGACATTAGGCACAAACTACCCCCAGTTCGCAATTGCGGGCACAATGGGTAACCGCGATGCCTGACCAAGTATGCGCAGGCCGGAAACAAGAACGGCCAGACGCGGCGGAGGCTGAACCATAGCCTCAGGCTGGACGTTTACATTAGTCACTCAGAGGATTCATATGAGTACATAGAGAGATGATCGAGTCAGTTGCCACCCTCGGACCCGATCTCACCCTGTCTACCCCTATCCTCCGCCACCGAACACGAACGGGAGGCCGCCATGCGCGACGACCGCTGGACCTAGCCTGACCTGCGACCACGCCGCCCCAGACCAGACGAAAGGAGCCCCGCCGTGCGCGACGACCGCTGGACCTGACCCGGCCTACGACCAGCCCGCCCCAGACCAGAGGAAAGGAGCCCCATCATGCGCGACGACAGGTGGACCTGACCCGGCCTGCGATCAGCCCGCCCTAGACCAGACGAAAGGAGCCCCGCCATGCGCGACGACAGGTGGACCTGACCTTAAGCCCGCTGATGGCGTCCATCCGCGCTACGCGACCACGCGCCGCGCGCGGCGCTGACCGCGACCGCCAGCGCTACAACGGCGCCGACAGCGCCGGCCACGGCGATGACCAGGGCCGGGGAGTGATGCTCGGCCGCGGCCCCGGCCAGGATCATGACTGCGCCCTGTCCTAGGCTCATCGCGCTCTGTGCCGCGCCGAAGGCCTGACTGCGCTGTTCTTGCGGTGCTGCCTGCACGAAGGCGGCGTTGGCGGCCAGTTGATAGGCGGCGCACAGACCCGACGCGACCAGGATCAGCAGCGCGATGTACAGGCCGGGCTGGCAGAAGAACAGGACGAGAACCGCGCACGCACAGAAGGCCAGCGGGCCCATCAAGCGCAGCCTGGTCTGCGGAGCGACGAAACGGCTGAACACCAGGGCCCCAGCGGTTTGGCCGAGAGAATTGGCGGCTAGGATCACGCCCACGGCGGCGGCACCGCCGCCGAGGGTACGCGCGAGGGGGGCTGCCACTCCCTCGCAAGCGTTGTAGAACGCGGCCAGCAGGCCGAAGAGCATCGGCGTGCGCAGGGCCGGGCGACCCAGCACAAGCCGGGCGCCGACGAAGATGCCGGCCAGCCGCGATGACTCGCGCTGATCGCTCGGCGCGGGCGCGGGCCGCCGACGGATCCAGCCGCGGAGGATGAGCGCTGCCACGCCGAAGGTCACGGCGTCGATGACCAGTGATGTCCGCGTACCGAAGAAGCCGACCACCGCGCCGCCCACCGCGAACCCGAGAACCTGGGCGAACTGATAGGTGGTCAGCCCGATCGCGGTCCCCACCACGTATGTGTCACCGGTGAGCACATCGGGGAAGATCGCCGCCCGGGCCGCGGCGAACGGGGCCTCGGCGAGCGTTACCACGAAGAGCAACGCCACCACGATGGCGAGGGGGATGCGCGGGATGGCCATGACCAGGACGAGCAGGCCCTGGATGAGGCTACACGCGATCATCACGGCCCGCCGCGGGTACCGATCCGCCAGCCAGGCCAGCGTGATGCCGCCGATGAAGGTCGGCACGATGCTGACCGCGAACGTGACCGCGGCCAGCAGCGCCGAACGGGTCCGGTCATAGACCAGCACGGTCAGCGCGACCCGCGCCAGCTGGTCGCCGACCACGGACAACAGCTGGGCCAGCCACAGGGCACGGAACTCCGCAACTGCGAATACGTCGCGGAACGAGGTTCTCGCGGCCTGCTCGGTCGCGACCCCCCGGGCCACCGCGTGCCTGGTTATGTCGTCCTCCGGCTCAGCGCGCGCTGTCGTCTTCGGTAGTCACATCCTGACCGACAGTTGCCTACGATTGCAACAGACCGGGTTACACCGTACCGAGCGGTGCTAGTGCCGCAAACGGGGCGAGACCGTCAGCCGCTGCGCAGAACCGCGCCGACCCGGCGCTGCGCCTCGGCCACGGCCGCGTCGCGGGCGTCGGCGGTCTCGGCCGCCGTGAGCGTCCGGTCCGGGGCGCGGAAACGGAGCGTGTAGGCCAAAGACTTGCGGTCCTCGCCGATCTGGGCTCCGGTGTAGACGTCGAACAGCCGCACGTCCTCGAGCAGGTCCGCGGGCGCGCCGGTCACCAGCGCGGCCTCCACCTCGGCCGCGGGCACGGCGGCGTCCACGATCAGCGCCACGTCCTGAATGGCCAGCGGGTACGCCGACAGCTGGGGAGCCTGCACCGGGCCGACGCTCTCGGCCGCGGCGAACAAGACCGACAGGTCGAGTTCCATGGCGCAGGTCCGTTCCGGCAGCCCGAAGGCCTCGATCACCCGGGGATGCAGCTCGCCGGCGTGCCCGGCCAGCCACTCCCGCGGCTGCCCGTCGCGCGGCCCGGCCGGTGCCTCGCCGTCTCGCGGCCGGCCGGCGGCGTCGTCCGGGCCGACCTGGGCGTAGATCGCCGCGCACCGCCCCGGGTGCCAAGGCGCGTACACCTCGGCCCGCACGTCCAGCGGCACCCGGCAGATCCGCCCGACCGCGCGAGCCGCCTCGATCGCGTCCGCCCACGACGACGCGCGGCCCGGTCCCCACCACCCGTTGAGCTCACGGGCGCCGGTCAGGACCGCCGCGATGCGCTGCGGCTGGTCCGGCAGCGCGGCCTCCAGGGTGGCCAGCTCGGCCACCGTGGGGCCGCGGTCCACGGTCAGGATCGGGGCCGCGGGGGCGGCGCCTGGCCGCGGCCGGAAGACCAGCCCGATCTCGAACAGCGCCGCGTCGGCGAAACCCCGGCCGATGTTCCGGGCCAGGACCCGGAACAAGCCGGGCAGCAGCGTGGTCCGCAGCAGCGGCTCGTCCTCGCTGAGCGGGTTCGCCACCACGACCGCCGGGCGCCGCAGGTCCTCTGGCGCGAGCCCGAGCCGGTCCGCGTCGGACCGCGATGCGAACGGCCAGGACATCACCTCGACGTAGCCATCCTCGGCCAGCACCCGGCCCACCGACCGGCGCAGCCGCTGCCGCGGGGTCAGCCCCCGTCCGGCCAGCGCCCGGGGCATCCGGCTCGCTATGTTCTCGTAGCCCTCGAGCCGGATTACCTCCTCGGCCAGGTCGGCCGGGTCGGTCAGGTCGGGTCGCCAGGACGGCGGCGTGACGTCCAGCACCGACACCGGGGCCGGCGATGATTCCGGTGGATACTCGGCGGTCTCCTCCGGCTCAGCTCCCGCCCGCCACGGGGCGACGGTGGGCGAGGCCGTGCGGGTCTGGACCACCGTGCATCCCACCTCGCGCAGCCGCCGGACGACGGTGTCCCGGCCATACACCACACCCGCCACTCGATCCGGGTAGTCCACCGCCACCGAGATCACCACGGTGGGCACGTCGGCTTGCGCGTGGGTGCAGCCCGGCACCACAGCACCGCCGCCCAGCCCGGCCAGCAGGGCGACCGCCTTGGCCGTGGCGCGCAGCGGCAGCTCGCGGTCCACGCCGCGCTCGAACCGGTAGGACGCCTCGCTGTGCAGCTTGTGCCGGCGGCTCATCGTGGCCGTGCCGCGGGCGTCGAAATGGGCGGCTTCAATCACCAGGTCGGTCGAGGTCTGGTCGATCTCGGTGGACAGGCCGCCCATGGTCCCGGCCATGGAGATCGGCCCGGAGGAATCGGTGATCAGGATGTCCCGCGGGTCCAGCGTCCTGACCACGTGGTCCAAGGTCTCCAGCCGCTCCCCCGGACGGGCCCGCCGCACCACGATCTCGCCGGCCAGCTTGGACCGGTCGAACGCGTGCATCGGCTGGCCAAGCTCCAGCATCAGGTAGTTGGTCACGTCCACGGCGAGCGAGACCGGCCGCAGGCCGCACCGGGCCAGCCGGACCCGCATCCACAGCGGGGTGCTGGCCTCCGGGGAGAAGCCGCGCACCTCGCGCAGCACGAACCGGTCGCAGGCGGTCGGGTCGTCGATTCGGGCCGGGTAGACGTCCGGGCCGATGAAGTCCAGGGGTCCGCCCAGCAGCGTCGCGTCGGGCAGCGCGGTCGAGGCCGGATCGGTGAACGGCACGCCGTACGCACTGGCCAGCTCGCGGGCCAGACCGCGGACGGACACCGCGTAGCCGCGGTCGGGCGTGACCGCGATCTCGAGCACCTCATCGCGCAGGTGCGCGTAGGCCACGAAGTCCGCGCTCAGCGGCGCGTCCGGCGGCAGCACGATGATGCCGGTGTGGTCATCACCGATGGCCAGCTCGCTGGCCGAGCAGATCATCCCCTCGGAGATGTGGCCGTACGTCTTGCGTGCGCCGATCCCGAACCCGCCGGGCAGCATCGCCCCGGGCAGCGCGAGCGCGACCCGGTCTCCGACCACGAAGTTGGTCGCGCCGCAGATCACCCCGGACGCCTCGTCGGGCGGCGCGTCGAGTTGCGCCTCGGAGACGGCCACCCGGCAGTACCTGATCGGCTTCTTCAGCCCGGTCAGCTCCTCGATCGAGAGCACCTGGGCGATCACCACGCCGCGGATGTCGTGCCCGACCGACTCCAGCGCCTCGACCTCGAGGCCCGCGGCGGTCAGCCGCCGGGCCACCTCGGTCACGTCGACCGGCTCGGGCAGCCGCGCGTACTCGCGCAGCCAGGAAAGCGGCACTCGCATCAGATCTCCATCCCGAACGCCCGGCTGAACCGGACGTCGCCGTCCACCGCGTCCCTGATCTCGGTCAGCCCGTGCGCGATCATCAGGCTGCGCTCGATGCCGAGCCCGAACGCGAACCCGCTATACCGGTCGGGGTCGATCCCGCAGGCCACCAGCACGCGGGGGTTGACCATGCCGCAGCCGGCGATCTCGATCCAGCCCTGCGACCGGCACACCCGGCACGGATCGCCGCCCGGCTTGGCCGAAGCGCCGCGGCACAGGTGGCATTCCATCGATACGTCGCCGGACGGCTCGGTGAACGGGAAGTAGTCGGGCCGAAAGCGCGTACGCAGCCCCACCCCGAACATCGCGTCCACGAAGGCCTGGATCGCCCCGCGCAGGTCAGCCATGGTCAGGCCCTCGTCGACCGCGAGCCCCTCGATCTGGTGGAACACCGGGCTGTGCGTGGCGTCGAGCGCGTCGTGCCGGTAGGTGCGGCCGGGGCTGACCACGTACAACGGCAGCGGGCGGGTCAGCATGGACCTGATCTGCACCGGCGAGGTCTGCGTGCGCAGCACCATGCCGGACCTGCGCTTAGGCCCCTCGGCACTCTCGATGAAAATGGTGTCCTGCGCATCCCGGGCCGGGTGGTCAGGCAGCATGTTGAGCGCGTCGAAGTTGTACCACTCGGCTTCGACCTCGGGTCCCTCCGCGACCTCGTAACCCATGGCCACGAACACGTCGGACAGCCGGTCGGCGAGCAGCGTGACGGGATGCCGGGCCCCGGGCGGGACCCGGCCGCCGGGCAGGGTCACGTCGACCGCCTCGGTGATCAGCACCTGCCGGTCGCGCTCGGCTTCGAGCTGGGCCTGACGCCGCTTGATCGCCTCGCGCACCTGGCCGCGGGCCGCGCCCACTCGCCGTCCGGCCTCGGCCCGGTCCTGCGGCGGCAGCGCGCCGATCCCGGCGCTGGCCAGGGCCAGCGGCGAGCGGTCGCCGTCGTGCGCGATCCGCGCCGCCTTCAGTTCGTCCAGGGTCCCGGCGGCGGCCACAGCCGCGAGGGCCTGGTCGAGGGCCCGGGCTACCTCTTCAGGGCCCAGGGGGACCGATGGGTCGTTATCGTTCTCTGCGGACATAAAGGTCCTGCTTCCTGCGGGCCGTACCAAACTTCTGCTCTGCTGGGTTCGGGCGGGTCTTTCTACCGAACGACCCGTGGTGGCAGCCCACGTCAGCCGTGAAGTGCCGGTGGCTAGTGTCGCGAGGGGGTTTGGTGGGCCCGGAGATCAGCCAGCACGGCTCATGCCCAGGCGTAAGCGCCCGCCATCGCGGTGTGGATAGCCCGAAGGGACATTACCGTACCGTGCCATGACGCGTAGCCGCCGGGCGACGCTCTCAGGCCGCGATTGTCCCCGCGGGCACGATAAATCGGAACTCGGCCCCGCCGCCCGGGGCGCCCCACACGCCGATCGTGCCGCCGTGCGCTTCGACCAGGCCCTTGACGATGTAGAGGCCGAGACCGGTACCGCCCCGGCGCTTGCCGCGCCAGAACCGGCGGAACACCCGTGGTGCGACCTCCGGGGAGATGCCCTCGCCCTGGTCCCGCACGGAGACGGCGGCCGCGTCGGGCACGTCAAGGCCGACGGCGGGCGGAAGCGCCGCCTCGCCGTCCATCCGTGCTGGTTCCACCACGATAGTTACGATACCCGCGCCGTGCCGGACGGCGTTTTCCACCAGGTTGCTGAGGATCTGGTCGATCTTGTCGGCGTCCAGCCAGGTCTCGGGCAGGCCGCGGCGCACCTCGAGCCGGAAGCGGTCCTCGGCGTCGCCGGCCGCGACCCGGCCGGCGATGATCCTCCGGGCCCGGTCCGGCAGGTCCACAAGCTGGCGGTGGACCTCCATCCGGCCGGACTCGATCCGGGACACGTCGAGCAGTTCGGTAATGAGCCTGGTCACCCGGTCCGCGTCGGCGTTCACCGTTTCCAGCATCACGCGCTTCTGGTCGTCGGTGAACCTGCCCCACTTGTTGAGCAGGGTGGCCGTGAAGCCCTTGACGCTGGTCAGCGGCGAGCGCAGTTCGTGCGCGACGGTGGAGACGAGCTCGGCGCGGCTGCGTTCCAGCCGCTCTCGCTGCTCGGCCCCGCGCAGGCTGATGACCAGCCGGCGGACGGTGCACGACCGGCTCGCTCCCTGGTCCAGGTCGCGCTCGCGGACGTAGCCGATCGAGACGAGGACCTCGGTGCCGTCCGCCAGGTACAGCGAACGCTCGGGGTGGCGGGTGCGGGTCGGCAGGCCATGGTACGGATCGGCGTAGACCCACCAGTCCCGGCCGTCGTCGTCATGCAACGGCAGCACGTCGAACACGAACTTGCCGGTCACTTCGGCCGGGTCCAGCCCGGTCAGGCGGGCCGCGACCCGATTGAACACGATGATGCGGCCGACCTCGTCGGCGACCACCACCCCGTCCGGCAACTCATCGGCCAAGACCAGGCTCCCGATCGGGACGGGGCCTTCCGGGACCGGGCTGCTGCCGAGGTGACGACCGTAGGTGGTCTCGCGGTTCGGTGTGGGCGATGCCGCCCCGCTCCCTATGAGCTCGTCCACTTCAGCGAAGCCTCCGTCCGGCGAGACCGCACGACAAGCGTCCGGGCGGCCGGATGTGGTCACGGTTTGGGTGACGGATTGTGATCAGACTCTAGCGCTTAAACCGTCATTGTGACAGTCCTGAGACGTGAATTCTCTATGTTGTAGCCCAAATACCCTACGCCGCCAGATACTACTTACGTACCAGCTCGTCCCGTTACACGGTGTACTTGCTGCGCACGCGCGGATGCGTAGAGACACACTGCCGCCGCGGCGGCCAGGTTGAGGCTCTCCGCTTTCCCGTAAATGGGCACCGCGACCGGCTCGTCGGCCAGCGCGACCAGATCGGGCGGCAAGCCCCACGCCTCGTTGCCGAACATCCACGCGGTCGGCTCGCTCAGCCGGGCCTGGACGTCCGGGTCGTCCAGGGGGCGCCCGGTCCGCCCGTCCGCGGCGACGATACGCAGCCCGGCTGCTCGCATCGCGGCGACCGCTTCCTCAAGCCGGGCGCCGGCCACCACGGGCAGGTGAAACAGGCTGCCGGCCGAGGCCCGCACGCACTTGCCGTTGTACGGGTCGACCGAGGCGTCAGCGAACACCACGGCCTGCGCGCCAGCCGCGTCGGCGGTACGCAGCACGGTGCCGGCGTTGCCGGGGTCCCGGACGTTAGCCAGCAGGGCCACCAGGACGGGCGCCTGCAGCTCGCTCGCGACGTCGGCCAGCGGGACGTCGACGAACCCGCACACGGCCAGCAGACCCTGCGGGGTCACCGTCTGGGCCAGCTCCTCCATCACCTCTGCGCTGACCACGTGCACGGGCACGCCCGCGCCTTCGGCGGCGGAGACGAGGTCCTGGTGCCTGGTCCGCGCGGGCACGGTCACGAACAGGTCGCTGACCTTGGCTCCGCAGCTGAGCGCCTCCGCCACGGCTTGCGGGCCCTCGGCCAGGAAGGCCCGCTCACGCTGGCGGAACGCGCGCTTGGTCAGGCGACGTGCGGCTCTTACCGGCCCAGGGGGGTTGACCCCCCTGGAACTCCCCGCATTCCCGCCGCGGTTCTCGCCGGTGTATCGCGCGGTCGGGGGGCCGTCGGCCCCCGCGAGCCGCGCGATGGGGCTACGCGCCCCCTTACCTGCCACTAAGCCGCCGCGGACCCTGACGCATCGGGCAGGGCCTTCTTCGCCACCTCGACCAGGGCCGAGAAGGCCGACTCGTCCGCGACGGCCAGTTCGGCCAGCATCCGCCGGTCGACCTCGACCCCGGCGACCCGCAGGCCCTGGATGAACCGGTTGTAGGTCATGCCGTTGGCGCGGGCGGCGGCGTTGATCCGCTGGATCCACAGCCGCCGGAAGTTGCCCTTGCGATCCTTGCGGTCGCGGTAGGCGTAGGTCATCGAGTGGAGCATCTGCTCCTTGGCCTTGCGGTACAGCCGTGACCGCTGCCCCCGGTAGCCGCTCGCCCGTTCGAGGACAACCTTGCGCTTCTTGTGGGCGTTGGTCGCCCGCTTCACGCGTGCCATTGTTCTGTCTCCCTCGCGCGGGCCGGGCTACTTGCCCAGCAGCTTCTTGATCTCCTTGACGTCGCTCGGCGCGACCGTCACTTCCCCGTAAAGCCGCCGCGTAAGTCGGGACGACTTGCGCTCGAACATGTGGTTGCGGTTGGCGCGGCGGCGCATCACCTTGCCGGTACCGGTCAACCGGAATCGCTTTCCGGCACCGCTGTGGGGCTTCATCTTCGGCATGGTCGCCGTCGTCTCCGTTTCTCTGTCTTTACCGCGGTGGTTACCGCGGTCCGCCAAGGCACGCGTAGCAGTCACCGTCCCTGGCGCTGGCCCTTCGGCAGGCCAGGGGGGTGCCCCGGAGGCAGACACTGCCGCCGGGGATCGGTCCGGCCGGTGCTGGCCGGCTAGGCCGAACCCGATACCACGGCGCCGTCGGCGGCGGGCTCGCTCGCCGCAAGTTCGGGCGCCGCTGTTGCGGCTAGGTCGTCCTGAGCAGCGGGCGCCTCGGGGCGCGGGCTGGGGACGGACTTGCTTTGCGTCTGGGCGGCGTGTGCCTTGGCTTCACTCTTCTTCTTGTGCGGGCCGATCACCATGATCATGTTCCGCCCGTCCTGCTTGGGCGCCGACTCCACGAAGCCGAGCTCCTCAACGTCTCCGGCGAGACGCTGCAGCAAGCGGAAGCCTAGTTCGGGGCGTGACTGCTCACGTCCCCTGAACATGATCGTCACCTTGACCTTGTCCCCAGCCTTGAGGAACCGCTCGACGTGGCCCTTCTTGGTGCCGTAGTCGTGCGGGTCGATCTTCGGCCGGAGCTTGATCTCCTTGACGATCGTCTGAGTCTGGTTCTTGCGCGACTCCCTGGCCTTGACCGCGGCTTCGTACTTGAACTTGCCGTAGTCCATGAGCTTGGCCACTGGGGGCCGGGCAGTCGGGGCAACCTCGACCAGGTCGAGGTCCGCTTCTTGAGCTAGCTTGAGTGCGTCGTTGATCGAGACGATCCCGATCTGCTCCCCCTTCGGCCCTACGAGCCGGACTTCGGGAGAACGGATGCGCTCGTTGATGCGTGCTTCGGCGCTGATGTGACCTCCTTGAGCATGTATCCCGCCGTCGGCGCGTCCGGCGGCGGTATGTTCTCGCCCTCGGTGTTCCCGGTGTCGCGGCGCCCCGCACAGAAGGACGCCGCACACGAGAAAGCCCCGCGAGCGATGCGCTTCGCGGGGCAACCACAACAACGGCGCCGTCCCATTACGGGAATGCGCCGTGCCAGCAATACCAGCAACGCTCGCGCGGTCCGCACGTATCGTCGCCGGGACTTCTGGCCAGACCCGCCTGCCTCGGTGTTAACCGGGCCGACTGGGTGGGAGGTGGTCCTCCGCTTCGCGCGCCCGGCACCTAAGCGCCGGGCTATAACAACCAACCCTAACAGCACCGGGACGCGAAGCGGTATTCCCGCCGGGACAGGGTCGGCTGGCCTGGATGGCAGCTGGCCTAGTTGAGGACCCGCTTGGTGAAGGTGCGGGTACCCAGATAGCCGAACGCCGCCGTGCCGCCGATCAGCGCGACCAGTACGGCCCACAGCGGCATGTGCCCGAGCACCGGGGTCAGCACCGCCCGCAGGCCCTCGGACATGTACACCATCGGGTTGATCAGGACCGCGATCTGCAGCCAGCGGATGTGGTGCAGCGCCGACCAGGGATAGTAGACGCAGCCGAGCATGGTGGCGGGCAGCAGGATCACCGCGAACAGCATCTGCATCTTGCGCGGATCCATGATCGTGCCGAGCAGCAGACCGAGCGAGGAGGTCAGCAGCGACGCGAAGGCCAGGATCAGGATGAACAGCGCCCAGTTGGTCACGTGCACGTGCGGAGCCTGCCCGGCCGCGTGCACGAGCAGCACGATCGGGAACACGATGACCGCGCCGATGAACGACTGGACCGCACCCGCCACGATCTTCTGGATGGCCAGCACCCGGATCGGCACCGGGGCCAGTGCCCGGTCCTCGATCGTGCGCTGCCAGGAGAACTCCATCACCAGCGGGAACGTCACGGCCATGATGCCCTGCATGAGCAGCATGGAGGCCATCAGGCCGGGCACCAAGATGGTGGCGAAGTTGATGCTCCCCTTGACGGACGCGCCCGCCGCGGCGGCGCCGCCGCCCAGGTTGAAGCCGCCGCCGATCTTGGGGAACACGTAGGCGAAGACGAAAACGAACAGCAGCGGCTGCATGACCGCCCGGGTAAAGGTGGCGATGGCGTTGCGCCGCAGCACCCGGAACTCCCGGGCCATCATGGCGTTGAACGTCTTGAGCAGGGTCGGCCGCGGCACCGGCGCGTCGGCGATCAAGGCCGCGATCTGGGCCGACGAGGGTGTCCCGCCGGGCTCGGCGACCTCGATGGGGGCTCTGCGCGTGGTAGTGGTCACTCTCGGTACTCCCGTCCGGTCAGGGTGAGGAAGACGGTCTCCAGGCTGGGCTTGAGCTGACTCGCGTCACGCACGGTCAATCCGGCGGCGGACCCGGCGGTAACGAGCTCGCCGAGCACGCCCTCCGGTTCGCTGGTGAAGACCCGGACGAAGTCGCCGTCGGCTTCCACCTTGCTGACGCCGGGGCGGTCGGCCAGCCCGGTCCGGGCGGCGAGATCTTCGGGGACCGTGTCCTCGTACCGGACCGTTATCACGGTCTCCGCGCCCGTGCTGTCCTTAAGTTCGTTCACGGTGCCCGAAGCGAGTACCTCGCCGTGGTCGATGACCGCGATCTGCTCGCACAGCGCCTCGGCTTCCTCCATGTAGTGCGTGGTCAGCAGGATGGTCTGTCCCTCGGCGTGCAGCACCTGCAGGATGTCCCACAGGTTCACCCGGGTCTGCGGGTCCAGGCCGGCGGTCGGCTCGTCGAGGAACAGCACGTCCGGCCGGTGCACCAGGGCCCGGGCGATGAGCAGCCGCCTGGCCTGACCGCCGGACAAGTCGGTGGACATGGCCTTGCGCCGGTCGGCCAGCCCGAATGCCTCAAGCAGCTGCGTGGCGCGGCGCGAGGCCTCGCGCAGGCTCAGGCCGAAGAACCGGCTGCGGAACTCCAGGTTCTCGGCCACGGTCAGCTGCATGTCGAGGGTGTTGGTCTGGGTCACCACGCCGATCCGGCGCTTGACCCCGACCGGGTCGGCTACCACGTCCAGGCCGGACACCCAGGCCCGGCCGCCGGTGGGCAGGATCAGCGTGGTCAGCATGCCGATCGTGGTGGACTTGCCGGCCCCGTTCGGCCCGAGCAGGCCGAAGAACTGGCCGGAGCCGACCGACAGGTCGATGCCGCGCACGGCGGGCACGTCCCCGCGGGACGACTTGTAGGTCTTACGCAGGTCCTCGGTACGTATCGCGTGCCCCGATGCGCCTGCCCCCGATGCAGCTGTCATGATGTCAACCTATGTTGACGGTTTCCTGCTGTCAACTTTCGTTGACACTCTCGCGTCACCGGCCGCGCTCCCTCGGTCGACCTCGTGCACGCCGCCAGTCTCCACGCCAGCTATTTCCGTGTCAAATCATTTGAGATCAAAGTACCGCGGTGAGTCGACCGGTGCGGGCATTCGGTGTTCGTGGCCCACTGCACCTGGGGGGCCTCTAGGCTTGGGCGGAGTGAGCAGCGTCACGAGCGAGCAGGGCCAGTCGCTTCCGGACGAGTCGGCCCCGCCCTCCTCCGCACCCGGCCGCCGCACCGCGAGCTGGGCTCCCTGGCTGGTCATGGGGTGTTACCTGGTGGCTGCCTACGCGCTGACCTGGCGGCTCTGGGCCGATCCGGGGGCGCGGATGGTGAGCGGCAACCCCGGAGACGTCAACCTGGTGGCCTGGTTCATGCGGAACAGCGCGACCGCGTTCTCCCGCGGCCGACTCCCCTCGCTGGTGACGACCGGGCTGAACACGCCGCAGGGCATCAACCTGATGTGGAACGCGTCGATGCCGCTCCCCGGGGTCATACTGGCTCCGGTCACCCTGCTAGCAGGCCCGTTTACCAGCTTGAACCTGCTGCTGACGGTGGGCTTCGCCGGGTCGGCGGCGAGCCTGTTCTGGGTGCTCAGGTGGTGGGGAGCCAGCACTACCGCGGCGGCGGTGGGTGGTGCCGTGTACGGGTTCTCGCCGGCGCTGGTCGCCGCCAGCATGGGTCACTTCCAGCTGCAGTTCGCGGTGCTCCCGCCGCTGATCATCCATGCGGTGCTGCGGATCGTCACCGGCCGCGGCAGTGCCCTGCGGGCCGGCGTCCGGCTCGGCCTGCTGACCGCCGCGCAGCTGTTCGTCGGGGAGGAAGTGCTGGTCGACACGGCCGTGGCCGCCGTGGTCGTAGTTGCGGTGCTCGCCCTCGGTCACGCGCGCGCAGCCCTCGAGGCCATCCAGAGGCGGGTCCGTACGGTCGCCACCGGCTTGGGCGCCGCGGTCGCGGTCGTGGCACTGACCTGCGGCTACGCGCTGTGGGCGCAATTCCGCGGCCCGCTCGCCTCGCACGGCAGCCCGTGGCAGGTCAGCACGTTCCACAACTATCTGTACGCCTTCGTGACCCCGTCCGGCGCGTTGTTGTTCCACACCACGTCCAGCGCTGCCGCCGCGGCCAGCTACCCCGAGCCCCGGCCCGAATACCTCGCTTACCTGGGCTGGCCACTGCTCGTCGTCGCACTCGCGGCCGCGGTGCGCTACTGGCGGGACCCGAAGGTCCGGCTGTCAGCGGTGACATTCGCACTGCTCGAACTGTTCTCGCTCGGTGCCGCCACCGTGCACTTCCACGGGATCCGGTACCCGGGCGCGCTGCTGCCGTGGCACTGGCTGCAGGGCCTGCCGGTGCTGGCCGATGCGCTGCCAGACCGGTTCTCCATTCTGGCGGACGGCGCGGTAGCTGCTCTCCTGGTGTTCGCCATAGACCGGGCGCGCGGGCGAGGCTGGGGGCTGGCGGGGTACGGCGCCGCCGCGGTCGCGGTCCTGGCCATCCTCCCCCTGGTGCCCCGGCCGCTGCCGACCGCCAACGTTAGCCAAGCCCCGGCTGGCTGGCAGCAGGCCTTCGCCGGGCTTCGGCTGGCCTCCGGCGCCCACGTGCTGGTCATCCCTGACCTGAGGAACGGAATGGCCTGGCAGGCGGAGACCGGTGTGCCCGGCTCGATGGTCGGCGGCGGCGCGACCATCGAGCCCGACGCGAGCGGACAGGCCACGAGTTACGTGGACAACCGGCGCCCGACCGCGGTGTACCTCGGGACGCTCTACAGCGGGTCGCCGGGCGGGCACGCGCCCTCGCAAGCACAGTTGCGGTCCGATCTCGCGTACTGGCATCTGGCCGCGATCGTCGCCGTCGCCCCCCGGACCTCGCAGCTCGGGCGCTACCTAGCCGCGAAGTTCGGGCCCCCGACGATCGAGGTGGGCGACATGCTCGCCTGGCGACACCCCGTACTGCGAGCGTTGCCCGGTAGGTTAGCTCCTTTACAGACTGAAGGGACGCGCATGTCTGGCCTGGACACGATCGTGATCACCGGGGGCGCAGGATTCCTCGGCTCGCACCTTTCCGAACGGCTGCTGGCTGATGGCTGCTCGGTAATATGCCTGGATAACTTCTGCACCGGGACCCCGGCTAACGTGGCACACCTGATCGAGAACCCCGCGTTCCGGCTGATGCGCTACGACGTGACCGAGTACCTCTACGTGGGCGGCCCGGTGGACGCGGTGCTCCACTTCGCCTCTCCCGCGAGCCCGGTCGACTACCTCGAGCTGCCGATAGAGACGCTGAAGGTCGGCTCGATCGGGACCATCCACGCGCTGGGGCTGGCGCGGGAGAAGGGCGCGCGCTTCCTGCTCGCCTCTACCTCCGAGGTGTACGGCGATCCGCTGGTCCACCCGCAGGGCGAGGACTACTGGGGCAACGTGAACCCGGTCGGCCCGCGCGGTGTGTACGACGAGGCGAAACGCTTCGCCGAGGCGCTGACCGTGGCCTACGGCAAGAATCACAAGGCGGATACGAAGATCGTGCGCATCTTCAACACCTACGGTCCGCGGATGCGACCCAACGACGGCCGGGCCATCCCCACGTTCATCAGCCAGGCGCTGCGCGGTGAGCCGATCACCGTAGCCGGTGACGGCAGCCAGACCCGGTCGGTCTGCTACGTCAGCGACCTGGTCGAGGGCGTCCTGAGGTTGCTGCGATCATCACATCCCGGCCCGATGAACATCGGGAATCCCGGCGAACTGTCGGTGCTGGAACTGGCGGAGATGATCCGGCGCATGACCGGGTCACAGTCGCCTATCACCTTCATCCCCCGCCCGCAGGACGATCCGATGGTGCGGCAGCCGCGGATCGGCCTGGCCCATGACGTCCTCGGCTGGAAACCCGAGGTGGGCCTGGAGGAAGGCCTGGGCCGGACGATCGAGTGGTTCCGGGAGCGTGCGGGATGAAGCTCTCCATCTTGATGCCCGTGTATAACGAGGCCAGGACCGTGCAAGCCGTCATCAAGCGGGTACTCGACGTCAGCTTCCCCTGTCAGGTGGAGGTGGTGATCGTCGATGACGCGAGCACCGATGGCACCGCCGAGATCATCGACCAGTTTCAAGACGAGAGGCTGATCACAATCCGGCACCCGGTGAACCGCGGCAAGGGAGCCGCGATCCGCACCGCGACCGCGGCGGCCACCGGTGATTTCATGGTGCCGCTGGACGCGGACCTGGAGTATCGGCCGGAAGAAATCCCCAAGCTGCTCGAACCGGTCCTGAGCGGCGACGCCGAGGTCGTCTACGGCAGCCGGACCTTCGGCAGCCATTCGGCGTACTCGTTCTGGTACGTCCAGGGCAACAAGGCCCTGACCACGTTCGCGAACGTGCTGTTCAATGCGTACATCGCGGACCTGGAGACATGCTTCAAACTCATGCCTCTTGACCTGCTGCGCAGCTTGAACATCAGCTCCGACGGATTCGGCATGGAGGCCGAGATCACCGGGAAGCTGCTGGCCCGCCGCATCCGCCCGTTCGAGGTGCCGATCACGTACCGGGCCCGCAGCCGCGAAGCGGGTAAGAAAATCACCTGGCGGGACGGGGTACAGGCCATGTGGATCCTGGCCCGGATCCGGCTGACGAGACCACGTAAGGGCGTGAAGTCGCAGCCCTAGCCGGGGGCGGATCCGGAAGCCGGCCGGTAGACCGACGCTCCGTCGGCTCGGTAGCTGAACCTGAAGCCGGTGGCGGACAGATATTGGGACAAGGCCGGGCTGGGCTTCGGCAGCCATACCAGGACCCAGCCGACGTGCAGGGTCCGCAGGTCCGCCCGGGCCGTCACGATCTGTGCTGGCGATCTCTTCCGGCCCTGCTGGGCCTGGTTGAGCTGGGCATAAAACGGATGCCGGGCGATCCCCGCAACGGTCCGCGTGGGCACCCAGGACGTGTAGCAGACCGCCCGCGGATGCCCGTCAGCGGTGGCGATCAAGATGGCCTGGGAGGTAGGCGGCTCGCCGTAGAAGGGGAGGTTGTACAGGCCGAACGGGATGTCGACGACGATCGAGCCGGAATGGTCGGCGGCAATCGGGCGGTCCAGCGCGGGCAGCGCGGTGGGCATGGTCGGCACACCTCCCGGGCTGCCCGACCAGCCTGCCTCCAGGACGGCGAGTGCCGTCACGGCCAGGATCACCGGCCAGGCCCGGTGCCGCGCCAGCCAGTCCACTGCCGCGCCGGCGAGCAGCGCTGCGCCGACCAGCCCGAGCAGGGCGAGCCGGTCGGCCTCGCGGAAGACGGACAGGCCGGGGGTCCGGAGGAACCAGGTGTACGGCATCAGTAGCGACACCCGCAGGCCGTCCCAGATCTGGGCCAGCGGCACGTACACGTGGGTGCCGACATCCAGCACCGGCCCGAGCGATAGCGCGGCGCCGCCCAGCCAGAGCAGCGCGAGCAGCCAAGCGCTGCACCGGCGCCAGCTCGCGAGCAGGCCCAGGACCGCCAGCAGGCTGAGCACCACGCCGAAGGTGTTGAGCGTCTCGAGATGGGTGCGGGAGGTGTAGATGCGGCCTAGGCTGGTGAGCCCGTCGTTGACGAGCCGAGGCGAGGGAGCGAACAAACTCGGCAGGTTGGCGACCCACCTGGTGTACCCGTACGACGTCGCCGGAGCGGTGGTCCCGCCCGCGTGTGCCTGCTGGACCATGGCCACCAGCTGCGGGCTGGCCACGACGGCGGCCGTGACCGCACCGACGGCCACGACCCTGAGCCGGGTCAGGGCCGTGGACCGCTCGCGCACCGTCAGCAACCACGGGATGAGCGCGAGAACGGCCACGATGACGGCCATCACCGCTGATTCCTGATTGACCAGCGCGCAGGCGCCTAGCACCACGCCCAGGATCAATCCCCGGCCGGTGGTGGGGCTACGGCGCAACCTGACGGCTGCCTCGAGGGTTAGCGGCAGGAACACCGTGCCGTACACGATATTGATGTGGTACCAGGCCTGGTACGTCAGCATCGCCGACAGCCCGAAGAACGCTCCGGCCGCGATCGCGCCGACCCTGGTGGGCAGCCATAGCCGGGCGGCCCGGTACATCGCATAGCAGGCCAGGCCGGGCGCGAGGATATTCAGCAGGTTGTAGGTGGCCGACGGGCCGAAGGCCAGAGTGAAGGGAGTCATCACCGCACCGAGCAGCGGCACCAGCGTCTGGTACCCCAGCTGGAGTCCGACGGGCGCGGCCAGGTAGGTGGTGGACCACGGATTGTGCAGGTGGACAATCTGGTGGGCTACCCACCACATGTCCCATACATAGATGGACACGTCCCTGCTGACCGGCAGCCTGCCGGTCAGGTAGGACGACAGCGGCCAGGTCGCCGCGACCCCGGCGGCCAGGAAGGCGGCCAGCACCGCCGCCTCGCGCGCCCAGGGGCGCGCGGCAGCGTGCCGCAATCGCCCCGGTATGCGGGCAGCTTGTCCTGGCTTGCTCGCGGTCTGCCCCTCGATCATCACGGGCAGCCTAGTCGCCAACAGGCACGAGCGTGCCGGGCGGGGCCGATTGCCATCGCTCCGGTAGAGTCGTCCGGTGGCATGGACTAGGGCGGGGAAGCGTACGCGAGTCCGCGCAGACTTCTCGGCGGCGGATGCGGAGCTGGCGTCCACGCTCGACAACCTCGACGGCGCCGACAACTACGCGGAATGGATCTTCGAGCTCATCGAGCCGTACCTGGGCCACGAAGTGCTGGAGGTCGGCGCAGGTCACGGGACTTTCACCGAGATGCTGGCCAGGACGGCTAAGCGGGTCGTCGCCTGCGACCTATCCGAGCGGTGCGTCAGCAGGCTGCGCGAGAGATTCTCGGGTGAGGAGTCGGTGGAGATCTTGCACGGATCCGTCGACTCGGCCGCCGCCCACGGCCCCTTCGACAGCGTGATACTGATCAACGTCCTCGAGCACATCGAGGACGACGACGGCGCGTTGCGAGAACTCGCCCGGCTCCTGCGACCCGGAGGGCGAGCCGTCCTGTGGGTACCCGCATTCTCGCTGCTCTACAGTGACTTCGACCGGAAGATCGGTCACTATCGCCGCTATCGCCGGCCTGAACTGCGGACGCAGCTCTTGCGGGCCGGATACGAGGTACGGGACATCAGGTACGTCAACACCGTCGGCGCGGTGGCGTGGCTGGTGCTGGCTCGCTTCCTGCGACGCACACCCACAAACGGCACTCCGGTCAAGGTCTTCGACAGGTATTTCGTTCCGCTGCTCAAGCGTCTGGAGCGACGGTGGCAGCCACCTTTCGGCCAGTCCGTGCTTGCGGTAGCGACCCGGCCCGCGGAATAGTGGCTGCCTCGGATGAAGGTCTCCGAGGCGCTCGTGCTACTGGCCGCCGGTACGGCGGGCGGCATCTTCAGCACGGTGGTGGCTATCGCCTCGCTGGTGACCTATCCGGTGCTGTTGGCCCTGGGGGTCCCGCCGCTGTCGGCCAACATGACCAATACGGTCTCGCTCGTGCTCACCGGGGTCGGCTCGGTGGCCGGGTCCCGGCCGGAACTGGCCGGACAGGGCCGGCGGGTGCTGCGGCTTGGCGTCATCACCGCGCTCGGCGGCGCGGCCGGGGCGGCGGTCCTGCTGCTGACCCCGGCGAGCGCGTTCACGGTGGTGGTTCCGGTGCTGATCGGCGGCGCGTCGCTGGTGCTGCTCGTCCAGCCCAGGCTGACCATGCTGACGCCGCCCGAGGTGCTGGACACCAGGCACCGCCTGGCCCTGGGCGCGGCGCTTTTCACGGTCGCCGTGTACGTCGGGTACTTCGGCGCGGCCGCGGGGGTCATGCTGCTCCTGGTGCTCAGCGCCGTGATCCCCGAGCCGCTCGTCCGGGTCAACGCGATCAAGAACGCCGTGTCCGGAATGGCGAACGCGCTGGCCGCGGTCTGCTTCGCGCTATTCGGCGACGTGCGGTGGAAGCTCGTGCTGCCGCTCGCGGCGGGCTTCCTGATCGGCGGGTGGATCGGGCCCAAGATCGCCCGCCGGGTCCCCGCGGGGGTGTTCCGCGTGTTCGTCAGCCTGTGCG
>Ga0302325_10004814_pt1 | contig 31065 bp, 28 predicted proteins | sample Palsa_T0_2_FD_201948 | JGI IMG/M metagenome (GOLD analysis project Ga0302325, IMG submission 201948) | Peat permafrost microbial communities from Stordalen Mire near Abisko, Sweden - Palsa_T0_2 | ecosystem: Environmental > Terrestrial > Soil > Palsa > Peat permafrost | place: Sweden: Abisko... | reverse complement strand
CCTCGTCCAGGCCGCCAAGGCCAAAGCCCGTGGCTATCGCTCCGAGCGCAACCTTGCCACCATCATTTACCTCATCGCAGGCAAACTCGATCTGACCCCGCTACCCACTTGAAACAGCGAAGAACCCGCTTTTGTTGAAGGGGAGCATGCCATAGTGTCTGCCAGTTTCGAGGAGGTTCGCGCTGGCGTGTCGTCAGGATTGGTGCTGCAACCTAAACTGCGGCGCGAGATTTCGCCGGTAGAAATGTCGGCAGTTCAGGACGGACGGCCGTATTTACTCCGAATATGGCTGAGCATGCACAGCTTTGCTCCTGCCGCTAAGCGCGAGTCCCTCGGCAGATACCAGATGGTGGCGTAGGCTTCAACCGCCTCGGGCAGGCCGGGGACCCCGGCTCAGGCCGGCTTCCTACACGCTAAACGAACTGCCGCACCCGCAGGTGGATTTCACTTGGGGATTGCTGAATTTGAATCCGGAGCCTTCCAGGGTCTCCACAAAGTCCACTTCGGCGCCGTCCAGATAGAGCAGGCTGGCCTGGTCGACGAAAACCTTCAGACCAGCGAAGCTGTAGGTCTTGTCCAGCATGTTGGGCTGGTTCTCGAAGGCCATCGAATAGCTGAAGCCCGAACATCCCCCACCCACCACGGCGATGCGGAGTCCCGCCGGCTTGGGCTCTTGCGAATCCAGAATCTCCCGCACCTTGCCGATCGCTTTTTCCGTCAATTGCACCATAGAAGTCTCACTCCTCTTTGAAAACGTGTCCCGCTACGCCTGCCATTATACCCAAGCCGGACCGGTACCGCCAACTAAATGGATGTCCCCCAAGCTATTAAGTTGCGGGAATCTGCTATTTTTGGGGTGGGAAGTTGAAACCACGGATGAGCGGTCTGCGTCGGAATCCCTGTATGGGAACTCTGAGCGGCGCCTTACCACTCACCGCCTTCGGTACCGGGATTGCGACGAAAACGAGAGTGGATTACCTGAACACCCAGGAAGGCGCATTGGTCCGCCGCGCGCAGTCGGGCGAGGAGGCGGCTTTTCGCGAAATCGTGGAAAAGTACCAGTCCAAGGTGTTCTCCATCATCCACGGTATCGTGCGCCAGCGCAACGACGTGGAAGATATTGCGCAGCAGGTGTTTGCCAAGGTTTACGTATCCATCAAGAATTTCGATTTCCGCAGTTCGCTGATCACCTGGATCTATAAGATCACGGTGAACGAATGTTTCGACTACTTGCGCAAGAAGAAGGTGCGCAAGCTGGTTTACGAAAGCGATTTGAGCGAAGACGAAGTGCGCCGCGTGGAGAATGCCGATCCCGCGATTGATCGCCAGCCGGCTGCGGACCTGGATCTGGCGCGCCGGGATTACGTCCTGAAACTCCTCGGCAGAGTGTCGGAAGAGGAACGCATGTTGTTGATCCTGAAGGAGGTTGAGGGGTATTCGGTCGAAGAATTGGCGTCCCAGACGGGCATGAACGAAAACACCATCAAAGTGAAATTGTTCCGGGCTCGCCAGAAACTGGTTAAGGCGGCGCAGCGTCTGGATAGATCTCCGGGCTTGGTAGCCGGTTGAAACCCTGAAAGAGGGCAGTTGATTCCCCAGAAGCGGGCAAGGCACGAACAGACTCGCGGGGGGAAGAGTGAGACGTTGTTTTTGCAAGGGAAGAAAGCTATGCACGCGGTCATCATTGAAGATCTTGAGCGGTACTTGAGCGGCCACCTGCGGCTGTCGGCTCTCGACCGTTTCCAAGCCCACCTGGCAACCTGCGGCGAGTGCCGCCGGGAAGTCGATGAAATTCAGGAGTCCACCCTACTGCTCGCCTCGCTAAAGCCTGGCGGGCCTGTGGACCCTCCTCCAAGTTTCGTGGCGCAAGTGATGCAAAGCATCGCGGCGCCCGCCCGATCATATTGGAATTCCTTCGGGGATTTTGCGTTTGGGCGTCGCGTGGTATTCGCTGCCTTGCTGACGCTGGCGGTGCTGGGCACCGTTCTGGTGTCGCGCGAAGGATCATACGCGCCCAATCCAACCACCCCTGAAGCGGTGATGGCCGATGCCGCTGGATCTCCGAACGCCAATCAGATGCTGGTGACGTTGACCAACTATGAACCATAATTTGCTGGCGAAGCCCACCCAGGTCCAATTTTGGGAATCTCCCAAGTTCGCTGGCGCAGGGGTCTTGCTGTTGGTATTCCTGTGCGGAGCGGTGGCCGGAGGCGTGGCCATGAATCTGGGCGCGCACACCATACTGCATGCGCATCCTTTTTGGGACAACACCGGCAAGACCGATTACCTGAAGAGTGTGACCAGGCAACTCGATCTGACTCCCGATCAGGCGGCCCAGATGGCCAGCATCCTGGACGATTTCGCGAAATATTATCAAACCGTATTATCGGATGGCAAAGCCCGTATTCTGAACATCTTGAACGACGAGCAAAAGCGCAAGTTCGAGAAGATGCTGAAAGAACACCCACGCCCCTGATCTTGTGGGGCAGGATGCCATCCTGCCCCACAGGCCCCCTTGACAGCCACCTGCTTCGTGGCGCAAGATATTCCTTCTATGCACACTTTGCAGTCGTATCTGGCAGGCGCAGCGCTCGTCTGCCTCGCGGCCGGGACCGCGTGCAAACCCGCAGCGCCGCCCGAAGCCCAGCTTCATCGCATGGGAGAGCGCGTGACCGCCGGCTCTCTGGTCTATAACGTCTTCGAAGACCAGTGGAAAGCCCAACTGGGGCAGGGCCCCGACACCCGCGTTCCGAAAGACCGCTTTTTTCTGGTCCGCCTCAGCGTGGTGAATGGCGGTTCCTCCGACCTCATGGTCCCCGCGCTGACCCTGGTGGACGATACCGGCCAGACCTACCAGGAACTCTCCAACGGCGACCAAGTCCCCGAGTGGACCGGTTACCTGCGGCGGGTGAAGCCAGCCGAAACGCTACAGGGTAATGTGGTCTTCGATGTCGCGCCCAAGCACTATCGCTTGCGCGTGACCGATGAGACCAGCCAGAACAGCCGCGATATCGATATTCCGCTCAACTTCGCGTCGGATACTCCCGATATGCCCGCTCCGCAATAAGCGACAATAAGGTATGCTTGCCGCACGGAGGGTTTGCCGGACCCCAGCCCCCAGCGCCCAGCCCCTTGTTCTTCTGCTGGCCTGCTCGCTATGGGGCGCCACGGCTCCACTGGCCGTAGTCAGGCCCACCGTCTCCGATCGCGATGGCGGCGCTGCCGTGCCGAGCAGTTTTGTGCACGATCCGGGTGAGACCATGTTCTTCAGCTTCCAGGTGGATGGCTTCACCGCCTCTTCCGGCGACCGCGTGCACCTCAGCTACAAACTGGAAGCCTTCGATCCGCGCGGCGTGCGCATCATTGAGCCGGTGGCCGCCGAGATCGAAGAGACGCTCGCCCCGGAGGACAAGAACTGGAGGCCCACCGTCCGCCAGGAGATCGTGATCCCACCACTGGCGGATTCGGGTAATTACAAAATCGCCATATCCGTGACTGACGTAGTCGGCAAAGCCACCGCCACGAGCGAAGTCCCCTTCCAAGTCCGCGGGCGCCGCGTGGACCCCAGCGACACGCTGGTGATTCGCAATATCCGCTTCTACCGCGGGGAGGACGACCGGGAAGCGCTGTCGAAGGCCGCTTATCGGCCCGGAGACGCGGTCTGGGCACGCTTCGATATCATCGGGTACAAGTTCGGCGAGGCCAACGCCATAGACGTCGGCTACGACGTAGCGGTGCTAGCGCCCAGCGGCAAGGTGCTCTACTCCCAGCCGCAGGCGGGCGCGGACAAGAGCCAGTCGTTCTATCCCAAGCGCTACGTGCCCGCCATTTTCAGCCTGGCCACCAAGCGCGACACCCGCCCCGGCGAGTACACTGTATTAGTCACCGCACATGACGGCGTGGGCAGCCAAGCCGCTGAAGCCCGCCAGAGTTTTACAATCGAATAATCGTACCTGCCGTCGAATCATAAGAATCATGCCAAACAGCCTTGTTCTGGGCGTTCGCCCGATCTCTATCGAAGATGTGGAAGATGTAGCCCGCCGCGAGGCGCGCGTCGAATTCGCCGCGCCGGCGCGCGCCCGTATCCGGCAAGGCCGCGTGAAACTGGAAGAGCGTCTGGCCGCGGGCGACCGCATCTACGGCGTCAACACCGGCGTGGGCGGCAATATCAAATTCTCGCTGGATGCCGAACAAACCGAACGCTTCCAGCACAACCTGATGAATCATCTTTCCTGCGGCACGGGCGCGCCGCTGCCGCGGGACGTGGTGCGCGCGGCCATGCTGCTGCGTCTGGTTACGTTTTCCCGAGGCTCCTCCGCCGTGCGCTGGGAACTGGTTTCGGCGCTGGAGGATTTGCTGAACCGCGGCATCGTCCCGGTGGTCCCGCGCTATGGATCGGTGGGCGCCAGCGGCGATCTGATGCCATCCGCCTACATCGGGCGCGCGCTGGCGGGCATGGGCCATGTCGATTACCAGGGCCGCCGCATGCCGGCCGATGAAGCCTTGCGCGCCGCCGGTCTCGCCACCATCCGCTTCGCCCCCAAGGAAGGCCTGGCGCTGATCAACGGCACCACCGGAATGACCGCCTTCGCGGCGCTCATCTGGGTGGACGCGTGGCGCGTGTTGCGGGCTCTGCTCGGCGCGGTGGCACTGGCCATCGAGGCATTGCAGGCGCCGTCGGAGCCCTATCGGCCCTGGGTTCACGAGAGCAAGGGCCATCCGGGCCAGATCGCCGTGGCGGCGCACGTCCTCGGACTGCTCGGCGGCAGCGGATTCGTCACCGAATCCTATATCCAACGCTGCTACTCGCTGCGCTGCGTGCCGCAGGGCCTCGGCCCGGCCTGGGAAGCGCTGGACGCGGCCCGCTCGGTGGTCGAGCGGGAAGTCAATTCCGCCAACGACAATCCGCTGATCGACCCGGAAACCGGCGATCTGTATCGCGCCGGCAACTTCTACGGGGGCCACATCTCCCGGCTGCTGGATACGTTCAAGCTGGATTTCGCGATTGAAGGCAACTGGGCCAATGCGCTGTTCGCCGTGCTGGTGGACGACAAGTTCAACGGCGGCCTGCCGGCCAATCTGGTGCCCGACCCCGGCATGAATTCCGGATTCAAGGGCATGCAGTTGAGCATCACCAGCCTGACCTGCGCCATTCGCCAAATGGCCGGCCCCAGTTCCATCCACTCCCTGCCGACCGAGCAGTACAACCAAGATGTAGTGAGCCTCGGGATGCATTCCGCCGTGACCGCCGCCGAAGCCATCGAGTGCCTGCGCAATGTCACTGCCATGGTGCTGCTGGCTGCGGCACAGGCGGTGGACCTGCGCGGCGGTCCCGAGCGGTTGGGGCAGGGAAGCCGCCGCACCTACGACGCCGTGCGGCGGGTGGCGGCGTTTCTGGATCGCGACCGCCCCATGGAAGACGACATCGCCGCGCTAGCCGGGGAGATTCAGGCAGGGCGCGGTCCCGGCGCGGCGCAGTCATGACAAGACTGTCCCGATGTGAGCGCGGGTTTCGCGAAAGCGTACAACGCCGTGTTGCTTCTGTCCTCTGAGCTCGTTAACCAAAGGAAACTTAGAAACTTTGCGGCCAAGTGTGCGATCCTTAATGTTTGCTGGCAAGCTACGAAGTCAAGGCCGCGGCCGCCGGGCTGGCCGTCTGCCTGATCGGCATCAGTACGGCGGTTTATCGCGCTTCGACGAAACTGGTCGAGAATGCGCGCTGGGTGGCCCACACCCACGACGTACTCACGCAACTCGAAGCCACCGCGACAGGTGTCACCCGCGCCGAAACCGAACTGCGTGGCTTCCTCTTGACCGATCGGGAGTCCTATCTGGTCCCTTACTCGGCCGGCTTGACCGAAACCCACCGCCGGCTCGAAGCGGTCCGCAAGATTACCGCCGATAGTCCACCCCAGCAAGCCCGTATAGCTAAGCTGGAGCCGTTGATTCTGCACCGCCTCGATCTGCTCGAAGCGCTACTGAAGATTGGCCACGACCAGGGCTTCGGCGCAGCCCGCCGGATTCTGACTTTCGACCAGGGCCCGCAATATTTGGAAGAAATCCGGCAGGGCATTCAGGAGATGGAACACGGAGAGCAGGAACTCCTTGCGTCGCGCTTTGCGCAGCAGGAGTCCGGCAGCCGCCGCCTCCAATGGATGGTGGTTCTGAGTTGCGCCGCCGCCCTGTTTCTGCTGTGCGTCTCGATGGCCGTGGTCTTTCACGATCTATCCACGGTGGAGGCGGCTTTCCGCAAGGCGAAGTACAATGTCGCGCACGACACGTTGACCGGGTTGGCGAGCCGTCACAGCCTCATGGTGCAGCTTGATTTCGCCATTGGGCAAGCCGCGCACACCGGCCAGCCGTTGTCGGTGTGCATCTGCGATATCGATCGGTTCAAGTCCATCAACGACACGCACGGCCATGCGACCGGCGACGAAATTCTGGCCTCTTTCGGGAAACTCGTGCGCGGAAGCATCCGCAACGGCGACATCGCCGGGCGCCTTGGCGGCGACGAATTCTGTATTGTGCTGCCGAATACCGGCGGGGACCGGGCCGGCCCGCTCGTGGAGCGGCTGCGGGAACGCTGGGAACGCCTGGAATACCACTCACCCGATGGCGGCGCATTCTCCGTAACCGCCAGCTTTGGCGTGGTCCAGCACGCCGGAGAGAGATCCGCCAAGGCGCTGCTGCACACCGCCGACAAGGCTCTGTACTGCGCCAAAGGCGAAGGCCGCAACCGCATTCACTTGGTGGCCTGAGATACTAATTGTGGGGCGGGCAATCTTGTCCGCAGCCGGCTTTCAGCCGGCTCATCTTCCGCGAAATGAACAACGCCATCTCCAGCGCCTGCTCGTAATTAAGTCTCGGATCCAAGCCGGATTCGTATGCCAGTTTCAGATCCGCCTCGCGCAGCCGGCGGGCCCCTCCGATGCACTCCGTCACGTTCTCGCCGGTCACCTCAATGTGAATCCCGCCCAACCGGCTTCCGCACGCCGCATGAATGTCGAAGGCCTGGTCGAGCTCGCCCAGAATCTCCTCGAAGTTGCGGGTCTTGATGCCATCCGCCGTGGTACGCGTATTGCCGTGCATGGGATCGCAGCACCACAGCACCGTCCTGCCCGTCGCGCGCGCGGCCTCGATCAGCGGCGGCAGAAACCGGCCGATGCACTCCGCGCCGAAGCGATGAATCAGCGTGAGGCGGCCCGGTTCGCCGTCCGGGTGCAGAAGATCGACGATTTCTTTCAGTGTGGCGGCCCCCACGCCCGGTCCGATCTTGACCCCGATAGGATTGCGGATGCCGCGGAAGAACTCCACGTGCGCGCCGCGCGGATCGGCGGTGCGCATCCCGATCCATGGAAAATGCGTGGAAAGATCGTACCAGCCTTCCTGGCGCGGTACGCGGCGGGTCTGCGCCTGCTCGTAAAGCAGATGCAGACCCTCGTGGCTGGTGAAGAAATCGATCCATTGCAGCTCGCCCGGATGCACGCCCATAAGGCTTTCCATGAACCGGATGGACTCGCCGATCTGCCGGGCGATGCGGCGGTACTCTTCGGCCATGGGGGAATCCTTCACCCAGTCCAGGTTCCAGTAATCCAGGCGGGCGGGGTCCACGAAGCCGCGGCTCACCAGCGCGCGGATGAAGTTGAGCGTCAGCGCCGCCCGCTCGTAGCCGCGCAGCATGAGTTGCGGATCCGGAGTGCGCGCCGCCGCGGTAAAGTCCGGGGCGTTGATCAGGTCGCCGCGGTAGCTCGGCAGCGTGACGCCGTTGCGCGTTTCAAACTCTTCCGAGCGCGGCTTGGCGTATTGGCCGGCAAAGCGACCCACGCGGATCACCCGCCGCTGGCCGCCCAGCGCCAGCACCAGGCTCATCTGCAGCAGGATTTTGAGCTTGTTGGCGATGGTGCCGGAATCGCAATGATCGTAGCGCTCGGCACAGTCGCCGCCTTGCAGCAGAAAGCGCTCGCCGCGCGCGGCTTCCGCCAACTGCGTGCGCAACGCGTGGATCTCCCAAGAGGTCACCAGCGGCGGCAGTTTCGAGATTTCATCGACCACCCGCGCGGCTTCGTCTTGGCGCGGGTAGAGCGGCTGTTGTTCGGCGGGCTTGCTCTTCCAGGAGGTGGGCGACCACTCGGCCATTCAGAACAGCTTAGCAAGTTTGGCCGGAGCACATCCCATACGGGCCGGCTTCAAATTTGAAGGTTTTCGATAACCCGGCTGCTTGAATTTCGGAATAAGTACAGTTTTTCCCGCTCTTTAGCGGAAATAAAAGTATGAAATATCCAACGATAGGGTGTATTCGATCGAGGGCCGCGGCTATAATCGGATAGCGACATCATGCTTCTGAATCCGAATACTTCCGTACCGGGGGGCGGGCTTGGGAACACCGGGGTGGTGCTCAGCCGCCGCTTTACCGGCACGCTGATCAAGGCATCCCTGGGGGCCGCCGTGGCTTGGTTTGCTTATCAACTTGCCAACGAAATTACATCGTCGCATAGCCCGTTTCAGCAGTCCCCCGCCGCCACCATCGCGTTCCTGGCGCTGTCCCTGACCGTGGCGGCATACGCAGCCCTGCGCCAACAGGCGCAGTTGGCCGAGCAAACGCAGGCGCAATCCGCACGGGATCTGGGTGCGGCAATGGACAGAGCCGGCTTGGTGAGCGCCATCGAAGAGGCTTCCGACGCCGTGGTGATCGCCGATGGCGAAGGCACCATCCAGTACGTCAATCCCGCCTACACCAGCATGACGGGCTACAGCGCCGGAGAAGTAATTGGCCATAATCCCCACCGGGAGAAGCCGGAGGCGGTTGCCGCATTCCACCAGCAAGTGCGGGAGACGGTCGGGACCGGCAAAGTCTGGCGCGGCGAGGTCGCCAACCGGCGCAAGGACGGCTCCTCGTATCTGGAGGATATTACCGTGGCGCCCGTGCGGGATGCCGGCGGCGCCACTCAAAGGTACATTGCCATCCGGCGAGATGTGACCGCCCGCAATGCGGCCAACGAAGCCAAAGCGTTTCTGGCGTCCATCGTGGAGTCGTCCGAAGACGCCATCGTGAGCAGCACTCCGGAAGGCGTCATTCTGAGCTGGAATCGCAGCGCGGAGCGGCTCTACGGGTACGGCGCGGAAGAAGCGGTGGGAAAGCCGGTTTCCATACTGGCCCCCGCCGACCAGCGGGCCAGCCTCAAATGGATTGGGGACAGACTGCAGCGCGGCGAGACCGTGGGCCAGTTTGAAGGCGTGGGACTCGCCAAGGATGGCAAGCGGGTTGACATTTCCATTTCAGCTTGCCCGATTCGGAGCGCCGACGGACAAATCACCGCGCTAGCCTCCATCATGCGCGACATTACCGCGCGGGTACAGGCACAAGAAGCCAGGGCCTTGCTGGCGTCCATTGTGGATTCCGCGGATGACGCCATCTTCGGCGCCGCGCTGGATGGCGCGATCCTGAGTTGGAACAAGGGCGCCGAGCGCATGTACGGTTACCGCGCCGGGGAGGTTCTGGGAAAGCCCCTCGCCATGCTGGCGCCCGCAGACGCAGACGAAGCCTCCCGGCTTTTGGATAGAATCGGCCGGGGGGAAACCATCTCGCAATTGGAGATGGTCACGCTGAACCGCGATGGCGGCCAGGTCGAGGTCTCCGTCACTATGTCTCCGGTGCGGAACGCCGCGGGGGAAGTTGTGGGATCGTCCACCATCGCGCGCGACATCGCCGGCCGCCGCCGGAATCGGGAGGCCCTCCGGCAAAGCGAAGAAAAGTACCGCTGGCTGGTGGCCAACCTTCCCGATGTCGTGTTGGTGGCCGACGAGTCTGGCCGGCCCGTCTTCGTCAGTTCCAACTGCGAGGGATTGAGCGGATATACGCCGGAGGAGATCTGTCAACCGGAGTTCTGGATGAATCGTATCCACTCCGAGGACCAAGCTCGGGTGGCGGCCGCCTTCCAGGCGCTCTTCAACAAGGGCCGTCCGGTCGACATCGAATACCGGTTTCTGAAGAAGGATGGGCAATGGGCCTGGCTCCACAGCCGCGCCGTGAACGTCTATGAGCGCGACGGCAAGCGTTACCGGGATGGGCTGATCTCCGACATCACCGAGCGCAAGCGCATGGAACAGAAGCTGGCGCACCAGGCCACCCACGACTTGTTGACGGGCCTTCCCAATCGAATCGTGTTCGAAGACCGGTTTCGCCAGGCTCTGGCGCGCGCGCGCCGGCAGGGCGGGATGGCCGCGCTTCTCTATCTGGACCTGGATCGGTTCAAACGCATCAACGACACGCTGGGGCATCTGGCCGGGGACACCTTGATCCAATTGGCGGCCGCGCGGCTGACCGGCTGTCTACGCGAGTGCGAGACGCTTTCGCGCACCGGCGGCGACCGGTTTACGCTGGTCCTGGGCGATGTGGGCGCGCCGCAAGACGCCGTAAACGTGGCAGAGCGGGTCCTGGAAACTCTGTCAGCGCCGTTTGCAGTGAAGGGCAATGAAGTGTTTCTGGGCGCCAGCATCGGCATCGCGCTCTACCCGCAGGATGGCGTGGATCTGCCAGCCTTGCAACGGGCGGCGGACAGCGCGCTGTACGCCGCCAAGCGCCAAGGCAAGCGACGCATCCAGTTGTCCAACCTGGAAATCAGCCAGGAAGCCAACCGCCGCCTGGCCATCGAGACCGAACTCCATCATGCCCTGGAGCGCGACGAAATATCCGTGCATTACCAGCCGCAATTCGATCTGGCTACCAGCCGCGTCGCCGGCCTGGAGGCCCTGGTGCGCTGGTACAATCCGAAATTCGGACCCGTCCCGGCATCCGTTCTGATTCCGATAGCGGAAGAAAGTGGGCTCATCGTGCCGATCGGCGCGCGCGTGCTGCACGATGCCTGCCGCCAGGCCAGGGTGTGGCGGGACGCGGGCTATGGGCACATCCAGGTGGCCGTGAACACTTCAGCCGTGCAATTCGCGCGCGGCGATCTGGCCGAGACGGTGGCGGCCACGCTGGCCGAGACCGGCCTGGAGGCGTCGTACCTGGACCTGGAAGTCACCGAGAGCGTGATCATGCAGGATATCCGCGAAACCGCCCGGCAACTTAAGGAGCTGAAGAAACTGGGGGTAAGCGTCTCGTTGGACGATTTTGGGACCGGTTATTCTTCTCTGAGCTACCTGGAGGAGCTGCCCATCGACAATCTGAAGATCGACCGCAAGTTCGTGCAGCGGATGAACGGCGCGGACAATACCCGCACGCTGGTTCAATCCATCGTGGGTCTGGCGCACGGGCTGGGCATGCGGGCCGTGGCCGAGGGCGTGGAAACCGGAGAGCAGCTCGAACAACTCAAAGCCATGGGATGCGACCGGGCGCAAAGTTTCATGCTGGCCGGCCCCGCCCCGGCGCTGTGCATTCAGGCGCTGTTGGCGGCGCACGCCGAACTGGCCGCCTAAACCCGCTCCGTAACGGTCGCGGCTCCGTAACGCTCGCGTTGATTTACCGCGTGTTGATTTACCGAGCCGCGACCCGTAAGGGAGCGGCAAGGCCATATTGTACGCTGGTACTTGGTATGGTATACTGAGGCCATGGAAACAGCACGCAAGATTACCGTAGAGGTACCGCAGGAACTTCTCGCGAAGGCTCAACGGGCTAGCGGCGGCGGCATCACCCAAACCGTTCGCACCGGCCTCCAGCTAGTTGCGGCATCGCAGGCCTACGCAAGCCTGCGCCAACTCCGGGGCAAGGTTCGCTTCACGCACACGTTCGCCGAGTTGAAGGCCGACCGATGATCGCGGTCGACACCAGTTCCTGGATTGCCTTCTTGCAAGGAGACGCCGGCGATGACGTGGAGTTGCTCGATAGGGCGCTGCAGGACCGGCAGGTGCTCATGGTCCCCGCCGTGCTCACCGAGGTGTTGAGCGATCCGGAGCTTTCCACGCAGGTTTCAGAAACTCTCTCGGAACTACCTCTCATCGAGGTCGGTCTTGGCTATTGGCAAAGGGCAGGCGAGTTGCGAGCAAAGGTGCTGGCGAAACGCCGCAAGGCGCGCCTCGGCGACGCCCTAATCGCCCAGAGCTGTATTGATCGCGGCATTCCGCTGCTTACGCGCGACCGGGATTTCCGGGCGTTCGCCGAGGCTGCCGCCCTCGATCTCCTCATCGGGTCCGTTACCGAGCCGCGACCGTAAGGGAGCGGTCCCCCCTATCGCGGCGCGTAAGGCGCCGGCTTCGGACCGGGGACGTCCGCCTCCACCAGCCAGACCCTACGGCCCCGATAGTAGTCCAGTAACTCGCGATTGGCCGCCTCTCCCATATCGCGCGCCCAAACAATCGCCGAGCCGTCGATATCCGCGTGGTTGTACACCCACTCTTCCAGCACGTTGTGATTCGGCGCGTAACGCACCATCGCTAAGTGGCCACCGTGTCCGCCCTCGCTCTCCAGCCGGCGAATCACGCTGAGCCGGTGTGCGGAGAACCGCCGGTTCGCATACGGGTCGGGGTCCCGTGCAATATTGAACCCGGCATAAATGAAAAACAGCGCGGCGAACATCGCCACGGCACTCCCACCCCAGCGCACGCGCATGTACTGGACGCCCAGCATCGTCAGCGCCAGCACCAGCCCGGCGGCCGGCGCAAAGTAGTGCGGCAGAGAGGTTTTTTCCAGCAACAGGCCGGCGATCGAAACCGCCAACATGCCAAGCAGGTAGCGGACCTTGCGGCCGCGCCGCGGAATCGCCGCGATCGCCACCATGGGCAGCGCCAAAGGCGCGATAAAGACCGGCAGCATCTGCCAAAAAGCCACCAGCACGTGCCCAGGCGATGCGCGCGCCCGCTGGTAGACCGCCGAGTCCAGATCCATCCATAGCTTCCGGATCACCTCGTGCCGGTAAACCGGATAGACTGCGGGCACTTTGAGTGGCATCGCCCAGAAGATCGGCGCCACGCTATATTGGGCTTGGTTCACGGCGTACGGCATCAGCAGCGCGTGGCCCGTTACACGATAGTTGTAGTAGAGGATGGCCGCCAGTCCGCAGCCCAGAATAGCGCAAGCCGGAACCGCCACCCGCCACGCCAGTAGCTCCTTGAATGGCCTCCCCGCGCGCCGCCGCCAGATCCACAGCGCGCCTGCGGCCGCCGCCGCGGTCACCGCACCCTCATAGGGCCGGCTGTTGGCCAGCGCCATCACGCCCAACGCCGCCAGCGCCGCCACTCCGCCGCTGGCCCGCCGCGCCAGCCGCGGCACCGCGCCCACCACCAGCGCCCCCGCCGCCGCGGCCACCGCACCGCCCCAATAGGAATCGATCCAATATCCCGCGATGCCCCACTGCGCCACCGCCATCAGGCCGCCCAGCAGCGCGTAGCGCGGCGGCAGCCATCCTTGCAGCATCCAGCACAGCGCCGCGCACATCAACCCGCAGCTCAGCCAGACGCCATACCAGGGATGCCCGAACAGCTTCCACCCCAGCGCCAGAAACAGCGACTGTCCCGGGGGATACTTGCTCGCATAAGTAGGTTGGAAGTTCTCGTGGAAGGTTTCGAAGTGTACCCACATGGGGTGCGGCGGGTTGGTCACCCGCCCCAAGCAGAAGGTCTCGGCCCCCAGCAGATAGGCGAACTCGTCCTGCACCGTGGGCTGCGGAATCGGACGCCACGGGAGCAACGCCAGACGTGCCGCCAACGCCAGCGCGCCTACACCCAGGCACACCAGCCCCGCTCTTTTCTGAATTTGAATGTGGGGCGGACCCCCTGGCCCGCGTGGATCCCCCTGGACCCACTGCTTCTTACCGCGCGGCCATCAGCGCGCGTAAGCGCCGCGCCCGCTCGGGAGCCCGCAATTGCCGCAGCGCCTTGGCTTCGATCTGCCGGATGCGCTCGCGCGTGACGTCGAACTCCTGCCCGATCTCTTCGAGCGTGTGCTCCCGCTCGCAGCCGATCCCGAACCGCAGCCGGATCACCTTCTCCTCCTTCGGAGAAAGCGTCTTCAGGATGCCGGCGGTCTCGTCGCGCACGTTGGTTTCGATGACTGCGTCCACCGGCGAACCCACCCAGCGGTCTTCGATCAGGTCGCCCAGGGCCGACTCGCCATCGCGCCCCACCGGCGTCTCCAGCGAAACCGGATCGCGCGAGATCGTCTTCAGCTTTTGGACTTTCTCCACCGGGATATCCATCCGGCGGCCAATTTCGTCATTTGTAGGAGTTCGCCCCAACTCCTTTTCCAGCTCCCGCGAAGCCCGCAGGAACTTGTTCATGCTCTCGTTCATGTGGACCGGAATGCGGATGGTCCGCGACTGGTCGGCGATCGCGCGCGTAATGGCTTGCCGGATCCACCATGTGGCATATGTGGAAAACTTGTAACCGCGCCGGTATTCGAATTTGTCGGCGGCGCGCATCAAGCCGATATTGCCCTCCTGGATCAGGTCCAGCAGGTGCAATCCGCGGTTCACGTACTTCTTGGCAACCGAAACGACCAGGCGGAGGTTGGCCTCCACCAAGTCCTTCTTGGCGCGTTCGGCTTCGGCTTCCCCGTGCCGGATTACCGTCAGCGTGTGCTTCAGGTCGGGTAGCGTAGCGGCCGCCATGGTCTCCCGCTTGCGGATCTCCTTTTTCAGATCCTTCAGCCGCTGCTGGATTTGCGGCTGGCCGGGTGCCTTCACTTCGATCTTCTTGACCTCCCGGTCCAGTTGGCCGAGTTCCTCTACCGCGCGATCGATTTCCTTGGAAAAGTCCTTCCACCTGAGGGAACGGAAGGGGATCGCTCGAATCCCTTGGGATACTTGCACCTTGGTCCGGTTCAGACGGTTGCACCAGCGCTTGCGCTGCTTCTTCATGTTGATGGGGACCGTCTCCAGCTTGTCGGTCACCTGCTGCAGCTTGCGGTAGACTAAGATCAGGTCGGTGAACAATTTCAGCAAGTCGGAGCGCCTCTTGAGATCGGCCGGAGTGCCTTCCTCCACGTCGCCTACGTCCACTACGTTGTCGATTTCGTCGGCGCCCTTTTTCAACTGTTCGGCCAGATCCACCACCACCCGCTGCACCAGCGCAGAGCGGCTGATGGCCTTCTGCATGCGCAATTTGCCGCGCTCCATGCGGCGGGCCAAATCCACTTCGCCTTCTCGGGTCAGCAGCGGAACCGCTCCCATTTCACGCAGATACACGCGTACCGGATCGTCGGTGTAGATGGACTCTTCCACCGGCGCGGGATGCAGGAAATCGGCCTCGTGGCCTGCCTCGGGATCGAAAAACTTGGCATCTTCCTCGAAGTTGAGGCCCAAGGCTTCCGGATTTTCCGCTAAAAATTGATCTTCGAATTGATCCACTGTTCGACTCACCTCCCCCTACGATAACTCCGGAAGTACCTGTACTTGGTTAGATTCTGGGGCTGCTGAAACGCTTCGGACTCGTGTTGGTTCGGCACGCCAATGCAAGGGGCTACCTACGCCGCCAAGCACATCGACTGATGATAACATCAATCGCCTGGAAAGTTAAGTGCTATCTTTAAAGATGTTTCACAAGCGCTTTGGTTACAATACTTCCCCTAAGGTGCCTTATGCCGCATCAAGTTCTTCAACTCGTTAAAGAAAGCCTGCTCGTCCTGAAAGTCGCGGTAAACCGACGCAAATCGTACATAAGCGATTTTGTCCAGATCCCGGAGCGCCTCCATCAATAATTCTCCTATTTCAATAGTAGATATCTCCCGGTCGGCGGAATCCGTCACTTTCGCCTCAACCTGATCCACCAGTTCCGCCAGCCTACCCATGCTTATCGGCCGCTTCTCGCCGGCCTTCAGCAAACCAGATAGTACCTTCTGGCGGTCAAACTTCTCCCGGCGGCCATCCTTCTTGATGACCATATAGGGCACTTCGTCGATGCGCTCGTAGGTGGTGAATCGCCGTTCGCAACCCAAGCACTGCCGGCGCCGCCGGATGGCGTCACCCTCCCGGCTCTCGCGCGAGTCCACGACCTTATCTTCTATGTGACTGCAGAAAGGGCACTTCATAGCGTAACCTCGGGTTCCAACTGCCGCAGAGTGCGCCAGCGGACGCCTTCGTGCAGCGCCAGCGCCACCCCCAACGGCACAACCACTACAAATGAAATAAACCAAAGCACCAGCGCCACGCTGGTGGAAATCTCCAGGGGAACGCGGAAAAGCTCCGTCAGCACCAACACCGAAACCACCTGCATCCCGCCTCCCACTCCGGGAATCTGGACGACCGCCCCGAAAGCCAGAAACCCCAGGAAGATCAGCACATCGAGCCAACCGAAGTGCAGCGCGCCGCCGAACGCCCGCATCACGCAAAACGTCGTCAGCGCGATCGTCACCCATTCCAAGATCGTGTACCAGACCAACAGCAGCATCGCCTTCGGGCTCTTGGTGGATTCCATCCCACGCACGAAGGCGGTGATCAGGCGGTCGGCGCTCTTGAAGTGCCGCTCCGGCAAGGCGGCCAGGGCGCCCAGAAGACGGCGCCGCATGGCTGCGGAGTAGTGGCGGAAGGCCGCCAACAGCCCCAGAACCGCGATCGACAAGGCCGCCACGAACCAGCCGCCCGTGGCAAACACCCAGGAAAGCGCGGGACCCAGCGCTGCGTCGGATCGGCGCACGCGGCCCAGCGCGAAACCGAATATGGCCAGCACGATCAGCACATCGTAGATGCGCTCCAGCACCAGCGCCGCCATCTGCGACGAGGCCGAGACTTTCTCTTTGGCGGCGATCAGATACGGCCGCACGAATTCGCCCGGGCGTCCCAAAACGGTGATCGCGCTGAAGCCGATCACCGTGGCGGAAAACAGGTTCCAAAGGTTGGGGTCCGCCTTGACCGGCCGCATCAGTACGCGCCAACGCAACGCCCGGCCGTAGTAGCCGGCAATGACGGAGGCGCTGGCCGCCGCCAGCCACGGCCATCTCAATGCGAGTAAGGTGGCGCGGAACGCCCGCCAGTCGAACCCCCGGCTTTTGAGGAACAGGGCCAGCAGCCAGATTCCCCCCGCCATGCCCGCCACGCCCAGCGCCAGCCACTTCCAGTTGCGTTTAATCGGAACGCCTCTCTTCTAACATTCTTGATACTAATGCATTGGTGCATTGGTAGGGCAGACCCCTGGTCTGCGCGGGTCCCCCTGGACCCGCCCTTTTGATCGGCAAGGCGAGCCTCCCCTATTCTGGCGCGGCGGCTAGCCACACATTGTCAACGTTAACCTGCCCAGTCCCGAAACTCTTTAAGTTGAGGCGGATTCGGGTAGTGGGTCAGTTTGAATTGTGGGGCGGGCAACTCTGCCCGCAGCCGGCTTTCAGGCGGCTGCGGCCAAGATTGGCCGCCCCACAAGTCAAACTGACTCATACCGTAAATTGTGTTGGCTTGAGCAGTGACCCCGAGCGCCTGCACCCGCACACGCCAATCCGTCTTCCACAAAACCGGGATTCAGAATTGGAATTGGGACGGCGTTCCCTGCACAAATGCGGTCCACAATGCCGCCGCGGCAAGCGGCGCCGCCAGTACCGATAGATATCGTCTCATCGCAATTTCCTCGGTGTCCGGCTTCCCGGACGCTATTGCGATTTTACCTCAGTCCGCCTCGGCTCACGTCATCGCTCCTCGCCGGGTCCGCAAGCGCCGCCGCAATTGCGCCAGGCATCTGCGGAAGGGGGAGAATACCAGTACTGGACATTCACAAGAAAACTCCAAGCAGTGTGGTCCCGGCGGTCCTCTCGAGCAACACGGCCTTCTTGGTGCGGCCCTAAAGCTTCTCGCCGAGTACGGCAGCGTGCGGTCCCCACATGGATCAATCAGCCACGAGTTAGTTCCGGGCGGCGAGGGCGCGCTTACGTGTCATCACCAATGATGAAAAACAACAGCGCCTAGCCTGTCAAGAGATTTCCGAACATTTTTCCAAACAATGTTCTGGGGTAACGGTCTCCCCCCACCGACGGCAGCTACCGCGCCGGCCCTCTTGCTCATGATCCGCACTTGGATTTGTTCGACCCAAGCACGTCACCCGACGAGGGCCCTATTAAAACAAGGACTTTAACCCAGGAATTTTGCGCCGGGAAGCAGCTAAGCTAGCATGATATCTGTCTTAACGGAAAGGGGGCGCAACATCGACACGCCGATAGGACTGTGTGCCACTTGTGCCCACGTCGAGATCATTCGCTCGGACCGTGGTTCTGTCTTCTATCTTTGCAACCTTTCCGCAAGCGATCCGCGCTTCCCAAAGTATCCGCGCCTTCCGGTGCTCTCCTGTTCGGGATACGAAGCTTGCCCCAGGGACGCCGATCAATCGAAAGTTCGGTAAGGCGCAGTGCGCGTTGTGCTGCCGTGCGGCGATCGGATCCACCACCAATTCGACCGATATACGTGTGCCGCGCACGACCGGCTTTCCCGTCAGGATATTGGAATCGACGACAAGGCGGCCGGGCAATAATGCCATAGGAATTCGACCTCTACCAACTGTTGACTACCTGCATGCTGAACCGAAATCGGCGACGTATTACTCGCTACGAGTCCGGGATATTCAAGGTCGTCCCCATGCCCTCACGATACGGCACTTTGGCCGCCGGACGCCACCGGTGGTCATCGCTGCCCGCCAATTCCAACCCTCGGACGATGTCGCCGTCGAAATCCTCATCCCCCAGGTAGCGGACTCGTTTCGAGCCTATTTGCGAACTCGCGCACGCCTGCTGAATGCGAATTACGACGGAATCGAGCGACACACGCCCCCCCGCCGCGTACAAGCCGCCATCCCGCTCTTCGATGTAAGGAGCAACCGGATACACCACCATGACTCCGGCAACGACGGCGCACGCAAGGTGGGCCGATTGACAATCGGCCCGTAGGTTGCCCACTGTTGCCAACCTGCCCGCATGGCGGCGAGCCGCAAGCAGCGGTTTCCGGAGAACCCGCGCAGGCTTGGCGGCCCGCCCTACCCGGAATTCGACTTCGTTGCACTTGTGCCGTAGTGTATGATGGCAAGAATATCCATGCCCGACTTCAGCTTGCCGGCTAATTTGGATTTCGAGGCAACCTGTTGACAACTCCGCTTCGCGTGGCTCTCTTCACCGATTGCTTCAGCGAGGCCAACGGAGTCGCCACGCTCAGCCGGCAGTTCGCCGCCTTTGCCGGCCGCCGGCAGCTCCCGTTTCTGTGCGTTCGTAGCGGGCCGCGAACGCAGGCCGTTTGCCGGACATCGGTCACGGCGGTGGAGATCGAACGGGGGCCGGCGGCATTTCCGCTGGACCATGATTTGTCCTGCGACCCCTTTCTGAGCCGCTATAAGAATTGGGTGACGGCGCAAGTTTTGCCGTTCCAACCGCATCTTGTGCACATCGTGGGGCCGGGCGATATCGGAATCCTGGGTCTTTGGGTGGCGCACACCCTGGGCGTCCCGCTAGTAGCGTCCTGGCATACCAACCTGCATGAGTATGCGGGGCGGCGCCTGCACAAGCTCTTTTCGTTCTTGCCGGACACCTGGCGGGAGCGCATCTCCGCGACAGCCGAAGAGCACAGCCTGCGCGCGTGTATGCGCTTCTACGGACTGGCCCGCTTCGTGCTCGCGCCCAACGACGCCATGGTCCATCTGCTCCAGGAGCGTACCGGCAAACCCGCATTCCTAATGGCCCACGGCGTCGATACCGAGGCATATTCTCCGCAAAGACGCTGCCGACGGGACCGCTCATTTTCGATCGGGTATGTGGGCCGGCTCACTCCGGAGAAGAATGTGCGCATGTTCGTGGACCTGGAGAGAAGTCTACTCGCGCGGGGCGGGCGCGATTTCCGTTTCACCCTGATCGGAGAAGGAAACGAGAAGGACTGGCTCCGCAAGAACCTCAAGTTTGGCGAGACGCCGGGCATTCTCGGCGGAGAGGCGCTGGCGGAAGCGTTTGCCAACATGGATGTGTTTGTGTTTCCTTCCCGCACCGACACGTTTGGCCTGGTGCTGCTGGAAGCCATGGCTTCGGGCGTCCCGGTGGTGGCGATCCCCGAGACCTGCGCCCGCGTGGGCATCCGGCACGGTGTCACCGGCTTTCATGCGCCGGATTTGGTTTCATTCACGGAAAGCGTCCTCCAACTCATGAACAGTGCAGCACTGCGGCAACGTACGGGCGCCGCGGCCCGTGTATTTTCTTGCTCCAGAGTGTGGAATGGCGTATTCGAGCAGTTATACTCGACCTACGAGAGGGGACTCGAAGCCACCCACTGCAAACCCAGCGATCTGGCAATCGCGGAAAGCCGGACGGCCTCATAGCCCATGCTCATTCTCCCGCTGCTGTTGTTCTCATTTGACCCGTCTGCAATGCGGCAGGCGCCGGCTGGGACCGAAATCCACATCCGGCTGACAACCACGGTAGGTTCATACGCGAGCAGGGCCGGCACGCCTGTCAGTGCCCTTCTGATCGCCCCCGTCGAGAAGGATGGCGAGACCGTCTTGCCGGCCGGGAGCGTGGTCTCCGGCAGCGTAAAGAGGGCGGTGCGCGTGGGACTGGGGATTCCCCATGAAACAGCCTCACTCGACCTGGAATTCAACCAAGCGGCGCGGCCGGGCGGCGATCCGGTTTCGCTTGCGGCGCGCGTAGAGGAAGTGGATAATGCGCGGGAGCGCGTGACCCGCGATGGCCGGATACACGGCGTCCGGGCGACCGACAGCGGTTCCTACCGCATCAGCGGCTACGTCAGGGATTTGCTTTTTCGCTGCGAGCTGCACGCTCGGCTCGCCGAAGTGATCGTTAAGGCCGCGGTCATCAATCTGCCGGAGCCGGAGATCTATTTGCCCGCAGGCGCAGAACTCACGCTGACGCTGACCAAGCCCCTGTTTTTGGCTTCTTCGGCTGAAGCGCCAGCCAGCCGCGCTTTGGCCGATCGCGAAGACCTGCACCGGCTAGTGGCTTCCCTGCCGACCCGGACGTACGCCACCGGACCCGAGCGTCCCTCGGATCTTACCAACGTGATGCTGGTGGGATCTCGTGACCAGATTGCCGACGCGTTCGCGGCCGCCGGATGGTCCGCGCCCCGTCCGTTGACCTTGGGCCGCCGCGTGCGGTGGCTGCGGGCGGTTGGCCTGAGACGGGGATTCGATTCAGCGCCGATGTCTCCTTTGTTGTTGAATGGGGAGCCGGCGGACATGTCCATGGAAAAGGGCCTGAACGACGTTTCCAAGCGTCACCACATTCGTTTGTGGAAACAGGAGGGCGCGTGGAATGGACAGGATGTGTGGATCGGCGCCGCCACGCGCGACGTGGATTTCGGCTACTTGCGGCCGGGCCGGCCTTTCGCGCACAAGATCGCTCCCGACGTCGATCGGGAACGCGACAAGGTCGCCTACGACCTGGCATTTACGGGTTGTGCGAACGCGCCGGACTGGGCCGCGCGCACGAACGTTCCTAGAGTAGCCGAGAACGGCACGGGGGACGCGATGACCACCGATACGAGACTCGCGGTGGTGGAGTTCAACGATTGCCGCGCGCCACGCCTCTCGACCGAGACAATCGATGCCGCGCCAGTGCCGGAGCACGGCGGCAAAATAGAGCTTTTTGCGCGCCGCGAGATACTCAGCCTTCGAAACGATCTTCTCCGCAACAACTGGTTTTGGCGCGGCTATGAAACCACCCGATGGATCGGCGGGGTTCTTCGCACACACGTGCGGGAGAGTTCCGGTCCGCGATCCTTCTGGAGCACCTTCCGGCATTCGACGCTACGGCCAGCGCTTGTACAGACGGCCACCATCGCGCAATAAAGGCTAAAATATCCATGCCAGACCTGATCGAAAAACCAACTATCGTCGCGCCGGCCGGCAATCGTCCGAAGCGGATTGCCGAATACGTAGGCCGCGTCAATTCCGCGGACGAAGCCGTGAGCATCGCGCGCATGGAGAGTCCGGCGGGTTGGATTGAACCGGGCCAAACCCCTGAATTCGATGAATACACCGTGGTGTTGCGGGGTCTGCTTCGAGTGGAGACAAGGTCGACGGCCATTGATGTGAAGGCCGGGCAGGCCATTGCAGTCCATAAGGGCGAGTGGGTGCGCTACAGCACGCCGGAACCCGGCGGCGCGGAATACATTGCGGTGTGCATTCCCGCCTTCTCCCCGGAACTGGTGCATCGTGAGCCGACTTGATAGGGAGCATCCGCACGCCGGGGGTGCTATAGAAAGTATCGTGAGCGAACGAACCAATGCTGGTCACTTTGTGGGGCGACCATCGCCTTTTGTGGTCTGCCACTCTGGCGCGCATAAGGCAGACGACACAAAACGATCGTCCGCCCCACGCACATGGCTCTTAAGTGAACAGTATTGTTCGGGCTAATGGGCGTTGCCGCTCAGAGAGGATTATCAAGCACTTGCCGACTTTGCCGGGTGACGATGCCAGGCGCATTATGTGGGGCTTCGCGGACCGCCCCGACCTGCAATTACTGGTGCACTCCGTACGCGGTGTAGCCCGCGGTCCCGTGGCGCGGCTGGTCGCCCTCGGCGCACGCAACCCATGCGAACGGACGCCCGAAAAGCAGGAGCTCCGGAGGGCATACAACAACGCAGGCATCGTCGGCCTCTTTAATGAGCCGCCCCAAAGCGGGCACACCGAGGGTCCGCGGAACTTGGCGCGAGCGCTGGCCGCCTTCGAACTGGCATGGGTGGACGCCAGCGTGGCCACCGGAGGTTTCATGCCCCGCGATCATGGTGGGATCATGGTTGCGGCCAGGCTGCTTTCGGCAGTGGAGCCGCTGATTCGCTATCAACGCGGCCGCTTCCACGGAGGCTCGCCGGCCGGGCCAGGCTCTCCGCGCTACGAACTTGGCCTCCAACTGAAGGATGACGCAGTGCATCGCCTTGTGGACGTGTGGTCCGCGGGCGAGGCCTGCGCCGCGCTGGGCTTCGAGGCGGCGCGGCTTTTGGACCGGCTCGAAACGCTGGAACGCGCCGGGTGCCCGATGGCTGAAAGGGCCATGCTGGAAAGTGCGGCGAACGTGCTTGGCCCGGCCTGCAAACTGTGGCACTCAGGTCACGGGTCGCGCATGATGCGGGAGGCGGCCCAGCTCATGGGCGGATACGGCATGACCGAAGACTGCCCGGGATTCCTAGGTTACAAGTGGGTGGATCTACAGATGGAAGCCGCCTGCGACGGTCCCGAGGCCGTGCGGCGCCAGCTCGGCGAAGCCATGACGAACGAACTCTTCCTCACTCAGTTTCGTGGATGGATACGCGACACGCAGGCGCTCGCCGACAGCCACCCCGAAACTGGAGCGTGTGCGCTGACCATCGCCATGGAAATGTGGCTATGGACGCTCCAGCGCGTGCCACACGCCACTGGCACACTCGCCAATGTGCTATGCCGGCTGCTGGCTTCGCGCTCGCAGATCCTGGGCCTGATCGAGTTACAACAGAAAGGCCGTGACCATCCTTCCCTCGCGGGGAGTCTGCCATGGACTGTGAGTATCCTCTCCGGCTTATGCCATGTCCAGGCCGCCCACACGGCCGGCGAAGTAGGCCGGGTCTGCGCCGAGTGGGTTTATGGTTCCCATCGCGATGCCGCTGGGGACCAGACAGCGTTCCGCGATATGCAGACGCTGCTCGAAAGCTCGCTAGCCGAGTCGCTGCTTGCCAAAGATCGCGTCGCCGAAGTCTTAACCCAGGTGACGATTCCGGAAGCGCCGGACTATCCGGCAAGGAACCACCCGGAGTCAGCGAGCTAATCCAAGGGCGGAGACCAACGCCAAAAAGGCGCGGCTGGCGGACCCCACCGGGTCCAGCAGAACGCGGCGCTGTGCGAGCATGGCGGCCACCGGCTGTCCCCGGAAACTGGCGATTTGCCGATAGCGGGACATAAAGTACAGCACCCGCAGAAAGAGCTTCCAATTAAGCGGCGCAAAATATGCGGGCGTGACAAATGGTACCGAACCACCCTCTTTCACTTCGGCGATAAAGTCCCTGTACGATGCCGCCTGAGACAGAGAGACGATGGAGCCTGCCACCAGGAGATGGCTGTCTCCTCCGCCAACGACCGGCTTGCGCCACTGGCGGGCGAGTTCGAGGACGCGGTCGTTCTCCTCGCGGCGCCTCATCCCATTTACCTCGAGCGCATGAATCGCCCAGCCGTAGCGGGTGAGGAGATCCGTGATGGGGATCGCCCCGGAGTCCGGCCGCCACGAGACCAGGGGGTGGTTCAGCACGACCAAGCTGCCACTGGCGGCGAGTGTTTCAAACAATTCGTCGTGCCGCCCGGCGCGCGCTGCCGACTGAATCCGGCTGTGCGTTTCATCGATGCCGCTCTCGGGCAGGCCGCTGACTCCCAGGTGAAACAAGTGGCCCTGATACCAGACCGACACCTCTTCGCCGATTGCGATGCGGCCGTCGAGATCGGGCCGGCCACGCAGCAGGGCGAGGCTGCCGGCGAATTCGTCGTGATCGGTGATGGCCAGGTGAACGCCGTTGAAGCCGAGAGGAGCGACGGCCGCGGATTCCATCTCATATACGTCTGCGGGCGCGTACGGCGGGTTATAGACTATGTCCGCGTAATTCAGGCCGGAGATACCATGGAGACCGAAGGCCCTCTGCAGCACACCGTTCAAAGGGCGCATGAAGGCCAGTTTGACAACCTGGTTCAGCGACGCCAGATTCTCCACGGAGTGGCATGAATGGTTGTGCATGGAAACCGCATAACTGAACTCGCGGTGCGGGTGCGCACACGCGCGGTATGCGTAGTTCTCAATCACCCATGATGGCCGGCGCTTCATCGCGTTCGTCAAAAACCGTTGGTGTCTCGTTCAGCGGAGGTCCCATTCTATATGGCGCTTCGAATGCGGGTCAAGTCGGGCGGCAGTATCGGACGGCAGGTTGTCCCGGGAGGTTGCCGCTTGTTACACTCTGACGACAGGGTCACGGGCTAACCGCTCGGAACCCGAGGGGATTGGACGTGCTGTATACCATCGATTCTTCACGGCAAAAGGCCCAAGGCGACATCCTGGCGAGATTGTCGCGGTGCCGTCGAGTACTGTTGATCGAGGCGAACGATCAGCGGCGGTGGGTCGGCGGCCGCGTGGCGCCCGAGGTGCACATCCCCCCGATCGGGCTGATGTACATCGCCAGCAGCGCACGGCTCCACAACCCGGACGTGCGCATTGAAATCCTCGAAACATCGCTCGATGGGCGCACCGACGAAGAACTGGTGGCGAAGCTGCTGGATTATCGCCCCGACCTTGTTGGAATCCGCAGCATCAGCCTATTCGAGGATGAGCTCAAGCGTGTGGCCGGGTTGACCCGGAGAGTCCTGGACGTCCCCATCGTGGCCGGCGGCCCGATTGCGACCGCCAGGCGCGGAGCCGTTCTCAAAGCCATCCCCGAAATCGATCTGCTGGTAGTGGGCGAGGGTGAATGGACGTTTTCGCGTCTCCTCGCGGGAACCGCAACCAACGGGCTGGTGATGCGGCAGGGTGACCAGACCGTGGACCTCGGCGATGGCGATGCCGCCGACAACCTGGACGAGCTGCCGGTCCCAGACTACGGCATGATCGATCTGGGGCGGTACGAAGAGCACTTGAGCTATGCATACAATCACCGCCGGCAGGGCGTCCTGCTGACCAGCCGCGGTTGTCCATTCTTGTGCACCTATTGCAACACCTTCGCCGGTAAGACGGCCCGGCTGCGGTCGGCGGAGAATGTCGTCGCCGAGATGGAACAGATGTCGCGCGAGCATGCCATCGAGGACTTCTACGTGGTCGACGACATATTCAATATGGACCGCAAGCGCACGGCGGCGATCTTCCGCATGATTATCCGGCTGCGCAAGAATTGGCGCCTCTATTTCGTGAATGGGTTGCGGGCGGACATCATGACGCGGGAACTGGTGGACCTGATGGCCGATGCGGGCACGGTGTGGGTTACGTATGCCGTCGAATCCGGAAGTCCGCGCATTCAAAAGCTGGTCAAGAAGAATATGCACCTGGAAAAGGCCGCCGAGATCGTCAACTATTCCCAGGATCGCGGGATCGTGGTCAACGTGAATACCATGTACGGTTTTCCGACCGAGACCGGCGCCGAAGCCCGGCAGACGCTCGACTATCTGGCCCGCCTGCATATGCCATCGCTGCTTCCGTACCATTTTTGCCTGCGCGGGTATGACGGATGCGAGATCGTCGAACAGGCGGCGGAAGCCGGCTGGGATACCAGCGCGTTCCTTGCGGACGGGGCGTTATCATATCATGACATGCCGACGGGAACTTCCACCTTTCCGCGGGGCGAAATGATGGACCACATAATCGAGTATCATAAGCGGTTTGGCATGCATAACAAGCCGCATCTGCTGCGGTCGTTAGAAGTTCTAAAAGAAAACGGATACACGGACCGTGACCTGGTCGATATGTACAGCGTTCTTCAGAATCGTCCTTTCCATCATGTGGACGAAATCGTGGCCGGCTCTACCCTGAGCGCCAAGACAGCGAGTTACTAAGGGAAATTCGCGGAATGCATAGACCCATCAAATACCTGGATAAGGCGATGTCGATTGCTGCCAATGGGGCGTGGCAGGTATTTCGTTTCATTAACGACCGCATTTCCGAGAATCCGTCCTTCACGCCCAAGTGGTCGGACAAGCCGCTGCTGAAGTCTCGCGAGAAGTCCAAGCCTCCCTTGGGCTGGCCGCGCGAAACCGATTCGTTGTGCCCCCGTTGCGTGCCGGAGATCCGGCAACAAATCGTTGACGGCAAACAGGATTACCGCGTCCTTTTGAACGAGAAACCCGGCGAAATCAAAGCGCGGGTTATCGAGCGGGACGGTAGGATCCTGATGGTCAAGGATTGTCCCTTGCATGGACATTTCGAAGATGTGATGTCGATCGATCCGGCCTTCTTCCGGCATCTGGAGGGGATGTTTCCCGGCCGGGATATCCGCGCGCATAACGATGAGAAGTTGCACAACCACGGCGCCAGCACTATCAAGCACGGTCGCGGGTCGGTTCTGACGATCGACCTGACCAACCGGTGCAACATGATGTGCGACCCCTGTTTCATGGACGCCAACCAGGTGGGGTTCGTACACGAGCTTACCTGGGACGATATCAAAACGCTGCTCGACAACGCCATTTCGATCAAGCCGCGGCGGCAGATGTCGGTGCAGTTCTCGGGCGGCGAGCCGACCATGTCGCCCCACTTCCTGGAGGCCATTCGATACGCCCGTCAACTGGGCTATAACAGCGTGCAGGCGGCCACCAACGGCATCGAGTTCGCCAAGAGCCCGGAGTTCGCGCGGCAGGCCGCGGAAGCGGGCTTGCGCTACGCCTACCTGCAGTTCGACGGCATCGGCAATCCCGCTAATTCCCATCGCAACGTCGGGAATCTGTTCGACGTAAAGCTGCGCGCGATCGAAAACCTGCACTCGAGCGGCGTGGAAATCGTGCTGGTGACTACCGTGGTCAACGGGATCAACAACCAGCAGGTGGGGCGCATCGTGCAGTTCGCGCTGGACAACCCGGATTGGGTCGCATTGGTCTCGTTCCAGCCGGTTTCTTTCACCGGCCGCGACGAGGCCGTGACCGACGAGCGCCGCATGGCGCAACGCTACACGCTCTCGCACCTGGCGCACGATGTGAAGGGACAGTTGCACATCGGCGAACCCACCCGGGACTGGTTCCCGCTGTCGTTCCTGAGCACCTTCTCGGACTGGGCGGACCTGGTACACGGGCCGGATGCCGCTTGGGGACAGGTGGCTTGCGGGTGCCATCCCAACTGCGGTATCGGGATGGCCCTCATGGTGGACAAGCACACGCGCGAGGCGGTCCCGGTGACGGCATTCCTGGACGCCGGCCGGTTCGCCAAGGACGTCGCCAGGATCAACGATTGGGCGCGTGGCAAGTGGATGTCGGTCGCCGGGATGACGCTGGCGCTGATGCGCAATTACGACGCCTTCCGGACGCCCACCCACTTTCGGTTCATCGACATGTTGCGGAAGCTCGACAAAGGTCTGGGCGCGACGGGGCGCAACTACGGCGACGTCTCGGGCCACCGGACGATGGCCGATGTCTTCCGCCGGCGGCGCGACCGCTGGAACCTGCTGTTCGTGGCGGGCATGTGGTTCCAGGACCTGTTCAATTACGATTTCCGCAGGACCGAGCAGTGCATCATCCCGTACGCCACGCAGGAGGGTGAGATCTCCTTCTGCGCCTACAACACGGGAGTGGGCTGGCGGAACATCATCGAGAAGATGCACATGACCGCCACTTTGACCAAGTGGTACGAGGAGCATGGCCGGCATGAGATTTTCGCCGGCGGCAAGAGCGTCAAACTCGGCAGCACGGAGCACCATCTGGTATTGAACGACGAGATCGTCACCAGCGAGGAGCAGCACGACCTCGATCAGCTCGGTATCGCCAAGAACGCCCGCGAGGAGAAGCTGCGGGCGCGGGCCGAACGGCTGAAACCGGACGAAGAGTACTTCCGCATGGCCAAGCTTTACCGGGAGGTGGTGCTGAAAGAACAACCCGGTCCGAAGCTGGTACAGATCCACGCGCGCACCGCGGCGCCGCCTCCCGAAACCGACCTGGAGCTAGTGGGAAGCAGCGGGGATTAGCCGCCTTGGTGGGACGGTTCTCCCTCCTACGCGAGTGCTTTCCCCCGCTGGTGTTGGGGTCCGTGGCTGGGCTTGCACTCCCGATCCAATCAGCGGCCTCTAGCTATTTGAAGGGCTTCTTCGGCGTGACGATGCGCCTTGTCGATGTGCTCCAGCGCTCTCACTTGCAGCCCCTGCGCAAAGCGATTGTCCTCTTCACGCGAGATATCGTTGTGAGCCTTGTCGATCAGTTCGATAGCGCGATGCAAGCGGCCAGACCAGTCGAGCCTGGCATCAACAGGTGGGTGATCGTTCAGATGCTTGCCGTCGTCGATCGAAGCCCTCTTGATGTCGCCGATGGCCTCGTCGATTTCATGGATCGCTTTCTTTTCCTGCTCCCGCAGTTCTCCATGAGCGGGGCGTTCCAGGTGGGCTCTTGCGTGCCGCAGATCGGTCAGGGCGTGCAGATATGCCGGATGCCGATCCTGCGCGAAACCGCTCGGGGCACTCAAAACAATGAGAACCGCTAGGGCCGATGCCGATAATAAGAACTTGGAAGTTACGTTCATTCGTCTTACTCTCGCCTCAGTAACCGGCACTGGCGCGAACCTCAGCGAGCGGCTTCGCAAGGTCCGCGAGCAGTTCGGGTCCGACAACGGATATAGGCGTCGACCCGTAGCACAAGAGCCGATCGTGGAAGTCGCGCAGCGACGCGCCAGCGCCAGCTCTAGCCCAATACTCCGACAGCAGTGCTTCGATCTCCGCGCGGCCTGCCGTATACGCAATCACGTAACCTGGTCCAAGGGCGATCCCGGCGATGGCCGCTTTCGCCTGCACCGGCGAGAAGCCGGTCTGGTGCGCGAAGAATTGAATCGCTCGATCGACGCTCCAAGCGCCGCTTGCCAGCTCCGGATCGACGATGGCTCGGGCGCCGCGCACGCGTTCCCACTGCGCCGTGTAGTAGCGCCCATCCAGATCGTCGCCGTAGAGACCGAGTTGCACGAAAAGTTCTTCGCCGTAGAAGGCCCAGCCTTCCGAGAATTCGCCGCTGCCTTGGATTTTGCGGACGAAGTCCGGGTGGCGGCGGGCGATCGACAACTGCAGAAAGTGGCCCGGCATGGCTTCGTGCGCCGCCGTCGAAAGGATGCGATCGCGGTCGAAGTCCTGATTGGCATCCAGATTCTTCGCGGCCTCTGCCAGCGATATCGGGGGTGTTATGAAATAGAAGCCGGTGGCGGCTTTGCCGAACAACAGCGGCGAAAACATCGAAGCGCCCGGCGACACCGGCTGCAGAAACTTGGGTGTCTCGACAATCAGGATCTCGCCGAGCCACGCCGGCACATCGACGATGCGATGCTGCGCGACGAACTGCCGCAGTTGAGCGATACGCGCGCGGTAGTAGTCGACCAGCGCCGCGCCCCCGGGAGCGAGGCCGCCGCCGCTCTCCGGCCCGATGGGCGTGCCACGCTCGGCGGCGAGTTCTTCCACCCAGCTCTGTACGGCCCATCCGTGCGCGAGCTCGTCACGCGCCATGCGCTCAATGTCGTCGGAGTTGAACGGCAGCAGCTCCTCGTCACGGAGCATCGCGTCGTAAGCGTCGCGCCCGATGGCGTAGTTCTCGGGCCACGATGCCGCGTGCTCGTCGATGTATTTCTTCGTCTGCGCCATCGCGGCGAGCGTCGCATCGCGCGCCATGCCGAACGCCGCGAAGCGATCGGCGGGCAATTGCTCCTTCGCGGCGTCCGTCAACGCCCCGCCGAGGAAACTGGGCGCCCCTGCAAGCTGCTCGGCGCCGCTGACGCCGTAGAGGTGGCCGGGGTGGGTGACGAGCGCGTTGCCCGCCGCTATGTAAGCGGGCGCGCCGGCGAGCCGCTCGACGATTTTCTGCCATGCGGCGGCGACATCGGCCTTGGTAGCGCCCGCCGTGCCCGCGATGGGCAGGTGCAGAAACTGCGTGTAGATCGCGCCGACGATCGCCAATGATGGCCCGGATGGATCCTTCTCATAGGTCTTGTAGATAAGGTACTGCCGCTCATAGCCGACGAGCTGTGCACGGAGCAGTTTGGCGTCGTCCACGTCCACCAGCGGCGCGCCAGCGAGCGGTATTGACGCGAGCTCGCTTTCCCAGCCGCGGATGGTCGCGAGATCGCGCGCATTCCCGGCCTCGGACGGGGTGTCGAGCCGGCCGTCTTCGTCGCTAAGGCCGAGTAATGTCGCAACGAGCGGGTGCAATTTTGCCCAATCGAATGTAATCGATTGCGCAAGGGTTTGGAGCCGTTCAGTGGTCGTCGGAGGTGCGGACGCCGCGGGAGGCGCGCACGGCGCGAGCAACACAAACAGGAGCAAGCGCAGAGCGGAGCCGGAGCGATGGGGCATTAGAGACGGCAATGCCGCCACGGAGGTGCTGAATCGCATCGTTCAGGTTATCAAATGGGCAGCCCTTTGTAAAGCCTTAGTCTTATCTCATGCAAGATGAGCCTGGAGGAAGAGGCTGTTTCGCATACAAAATGAGCCTGGAGAGGGGATCGGCCATGCTGGGTATTGACGATCAAGGTGAGCAACAAACCGGGAATGAGCCTGG
>Ga0302325_10004813_pt1 | contig 31070 bp, 26 predicted proteins | sample Palsa_T0_2_FD_201948 | JGI IMG/M metagenome (GOLD analysis project Ga0302325, IMG submission 201948) | Peat permafrost microbial communities from Stordalen Mire near Abisko, Sweden - Palsa_T0_2 | ecosystem: Environmental > Terrestrial > Soil > Palsa > Peat permafrost | place: Sweden: Abisko... | reverse complement strand
CGCCGCTGCCGCGATGGCGCGGATCACCGCGCTGGCCCGGGCAAGGAAGGCTGATGGTGACGGCGGCGGGATCGACTTGCTGCGCTGCCAGGTCCTCGCCGGGCTGCTGCTCGGCACCCTGCCGCTGTTTCCCCCCGCCAGCGGCCCGCCCCCCGGCGATCCGCCCGGCGGTCCCGGCGGTGACCCGCGCGGCGGTCCCGGCGGTGACCCGCGCGGCGGTCCCGGCGGTGACCCGCGCGGCGGCCCTGGCGGCGGGGATCCGACGGGCGGCGCGGGCGGCGGGGGCGGCGGCGCGGGCCGGCGCGATCCCGGGGCGGGCAGTGCCGGGGACGGCCGCGGCACCCGGCGGCGCGGCGCGCCGCGAGACGGCGGCCCGGCTGGTGACGTGCCGCCGCCCGGGGACAAGGACGCGCCCCGCGATGATGAGGACTGTCCCCTGCCCGGTGACGGCCCGGCCGGGTACGGCCAGGACGGTGATGACGGGCCCGGGACCGCGCCGGCCGGGGAATGGCCGGGGCTGCCCGCGGTGATCCCGCCCGCTTTCGCCGCCCCCGGCCCCGGCCCCGGCGCCGGGGGCGGGACGGCCGGGGCCGGGGACGGGGACGGGCGGCCTATTTCGGGGCTGCTGGACGTGTCGCTGCCCTGGCCGGTGCTGGCCGGGATCTCTGCCGGGCCGGGGCGCCTGGGCCGGATCGGGCCCATCACCGCGCCGCAGGCCCGCCGCCTCGCGGCGGCCGCCGCCGCGGACCCCGGCGCCCGGTGGCGGATCATCGTGACCACCCCCGCCGGGCACGCCCTCGCCGTCGCCCCCGTCCCCCGCCCCCGCAACCCCGCCGCCGGCCCGGGATCCGGCGCCCGGGCGGGACCTGCTGCCCGGGCAGGACCCCCCGCCGGGCCGGGGCCCGGTGCCGGGATGGGGCTGGTCGGCCGGGTGACTTTGACCATCAGCCAGGACACCCTCGCCGCCGCCATGGACCAGTTGGCCCACCCGCCGCCGGCCGGCCCCGGCCCCGGCCCGGGACCGCGACCCGGATCGGGACCCTGGCCGGGACCCTGGCCGGGATCAGGGCCGGGATCAGGGCCGGGATCAGGGCCGGGATCAGGGCCCGGGCCCTGGCCAGGGCAGGATCCGTGCGGGCCGGTCCTCGGCCTGGCGCTGCGCGCCGCGGCCCGGGCCGCCGCCCGCGCCGCCGCCATGGCGGCGGCGGACGCTGCGGCCGGAGGCTGCGCGCACGCCGCGGCCAGCCCCGGCTACCGGCCCCCGCCCCGGCTCCGTGACTACATCACCGCCCGGGACCTGACCTGCCGGTTCCCCCGCTGCCGCCAGCCCGCCTGGCGCGGCGACCTCGACCACACCGTGCCCTACGACAACGGCGGCCTCACCTGCTCCTGTAACCTCGGCGGCCTCTGCCGCACCCACCACCTCCTCAAGCACCACCCCGACTGGAAACTCACCCAAACCGCCCCCGGCACCTTCGCCTGGACCACCCCCGCCGGCCGCACCCACACCACCACCCCCGACACCCACGCCGCCTGACGACCCGAGGCGGACTGGCACCATCCGCCAGCTGTTTCTGCCCCGGGTCGTCATGAGGCGCCGCCGCCCCCTGCATCTGCCGAAGGCGCCAGGGCGAGCTGCCAGCTAGGGTTAGCGCGCGTGCGCCAGCCCGTCCGCGGCGCCTCCGGTTCGGGGCAGCTCGCTGGCGGTGAGGCCAGCCTGCTGCAGGATGGCGGGGATGGCGCCCTCGTGCCCGATCGCCATGACGTGGACTCCGGACAGCCCCGGGACCGTCATCAGCAGCTCGATCGTCTCCGCGGCCAGCTGGGCACCCTCGGCAGCCACCTGATCCTCGGGCACCCCGCGCAGCCGCCGGTCGACGGCTGCGGGGATGCGCACTCCCGGCACCCCGCCCTGCAGGTGGCTCAGGGCGCGCAGCGACGAAATCGGCCCTACACCCGCCAGGACATGGCACTGCTCAAGGAGTCCCAGGTCAGCCACCCGGGCCAGCCACGCCGCGAACTCACCCGCGTCGAAGACGAACTGCGTCTGCACGAACTCCGCGCCGGCCTCAATTTTCGCCGCCAGCCGGGTAATGCTGGCGTCGGCCGGGACCGTCGGGTTCTCCACGGCGCCGAGCAGCCAGCTGGGCGCCGGGTCGAGCTTCCGCCCGGACATCAGCTTCCGCTCGTCCCGCATGGTCCTCGCCGCGCGCAGCAACTGGACGCTGTCAAGGTCGAACACGGGTTTCGCCTCGACGTGATCACCGAACCGGGGATGATCGCCGGTCATCAGCAGCACGTTCGGTATGCCCATCGCCGACGCGGAGAGCAGATCGGACTGCAGCGCGATCCGGTTGCGGTCCCGGCAGGTGACCTGCATGATCGGCTCTACTCCGGCGGCCAGCGCGGCGATGCTGCCTGCCCAGCTGGACAGCCGCACGGTGGCATTCTGGTTGTCGGTGATGTTCACCGCGTCCACCCAGCCGCGCAGCAGCGCCACCTTGCGCCGGATCGGGCCCGCGTCGGCGCCGCGCGGCGGGCCGATCTCAGCCGTGACCGCGAAACGCCGGGCGGTGAGAGCCTGGCGCAGCCCGGACCTGCCGATGTCCCCGGGGCTGCCTCCACCGCTCACCCTTTGTTCCTTCCCTCGCAGCCCCGCCACGGCGCGGGCAGACCATTTTGACCCGGCAGGCGCAGATTACGCCACGCTGGCTGCGGTGCTAGCCGCCTGGCGTGGCCGCCAGCGTTCCGTCCTCCAGCCGCAGCACCTCGTCGGCGACGTCGATCAGCGCCGAGTCGTGCGTGGCGACCAGGGCCGTGATCCCCTCAGAATTCACGACCGTCCGCAGCAGCCGCATGATCTGCCTGCCGGTCTCCGAGTCCAGCTGCCCGGTCGGCTCGTCGGCGATCAGCAGCTCCGGGCTGGCTGCCAGAGCGCGCGCGATCGCGACCCGCTGCTGCTGGCCGCCGGAGAGCTCAGCCGGGCGCTGGCCGGCATGATCGGCCAGCCCCACGACCCCGAGCAGCAGCCGGACGCGTTCCTCGCGATCACGTGCGGCCACGCCGTTGATGCGAAGCGGGATGCCGACGTTCTCGGCGGCGGACAGCACCGGGATGAGGCCGAAGGACTGGAAGATGAACGCAACCGTGCTGCGGCGCATCGCCGTCCGCTCGCGCTCGCTCATGGCGCCCACCTCCCGCCCGGCGACGCAGACACTCCCGCTGGTCGGCCGGTCGAGGCCGCCGACGATATTGAGCAGCGTGGTCTTGCCGGATCCGGACCGCCCGCGCAGCGCGACAAGCTGGCCGCGCGACACCGCGAAGGAGACCCCGCGCAGCGCGCGGACGGCCGTGCTCCCGCTGCCGAAGACCCTGATCACGTCGCTGACCGCGACCATCGCCCCGGGCTCGCCGCTCACGCCCCGCCTTCCGCCGAAGACCGGTCAGTAGGCGGTCCCTGGGACGGGCCAGTAGGCGGCCGCTGATCGTCGGGCCAGACGCCGATGTGATCGGGCTCGGCCTGCAGCCGTACCCTGTCCCGCATTCCGAGCGGCTCGACCATCTCGCGGGGCAGCTGCAGCCGGCCCGCCCGGTCCAGGACGGCGTACTCGACCGCGTGCTGCGTCGCGTTTCCCTCCTGGTCGGCGGTCGCGTGCCGCAGTGTCTCCGTCGCCGTCCGCCCGTCCCGGATCGCTATTGTCCTGCGCACCTGCTCCGACACGGCCGGGTCGTGCGTGACGATGAGCACGGTGACCCCCAGGCTGGCATTGACCGACTGAAGCGCGCCGAACACGTCCCGCGCGGTGGCGCTGTCCAGTTCGCCGGTCGGCTCGTCGGCGAGCAGTACCCGGGGCTGGTTGGCCAGCGCGGTTGCGATGGCCGTGCGCTGCTGCTCGCCGCCGGACAGCTGCGCGGGCCTGCGGTCGGCGCAGTGCCCCACGCCGAGCATCTCGAGCAGTGCCCTGGCCTGGCCGCCGCGGTCGTGCCGGGGGATGCCGCTGAATCTCATCGGCATCACGACGTTCTGCTGCGCGGTGAGATAGGGGAGCAGGTTGCGCGCGGTCTGCTGCCAGACGAAACCGACCGCCCGGCGCCGGTAATCAACCCGGTCGCTGGCCGTCATCGCGGCCAGATCATGCCCGGCCACCCGGGCCGAGCCCGCCGTCGGCGCATCCAGCCCGGCCAGGATGTTCATCAGCGTCGACTTGCCGCTTCCCGACGCACCGACCACGGCGGTCAGCTCGCCCTCGGCGACCAGCAGGTCCAGCCCCTGCAGCGCCTGCACCTCCACGCCTTCCGCGGCGTAGATGCGGACCAGCCGGTCGCAGGCGATCAGGGCGCCGGCGCCGTAGGAAGCCCGGGATTGCTCGGATTCGGCGCCGAGCTCGGCGATGCTGGCGGCCGGCGCCGTGGCCGCAATCGCCTCTCCCCGGGCGCCAGCGCCGGGGGCCGCGTTACTGCCCTTGGGCTTGGCGCCTCGCATCGCGCTCATCGTCCTCCTCTGCCCTCAGCCGCTGATCCGCAGGGCGCCGGCCGGGCCGCGGCGGCCCGCCAGGAAAGCCTGGGCCGACAACGTTGCCGCTCCCAGGATTACCAGGCCGACGGCGGGGATCGCCAGCGCGGCCAGGTCAGCGCGGACCGGCACGGCAGCCGCCGAGCCGGTGAAAGCCGAGAGATCGAGCACCGGGCCGAGCAGTGGTACCAGCGCAAGCGCGCAGGCCGCCCCGGCCGCCGCGGCGGCCAGCACCGGCGGCAGTGCCTCGGCGATGACCAGCCACCGGCCCTGCCCGGCACCGAGCCCCATCGTCGACAGCCGGGCCAGCGTCAGCGCACGGGAGCGCGCGGCCAGCACCAGGGTCAGCAGCAGCACGAGCACGCAGAACCCGCCCGCCGCCACGCTCCCCTCGGCGAACGCCAGATAGGCCCCGCGCGGCAGCGCCGCTCCGGTCAGCGCCGCCAGCGCGCTGGACCGCAGCGTGACGCTCGCCTGCGGGATGACCCGCGCCACGGCGGCCGCCAGCGCCGCGGCGTTCAGCCGCGGGCCGACGACCAGCAGGGCGGTCGGCGGCGCGGCCGCGTGCAGGCGGCTCGTCGCCCAGGCGGGGAAAAGGATAAAGCCGCCGCCCGGGACGGCAGGGGTGCCGGACAGCCGGCCGGCCACCCGGATGCGCAGCATGCCGAGTGCGGTCGCCAGGCTGGCCGTGCCGCGGCCCAGCTGGGCGGCCACGGCCGGGGAGGCGAGCACGGGCACCGCCGTCCCGCCGCCCGCCGCCGCGGCCGGCTCTGCCAGCAGCCCGGGCCGGACTCGCGGATAGGGCGTGCCGGCCACCAGCGCCGCGTAGCTCGCCGGGCTGACCGCGACGACGTCGATCGGCGACCCGCCGCCCGGTGCCGCGGTCGTGACCATGACCGCCGCCGTCCGCGCGGTGCCGGCGGCGGCCGCGATCGCGCGCCGCCGCGCGCGGGTGATCGGGTCCGGCGCGCTGGTCAGGCTGATCACGGCGTCCGCGCCGGTAGCCCGCCAGGACGCCGTGATCTCGCCGCGCAGCACCGCGGCGCGGACCATGAAGCCGAACGCCACCACCGTCAGCGCGAGCACCAGCGCGAACGCGGGAAGCATGGCGGCCAGCGACGCGCGGGCCGCCCGCGCGAAGCCGACGAACGCGGTCACGCCCGGCCGCGCCGCGGCCAGCCGCAGCAGCCCGCGAAGCGCCAGCGGCGACAGCCAGACGACCACCACGGCGGCCGGCACTGCGACGAGCACCGGTGCCGCGCTGATGTAGGGATTGAGCCCGCCGCCGCTCGGCAGGCCCTGCTGGCGCAGCACGGTGATCCCGCCGGCGGCCAGCAGCACCGCCGCGCCCTGGGCGATCCACCGCCGGGCAGCAAGCGGCCGGGCCGGCGCCGGGTCGAGCGTCCGCGCGCTGCCGGCCGCCCCGGCCGCCCCGGCGAAGTCCGGCCGGCCCGACGCGATCAGCGGCGGGCCGGCCAGCGCCACGCCGATGGTCACCGCCGCCAGCCACCACGCGAGCGGCTCCGCGTACCCGGGCGTGACCGCGACAGCGGCGGCGGCGCCGGCCAGCGAGGCGGGAAGTACCGCCACGGCGCTGCCGGTCAGCGCGATCAGCGCGAGCTGCGGCCGGGATGCGCCCCGTGCCCGCATCAGGCCGAACTCATCGCGCCGGTGCTCGGCGAGCATCCTGGCCCCGAGCAGCAGCACGACGATGCCGATCACCGTAAGGCTGACGAACAGCAGCGACAGCACCGTGGCAAGGGCGGCGTCGGTGCTGGCGAACGCGGTCAGTACCTCGCCGAGGCCCGCCGTCACCGTGACGTTGACCGTCCCTGGCCGCAGCCGCAGCCCGCCCGCGCGAAGGCTGGCCCGGTTCAGCTCGCCGGCCAGCAGGCTGGCCTGGTCAGCGGTCACGCCGCCGGTGGCGATCGGGAAGTCCCACTCGAGCTCCCCGTTGAAGAGGTCAAGGTCGCGCTGCAGCGGCCCGACCTCAGCCGCGCTCACGAACGCCGCGCCGGTCCAGGACGGGTTGCCACGCGGCACCGGCGGCCGCGGCGCCGCCGCGATCGGGTCGGCGGTCCAGAACGCGGAGCCGGGGCGGACCGGCCTGACAATCCCGGTGACAGCCAGCGTGATCTTGTTCGGCGTGGTCAGCCGGGAGCCGGGGCGCAGGCCGAACCGCCGCGCCGTCGCCGTGCTCACCGCGATCGGCAGCTCCCCGGCCGGCCCGGCCCGCGGGTACCGCCCGGCGACCATCCGCGCGTTGCCGGCCAGCGCGTCACGGTAGATGACCTCAAGCTCGGGCGGCGTCGTGCCGTTGAAGGCACTGCGCGCCGCGCCCGCCACGATGCTGTACGCCGTTGTCATGCCTGACCAGTCAGCAGAGGCCGGCGCCAGCGGCAGGCCGGTCCTCGCCAGGCTGGCGCGCAGCTGATCACGCGCGCCGGCCAGCGTGCCCGCCGGGACCGGGCCGTGGAACGAGGCGGTGAAATCGGTGTAGTTGCTCGTTGCCGTGACCGACCTGACCAGCGGCGAGGCCCCTGCAAGCGAGGACTGCAGCGCGCGGGTGCGCAGCCCGAGGCTCTCCCTGGGCCCGGCCACGGCGACGAACACGCAGCCGAGCACCAGCAGCGCGAGCGCGGCGCTGGCCGCGCCGCCCGTGCCGGTGAGCGCGGCCCAGCGGGCGCGCAGCCGGTCGGTGCTCATGTCGTTCCCGCTGCGGTCATGGTGCGCGCTGCGGTTATGGTGCGCGCTGCGGTCATGTCGTCTCCGCCGCGCGCAGCTGGGCCGCCGGGTCCGGCCTGCGGGCCACGGTCAGCGCCGCCGCGATCACGGGGACCGTGGCGACGGCCGCGGCCAGCCCGGCCGCCAGGGCCCAGGGGATCTCGATCGCCGCCGGCGGGACCGGCGGCGCGGCGCCGGCCGTCAGCGTGACGGCCGGGACCAGCAGCCGCGCCAGCCCGGCCCCGAGCAGCAGCCCGGCTGCCGCCGCCGGCAAGCTCAGCATGAGCTGCTCCAGGCAGAGCTGCCCGGCCTGGGCCGTCCTGGACACGCCGAGCGCCGCGAGCAGTGCACTGCTCGCCCGCCGCTCCCGGACGCTGGCCGTGACGCTCACCGAGAACCCGACGGCGGCCAGCGCTGCCGCCGCGAGCGCGATCGCCGGCAGCGCCTGCTGGGGCAGGCCGGACAGCGGGTCGGCCAGCAGCGCGGCGGCCACGGCGGCGTCAGCCGTGACGGTCGTGCCCGGCGGGAGCCCGGCTTCCCGCCCGGCGGTCCGCCCGGCCCGCCAGCCGGCCGGCACTGCGTTCCGCCGGGTCCGCAGCAACCATTGCATCACCGGCAGGCTGGCCGCGGACTCGCTGGTCAGCACCGACGTCACGGTGGCGAGGTCCATGATCAGCGCGCCGCCGGCTCCGGTGACGGTGGGGAACCTGGTGACCGCGGCGACGATCCGGGCCCGGACGCTGGCGGTACCGAAAGTCAGCGTGACGGTGTCGCCGACGGAAACGTCGGCGGCGGTCAGGTAGGCCCCGGTGGCGATGGCCGGGATCGGCCCGGCCGGCGGCAGCGCGGCCACCGTCAGGGTGCCCTGAATCACGCTCGCCGCGCCGGAATCGGCGGGGATCGTCCCGTAGCCAGGCTCGAAGCCGATCAGCTCGCCGCCCCGTCCGGGCCGGTCCCGCAGCAGATCCTGCGGGCCAGCGCGGGGCTGGCCAGGGCCGCGGCCGTCCTGGATGGCCAGTGCCAGGCCTGGCGCCGACATCGGGGTTACCCAGTTCCCGAAAGCGCGGCCGGTCGTGAACGAGGTCGCGAACGGGCCGGCCGGCCCGCTGGCGGTTGCGATGCGGCGGATGACCAGCACGGCGGGGCGGGTTCGCGCCACGGGCAGCGTATAGGACAGCGTGATCCCGGACAGCCGCAGCGGATAGTCGGGCCCGCGTGGCGGCGCAGCGGCCGGGGACGCCCCCGGGGGGGCGGGGACGGCCGGTGCGGCCGGTGCCGCCGGTGCGGCCGGTGCGGCCGGTGCCAGGGCGGCGATCAGCCGGTGCGTGCGGCCGTCGGCCGGCAGCGAGCCGGCCGGCACCGAGTAGCTGACCCCGGCCGCGTCGGTGATGTCCAGGGACGCCAGCATCGGGCTGAGCCTCGCCGCCGAGCGACTGAGGCTGGCGGAAACCGCCAGCCTGGCGGGCTCGCCCGGCACGGCCAGGCCGCCTGGCCTGACCGGCACCAGCCGCCGCCAGAGCGCGGCGGGACTCAGCGGGGACAGGTCGGGGCCGAGCAGCACGGCCGGCGCGGCCGTTCGCGCGTCCACGGCAAGGACTTCCCCCGGCCCGGTGTCACCGATCCGCGCCACCGGCATGGCGTCAAGCACGCCCGGCGCCGCGGTGATCGCCGCGGCCTGGCTCAGCCGGATCGGCCCCGGCGTGTCCACCCTGACGTCCGCGCCGACGCTGAACGCCGCCTGGTCCGCGGCGGAGCGCCGCCAGCTCTGGTGCTGCGCGAGCACCAGCGTGCTGGTCGCGGCGGCCAGCACGACGAGCAGCACAGAAGCGCCCTGCCGGAGCGGCCGCCTGCTGATCTGCCAGCTGGCCATGGCGGCGCCGAGCCGCCTGGTGCGGGCGGCCAGCCGGTCGCCGATCCTGGCCGCGACCGGGAGCAGCCGCAGCAGCACGAGCGTGCCGGCCGCGAGCGCCAGCACCGGCGCCGCCGTCAGCACCGGATCGATGGTCAGGCTGCCGCGCGTGCCGCTCGCGACGGCCCGGTACCTGCGCAGCTGCCAGATCGCGACAAGCGCGATCGCCAGCAGCGCCACATCCGCGCCGGCCCTGGCGATGACCGCGGCCCGCGCGGGCCTGCCCAGCCGGTCCCTCGCCGCGCCCGGCGCCGGCGCCCGCAGCGCGGGCCAGAGCAGCAGCGGCACGCAGAGCGCCCCGATTACGCCAGCCGCCCACCAGGCCGCCGCTGGTGCCGGGGGAAGCCGCAGGCCGGCGGCGCGCAGCGGCCCCGATCGCGCCAGCACCGTGGCCAGCCATCCGCCGGCCAGCGCACCGGCGCCGGCCGCCGCGACGGCGATCAGCGCCGACTCGGCCCAGCCCAGCCGCGCAAGCTGCCAGCGCGCGCCGCCCCTGGCGCTGAGCAGGGCGCTCTCGCCGTCGCGCTGGCTGGCCAGCAGGCCAGCGGCGAGCGCCAGCGCCGCCACGGCGAGCAGCAGCAGCTGCAGCGCGCCGATCGCCAGCAGCGACCTGGCCACCACGTCGTCGCGCGCGATGCCGTCCAGCACGGCCGGCAGGCTGGTCGTCACCTGCAGTCCGCCGAGCTGGGCGCTGCGCTGCAGCGCGCGGTCCGCCAGGCTGATCCGGCCGGCCAGCGGGGCGAGATCACCGGCCGGGATCCGCCCGGTTCGCGGCGTGGCGATCCACGTCGCCCCGCCGACGCTGAGATCGCCGTCGCTGAACGCGGCCGGATTCACGATCAGCGGGCCGTAGGTGACGAACCCGCCCGATGTGTCGGCCCCGCCCGCCCCGGCCGGGTCAAGCCGCCAGTACCCGGCGGCGGGGTCCCTGGCCTGGAAGACGCCGGTGATCCTGATCCGGAGCCGGGCGCCAGTGTCACGGTCGCGGAGGGCCAGTGCGTCCCCGGGCACGAGATGCAGCTGGCGCGCGACGCCCGCGGGCACGGCGGCGGGTATAGCCGCGGGCTTGACGGCTGGTCCGGCGGCTGGCCAGTGGCCCGCGGTCAGCGACGCCTGCGCGGTGACGCCGTCGGGCGCGGCGGCCACGGCGAGCCGGGTCACCCTGTCCCGGGCCGGCCCGGGCAGCGCGAGCGGATCCGACCACTGCGCGCCGGTGATGGTGACGGCGCCGGCGCCGAAGGCGGCTCCCATCGTGCCGCGGACGACATGATCGTCCTGCCGGGCCACCGGGGCGTTGACGGCGCCGCTGATGACGATGGACGTGCCGGGGGCCGCCGCCAGCTGCCGGTGAATGGCGCGGGGCAGCGCGCCTGCCGCGAAGCTCGCGAGCGCGGCCGTGAGCGTGGCGGTGATGAGCGCGGTGATCAGCGCGGCGCTGAGCACCAGCCAGTACGAGCCCATCCTGGCCACCAGGAAGGAGGCTCGCACTCGCGGCACCTCCCTCGCCCGCATGGATGTCTCCCCGGCCGGGGCCGGCCTTCATTATCATCATCGCGCCGCGTTACATGCTGCTCGCCGGGTCCTGCCGGGCCGGTCATCGATGGGTCCTGCGGGCACGGCCGTCGCGGGTGCCCGCGGGCGAGCCCCCGCCGGGCCACGAGGCGCGGGCCGGCGGAGATAGTAGATTAATAAGGTAGGAATTATGGAAAGATGTGCCTGGCAGGCAAGACGTGCCTGGCAGGCATCGTCCCGCGCGATCTAGGAGGACCTGAATCATGTCCGTCACTGACGAACTGCTCGCGAACAACCAGCGTTACGCCGACAGCTTCGGCGGCCAGCTGCCGCTGCCGCCCGCCAGGAATGTCGCCGTGGTGGCCTGCATGGACGCGCGGCTGAACGTGTACGCGATCCTCGGCCTGGCCGAGGGCGAGGCGCACGTGATCCGGAACGCGGGCGGGGTCGTTACCGACGACGAGATCCGCTCGCTGACGATCAGCCAGCGCCTGCTCGGCACCCGCGAGATCATCCTGATCCACCACACCGACTGCGGCATGCTCACCTTCACCGACGACGAGTTCAAGGCGGGCATCCTGAAGGAGACGGGCATCAAGCCCGAGTGGGCGGCAGAGGCGTTCGATGATCTCGACACGGACGTCCGCCAGTCGATCGCGCGGATCAAGGCCAGCCCGTTCATCCCGCACACCGACGCGGTACGCGGTTTCGTGTTCGATGTGGCGACCGGACGGCTGAACGAGGTCAGCTAACCGGCCTGCTGCGCGCGCTTCAGGAATCCGGCGAGTCGCCGCGGCCCTGCTGCTCGGCCAGGAAGCGCTCGAACTCCGCGCCGAGTTCCTCGGCGGTCGGCATGTGGTCGGGATCGTCGCCGAGCAGGCCCTCCTGGCCCGCGGCGAAGGCGTCGTACTGCTCCTCCAGGGACTGGACGACCTCGGCCACCTCGGCCGATCCCTCCACCTGCCTGCCGATCTCCAGGTCGGTCCGGGTGGCGGCCTCGCGCAGCGCTTCGGACGGCAGGGACAGGCCGGTCGCCCGCTCGATCGCCTCCAGCAGCGTGACGGCGGCGGCGGGATAGGCCGCCTGGGCCAGGTAGTGCGGCACGTGCACGGCGAACCCGAGCGCGGCGCGCTCATCCTCGCCCAGCCTGAGTTCCAGCAGGGCCGCCGCGCTGCCGGGCACCTGCAGCCGGTCGACAAGCGGCCGGTAGCCCTCGGTCAGCTCGTCACGAGTCGCGTGCGCCGTGACTCCCAGCGGCCTGGTGTGCGGGACGCCCATCGGGATGCCATGGAATCCGACCGCGAGCCGCACGCCGAGCGACAGCGACAACGTTCGGACGGCGCCGGTGAAGCTCTCCCACAGGTGATCCGGCTCCGGGCCGTTGAGCAGCAGGAACGGGACTCCCGATGTGTCGTGCAGCAGGTGCACGGCTAGCTCCGGAGCGTCGTAGCTCTCCCAGTGGTCCTTGACGAAGGTCATCGCCGGCCTGCGCGAGCGGTAATCGATCAGCGCGTCCACGTCGAAGGCGGCGACCTCCTGATGATCGAGCGTGCCGAGGATGTGCGTGGCGAGCAGCCGCCCGGCGCCGCCCGCGTCGATGAAGCCGTCAAGGTAGTACAGCAGGATGACGCCGTCCAGCTTCGGCGCGTCAGGTTGCACCGCGTAGAGGCGTTCCGGATCACGCGCCACGTTCCCTGCCTTCCCCGCATTGGTTACCCCTAAGTTTTATCAACATTTCGCGGCTGATCACGCATCTCGGGCCGTTGCCAGGGGATCATCCGTCGCTCCGGGCCAGCCCCGGAGCCGCGCACCACCTGCCGCACCACCCGCCGGACCGCCCGCGGACCGCCCGCGGGGCTAACCTGACAGCCCGCCGGTCAGTCTCACCACTGCACGCCGACGTGGAGCGCCGCTAGCAGCGGGATTCCCGTTTCGTGCACTCGGCGGAACATCGCGAACATCCGCCACCGGCAGCCGGTCAGCCACGACGAAGAAGACGGGCTCAGCCAGCAGTCATTGAGGACGGCTGCGCACAATGCGGAACCGTCGTCGAGCGTGAGGAGCCACATCGCCGCCGCCTGGCCCTCCATCATGCGCACGACGTTCTCCTGGGCGGCGCGCTCGGCCTCGAGCGCCGCATAGAGACCATGCCGCTCCCGTAATGCCGCCTGATGCCCGGCGTCGAGCATGCCGGGACGTGAAATCGCGCCCTTGCCGGAGAAGTCCACGTACTGTCCGGGAGACGCACCGTCCAGGGCGTGCACCGAGCCCTGCATCTCCAGCGCGGCATGCAGTACCAGGACCTGGGCGGTCGGGTCGGTGAGTGTCCATGTCACGTTTCCACCGGGCCGCCGACGAAGCGTAGCTTGCTGAGCAGGTCCGCCACTGATTCTGTCATCACCGACCTCCGTCTCTCCTGATGCCATCATCGGCCAGGAAACGGCCGCGGGGATACGGCGCTTCGACCCCCGCGAGCACTTTGGCGGGATGCTCGACTGCCTGACGGAGCCGGGCGGTTCCGTCAGGCAGTCGAGTTCGGCGCGTTCCTGATGCTCGGCCGGGCCGCTCAGCGGGTGGTGACCGGCAGCCAGGTACGGCCGCCGTCGCGGGTGAGCCAGATCTGGCCGAGGTGAGTCGTCGCCTGGAGGACGAACCCCTCCCTGTTGGTGATCATCGTCGCGGCCAGGCCGTCGCCATAATCCGCGCGGAGCAGGCTGGGGCTGGAGTGCCAGCTACGTCCGCTGTCAGTGGATATGTAGACGTCGCTGCGCTCGCCCGAGACGAAGATCATTCCGGCGGACGTCACGGAAACCTGGCCGAGGTATCCGCGGAAGGGCGGGTTGGCCAGCCGCCGCCAGGTCCGCCCGCCGTTTGCCGGCAGGTAAGCCCGCTTGAGCTGGTTGCCGACGCCTGGCTCCCCGCCGCAGCCCAGCACCAGGGTGCCGTGACGGGACGCTCCCAGGGCCAGCAGGTCGAACTGGGGGCAGGGAACCGGCAGCGCCCGCCAGCGCGCGGCGCCGCTCGCCGGGCCTGCCAGCAGCCGCAGTCGGCCGGTGATCCCGGCGGAGGCGACGGAAAGGTATGCCGCCCGGCCGGACGTCGTAACCGCGGCAGCCCGTCCCCGGCCGTCCGCGCCGCGGACGCCCCTCCACCGGTTGCTGCCAACGGCGGCGGTGTCCACCTGGAAGCTGCCACATGTGCTGAAGAGCCTGCACGGGACGAGGACTGCGACCGCGTGGCCATCCGATGCCGCCAGGCTGGTCACCTCCCTGCCGCGGGTATCGACCTGGCGCCAGCTGGCGCCGCCATCGTGCGTCGCCCACAGGCCGGGGTCGAATGCCCAGCCGTCCCTGGCATTCGCGAAGACGACCTGGCTCACCGAGTCTGGCCGGGCGCGCGCGCTGAGGGCGGACGTCGGCGGCGGCTTCACCGGGAACCAGGCGCGTCCGCCGTCGGTGGTCTTGAGCAGCTCCAGCGGGCAGGCAGGCCCGCTGCAGAGGGCGACGCCCAGCAGCCAGCCGGTGGACGCCGACACGAACGTCGCGGAGGTCGGCCCGACCTTCCCGACAGGTTTCCGCGCGACGGGCAAGGTAACGGGCGGCGTGGAGTGACCCCGCGGCGTGGCGTGACTCCGCGGCGTGGCGTGACTCCGTGGCGTGGCGTGACTCCGTGGCGCGGGGTGATTCCCCGGCGCGGTGGTGCACGCTGCCAGCATGCACAGCCCGATCGATAAGCAGGCGCTGATGAGCGTAGTGACTGTGTTGTTGCTCATGCGCCCGGCACGCGATGTGTTCGTCATGCCCTGGAGACGCCACAGCACGCGGCGTGGTTGCGGCAGCGTGCTGTGCCCGTTAGGGGTGGATCGTCTGGCCGTCCGCCAGCATCGCGACGTATCTGGCTATCCGCCTGGCCCTGGTCTCCGGCTGCCGGGCGGCAGCGATCCGGTACAGGATCGCGTACCGGTTGACGCTGCTGAGGGTCGCGAAGAACTCCCTCGCCTGGTCATTGGCCGCCAGCTCGGCCGCCAGGTCGTCGGGGACGGTGATGGCCGACTGGGGCTCGTAGGCCGCCGCCCACCGGCCGTCCGCCTTCGCCCGCTCCACTTCCGCGAGCCCGGCGGGCCGCATCCGCCCGGCCTCGATTAACTCGGCCGCCTTCTGCGTGTTGATCCGCGACCACCGGCTTCCCGGCTTGCGCGGGCTGAACCGCTGCAGCCAGTACTCGTCGTCAAGCGCGCCCTTCTGGCCGTCGATCCAGCCGAAGCACAGCGCGCTCGCGAGCGCCTCGGGATAGGTGATCGTGCGCCTGCCGCCGTTCTTCTTCGCGATCTTGAGCCAGGCGCCGGGGGATGACGCGTGCCGCGCTTCAAGCCAGGCTTCCCAGGCGGCAACGGAGTCGAAGCTGACGACGGGCAGGCTGTCGGGCGCCATGTAGGCAGTCAACCACGACAGCGCGGGTCAGCCTGCCCGCGCGATCCGCGCGGAAGTTAGTTTTCATCCCGCAACTGACGGGAGGCATACTTGCCGTGATGGCCGAGATGGAACTCAGCAGCCGGCGCCGGAACCTGATCCTGGCGATCTGCTGCATGAGCCTGCTCATCGTCGGCCTGGACGTCACGATCGTGAACGTGGCGCTGCCGTCGATCCAGCACTCCCTGCACGCACCGGTCTCCGGCCTGCAGTGGATCATCGATGCGTACACGCTCACGCTGGCCAGCCTGCTGATGCTGTCAGGCTCGACCGCGGACCGGCTGGGGCGGCGCGCGACCTTCCAGACCGGCCTGGCGGCCTTCACGCTCGGCTCGCTGCTCTGCAGCCTGGCGCCGGGGCTTGGCTGGCTGGTCGTGTTCCGGATGCTGCAGGCGATCGGCGGCTCGATGCTGAACCCGGTGGCCATGTCCATCATCACGAACACCTTCACCAAGCCAGCCGAGCGTGCCCGCGCGATCGGGATATGGGGCGGCGTGGTCGGGGTCAGCATGGCGCTCGGCCCGCTGGCCGGCGGCATCCTGGTGCAGACGGTCGGCTGGCGCGGGATCTTCTGGGTGAATATCCCGGTCGGCGTGGCGGCGCTCATCCTCACCGCGCTGTTCGTGCCCGAGTCCAGGGCCCCCCATGCGCGCCGGGTAGACCCGTTCGGCCAGCTGCTCGTCATCGTGATGCTGGCGTCGCTGACTTACGCGATCATCGAGGGTCCGAACGCTGGCTGGTCGTCGGCCAGGATTCTCGGCTTCTTCGCGCTCGCGGCGGCCGCGGCCATCGCCCTGCTGACCTACGAGCCGCGCCGCCACGAGCCGCTGATCGACGTGCGGTTCTTCCGCAGCGCGCCGTTCTCCGGCGCGACCGTGATCGCGGTCAGCGCGTTCGCCGCGCTGGGCGGCTTCCTCTTCCTCAACACCCTTTACCTGCAGGAAGTGCGCGGCTACTCGGCGTTCCACGCCGGGCTGTACACGCTGCCGATGGCCGCCATGACGGTGATCCTCGCGCCGTTGTCGGGGCGGGTCGTCGGCGCCAGGGGACCGCGGCTGCCGCTGATAGTGGCCGGTGTCGCGATTACCGTCAGCGCGATCATGCTCACTGGCCTCACCGCGACGACCTCGACGAGCTGGCTGATCGCCGCCTACGTGATGTTCGGCATCGGCTTCGGCGCGGTCAACGCGCCGATCACCAACACGGCGGTGTCCGGGATGCCCAGGTCGCAAGCCGGCGTGGCGGCGGCGATCGCCTCTACCAGCCGTCAGGTCGGCTCGTCGCTCGGCGTCGCCGTGATGGGATCGGCCGTCATCTCGTCCATGACCGGCCCGCTGCGGACCGGCTTCGCCAGCGCCAGTCACGTGGGCTGGTGGATCATCGCGGGCTGCGGTGCCTCCGTGCTCGGCTTCGGCCTGCTCACCAGCGGCCGGTGGGCCAGGCGCACCGCGGCGAGCACGGCGGCACGCCTCGCGCCGGAGACGGCCAGGGTGCCGGCCGCCACGCCGTGAGCGGCGCGGCGTCAGCCCTCCGCTGGCGGCATGGCGATCAGCGAGAACGCGGCGCCCTCGTTGTCGCTGACGGTTGCCATCCGCCCGTAGGGGCTATCCCACGCTGGCCGCACCAGCCTGCCGCCGAGGCCGGTCACCGCGGCGATCGCGGCGTCGGTGTCCGCGACAGCGAAGTACGTCGACCAGTGCGCCGGGACTTCGGCGGGAACGTCGGCGGGGAGCTCGCCGATACCGCCGACGATCTCGTCGCCGAGCTTGAGGGTCGCGTACTTAAAGCCCTCCGCGCTCATGTCGTCGTAGTCGTAGCCGAAGACGGCTCGGTAGAAGGCCTGGCTGGCCGCGAGGTCCCGGCTCATGTTCTCGTTCCAGCACAGCGAGCCAGGCTCGTTGGCCAGGCCCGCGCCGGTATGCGCACGCGCCTGCCAGATGCCGAAGACCGCGCCGCCGGGATCGGACGCGATCGCCATCCGGCCGACGTCCATCACGTCCATCGGCTCCATCATCAGCTGGCCGCCAGCTGCCTTGACCTTGCCGGCCACGTCATCCGCGCTGTCGGCCGCCAGGTACGTGGTCCACACGCTCGGCATCTCCGCCGGGCCCATCTTCGGCCCGATCCCGGCCACTGGCCTGCCGCCCTGCAGGCACATGGCGTAGCCGCCAACCTCGGGCGGGCCTGCCTGGATGTCCCAGCCGAACAGGCCGCCGTAGAACGTCGTGGCCGCGCCGATGTCGTCAACGGCGAGGTCGACCCAGCACGGCGTGCCGGCGGGCCAGGGGGTGTCGCGGGTAACCATCGGGTCCTCCAGGTCTCCGGCCAGCGAGCCGGAAGGCGTCCTGCGATAATCGCCATGGCAGCGTATACCTGAGCCGGCGCCGGAAGCTGGCGAAGGACGATCTGCCCGAAGTATCCGTTCATCGGCTAGCGGCAGGCAGGCGCATGGAGACATGGGACGCGATCAGATCGCGGCGAAACGTACGATCCTTTGACAGCCGGCCGATAGCTGACCGCGACCTGGATCAGGTGCTGGAGGCGGGCAGGCGGGCGCCGTCGTCGCAGAACTGGCAGCCGTGGGATTTCATCGTGGTCACCAAGCGATCAGAACTGAGCGAGCTTGCCACCGTCTGGCAGGGCGCCGGTCACGTGGCCGAGGCCGCCGCGGCGGTTGCCCTCGTCGCACCAGTGATGTCCGATGAGCGCCGCGCCGCAGCCGCCCAGTATGACCTGGGCCAGGCCACGGTCAGCATGATGATCGCCGCGGCGGACCTCGGCATCGGCAGCTGCCACGCCGGAGTCGGCGATCAGGAGCACGCCCGCCGGCTGCTGCGCTTCCCTGAGGACAGGCGGTGCGCCTACCTGATCTCGTTCGGCTACCCGCTGGCCCGCCCGCTTTCCCCCGTGCTCAAGCCAGACAGGCGGCCGTTCGCCGATATGGTGCACCGCGAGCACTGGTAGGAACGACGAGCAGGAACGAGGAAGCTGGCGGTCATGACGGATCTCGCGGATTTCTCCCGCCTGGTGGCCCGTGAGCACGGCCTGTGCGTGGTGTCCACGCTGCGGCCGGACGGCACCATCCAGGCCTCGGTGGTGAACGCCGGAGTGCTCGACCACCCGGTCACCGGCAGGCCAGTGGTCGGCCTGGTCGCTCAGGGCGGCAGCCGCAAGCTGGCCAACCTGCGGGCCCGCCCGCAGGTGACCATCGTGGTCCGGGCCGGCTGGGAATGGGCGGCCGCCGAGGGGCCGGCCGAGCTGGCCGGCCCCGGCGATCCGCTGCCCGGCCTGGACGCCGCGACGCTGCCCGCGCTGCTCCGCGCGGTCTTCACCGCCGCGGGCGGCACCCACGACGACTGGGCGACTTATGACCGGGTGATGGCGGCCGAGGGACGCACCGCCGTGCTGATCGAGCCCAGGCGCGTCTACTCGAACGCCTGACCAGGGTCTCGAACGCCTAACCGGACTCGCCTTTAGTAACCTCCGCGATGCGGAGAGTGCGAGCCGCGGCGTTGGCCTAGATTGTGAGGCGTACCCGGGGCGCTGCCCCAGGCCAGGCCTGGCCTGCACGACGGCAGGCCTGGCAGGTTCACGAGGATCAGGGCCCGCGAGACGGCTGGCCCGCGGAGAGGCAGGTGCTGTGCGTCGCGCCCGGTCCTGGGTCCGGATTCCCTGCGCGATCGCGGTTGTCGCAGTCATGGCAGGCTGCTCTGACGGCGCGGCGGGGGGCGGGCGGCCAGCCCAGCAGGCACGGTCATCCCCCGCGCCGGCATGGCACCGGCTCGCTGCTGCTGACCGCGTCGGCGCGCCCGGGAACGTGGACGCACTGGGCGCGAGCGTCCGCGGCGCCGCCATACCTCGCGGGTCCGCTGCCGGGGAGGCGGCCGGCCAGCCGGGCGCCCCGGCACCGGGATCAGGCCCGGCGCTGCCGCCGCTGTCCGTCCGGCAGCTGGCCGGGCAGCGGGTTATCTACAGCTACGGTGGCCTTACCCCGCCCGCCAGCCTGCTGCGCAGGATCCGGCATGGCCAGGCCGCCGGCGTTGTCTTCTTCGGCGGCAACATCCGCAGCAAGCCGCAGCTCAGGCGGGTCGTCGCCGAGCTGCAGCAGGCCGCCATGAGCAGGCGCAACCCGGTCAGGGAGCCGCTGCTGCTGATGACCGACCAGGAAGGCGGCATCGTCCGCCGCCTGTCCGGCGCGCCGGACTTGTCGGAGCAGCAGATCGGCGAATCGGCCGACCCGGCCGCGGCGGCCCGCCAGGCCGGCACCGGGGCGGGGCGCAACCTGCGCGGTGTCGGCATTAACGTCAACCTGGCGCCGGTCCTGGACGTGTACCGCCGGGCGGGCAACTTCATCGACGAGTTCGGGCGCTCCTACGGCCGGAATGCCGTCGCGGTTGCCGGGCTCGGTGCTGACTTCATCACCGCTCAGCAGCAGGCCGGCGTGGCCGCCGCCAGCAAGCATTTCCCCGGCCTCGGCGCGGCCAGGAAATCGCAGGACACCGACCTGCGCCCAGTGACGCTGAACCTGTCAAGGACCACCATCCAGTCGGTCGACGAGCTGCCCTATACGGCGGCCATCGCGGCCGGAGTCCGGCTGGTGATGGTCTCCTGGGCGGCCTACCCGAGCCTCGGCTCGGGCCGGCCAGCGGGGCTGTCCTCCGCGATCGTCCAGGGCGAGCTGCGCCAGCGGCTCGATTTCACCGGCGTCACCATCACTGACGCGCTGGGCGCGGGCGCGCTTGAGCACTACGGCACCATCGCCCGCCGCGGCGTGCTGGCGGCGGCGGCCGGAATGGATCTGCTGCTCTGCGCCAGCCAGCAAGCCGGTGAGGGCGTCAGGGCGCTGAACGGCCTGGCCGGCGGCCTCCGCGACGGCGCGCTGAGCAAGGGCGACTTCCTGGCCTCCGTGCAGCGCGTCGTCGCGCTGCGGACCGCCGAGACCTGGTAAGCCCAGGCCCCGGCCGTTCAGGGTCCCGGCCGGTCAGGGTCCCGGCCGGTCAGCGGCCGCCCATGGCGTCGATGCTGGCCATCTCGGCGGCGTCGAGCGAGAAGCCGAACAGGTCGATATTCGCCGCGATCCGGCTTGGGTCGGCTGACTTCGGGATCACCGTGATCTCGTGCTGGACATGCCACCGCAGCACGACCTGGGCGGGCGTCACGCCATGGCGGGCCGCGATCTCGGCCAGCACGGGGCTGCGCAGGCTGGTGCCCTTGAGCGGACTGTAGCCTTCGACCACCACGTCGCGCTCCCGCATCGCCGCGAGCAGCCGCGGATCGTGCTGCGACGGGCTCCACGGAATCTGGTTGACGGCCGGCGCCTCGCCGGCTGCCTCGGCGAGCTCGTCGATCTGCGGAGCCGAATAGTTGCTGACCCCGACAGCCCTGGCCAGGCCCTCGTCCCTGGCGGCCAGCAGCTCGCGCCATACCCCCGGGCTCGCCGAGCCGCCCGGCGGCCAGTGCACCAGCCACAGGTCGACGTAATCCGTGCCCAGCGCCCGCAGGCTGGCGTCGAGCGTCGCCCGCTCGCGCCCGGCTCCCTCGCCGGGGAGCTTCGTGGTCAGGAAGAGATCCTGGCGGCTCAGCCCGCTGTCGCGAACGGCCCGGCCGGTCTCCTCCTCGTTCCGGTACATGGTCGCCGTGTCGATGTGCCGGTAGCCGCAATCCAGCGCGGTGCGCACCGCCTGGTAGGCCTGCGCGCCGCGGAGCCGCCAGGTGCCGAAGCCGACGAGGGGCATGATGACCCCGCTGGCCAGCGGCACGCCCGGGATATCGCGATGCTGTGACATGGACCCATTCTGCCGGCTTCAGGTGACTGGCGTGCCAGTGCTGGCGGTCAGCTCGGCGAACAGGCCGGCCAGCCGCTGGGTCACCGGGCCGGGCTTGCCGGGTCCGATCGGCCGCCCGTCCAGGCTGATCACCGGGGCGATCCCGCCCATGGTGCCGGTGACGAACACCTCGTCGGCCGTGTACAGCTCAGCCAGGCTGTAGTCGCCGGTCGCGTGCGGGAGGCCGGCCGCCGCCGCGAGTTCGAGCACGGCCGCCCTGGTGATGCCCTCCGGGCAGGCCGCCGCCGCTGGCGTCGCCAGCAGGCCGCCGGTGACCAGGAAGATGTTGGTCGCATTGGTCTCGGCCACGAAGCCGCGGTGATCCAGCATGACCGCGTCGTCGGCGCCCGCGTTGTTCGCCTCGATCTTGGCCAGGATCGACGTCAGCAGGCTGGCGTGGTGAATCTTCGGGTCGAGCGAGTCCGGCGGCGTCCGGCGCACGCTGGAGGTGATCAGCGTGATGCCCGACGCGTCGTAGACCGGCGGCTTGTGCTCGGCGAGCACGATGAGGGTCGGGCCGGACTGGTTCAGCCGGGGGTCCATGCCGCTGGTGATCTTGACGCCGCGGGTGAGGGTCAGCCGGACGTGCACGTTGTCGGTCATCGCGTTCGCCCGCAGCGTCCGCCGGATCTGCGTGGTGATCTCCTCGTCGGACGGGACCGAGGCGAACGCCAGCGCCGCGGCCGAGCGGCGGAGCCTGGCCAGGTGCTCGGCGAGGCGGAAGATCCGGCCGTGGTAGAGCCGGAGTCCCTCCCAGACCGCGTCGCCGCCCTGCACCGCCGAGTCGAACGGGCTGACCGCCGCCTCGTTCCGGTGCGTCAGCTTGCCGCCGACATTGACGACGAGGTCACGGTTGCGCTCGTCAAAGGCCTGCAGCACGGGTTCTCCTGTCCGGTGATGAGGCGAGTCATGGCTGGATGCGGTGCGCGGACATCTCCTGGTAGAACGGCACGCAGCGCGCCGCCAGCGGCTCGAGCTCCGGCGGCAGCTCCGCCGCGGACTCGCGGTACGGGCCGAACCCGGTTGACCGCCAGACCCCGTCGTACCAGTGCCGGGCCCATACGCCGTCGGTGCCCCTCGGCCCGGCGGGCCAGCGCAGCATCGCCGGATCGAACGGCACCTCCAGGGCGGAGCAGAGCGCGCGCAGCGTCCGCTCGGGCTGCCGCAGGATGTCCGCCGCGTCCACCACCGGGCCGCCGAACGTCCGGAAGATTTCCACCTGCTGGGCCAGGCCGAGATCCGCCAGCACCGGCTGCGCCCGCACCCTGGCGTACGACGCGAGCAGCTGCCGCGGGTCCCGGATGAGGTAGGCGTGCCGCAGCCCGGCCAGCGCGCCGCGGTCCACCTCGGGCAGCAGGTGGTGCGTCATGTGCTTGGCGTAGAAAACTGTCTTACCGGCCGGGAACGGGGTCAGCGTGAGCTCGTCGAGCACCTCGCGCCATCCGTTCAGCATGGTTGTGATGATCTCGTCGCGGCCGGGGTGCGGAACGCCGGTGCTGGCCAGGTAAAACCCGTACAGCGGCTCGTCGATGACCACGGTGTCCGGCCGGTTCTCCCAGGCGCGCATCAGCGCCGTGGAGATCGTGCGCGGGCCGGACCACATCGCGATCCGGACGCCGGCGCCATCGCTTCCGGTCACAGCACGACCACGGAGCGGAGCACCTCCCCGCGCTGCATCCGGGCGAACGCGTCCTCGACCTTGTCCAGCGCGATGGTCTCGGACACGAACTTCTCCAGCGGGAGCCGGCCCTGCAGGTGCAGGTCGACGAGCATCGGGAAGTCGCGGCTGGGCAGGCAGTCGCCGTACCAGGACGACTTGAGCGACCCGCCGCGGCCGAAGAAGTCGAGCAGCGGAAGCTCCAGCGTCATGTCCGGGGTCGGCACGCCGACCAGTACGACGGTGCCCGCCAGGTCACGCGCGTAGAACGCCTGCCGGTAGGTCTCCGGCCGTCCGATGGCCTCGATCACGACGTCGGCGCCGTTGCCCTCGGTGAGCTCGCGGATCTTCTCCACCGGGTCGGCCTCGCGGGAGTTGATCACGTGCGTGGCGCCGAACTGCCTGGCCCACTCCAGCTTCCGGTCGTCCACGTCGACCGCGATGATCGTGCGCGCCCCGGCCAGGCTGGCGCCGAGCACCGCGGCGTCGCCGACGCCGCCGCAGCCGATCACGGCGACCGAGTCACCCCGGCTGACCTGCGCCGTGTTCAGGGCCGCGCCAAGGCCGGCCATCACGCCGCAGCCCAGCAGGCCGGCCACCTCCGGGCGGATCGCCGGGTCGACCCTGGTGCACTGGCCGGCCGCGACCAGGGTCTTCTCGGCGAACGCGCCGATGCCCAGTGCCGGGGACAACTCGGTGCCGTCGGCGAGAGTCATCTTCTGGGCCGCGTTATGGGTGCTGAAGCAGTACCAGGGGCGGCCGCGCCGGCAGGCTCGGCAGGTGCCGCAGACCGCGCGCCAGTTCAGGATCACGAAGTCGCCGGGCGCGAGATCGGTCACCTCGTCGCCGACGGCCTCGACCACGCCGGAGGCCTCGTGCCCGAGCAGGTAGGGGAAGTCGGTCCCGATGCCGCCCTCGCGATAGTGCAGGTCGGTGTGGCACACGCCGCACGCCAGCACCGCGACCAGCGCCTCGCCGGGCCCTGGGTCGGGCACGCGGATCGTCGTGATCTCGACCTCCGCACCCTTGGCGCGTGCGATGACTCCCCTGACCTCGTGTGCCATCGGGCCATGCTCCTCTCGTTACGATTCCGAACGGGAGGCGCGCGGCCGGCCGGCCACGCCGCGGGTTCGGGGGTGCAGCCGATCATAATGCCGGGTCCGGCTAGTAGGCGCGGCCGAAGATGACCCTCGTGCCGTAGGCGGACGGCAGGTCGCAGCGGATGCACCTGCCAGACTCCGGCTCGCCATCCAGCGGCACGCACCGCGGCGTCGCCCCGGTCTCTGCCTTGATGTCGTCCTCGCACTCCGGGGTGCCGCAGTGCAGCGCGAGCGCCCAGCCCTGCCCGGCTGCCTCGGTGAATTCCGGCCAGGAGCCGACGCGGAATGTCCGGTCGTCGCGGAACTCGGTAGCCCGGCGGAGCAGGAAGTCCTGGAACGCGGCAAGCTCGGACTCCAGCCGCTGCGGCGCGGAATCGAGCGCGATCGGCTCCTTGCCGCCGCCGAGCCGCCTCGCCATCAGGGCGGTGCCGGCCGCAAGGTCGCGCGGCCCGAGCTCGAGCCTGATCGGCACGCCGCGGAGTTCCCAGTCGTTGAACTTGAACCCGGGGGACAGCTGCGGCCGGTCGTCCACGTGCGCGCGGATCCCCGCGCCGGCCAGCCGGGCGGCGAGTTCCCTGGCGGGCGGCAGCACCTGCCCGCCCTGGTCGCCGCGGCCGATCGGCACGATCACCACCTGGTAAGGGGCGAGCCTGGGCGGCAGCACCAGCCCTTTGTCGTCGCCGTGCGTCATGATCACGCCGCCGATCATCCGGGTGCTCATGCCCCAGGACGTGGTGTGGCAGAACTCAAGCTCACCGCTCTGCGGCGCGTACTGGATGCCGAACGCGCGGGCGAAGTTCGTCCCCATGTAATGCGACGTGCCCGCCTGCAGCGCCCGCCCGTCGCGCATCATGCCCTCGATGGTGAACGTCCGCGCGGCGCCGGCGAAGCGCTCGCCCGGCGTCTTCTCGCCGGGTACCGCCGGCATCGCCGCCATGTCGCGGGCGACGTCGCGGTAGAACTCCAGCGCCAGCATGGTCTCGCGGATCGCATCCGCCTGGTCCGCGTGCGCGGTGTGGCCCTCCTGCCAGAGGAACTCGGTGGTGCGCAGGAACATCCGCGGCCGCAGCTCCCAGCGCACCACGTTCGCCCACTGGTTGAGCAGCAGCGGCAGGTCGCGGTGCGAGCTGATCCACTTCGCCATCATCTCGCCGATGATCGTCTCTGAGGTGGGCCTGATGACGAGCGGCTCGTCCAGGTCCTTGCCCCCGGCGTGGGTGACCACCGCCAGCTCGGGGGCGAAGCCGTCGACGTGCTCGGCCTCCCGGCGCAGGTAGCTCTCCGGGATGAGCAGCGGGAAGTACGCGTTGACGTGACCCGTTTCCTTGATCCGCCGGTCAAGATCGGCCTGCAGGAGCTCCCAGATCCGGTAGCCGTAGGGGCGGATGACCATGGTGCCCCTGACCGGGCCGCGGTCGACGAGTTCTGCCCGGAAGACGAGCTCGTTGTACCAGGCGGAGAAGTCCTCGCTTTGCGGGGTGATTCCGTGTTCGTCGCGTGCCACATTCCGAGGTTAGTGGCTCCGGGCAGGTGCCTGCCGGCGGCTGCCGATGCCGGGCTGGTGCCGGGCCGGTGCCTGGTCTGGGCCTGGTCTGGGGCGGCTGGCAACCATCGCGCTGGTTCCGGTGCGAACAACGACGATCTTGGCGCATGATGTAGTCGTCTCATTTTCGGCACATCTCGTGCCAGCGTCTGGGGTGACTCGGTTCATGAGCAGCGGGCGGCCGCAGGACCAGCAGGATCTGCAGGATCTGCGCTTGCCGCGCGCGCCGCGTGACGACACCTGGCCGGGCGCCGGGGAGCCGGGTGCGGGGCAGCCCGGTGCGAGGGAGCCGGGTGCGGGCCAGCCCGGCGAGCAGCCGGAGCAGCGCGGATACCGTCACGCCAGCGGCCCCGCCGCGTCGCTCACCCGAACGGCCGGGCTGCCGGAACCCGGGCCCGAGCCGGACGCCGATGAGGAGTTTGGCTGGTACCGGTACCTCAGCCATGGCGGCACTCTGCCTGTTCGCAGCGGCGGGGAGGCCGGCCCTGACGACGCCGCCGTCCGTGACGCGGCTGCCCGGGAAGGCCGTTCGCGCCGCGCGCCGCGCGCCGCGCGCAGGAGCCGTAAAGAGCGAAAGACCGACAGCAAGAGCCAGGATGAACGGAAGGTTCGGAAGGGCCGTAGGAACCACGGCCCGGACGAGGACGGGACGACTGCTCGGGACGCCGTCCCCGGCGTCCCGGCCTATCCGGATGTGCCGGGCCCGCGGCCAGAGACCGCGCCGGCCGGCTACGCCGCGTTGCCCGGTAACGCCGGCCTGGCAGGTGAAATGGCTCCGGCCCGTGATGCGGGTCCCGTCAGCTACCCGGGTCCGGCTGGCTTCGCGGGCCCGGCCGGAGATGCCGCATCGGCAGGCGACGGCGCAGGCACCGACCCCCGCTATGTCTGGCGCTCCTATCCGCGCACGGCTAACGGGCGGCGGGTGTCCGCCGCCGCCGTCGCGGCCGGGGCGGGCGAGATCACGGACCCGCGGGGAGTTCGCGGCGGTGGTCGCGATCCTCATTGGCGTGGCTGGGACTTCACTGTTGATACAGCAGCAGTGGAAGGACAACGACGCTATCCCGCGGCCGGGCCAGCAGTCCCAGGCCCCGCGGCCGGGCGGCCGGGACAGGTTTCAGCGGCCCCTGCAGACCCAGTGGCGAGCCCCGCCGCAGCGGCCATGCGGTCGGAGCAGTTGCCTGCGCCCCCCGTAACCCCCGCGGCGGCGGCAAGGCGGCTGGATCAGAAGCACCCCAGGCGTGCGCTCCGCGGGCCCGCTGCCCGCATCGGCCGGCGGGGACGGCATCCCGATGCCGCGGCCCGCGCGAATCCCGCCGCCGCTCCCGCCAGTGCCGCCGCTCCCGCCAGTCCAGCCAACGCCGAGCCGTCCAGCCTCCCCGCAAGCCCTGTTGCCGCTCCAGCCGGGGAGCCAGGCCGACAGGACCGCCCCGCGCGGCCGCGCGCTGGCGCCCGCCGGAGCCGGCCCGCCCGCGGCGCTCGCGGCAGGCGGCGGTTGCGCGGCCGGATGCTCGTGCTCACGGCTGGCGTGCTTGTCATCGCGCTCGCCGGGGTCGGGGCCGTGGGTGTGGCGCTGGCAGGCTCGGGCGCCGGGCCTGCTCACGTGCTGGTCACGCCGGCCAGGCTCGGCGCGTACGTCAAGGAGCCGCATCTGGCCAAGGTGATGGACGCACGCCTGCTGCAGCGGCAGTTCGTGACAGGGAGCGCCGGCGAGGCGAAGAACGTGGTGTACGCCGTCTACGAGGACAGCACGAACGCGGCCGCGAATTCCGGCCCGCAGATTGTCCTGTTCATCGGCGGCAATCGCACCGGTGCCTCGCCGGGCGGTTTCATCAGCAGTTTCATCGGCGAAACGCGGGACGCCCTGCGGACCAGCGCCGGATCCATGGGCGGCGAAGCCGCATGCGCCTCCCGTATTCCTGGCGGCGTCGCGGAGTGCGTGTGGGCCGACAGCGACACCTTCGGGGTCGTAGCCTCGCCGACCCTGAGCGTGTCAGCCCTGGCTGCTGAGCTGCGCAGCGTGCGACCGCAGGTGGAGCACCTGGCCAAGTAGTTCCTCTTCGCGGGCCTGTCCGGCGCGCCGTACAGGCGAGCCCGCTGCCATGGCCTGCTCGACTGCTAAGGCTTGCTCGACGGCCCCTTGCCGTGTCGCGGCCGTTGCGTGCGGAGCGACAGCCTGGCGACGGCGATCGCGATCGCCGCGGCCAGGATGAGCAGGCCTGCGAGCTGCCCGCCGATCAGTCGCGGGTTCAGTGGCAGCGTGTCCGAGACGGTTGTCGCGCGGATCTCGTGCCTGCGACTTTGCGCCGCGACGGGACTCGAGCTAGTCGCCGGCTGCGGCGAGACGGTGGGGAACAGGCTCGATGTGTCGCTCCCGGTGCTGGCAACAAGGGGCGGCACGGGCACCCCGGCGATGGAAGGCAGCGGACTCGTGGTGGCAGGGCTCTGCGGGAGCAGGGCCGCGATGACCCTCACCGAGCCGGCCGCTACGAAGGAGATAGCACCCTTAGCGTGCGCTTTCGCGGCGAGTGTCAGCAGGTCGCCGGGTGTGGCGGTGTCATGCACCGATACCTGGACCTGCAGCTCGTACGGTCGGCCGGACGCCAGATCGCTCAGTGCGCAGGTGGCTCCGGTGGCGTCCGGGCAGACCGAGAATCGCGGCGCGCCGGTACCCCTGCTGCCGCCGATCGACGCGCTGACCGTGACCAGCTTGGCGCTGCTGCCGACGCTCCAGACCCAGACCGCGTAGCTGGCCGTGTGGCCTTGGCGAACCCGCGCGGGGCTGGAGAACGGCTGAACTGACACGCAGAGCTGGCTCGGCGTCGGGGTGGGTGTCGGCGACGGGCTGGGACTGCTGGTGCTCGGGCTGGGGCTCGGGCTGGCCGTCTTGGTCTTGCTCGGGCTGGGGCTCGGGCTGGCCGTCTTGGTCTTGCTCGGGCTGGGGCTCGGGCTGGCCGTCTCTGTCTTGCTCGGGCTGGGGCTCGGACTGGGAGTGCTGGTCTTGGTCTTGCTCGGGCTCGGGCTGGGCGACGGGCTCGTGCTCGCCGTGAGGATCTTCGAAGCCGACACGGCGAGCGCAATTCCCGCCCTCGGCCGCGTAGCCGCTGCTGGGAACACATCCGCGGCGGACGCCGGGCGGGTAGCGCACGGGTTCTTCGCTGCCTGAGCCTGAGCGCCCGTTCCGGCGAGAAGAATGCCGGCTAGGCCGCACGAAAGGACAGCGATTCCCGCCAGCCCGCCGAGGGCGGCTGATCCGGCACGCTGGTTCCTCACAGTATCGACCTCACAGTATCGACCTCGCGTCAGCTGATGTCCGACCGGAAACGTCGCTCGTCACTATTTGTGACCACACTATGCTCGCCACCCAAATGGGCATTCCCCTGTGCCCCCGTTCGACACTTCTGGTCTCCCCGCATGATAGGCCCGATTATGAGAACTTGGCGGTGCTCCGCCCCGATCTGGTACCCGGAGGATACGACACGGGTCTGCGTGAGATCCTGACCAGGTCGGCTCCGCCGCCTGACCTGGTGCTCGGCTACGGCCCAGGCCAGGAGCACGTCGCTGACCTGCGGCTGCCTGTTCGCGCGATAGCGCAGCGGGCGTATCAGCGGCCGGGGCGCTCCGCCGGTGCTCCCTCATCCCGCCGTTCCGCCAGCCAGGCTGGATGCTCGGGGAATCCGCGACGCAGTCAGGGGATCCCTGATGATTTCCGGTCGTGTATGCTCGCCTGGCACGGGCGAGGCCGGTTGTCGGATCAGCTGCTCCGTCTCGCTACGCGCTAGGTCGGCCAGGGCGAACACCACAGCCCGGCCGTCTGCCCCCTTAGCTCAGTCGGCAGAGCGTCTCCATGGTAAGGAGAAGGTCTACGGTTCGATTCCGTAAGGGGGCTCCAGGTCAGAGGCATGATTTCGAAATTAACATCTATCGAATGTCCGTTTTCGTGGAACGGGTCGTGGGAGACGCTCCTCTGCCCTGAATGCACAGGATGCGCCATCGATATCTCGGCTCCATCACGCAGGGTAACGCCGGGCGGTCAGCTACTGCCGGATCGGCAGTAGCTGACTTGAGACAACGAGCAGGTGCTGGATCGCGTGAGGTGACGACTGCGATCACAATGCGTGGCAGCTCACAGCTGTTGGTCGGGGAGCCTCGCGGCGGCTGGGCCCATGATGCTCGGCCAGGTCTGTTGTTCAGGAGCCACTGCTCGTTCTGGCAGGGCGTAATCGGACATCCCTGCGTGGGGCTGGCAACCGAGTGCAGTCCTGGACCGTCGTTCTCAGCTGACGTTTGTCGCGTGCCGCGGCCTGTCAGTGCTGTGCGGAAATCCCTCGGGCGAGTCCTCGTCGCGTTGCCCTGCCGCTTCGGAGCCTGCTCGGCGCGCTGTTGGTGGCGCCGGTGACTTCTGGGCAGTCGCGAGGGGCATGCGCCTAGTCAGGCAGTGAGCTCAACCGCGCCGTCGGTGACATCAAGGTGGAGCTGGATCCCGGTTCCCGCGGTGATCCTGGCCAGGGTCGACAGTGACGGCGGCCGCTCGCCGCGCTCGAGCCGGGCGATGACGGGCTGCTGCATGCCCACAGCCCGGGCTAGCTGCGTCTGGGTGATCCCGTGGTCGGCCCGGTACCGGATGATGCGGTTAGCCACCTCGCGGGCGAATGCGGACCGATCCCACGATTCCCGGAATTCGGGGTCCTCGCGCTGGCGGTCAATGACCTCCCCAAGTGTTGCGAGCTCGGTCAGCTTCATCGTTCCCCTACCTCCTCCAGTCGCGCCTCCGCGGCTGTGACTGCCTTCGTGAAGCCCCGCGGGCTGGCCTCGGCCTCAGGGCCTACTGCCGCCACCGCGAAGGCATCGCCGATCCGCCTGTAGAACGCCCGCCAGGCACTTCGGCCGCCCCGCGGCCGCAGCTCCCGGAGCTGGTACGCGTCGCGGACGGCGCTGGAGTGCGGGTAGCCAAGTTCGGGGCCGAGCGCTTCGAGCTTCTTTGCGGCGTTCAGGACAGCAAGCCGCTCAGCCGTCGGAAGCGCCTGGAGTTCGGCTTCGGCCTGGGGCAGTAGGTAGACGGTCCATGGCATCAGCCTCAGTATAGCAAAACTGCTATGACAACGACAGCAAGGCGCTGGACGCCATCTACGCGCACCGGCTACGGCACACCAGGCCCACGGCCGGTTTCGCCGGAGGCGGGTCGCTGGCCGAGATCGTTGTCCGCCGGCCCTCAGCCGACGTGGTACCCGGCCTTGTTCGCGAAGTCATCGACACGCCTTGTCATGAAGGCCAGTCCTTGGGCGAGTCTCGCCGTTGAGACAGCGGGTTTCACCGGACGGTGCCGGTAGACGAAGTCTGGGTTGAAACCGAGCCACTGGCCGGGAGCGTAGCTCTTTGCCCTCAGATCGGACCCGAGGATGGCTTCGACGTCGAAGTGATCGAAGAAGTCGGCATGCTCGGCCTCGACGATCGCCTCTCGCGCGGCGCGCTTGGCCTCGCCTCGAAGGTCTGGGTTCTCGACGGTGATGTAGAACCGAAGTTGGTTCTCTTGGAACTGCCATCCGATGCCGCGCTTGTCGGCCAGTCGGCACCGGTAAGTGACGATGCCACCACGGTCGCCGCCGACTTCGAAGGGCTTGGTCTCGTCGAAATGGGTCTGAATTACCTGGGCGAGGCCGCTAAATCGCATGCGTGCGATGGCTCCATCGAGTCCTGCACCCGGCAGCTGCGCGACGACATCGATCGCGGAGAACTGCTCGTCGAGTGCTTGCGCCGGGTCGACTGCCTCGGCCAGGGCAACCAGGCGGTGAGTCAATGCGCGATAGCGAATGAACTGGTC
>Ga0302325_10004810_pt1 | contig 31077 bp, 26 predicted proteins | sample Palsa_T0_2_FD_201948 | JGI IMG/M metagenome (GOLD analysis project Ga0302325, IMG submission 201948) | Peat permafrost microbial communities from Stordalen Mire near Abisko, Sweden - Palsa_T0_2 | ecosystem: Environmental > Terrestrial > Soil > Palsa > Peat permafrost | place: Sweden: Abisko... | reverse complement strand
GGAAGGTTTTGCGCGATGCCGGACCGGTGGTGTTCATGAACGGCTACTACTACCTCACCCGCCGTGAGGACGTGCTGGCAGCGTTGCGAAGTCCCAATGTTTTTTCTGCTCGATTGGCGCTTCAACCGCCGGGAAGCCCAATCCCGGTGATCCCGTTAGGGTTCGACCCGCCCGAGCACACTCGATACCGCAAAATCCTGCAGCCGTTTTTCAGCCCGCACGGGTTGCGTAACTCGCGACCGGTGCTGGTTCGCCACGCCGCCGACATGATCGACGCCATCGCCAGCCGCGGCGAATGCGAGGTGATGAAAGACCTGGCGAGGACGTACCCCTACCAGGTGTTCCTGGACCTCTACGGTTTGCCGCTGGAGGACCGGGACCAACTGATCGCCTGGAAAAACGCCGTGCTCTCCGACGACCCCTATGCCGATGTGGCGGACGTCGCCCCGGCGGCGCGCGCGATGTACGAATACCTGACGGACGCAATCCAATACCGCCGGGAAAATCCGGGCTCGGACATGTTGTCTACCGTGATGCAAAGTAAAGGCAACTTCACGGATATCGAACTGCTGGGCATGAGCCATCTGCTGATCCTGGCGGGGCTGGACACCGTGACGGCGGCGATCGGCTTTTCCCTGCTGGAGTTGGCGCGCCGACCGCAGTTGCGCGCACAGCTCCGCGATAACCCAAGGCAGATCAGGGTCTTCATCGAAGAAATCGTGCGCTTGGAGCCGTCAGCGCCGGTGGCGCCCCGGGTACTCACCGAGAATGTCGTCGTCGGTGGCATGACGTTGCCTGCGGGCTCGCCGGTGTTCTTGTGCATGGCCTTGGTCAACCGGGACGGCAGCGATGCGATCTCCACCGACGAACTCACCATGGACGGCAAGGTGCACCGGCACTGGGGATTTGGCGGCGGACCGCACCGCTGCCTGGGTTCTCATCTGGCGCGCATGGAGCTGACCGTGATCGTCGACGAATGGCTGAAGAGAATCCCTGAATTTGAACTGGCGCCTGGATACCAGCCCGAAATCAAGTTCCCCAGTAAGACTTTCGCGCTCAAGGACTTGCCGCTGTGTTTTGGCTGAGCCACGGCGCGCGGCTGCTATCAGCCGGGGTACGCCGTCGGCGTCGGCTCACGTGGAGTGTCGCTCGGCGCGCCGTTGCGGGAATCCAACACGATGGGCCTCTGTCCATCGCTGCGCTCAGCTTTGCGTGGTCGGCAGCGTCGAGCAGGGCCCCAGTGGTCACGCAGGAGGCGCGGTTATCGGAGCCCAACTTCTGGGTGGCCGTCAAAGGGGCGGCCGCATGAGTGGAGCCGGTGCGAGCGTTATCCGCGGTTAGATTTTTTCGCCTCACCGGAGTGTCGCGCCGGCCACGGCTCCGCGACGTGCGAGAGACGCTGATAAAGACGCGGAGACCAGTGCCCGATCGAGACCAACGCATTTGAGCAGTTCAGAAGCCCTTTCCAGCTGCTGACCGGCGCCCGCGGAGCTGCACCTGTTACTCACCTGTTACCGCAGATGAACACTTGTTGCCGCCGGGTGAACAGTTGCAAACACCCGGCTTCTGCCCCAACGCAGTGCCGTGCGCGCGTCTATTCTCATGCACGAACAGATAGCCGGAACTGACCTAGGGAGGAAGCCAAATGGCGTTCGTGACCACACAGCCCGAGGCACTGTCGGCCGCGGCCACCAGCCTTCAAGGGATCGGCGCGGGATTGAACTCTCAGAACGCGTCGGCGGCGGCTCCCACGACGGGCGTGGTTCCGGCTGCGGCCGATGAGGTTTCAGCTCTGACTGCCGCCCAGTTTGTTGCCCACGCTCAGCTGTACCAGGCGGTCAGCGCTCAAGCGGCAGCAATCCACGAAGCGTTCGTCAACACATTGGGCACCAGCGCAGGTTCCTACGCCGCCACCGAGGCTGCCAACGCAGCCGCTGCGGGCTGAGTGCACCGATGAAAGCCATCCCACTGTGGCGCCACCCACTGTGGCAGCCATCACGCGGGGAAGGGGGGAACAGCCGTGTGTTTCAAGTCGGCGGTTACCTCAGGTAACCGGTCCGACTACCACGTTCACTGCAGTCAATCACTACTCATTCAAGGAGACAGGTAAGTGCCTACGCGTTTTATGACTGACCCGCACGAGATGCGGTCGATGGCGGGCCGTTTCGACGTGCACGCGCAGACGGTTGAGGACGAGGCCCGCAAGATGTGGGCCTCCAGCCAGAACATCGCTGGCGCCGGCTGGAGCGGTACCGCTCAGGCCACCTCTTACGACACCATGGGCCAGATGAACACCGCGTTCCGCAACATCGTCAACATGCTGCACGGTGTCCGGGACGGACTGATCCGCGACGCCAACCACTACGAGAGCCAAGAGCAGGCCTCTCAGCAGATTCTGAGCAGCTAGCTCGCTGACCAGCGTAAGCTTTCACACACAGGAGGACAGATAAATGTCAATTAGCTACCAGTTCGGTGATGTCGACGCCCACGGCGCGATGATCCGTTCCCAGGCCGCTTCCTTGGAGGCCGAGCACCAGTCCATCGTGCGCGATGTGCTGGCCGCCGGTGACTTCTGGGGTGGCTCGGGTTCAGTGGCTTGCCAGGAGTTCATCACCCAGTTGGGTCGCAACTTCCAGGTGATCTACGAGCAGGCCAACAGCCACGGCCAGAAGGTGCAGTCCGCCGGCAACAACATGTCGAGCACCGACTCCGCCGTCGGCGGCAGCTGGGCCTGACAGTCAACGCAGGGCGCGGCAGCACACCGGTTCAGGTGTGCTGCCGCGTCGTGCGATAGCCGAAAAACATCTACCCGAGAGAAGCGAATGGACCAGAGCACACGCACAGACATCACCGTCAATGTCGAGGGTTTCTGGATGTTGCAAGCATTGCTGGACATTCGCCACGTCGCACCGGAATTGCGGTGTCGACCATTCGTGTCCACCGATTCCATGGACTGGCTCAACCAGCACCCGGGCATGGCGGTCATGCGCGAACAGGGCATCGTGGAGGGCGAGACGGTTAATGAGGCGGTAGCCGCCCGAATGCGCGTCCTTGCCGCGCCCGATCTTGAAATCGTCTCACTGTTGTCCCGCGGCAAACTGCTCTACGGCGTCAAGGAAAAAGACGAGGGTGGCGCCGAGGAGCAGGTGGGCTCCCGCGACATCCCCGACAACGAATTTCGCGTGCTGCTGGCGCGTCGCGGCCAGCACTGGGTGTCGGCCGTCCGAGTTGGCGACGAGATCACGGTCGACGACGTCGCGATCGCCGACACGACCTCGATCGCGACCCTGGTCTTCGACGCGCTGGAGTCGATCCACCACGCCGAGCCGGCCGCGATCAACGCGGTCAACGTGCCGCTCGATGAAATGCTTGAAATCACAAAAGCCTGGCAGAGCTCCGGGTTTAACGTCTTCTCCGGCGGAGATCTGCGCCGGCTGGGCATCAGCGCAGCAACCGTGGCCGCTCTCGGCCAAGCGCTGTCGGACCCGGCCGCCGAAGCTGCGGTCTACGCCCGCCAATACCGCGACGACGACAAGGCGCCGAGCGCCTCGGTGCTTTCCCTGAAGGACGGATCAGGCGGCCGGATCGCGATGTATCAGCAGGCGCGGACCGCAGGCTCGAACGAGGCCTGGCTCGCGATCTGCCCAGCAACTCCGCAGTTGGTACAGGTCGGCGTGAAGACCGTCCTGGAAACCCTTCCCTACGGAGAGTGGAAAACGCACAGCAGAGTTTAACCAATCTTTACGCAGAGACCGAGCACGCCAACGATTTTCGATGCAGCATTTAGCGGAGATGCGGATGCCGCAAAATCGTCTTAGAATCTGCTCAACAATTGCGACGCGACGTCGTAATTCCAAATAGCGAGGCAAGATACATGGACCCACAATTCGTCGACAGAGGGGTGCAGCGATGACCGCAATAGCTGAGGCGCAAGCGCCACAGCCGGGCACAGAGGCGATTTCGGCGCCTCAATCGGCCGTGATCGGCATCATCGCCGGCGAGGGCGTGCAGATCGGCGTTCTGCTGGACGCGAATGCCCCGGTTTCGGTGATGGTCGACCCTCTGTTGAAGGTCGTCAACGTCCGACTGCGGGAGCTGGGCCTTGCGGCTCTGGAAGCCCCGAAGCGCGGCCGGTGGGCCCTGTGCCTGGTTGACGGCACGCCGCTGCGGGCCACCCAGTCGCTTACCGAGCAGGACGTCTACGACGGCGACCGCCTGTGGCTGCGCTTCGTCGAAGACACCGAGCACCGGTCGCAAGTCATCGAGCACATCTCGACCGCCGTCTCGGTCAACCTCAGCAAGCGGTTCTCCTCGATCAATCCGTCGGTGGCCATCCAGGTCGGCGCGGCGATGGTCGGCAGCGGTGTGCTGCTGTCGTCGCTGCTGCTCGGCTGGTTCCGCTTGCACCACGACTCCTGGGTCCCGGCGCCTTACGCCTTCGTGATCGCGGTGCTGGTGTTCACGGTGGCGCTGCTGATCCTGAACCGCGCGCACACCGTACAGAACCGCCGTGCCGGAGACATGCTGCTCTGGAGCGGGATCGCGCCGATTTCGGTGGCAGCCGCGTCGGCACCCCCCGGACCGGTTGGCTCGCCCCACGCGGTGATGGGTTTCGCGGTCGCCGGCATCGCAGCGATGCTGATCATGCGCTTCACTGGCCGCCGGTTGGGGACTGGTACCGCAATCGTCACTGTGACGCTGGCGGCGACGGTAGCGAGCCTGGCGCGGATGGCATTCAACACCGGAGCGGTGACGCTGCTGACCACCATCCTGCTGGTTTGTGTGTTCGGCTACCACAGCGCGCCGGCGATGTCTCGCTGGTTGTCCGGTATCCGGCTGCCAGTCTTCCCTTCGGCCACCAGCCGCTGGGTGTTCGAGGCCCGGCCTGACCTGCCGACCACCGTGACGCACGGCGTCGACGGCGGCCGTCCGACCCTGGCCGGCCCCGAGTCCATCCAGGACGTCATCCTGCGGGCCGAGCGCGCTCGATCGTTCCTGACCGGTCTGCTGGTCGGTTTCGGAGTCCTGACGATCGTGTCCTTGGCCGGAGTCTCCGACCCCCGCACGGCGAACCGCTGGCTGCCGCTGCTGCTGGTCGCCAGCACTGCTGGCTTCCTGATGCTGCGTGGCCGCTCATACGTGGACCGTTGGCAGGCCATCATTCTGGCGGTGACGTCGGTCCTGATCGTCGGCTCTGTCATCGTGCGCTACTCGCTGGTGTTGTCCTCGACGGCCGCGGTGTCTGTGACAGCCGGCCTCGCGGTGCTCATTCCCGCGGCGGGACTGATCGCAGCGACGACAGTGCCCAACACCATCTACAGCCCGCTGTTCCGCAAGCTCGTTGAGTGGGTTGAATACCTCTGCCTGATGCCGATCTTCCCGCTGGCATTGTGGCTGATGAATGTCTATGCAGCGATCCGCTATCGGTAGTCGGAAACTGCGGCCGCTTCGTGCGGCCGCAGTAACCGCCACCACACTGATCGTGGCTTCGGTCGCACTGTCCGGGTCGCCCGCTTACGCGATCAACCCGCCGGGGATCGACCCCGGGGCAGTGCCGCCGGACAGCGCGCCTGGCCCCTCCCAGACGATGAAGCAGAACTCGTACTGCACCGAGGTTGGGGTGTTGCCCGGCAGCGACTTTCAGATTCAGCCGAAGTACATGGACATGCTCAACCTGTCCGAGGCGTGGCGCTTCGGACGAGGTGCCGGGGTGAAGGTTGCCGTCATCGACACCGGCGTGACCCCGCACCCGCGGCTACCGCACCTGATTCCCGGCGGCGACTACGTGATGGGCGGCGGTGACGGGCTGTCCGACTGCGACGCGCACGGCACGCTCGTGGCGTCGATGATCGCCGCCTCGCCAGGTAGCGCTGGAATTCCCGAAGCGCCGGGACCGCGGCGGCCACCTCCAGTTCCGACCAGGGAACCACCGCCGGTGGCGCCGCCACCACAGACGATCAGCGTGGCACCGCCTCCACCGCAGACCATCACGATGGTTCCGGCGCCACCGCCGGCGTCGGAGGAAAGTCCGCCCCCGGCGTTCGGCGGTCCACCAGCGCCGCAAGCGCCGGCAGCGCCGCAAGCGCCGGCAGAGCCGAAAACGCCGGCAGAGCCGAAAGCGCCTGGAGCCGCCAACCACGGTCACGGCACGGCAGTTCTGCCCGGCTTCCCAGGCGGCAAGCACGGTCAGGTGGTCTCCGTGGATTACCCGCGACCGGCCGCGCCGCCGCCGCTGGACCCGCCGCCGCCACCGGCGCCGGGCGACGCCTACAGCGGCATCGCGCCGGACGTCGACCTGATCTCAATTCGCCAGTCCAGTCAGGCTTTTGGCCTCAAGGACGCCTACACCGGTGACGAGGATCCACAGACTCGGCAGAAGCGGGACTACCTGTTCAGCATGGCACGGTCGATCGTGCATGCGGCGAACATGGGCGCACAGGTCATCAACATCTCGCAGGTGATGTGCATGAGTGCGCGCAGCCTCATCGACGCACCTGACCTGGGTGCCGCGGTCCGTTACGCGGCGGTCGACAAAGACGCTGTCATCGTCGCAGCAGCAGGCGACACCAGTCAGCGCGACTGCAAAGAAAACCCGTTAGTAGATCCGTTGCACCCCAGCGACTCTCGCGACTGGAACGGCGTGACCACAGTGGTGACTCCGTCGTGGTACAGCGACTACGTCTTGACCGTCGGCGCGGTGGATTCCTCCGGTACGCCGATGGACAAGTCGAGCGTCGCGGGGCCGTGGGTGTCGATTGCGGCTCCGGGCACCGACGTGATCGGGCTCTCGCCGCGAGATGACACTCTGATCAACGCAATTGACGGCCCGGACAACACCTTGCTGGTGCCGTCCGGAACCAGTTTCTCCACCGCGATTGTGTCCGGTATTGCGGCTTTGGTGCGGGCGAAATATCCGCAACTGTCGTCACACCAGATCATCAACCGGTTGATTCGCACCGCAAGGGCACCTGCTCGCGGGGTGGACAACCAAATCGGCTACGGCGTCGTCGATCCGGTTGCCGCGCTGACCTGGGACGTGCCCGATGGCTCTGTCCTGCCGAAAGATTCGGCGAAGCCGCTGCCGCTTCCGCCGATGCCCCCCCCGCGCAACATGACGCCGGTGTGGGTTGCCGCCGGTGGTTTGGGTGGTGCGTTGCTGCTTGCCGGTCTGGTAGTCGGCGGGGCGGTTCTGATGAAAAGAACAGGGAGACCGGAATGAAGGCACAACGCGAGTACGGGCTGTCCCTGTCGTGGGCACGGGTAACCACGGTGTTCCTCATTGACGTTGCACTGCTGGTGATTGCGAGTCACCTGCCCGATTCCTGGCAGGCCGACCGGAACCTCACCTTGTGGATCGGTGTCGGCTTGGCGGTGCTCATCACCGTCGTCGCTCTGCTGACCAATGGGGGAGTGCCCGTGTCGTCGGCGCCGATCGCTCGGGTCCGGAACTGGTACGCCGACCCGGAAGCGCTGACTGTCGGCTGCACCCCGGCGGTCGATCACCGTCGCCAATTCAGCCGCGAGACGGTGGGCGTTCGCGAGTACGACGGCCAGCTGATCGCCGTGATCGCCGTCGACGGCGCAGGCGAGGCGGGCCGGCATCGCCATCGGGACGCGTTGGCGGCGTCCATCCCGCTGGAGGCTGTGATCACGTCGTTGCGGCAGTTCGACGTTCGTCTGGACAGTGTCGACATCGTTTCGGTGGGAACCCGTCATGGCGCCAAGGGCGTTCAGTCGGCCGTTCGCGACGACTTCGGAGCCGGCGGCGATCGACGTCCGATCGACGAGCGCAACACCTGGCTGGTGTTGCGGATGGACCCGCAGCACAACGTCAGCGCTGTCGCCGCCCGCGATTCAGTGGCCTGCACATTGGCCGCCGCCGCCGAGCGGCTGGCGCACGATCTCGACGGTCGCAGCTGCGCCGCCAAGCCGCTGACCGCCGACGAGATCGTCGATGTGGACGATGCGGTGCTGGCCGGACTTCAGCCGGCTCACGTTCGCCCCTTCTGGCGTTACCTGAAGACCCCGGACGGGTTCGTGACCAGCTTCTGGGTTTCACCTGGCGACATCACCAGCGAGACCCTCGAGGAGCTGTGGCTCACCGACGCCGACGTCACCGTCATGACGATCCGCATCATCGCGGAGGGTCACGACGCCGACGTGTCGGTGTGGGTGCGCTACCACAGCGACAAGCGCCTGCGTAAAGAGTCTTTCAGCGGACTGAACCGGCTGACCGGGCGCCAACTGGGCGCGGTGGCCGCCAGCCTGCCGGCGCCGACGTCGCGCCGGCCGCTGCCGATGCCGAGTCGCACGTTGGGTCACCGCGAGGACATCCTGGTCCCGGTTGGCGCAGTGTCAGGGCGACAGGCAGGCGCAGCCGAAGCCTTACGATGAATAGATGACCCGCCCGTCGACCGCCGTGTCGGACGCCCGCAACGCGATGGTCGCCGGCCTTCTTGCATCTGGTATTTCGGTCAACGGGCTTCAGCCCAGCCACAATCCGCAGGTGGCCCTGCAGATGTTCACCACGGCCACTCGGCTCGACCAGGACATGTGCGATGCATGGCTGGCCCGGATACTGGCCGGTGACCAGAGCATCGACGTCCTCAGCGGGGCGTGGCAGTCCGTCAAGACGTTCGGCTGGGAAATCCGCCGGACCGGTTTGAGTGAGTTGGAGTTCCGACCCGAAATTTCCGACGGGATGTTCCTGAAGCTGGCCATCACCAGCGTGGAGACGTTGGCTGCCGGCTACTCGGCGGCGCTCTCCGATGCCAAGCGATACGAGGAAGCGGCGGAACTGCTCGATTCGATCACGCCGCGGAGCCCCTCCGACGAGGAGCTCATCAAGTACGTTCGCGGCCTGCTGTTCTTCCGCACCGGCCGTTGGCCGGACGTGCTCGTCCAGTTCCCGCCCGGGGCCGGCTGGCGTCATCCCGAACTGAAAGCCGCCGGCGCGGCGATGGCCACCACGGCGCTGGCGTCGCTCGGGGTGTTCGAAGAAGCGACCCGACGTGCGCAGGAAGCGATCGAGGGCGACCGGGTGCCCAGTGCGGCCAACGTCGCGATGTACACCCAGGGAATGTGCTTCCGGCACATGGGTCGCGAAGAGGATGCGGTGGAGTGCCTGCGCCGGGTCTACTCACGCGACGCGAAGTTCACGCCGGCACGCGAGGCGTTGGACAACGCCAGCTACCGGCTGGTGCTGACCGACCCGGAAACAATTGAGGCCAGGACGGATCCGTGGGACGCGGACAGCGCACCGACCCGCGAGCAGGCTGAGGCCGCACGTCACGCCGAGATGGCCAAGAAGTACTTGGACGAAGGCGATGCCGAGCTCAACGCGATGCTCGGCATGGACCAGGCCAAGCGGGAAATCAAGCTGATCAAGTCGACGACAAAGGTGAACCTGGCCCGCGCGAAAATGGGCCTCCCGGTTCCGGTTACGTCACGGCACACGCTGTTACTGGGACCTCCCGGCACGGGCAAGACGTCTGTGGCTCGGGCGTTTTCCAAGCAGCTGTGCGGTTTGACCGTGCTGCGCAAGCCGTTGGTGGTGGAGACGAGCCGCGCAAAGTTGTTGGGCCGCTATATGGCTGACGCCGAAAAGAACACCGAGGAGATGCTCGAGGAGGCCCGGGGCGGGGCGGTCTTCTTCGACGAGATGCACAACCTGCACGAGAGTGGCTACTCCACCGGCGACGCGTACGGCAACGCGATCATCAACACCTTGCTGCTGTACATGGAGAACCACCGCGATGAGCTGGTGGTCTTCGGGGCCGGGTACGCCAAAGCCATGGACAAGATGCTGGAGGTCAACCAGGGTCTGCGACGCCGGTTCTCCACCGTCATCGAGTTCTACAGCTACAACCCGAAAGAGCTCATCGCGCTGACCCAGTTGATGGGCCGCGAGAACGAAGACGTGATCACCGACGACGCCGTCGACGTTCTGCTGCCGGCCTACACCAGGTTTTATGACGACGAGACGATCTCCCAAGAGGGCGATTTGATCCGCGGTATCGACACCTTGGGCAATGCCGGGTTCGTCCGCAACGTCGTAGAAAAGGCTCGCGATCACCGCAGCTTCCGCCTCGACGACGAGGACCTCGATGCGGTGTTGGCGAGTGACGTCGATGAGTTCAACGACGACCAACTGCGCCGATTCAAGGAATTGACCCGCGACGACCTCGCCGAGGCGCTCAGCGCCGCGGTTGCGGAGAAGAAGAGCGACTAGTCGTCACTCGGGTGAACTCCCAGCTCGGGCGAATCTTTACGACATCGTGACAGGTGTTGCGTTGACGCAGTACTGTGGCGTTGCCAGCATAAAATCACACAGGCGTTACATGCACCTCGCTAGGTGAGGCGTCTGCACGGATACAGGCCACTGACCTCGAACGTCGAAAGACGCCCAGGGTCAGGACAGCTCCTCCCGGCTTAAGGGTTGAGCCCAAGTGGCTTCCGGAATCCCCGGATACGCCGTGCAGTGCCAAAGCTCCGGCGAGAGGGGTGCCCTCCGGCCTTTCGCGTCGGGCCATGCTCCTCTCTTCGACCTCCGCGCGGGTGTACAGGCGGAGGAGGTGGGGCCGACACACACGTCCGAGATCGATGACCGTTTGGTTCCGATCCGGGATCGCAGCGACTCAGCCAACTGAATTGGTCTGCGCCACAACGTAGCTCCGCTTGCATGGAGTCGGGCGCACCCTGCCGCAGCTCGCGGGCCGAGGCCCGTTTCCGGGTCGGACTTATTCCTGAAGGAGTTAGTCCATGTCTTTACTGACGACACAGCCGGAAATGGTCTCCGGCGCTCAGTCCATCGCGATTGTCGCGGGTTAAGGGGTTCTCCTGCAATGGATTACGGAATTTTGCCACCAGAAATTAATTCCTCTCGCATCTACGCCGGTCCTGGTTCGGGGCCGATGCTGGCTGCCGCATCAGCGTGGGATGGCCTGGCCGCCGAGCTCAGCTCAGCGGCATCTTCTTACACCGGGGTCATCTCCGAGCTGACCGAGGGTCCCTGGCGAGGTCCGGCCTCAGCGTCAATGGCCGCCGCGGCTACGCCTTATGTCGCGTGGATGAACACCGCAGCCGCGCAAGGCGAGCAGACTGCCGGACGAGCCCGGGCGGCAGCGGCAGCCTTCGATGCTGCATTCGCGATGACGGTTCCGCCGGCGGTGGTCGCGGCCAACCGCGCTCAGCTGGCCACGTTGGTCGCGACGAACGTGCTGGGCCAGAACACCCCGGCGATCGCGGTCACCGAGACGCTGTATGGGGAGATGTGGGCGCAGGATGCCGCGGCCATGTACGGCTACGCCGGTTCATCGGCCGCCGCGGCGACGGTGACTCCGTTCAGTTCGCCGCCGGAAACCACCAACTCGGCCGCAGCGGCAAGCCAAGGAGGCGCGGTTGCCCAAGCCACCGCCAGCTCAGCGGGCACCGGTGCACAGTCGACGCTGACGCAGGTGGTTTCTACCCTTCCCAACGCCTTGAATCAACTCGCATCGCCACTGTCGGCAGCCTCGGTCAATCCCTTTGCGCCCGGGTCGAACACGGCTACGACGGGGATCGCAGGTCTGCTCAATCTGCTGGACGGCCAAACCGGGTCGGCCGTTGGAACCTACTTGACCTCTGGGCTTTCGAACGGGATTCTCTCGGGTAACTGGTTCAATCCGGCTAGCGTCAGTCCGGCCGTGACGAGCGCGTTCGGTGATATCGGGTTCCTGGCGGTGGCCGGTCAGGGCACCGCCTTCAACCCGGCCCTGTTCTCGGGGGCCACCGCGCCCGCCGCGATGAGCACCGTGGGTCACGTGGCCCCGGCGATCAGTTCAATGGGCTCACCCGGACTGGTCTCGGCTGAGATGGGTCGCGCCACCCTGGTCGCGAAAGTGTCGGTGCCGCAAAGTTGGGCCACGACCGCTCCCGCGGCGACTCAGCCCGCCGGCTCGCTGCCGGCCGCAGCGGAAGGCTGGGCGATCCCCCCGGGTGCGGGTTTGGAGGAGATGGCCGGAAGACCGGGGATGCCCGGTATGCCTGCCATACCGCCGGGCAGCCTTGGCACTCGCGGCTACGGCTTTGCCGCTCCCCGTTACGGGTTCCGCCCCACCGTCGTCGCCCATCCACCGGCAGCCGGATAGCAGACAGGAGATGGACGGTGAACTTCACGCCCGACGCAGTCCACGCGAGACGTCGATGTTGGCGCCGACGCCGACGGGGGCGCCCTCGGCGATCTACATCATGATTCATGAACAGCCACAACGGATCCCGATCAACGGCCACACTCCGGCAGTGGGCGTCTGCTCGACTCGTCACCCATCTCTTTGCCGGATGCAGTCGCGCGTCATGCCCGCGCGCTAAGTTGACTCCCTCCGAATTGGGTGTAACTATGGCTCTTGCAAGCACCTCGCTAGGTGAGGCGTCTGCATGGATACAGGCCACTGACCTCGAACGTCGAAAGACGCCCAGGGTCAGGACAGCTCCTCCCGGCTTAAGGGTTGAGCCCAAGTGGCTTCCGGAATCTCCGGATACGCCGTGCAGTGCCAAAGCTCTGTCGAGAGGGGTGCGGCGACCGGCTCATCTGCCGGTTCCGCCTTGTCCCGTGTGCACCGTACAGGCACCCCTGTGTGCCCTGGCCGCGAGGAGGTGAGGCGAAGTGAGTCCAAGCGACAGTCCGTATTCGAGACCCAAGACCATTTCGTACGGATCCGACCCCGGCAACATCTCCTCTATCTGAAACGGCTTGCGCCGCTTCGATTAACACATGTGGACCTAAATGGTCCGCGCGTGCTCTTGACGTGCTGCAGCACGGTTGCCGCGGGTTCAGCCTGCTTTCCGCAAGGAGAACCCAGATGACGTTTGTGACGACGCAGCCGGAAATCATGATGACAGCAGCCGGCCAGCTGACCGGTCTCGGCACGGAACTGAACGCACAGAATGCCGCTGCGATGGTGCCGACGACGGGTGTGACCCCGGCGGCGGGCGACGAGGTATCGGCTTTGACCGCAGCACAGTTCGCGTCCCACGCCGCGGTGTATCAGGCGGTGAGCGCTCACGCGGCAGCGGTCCACGAGCTCTTCGTCAGCGCCTTGGGCGCCAGTGCAGGTTCTTACGCGGCCACCGAATCCGCCAACGCAAGCTCCGCCATCTGAAAGGAGTACCGCGATGAGTGCAGTCTTCGACTTCGGCGCATTCCCGCCGGAAGTCAACTCCGCCAAGATGTATGCAGGCCCGGGATCGACATCGCTGATGTCTGCCGCAGGCGCCTGGAACGGCTTGGCGTCCGAGTTGCGTTCGCAAGCAGCCAATTACACCTCGATCGTGTCGAACCTGACCGGCGAAGGCTGGCGCGGTCAGGCGTCGACGGCTATGGCGGCCGCGGCCACGCCGTACACGGCGTGGATGAACACGACCGCGACGCAGGCCGAGCAGACCGCGAACCAGGCGATAGCGGCCGCGTCCGCGTACGAGGCCGCGTTTGGGATGACCGTGCCCCCACCGGTGATCGCAGCCAACCGGACGCAGTTGGCGTCGCTGGTCGCGACGAACCTGCTCGGGCAGAACGGGCCGGCGATCGCGGCCACCGAGGCGCAGTACGGCCAAATGTGGGCGCAAGACGCCGCCGCCATGTACGGCTATGCCGCGCAATCGGCGACAGCGACCAAGGTGCCGTCGTTCACCACCGCGCCGCAGACCACGGCGCCCGGCGCGCTTGCCGGGCAAGCGGCTGCGGCCACGCAGGCCACCGGCACGAGCACGCAGGCGTCGCTGTCGCAACTGACATCTGCGGTGCCCACGACACTGCAAGGAATGGCTTCGCCGGCGACCTCCACATCGTCGTCTACGTCAGGACTTTCGGGGCTCGAGAGCCTGCTCAGCGGCGGCTCCTCCGGGAACTCTCAACTCGACAGCTTCTGGAGCACCTGGGGACCGAATGCAAACCTCTGGAACACCTTGACGTCGACCGGCACCTTCAACCCGGCGCAGATCGCACAGACCGTGACGGGTGCAAGCTTCTTGGGGCCCGGCGCCTTAGCGGGAAGCGAAGGGCTAGGCGCGGTCTCGCCGCTAGGTATGGCGGCAGGCCTCGGCTCGGGCACGCATGGAATTTCCGGCCTGACCGGACTTGGCGCCACCGGCTCATCGATGTCGGCAGGCCTGGGCCAATCCACATCCATCGGTCAACTGTCGGTGCCGCCCAGCTGGTCTGCGGTGGCGCCGTCAGCACCCCCGCCCGTCGCCTCTGCGATGGGCAGCAGCCCGTTGGCCGCGCCTCCGGAGGTCGCGACCGGCGTGCCGGGCGTCGCCCCGGCGGGTGCCGCAATGGGCGCCCGGGCCGGTGCAACGACCGGCCTCGTGGACAACCGGTTCCTCATCCGCCCGCCGATGGTCCCGTCGTGGGCCGCCGTCGGATAACGGAATCAGCTATAGCGGATCACCACAACATATTTCGAAGAATTGGAGAGAGATATGCCTACGCGTTCTATGACTGACCCGAACAACATGTCGTCCACCGACTCCGCCGTCGGCGGCAGCTGGGCCTAACCCCAAGAGCGGCAGCAGTATTGCCGCACACCTGCCGCTACCAACCGCCTGGCGCGCCAAGGAGGGTTACCCGCAATGACCACGTTAGACCGCGAAAGCATCGATGCTCCGTCACGCACCGCAGTGCTGGACAACGCCCACGTTGGCGACATCGAGGGTGCGCTGGGCCGGATCAGATTGAGCGACAACGATCGTCCGCGCACGCTCAAAACTCGACTCGCCACTCTGCTGGCGATCGTCGGGCCCGGCCTGATCGTGATGGTCGGCGACAACGACGCGGGCGGTGTCGCAACTTATGTGCAGGCCGGGCAGAACTACGGGTACAGCTTGCTGTGGGTGCTTCTGCTGTTGATCCCAGTGCTGATCGTCAACCAGGAAATGGTGGTCCGACTCGGTGCCGTCACCGGCGTCGGGCATGCGCGATTGATCAACGAACGATTCGGCCGGGGCTGGGGCTGGTTTTCCGTCGGCGATCTGTTTCTGCTGAATTTCCTCACTCTGATAACGGAATTCATCGGCATCACGCTGGCCGCCGATTACATCGGGATTCCCCGATACGTGGTAGTCCCGTTCGCCGCGATAGCGCTGATCGCCATCATGGCCACCGGCAGCTTCCGACGCTGGGAGCGCGCAATGCTGGTCTTCATCACGATCACCCTGCTGCAGATTCCGATGCTGATGATGTCGCATCCGCACTGGGGACACGCGGCGAAATCCTTTGTCACACCGGGCGTGGCCGGCGGTTTCACTTCCGATGCGGTGCTGTTGATCATCGCCATCGTCGGCACCACGGTCGCGCCATGGCAGTTGTTCTTCCAGCAATCCAACGTCGTCGACAAGCGCATCACGCCGCGCTTCATCGGCTACGAGCGAATCGACACCACCTTGGGGGCCTTCGTCGTGGTGATCGGCGGGGCCGCTTTGATGATGACCGGCGACTGGGCGGCACGCGCCACCAACAGCCGCGGAAGTTTCGTCGACGCCGGCGTGCTCGCGCACCTGTTGGGCCAGCACAGCTCGACGCTCGGATCGGTGTTCGCCATCGTGCTTCTCGACGCCTCCATAGTCGGGGCGGCGGCGGTAACCTTGGCAAGCAGCTACGCGTTCGGTGATGTGTTCGGCCTCAAGCATTCACTGCATCGGGGCTTCGCCGACGCAAAGCCGTTCTACCTGTCCTACACGGTTATGGTCGTCATCGCGGGAGCGATTGTGCTGATCCCCGGCGCCCCATTGGGTTTGATCACCACCGCTGTGCAGGCGCTTGCCGGACTGCTCCTGCCGAGTGCGAGCGTATTCCTGCTGCTGCTGTGCAATGACCGGGAAGTGTTGGGCCCTTGGGTGAATCGGGCGGGGCTCAACGTTGTTGCCGGCATCATCGTGAGCGGATTGCTGCTGTTGTCCGGAATCTTGATGGCAACGACTATGTTTCCCAACCTCGATATCGTCTCGATCTCTGTCGGCCTTTGCATGACCTTCGCGCTCTGCGCCGGAGCCACTTTCGCCGTGCTGTGGTGCAGGGGACGACAAAGAACGAGACCGCCGGTGCTCGAACAGCTCTCCGATGTATTGGCACGAGCCGATCGGGAGTCGTGGCGAATGTCGCCACTGGCCCTGCTGGAGCCGGTGACGTGGTCCGTCGGCACGCGAGTGGGCATGCTGGCGTTGCGCGGATACCTCGTGATCGGAGCGATCCTGTTGGTAGTCAAAGCTATCCAACTCGGCAGCGCCTGAACCCGTTCGCGCCGTCGAGGTGAGCGGATCACGCGACCGGCGTGGTAACGCACCAATCTCATGCGACGTCGTCCACACTGGATAGTTACCTCAGTTCGGAGGAAAGGAGAGCCGCGTCATGCAGACACTGAGTATCGCTGAATTTGCGCTGCGGTTGGGGGTCGGGCTCGGCTGCGGTGCCCTGATCGGAATTGAGCGGCAATGGCAGGCGCGAAGGGCTGGACTCCGCACCAACGCGCTGGTGGCCACGGGTGCGACGCTGTTCGTGCTGTATGCCGTCGCCACTAACGACAGCAGCCCCACCCGGGTGGCGTCCTACGTCGTCTCCGGCGTCGGCTTCCTCGGTGGGGGTGTGATCCTGCGCGAGGGATTCAATGTGCGCGGGCTCAACACTGCGGCGACGTTGTGGTGTTCGGCCGCGGTCGGCGTGCTCGCGGCCGGCGGGCATCTGGTGTTCGCGTTGATCGCCACCGGCACCATCGTCGGGATTCACCTGTTGGGGCGGCCGCTGGGCCACCTGATCGACCACGGCGACAGCGTGGAGGAGGACGAGGACGACCAGCCGTATCAGCTGCAGCTGATTTGTCGGCCCAAGTCCGCGAAGTATGCGCGCGCTCAGATTGTCCAGCGCACCGGCGGCGGCGGAGATCGGCTGGTGTTACGCGGCATCCATACGGGTCGGACGGGCGATGACAGCGTCGCGTTGACCGCGTACCTGCTCAGCGATGGCCACGCGCCGGCCCGGCTCGAGCAGCTCGTCGCGGAACTGTCGCTCCAAGAAGGTGTTCAGGCGGTGCATTGGTACGCCGGCGATGAGGACGAACCCATGCCTCGAGCGCCCGTGACCGATTAGTCCGATCGGTTACTCAGCACAGGTCAGCGACGTCGTAGGGTATGTGGCGTGAATGCCATTGCCGGATTCTTATCCGTTCTGCCGGAGCAGATGCGGGATCCGGTCTTGTTCGCGATTCCGTTTTTTCTCTTGCTGCTGATTCTGGAATGGTCGGCGGCCCGCAAGCTCGAACGTATCGAGCGGGAGACAAACACGCATGAGGCCGGTGCCGGTCAGCAATCGGAACGCCCGAATGCAGGTGCCTATCTGACCGCCGACTCGTGGGCCAGCATCCGGATGGGGCTCATTTCGGTGGCCACCACTGCGGGCTGGAAGTTCATCGCCGTGCTCGGCTACGCGGCGATCTACGCTTACCTGGCTCCCTGGCACCTGCCGTCGACGCGTTGGTACACCTGGGTAATCGCGATCCTCGGCGTCGACTTGCTCTATTACTGCTATCACCGCAGCGCGCACCGGATTCGGCTGATCTGGGCCACCCATCAGGCCCACCACTCCAGCCAGTACTTCAATTTCGCCACCGCGCTGCGCCAGAAGTGGAACAACAGCGGCGAGATCCTGATGTGGATTCCGTTGCCGCTGTTGGGCATTCCGCCATGGATGGTGTTCTGCAGCTTCTCGGTCAACCTGATCTACCAATTCTGGGTGCACACCGAACGGATCGGCAGAATGTGGGCACCTTTCGAGTTCGTCTTCAACACGCCCTCTCATCACCGGGTGCACCACGGCATGGATGCTGAATACCTCGACAAGAACTACGGCGGGATTTTCATCGTCTGGGATCGGCTGTTCGGCAGCTTCCGGCAGGAGACGTTCCGTCCGCACTACGGGCTGACCAAACAGGTGGACACCTTCAACCTCTGGAAACTGCAGACCCACGAATACCTTTCTATCGCCAGAGATTTCCGGTCGGCGACGCGTCTGCGTGACCGGCTCGGCTACGTCTTCGGCCCTCCGGGCTGGCTGCCTGCGTCCGTCACGCAACCCGATGCCGCCGCTCCGCTGACGCCGTCCCGGTAGTCGCCGGAGCCTCGGTGAGCCCTTGTTCATCCAGCGTTTTTATTACAGCGAGGCGAAAGCCCCCATGGCTAAGCCAAGATCAGTAAGTTCGACGGCAAGGCCGGTATCCGCCAGGCCGCGATCACGAGGAGGAATGCAGTGGGAGACACGCTCACCGAGGGACAAAAACTTGTCAAAGGTGAATCGCTCACGTCGAGCAACGGGGCTTACACCCTGACGTTGCAAGACGACGGGAATCTGGTCCTGGCATCGCGTGGTCACGCGATCTGGTCGTCGAAGACCAACGGAGAAGACGTAGTCCGCGCCGAGGTCCAAACCGACGGCAACTTCGTTCTCTACACCGCCGACAAGCCGGTGTGGCACACCGACACCAAGGGCAAGAAGAATGTGCGTCTCGTCCTGCAGGACGACCGCAACCTGGTGCTGTACTCCGCTGACGGGTCCGCATGGTCGAGCAAGACCGAGACCGACGCTCCGCCGCCGCCCGAGCCCGAAGCCGCCGCGCCGGCAGCCGCGGAAGAGCCGGCTGTCGAGGAGGCCGCTGCGTCCGAGCCTGAGGCCGAGGCCGCGCGCACGTACACCGTCGAGTCCGGCGACACGTTGTGGGCCATCTCCGAGCGGTTCTACGGCGACGGCAACAAGTACCAGATCATCGCCGATGCCAGTGGCATCGCCAACCCGGACCTGATCCAGCCGGGACAGGTGCTGACTATTCCTTGATCGCGAGGGGGAGCGCGTCGGCCTGTAATTCGGCCGATGCGCTCCCAACCCGATCGGCTCTGCGGCATGATCTCGCCTAATGTTGGCTAGGTAGCCAAATGGCCGGCGGTGCAGCGTCCGGCCTCGACGGATCGGAGTCGACGGTGCGCGGTTCGGCAATCCGCGCGTTCGGCGCAACGGTTACCGCCATGCTGGCGGCCGCGTCCTTACCCGCCAGCGCCAACGCCGACCCTGTTCTGGTTTTCCCCGGAATGGAAATTCACCAAGGCCCACACCTATGCACCCTGGGTTACGTCGACCCGCGAATGCGGGTGGCGTTCACCGCAGGCCACTGCCGAGGCGACGGCCCGGTGTTCGACAAGGACAACAAGGTCATCGGCAACCTCGCGACGTTCCGCGACAACACACCGAACGGCGCGGTCGTCAAGACCGACCAGCAGGTCGACGACTACGAGTCGATCGTGCTGGCGCCCGAAGTCGCGGTGAACAACATCCTCCCGGGTGGACGCGTACTGGAGTCGGATCCAGGGCTGGTCGTGACACCCGGCGAACCCATCTGCCATTTCGGCGTGGTCACCGGCGAGAGCTGCGGAACCGTCGAACGCGTCAACAACGGCTGGTTCACGATGGGGCATGGCGCCATCAGCCAGCAAGGCGACTCCGGCGGCCCGGTCTATCTCACCAGCGGCCCCGGTCCCGCCCGGATGGTCGGCATCTTCAACAGCGTGTGGGGCGGATTCCCGGCCGCCGTCTCATGGCAGTCCACCACCCAACAGATCCGTCAGGACGTGGGCGTCGGCGGTCCGGCGATCTAGGTATCGCCGAGATCGGCCAGCGCGAAAACCGGTATCGACGACGCTGCTGCGCTTAACTGATCGTCGCTGGAATCGGGTGTCAGCCCGGCGATATGGCCTTTGACCTCCCAGAACCACTTGTCCAAGTACCTGCGGAGCAGCTCGGGCTTCGCCGCGTCATCCACTTCGATGGCCCTTACTCTGCGGCTCCGCCAGCGGGGTCCCATTTCGACTTCACCTGCCGTCCTGACATTGCGCACCCATTGGGTGTTGCCGCGCGGCGACACCAGATAGTCGAGTTCGTCGACGGTCAGCACATTGATCACCACGCCGCGAAGCCGGCCCGTTTTGCGACCGCGCACCCGAAGAGCCCTGGTACCGGCGATGCTGATCCCGATCTCGGCCAACCAGCGGATCAGCGTATTGGCGGCCTTGGCCGCGGCGTGGGGCTCGTCGTAACGCACCGACATGTTTGCATCCTTTCGGGAAGTCCAGGTAGAGAGCACTGCTCTCTACACAAATGACCATGACACGCCGGGCACGAAAAAACAAGAGCACTGTTCTCTCTCGTGTCAAAATAGACAGATGGCGAAGCGTCGCGACTCGCGTGAGCGCATCGAGGCGCAGATTATCGAGCTGGGGCGACGCCATTTGGTGGAGCAAGGTGCGGCCGGGTTGTCGCTGCGCGCCATCGCCCGCGACCTGGGAATGGTGTCGTCGGCGGTGTACCGATATGTCTCCAGCCGCGACGAGTTGCTGACATTGTTGCTGGTCGACGCTTATTCCGAGCTCGCGGATGCGGTGGATCGCGCCCGCGACGCCATGTCGGAGGTGTGGAGCGACGACGTTGTCGTGATCGCGCATGCGGCCCGCGACTGGGCGATCGCGCACCCGGCCAGCTGGGCGCTGCTGTACGGCAGCCCGGTACCCGGCTACCACGCACCGGCCGACCGAACGATTGGGCCCGGCACGCGGGTGGTCGGCGCAGTGTTCGACGCGGTGGCCGCCGGTATCGCGACCGGCGACATCAAACTGACGAATCAGCCTGCACCACAACCGATATCGTCAGACTTCGAACGCCTCCGGCAGGAGTTCGGATTTCCCGGCGACGATTCCGTCATCGCCAAATGCTTCGTGATCTGGGCGGGCGTGGTGGGCGCGATCAGCCTCGAGGTGTTCGGGCAGTACGGCGTCGACACGCTGAGCGACCCGCAGACGGTATTCAGCACCCAGATGCGGCTGTTGGTCGGCGTGCTCAACCCGTCCGATGTCGGCGCGCAGCCGTTCGGGGTCCCGACGACGAATTAGAACGTGTTCAGCGCGAACTTCGGCGCCGCAGACGCCTCGCGGTGGCAACATCATTTCCGGTGGTTCCTGCCGGGGCGGACGCTGGGTTATCCTGCGATGCGATGAGCCTCTCATTCGGATCACCGGTCCAAGTCGCCTGGGTGACGAACGACTTGAATGCCACGGAAATGGCTCTCACCGGCCTATTAGGCGTCAAGAAGTGGGTACGACTTCCCGACGTCCACTTCGCGCCGGACACCTGCAGCTACCTCGGCAGCCCGGCCGATTTCGTGGCCGGCATCTCGCTGAGCTACCTCGGCGACATGCAACTCGAGCTGATCGAACCGGTCAGCGGCCCTAATATCTATAGTGACTTTCTGCGGGACAACGGGCCGGGTCTGCACCACATCTGCGTCGAGGCCGACACCCTCGAGGACTTCGATGCCGCGCTGGCCTCAGCCGCCGAACAAGGAGCCTCCGTGCCACAACAGGGTGTAATGCCCGGCGGCCTACGGTTCGCCTATCTGTCCGCCCCGCAACACGGGGTTCCGTTCCTGGAGATCGCGCATTTCTCTCCCGAAATGCGGCAGTTCTTCGACTACATCAAGCAGGAGCAGCGCCAATGAATACGACTGACATCCCAGCAACCCTGAGCGCCGACGATGTGTCGTCGTGGTCAGACGATGTGGACGTCGTGGTGATCGGCTTCGGGATCGGCGGCGGTTGCGCCGCGGTCAGCGCGGCCGCCGCCGGAGCACGGGTACTGGTGTTGGAGCGCGCGGCCGCGGCCGGCGGCACGACTTCACTTGCCGGCGGCCACTTTTACCTGGGCGGCGGCACCGCGGTGCAGCAAGCGACCGGGCATCCCGACTCCGCCGAGGAGATGTACAAGTATCTGGTCGCGGTGTCGCGCGAGCCAGATCACGAGAAGATCCGCGCCTATAGCGACGGCAGCGTCGAGCACTTCAATTGGTTGGAGGACTTGGGTTTTCAGTTCGAACGAAGCTTTTATCCGGGCAAGGTAGTTGTTCCGCCGGGCACCGAAGGCCTGAGCTATACCGGCAACGAAAAGGTTTGGCCGTTCTGCGAGCAGGCCATCCCGTCGCCGCGCGGGCACTCCGTGCCGGTGCCCGGCGAACTCGGCGGCGCATCGATGGTGATCGATCTGCTGGTCAAACGCGCCGACGACCTGGGGGTGCAGATCCGATACGAGACCGGGGGGACCAACCTGATCCTGGACGCCGACGGAGCCGTGACCGGCGTCGCCTGGAAACACTTCACCGAAACCGGTGCGGTCAAAGCTAAATCGGTCATCATTGCCGCCGGCGGTTTTGCGATGAACCCAGAGATGGTCGCTGAGCACACTCCCGCGCTGGGACAGCCGCGTCGCACCAAACACCATGGGCTGGTGGCGCCCTACATCCTGGGTAACCCCAACGACGACGGCCTGGGTCTGCGGATGGGCGTCTCGGCGGGCGGCGTCGCCGAGAACATGAACGAACAGTTCATCACCGCGGCCGCCTATCCGCCCGAAGTCCTGCTGACGGGCGTGATCGTGAACAAGGAAGGCAAGCGCTTCGTCGCCGAGGACTCCTACCACTCGCGCACATCGGCTTTCGTACTTGAGCAGCCGGACCAAACCGCATACCTGATCGTCGACGAGGCCCATACCGAGATGCCAGCGATGCCGTTGATCCGGTTCCTCGACGGCTACGAGACGATCACCGAATTGGAGACCGCACTCGAGTTACCTGCGGGCAGCGTCACGGCGACGCTGGAGCGCTACAACGAGTTCGCGGCAAACGGCGAGGACCCCGACTTCCACAAGCAGCCGGAATATGTTGCGCCGCAGGCTAATGGACCCTGGGCGGTATTCGACCTGTCACTCGGGCGGGCGATGTACTCCGGATTCACGATGGGCGGTCTGGCCGTCACCGTCCACGGCCAGGTGCAGCGCGGCGACGACAGCGTTGTCCCAGGTCTGTATGCGGTCGGCGCGTGCGCGTCCAACATCGCCCAGGACGGCAAGGGTTACGCCAGCGGCACCCAACTCGGCGAGGGGTCGTTCTTCGGGCGCCGCGCCGGCGCGCACGCGGCCGCAATGGCCAGGGGAGCGTAGGCGCGCGACGAACCACCGCCAAATCGCGATCAGCACGAGGCGGCCGTGGCCGCGCTCTCGACGCGACTACAGTTGCACTGCAACGTATTTCGTTTGAATGATTTTCAACTTCGTTGCGTCGGCGCCAACTTACGGGTGGTACAAAAGACGCCTGCCGAACATGATCGCCCGCCTGTCGGCATCAGAGAGATCGGGATGCCAAATGTCGAAGATGAGTACCAGCCGCGTTCCGGTACCTTCGTGCCAAATTTCATGTTCAAACGAATCATCGAAGATGATCACTTTGTTTTCAAGCCAAGTTCGGGTCTCTCGCCCCACTCGAATGGCGCAGCCTGGAGGAACCTTCAGTCCGAGGTGGCAACGCAGACGAGCGTTGTTTGGACCACAATGCGCCGAGATATGTGTCCCCCCAGTAACGGCGGCACAAGAAACCAGCCCTGCGCTGTCAACGCCCGGTATCCGGGCTATGGCAGCCGTGGTGACCGGCGCTAAATCCCATGCAGCCTCGTTTCGGACGCCTTCGGAATATAGGCGATGCGAGGTCCAGGATCCCGCATTCGCCAGCCCGCGATCAAGCTCGTGATGAACGAGTGCGAAGACGTTACGGGTGAAGAGATCCGACATCTCGGCCGCAATTCTTGGCGCTTCTGCCTCAAGGGCCGGCACCCAATCGAATCGCGATGGATCGTGCCAGGCGCGGGCTTCCAGTCCGGGATACAAGTTCAAGGGATATTGAAGCGGATCGGGCGGGCTTACGGGCTTGCCATATCCGGTCCGCAAACCGGCCTCGACGCGTGCAGCTGCACGGATGTCATCATCATTCGATGAAAAGTGTTGTCGTACTTGTGCGCTGATGAATGCAATTCGATCGTGCCCGGAATCAACCGTTTGCTCGGACATGTCGACTCCTATTAAGTCGGGCCAAAGCTCAGGCCCAATTACAGCGGGCCCGGCAACGTCAGGTTACTCGATGTCGTCGCCGGAGGTGCCGGCATTATCGTCGCCAACCCGGCGCCGCTGTTGATACATTCCGAACGCCTGCCGCTCACGTGCCGAGTTGCTGGCTGCACAGGTAGTAATACAACCCCTCGAGCGCCATTAACTCGTCATGTGTGCCACGTTCGACGATTCGGCCCTTCTCGAGCACTATGATGACGTCGGCGTCGCGCACTGTACTGAGCCGATGTGCGATCACAAACGATGTGCGCCCCTGGAGTAATTGATCGAGATTCTCTTTCACCGCCCGCTCTGATTCGCTGTCGAGCGCGCTGGTGGCTTCGTCGAAGACCAGCACCGGGGGACGGTGATAGACCGCCCGCGCAATCGCGATCCGTTGACGCTGTCCGCCGGACAGCAAAATGCCGGATTCGCCGATGCGGGTTCGGTAACCCAATGGCAGGCGCTCGACGAACTCCGCGGCGTTGGCCGCGCGCGCCGCCCATACCACCCGCTCGGGATCAGGCTGCTCGGTGCCAAAAGCGATGTTCTCCGCGATCGTCGCGTCGAACATGTGATTCTCTTGCAGCACGACGCCGATGTGGCGACGGAGGTCGCGCAGGTTCAGGCTGGTCAACTCCTGACCGTCGTAGAGGATTGTTCCCCCGGTCGGTTCGAGCAGTCCGCACAGGCACTTGACGAGTGTGGTTTTACCCGACCCACTCCGGCCGACGATGCCAACCCTGGAGCCGGGCCGCACCTCGAAGTCGATCGCGTCGAGCACCGTCGTCTGAGCCGGCCCGGGATACCGGAAACTCAAGTCCTGGAACTGAATATGGCCTGAAATGTGTTTCACTGGCGCCAAGGCCGAATGATCCGCACCCTGCTCGGGCGTCCGCTCGAGCACATCGTTGAGGCGACCGAGTAGAACCACCATCTGCTGCAGCATGTCCCACGACAAAACGACCGTCACCAGGGGCTGATTGCTGAGCAGCACCAGAGCGTTGAAGGAGATCAACCCCCCGACGGTGAGGTGTTGGTGTAATACCTGCAGTGCGCCGAGCCACAAAAAAAGAGCCAGCGACAAAAAAGAGATCAGCTGGACTGCGCCGTTGTACAGCATGAGCACGACATCGGCCCGGTAGATCTTGTCGGAAAGATCGTCAAACTCGCTGAGCATTGTCCGGCGCAGCGATTCCTCGGCACCCATGGCCTTTACGGTCTCGATACCCCTGATCGAGTCGATTTGCCGGGACTGGTATTTGCCCCAGCATTCCTCGAGGCCTTCGTAACTCGGGAGCAGGCGAGCCTGCGCGTACCACATTAATATTCCGTACAGCGGAAGGGCGCTGAGCAGGTACACGAGCGTCAGACGCCAACTGAATGCGCACATGACCGCGACCGCGACCACAACTTGAGTGATGGCGGAGATGCACGCTACGGCCCGGTTGATCGAGATCTCGCGCACCAGCTGCAAGCCGCTGAGCCGCCGCCCGATGTCGCCGATGCGCCGGGATCGGAAGTAGGCCATCGGCAGTGCGAGCAACACCTGGGAAAGGGTGTTCAGCGAAGCCCGATCCACACGCACCGCGATGCGGCTGATCAACAGCCTCTGAACGATCGTGACCACGACGGATAGGAACAGCGCGCCGAACATGGCCAGCACCAGCCCGCTGAGCAGCCCGATGTCGTGTAGGTGGATCACCTTGTCGACGATGACCTTGCTCAACACCGGGATGAGCATCGAGCCGGCGGCCGATAGGAACGCCAGCGCTAACGCCACGAGTAGCGTGCGCCGGTAGGGCTTGAAGAATTGGGCATACCAGCTGAGCGGCGAATGCTGCTCGGGGACCTCCATCAGGGCTTCGGTGGGCGCGATCAAGGCCGCGTAGCCCGACCAATTCGCCTCTAGTTCGGCTCGCTCCAACCGGCGACGGCCGCGCGCCGGGTCCACCACCCACGCGTGCCGCGCGTCAATGTGAAAGAGGACGACCCAGTTGTTATTCGTCAAATGCATCATCGCCGGCAGCGGCATCGAGTCCAGTCGATCCTCGGGTACCTTCGCCGCGGACACCTTGAACCCAAGTGCCTCCGCACCTTGGCTGATGCCCGACAGGCTGGTGCCGTCGACTGAGGTGTGAACGACCTCCCGCACGTGCGCCAACGACACCTTGCGGCCGTAGTACCTGCAGATCATCGCCAGACACGTGGCACCGGCCTCGGTGGAATCGTTCTGCAGAATCAAAGGAAAGCGGCGAATACGTTTGCGGTGCCGGACGAAGTCGTCGAACTGCTCGATTTCGATGTCGCCCGCCGCCCACGATGGATCCGCGGTCGCAGCGGCACGAGCCTGCTCCTCGCTCAGGACATCGGGTCCAGCCGCATCCGCCGGCAGCAACTCCTCAGCGAAATCAGGCGGGACGTGCGCGGAGCGACGGTAGTCGTAGGCAGCGACGCGCTGCTCGAAACCTTCTCCGAACCTGGGAAACTCGGCAGCCAGTTGCGCGTACAAATCCGGCTCCAGCGCCCACAGTTCGCAATCGGTGATCGCCTCAACGCTGGCGATGCGAGCCGTGCCTCGCAGCAACGACACCTCGCCAAAGGCATCTCCAGGACCTAGATCCGTGCGCGGCTCACGAGTGCCGTCGTCATCGGTATGAGCGCGCAGCCGGCCATGGCGGACGATGTACATCGGGCCGGTCGGCTCGCCTTGGCGGATGACCAGCTCACCTGCGCTGACCGCGCTGCGGACCAGCCCACCCAACAACTTTCGCATTCCGTCGGGGGGAAGGTCGCCGAACGCGGGGTATCGGCGCAGGAAATCGCGCAACTCGCGTCGCCGCGCGTCAAGTTGAACGTAGCGGCCCACCTCTGGCTCGGTACGGACCAAGGCCTGAAATTTCCCGCGGTCCAGCCGCAGCGCCTGTACCGGGCTGGAAGCACGCACCGTGGCGGTACGGCGCCGCTCGGGATCCAGCAACGACCGTTCACCGAACATGTCGCCAGGACAAAGCAAGTTGAGCGGTAAATCGTTGCCGTGCTCACCGGCCTTGATCACCTGCGCGGTTCCGGACTGAATGACGAACATTGCGTCAGCGCGATCGCCTTCGGCGACGATCACCTCGCCCAGGCCGAAGCTCACGGGAGTAAACGACGCCTCCACCAGTTGACGAACGTCTGCCGGCATCAATTCCAGCAATGCGACCCGCCGCGGATCGGCCGAGGCGGTTGGCGCGAGCGGGCGATCAGACACGGTCACGGCGGTTCACCTGCCCGTCGGCCCCGGCGAGCGGCGCGCCCGCTATCTCTTCGCGGAGATGCACCATAACCTCCTGGGTCCGTGTCCGCGCGTACTCGGCAAACTTTCTCGCCGTCATCCATTGATCTCGACATTCTGCCGCAACAGCCAGTTTACGAATTCGTCAGCGATCAGCAAACGATGGCGACCTCGTCGGCGATCAGCACATTGTGCCAGTCGCGCAAGTTGTCGGCGGTCACTCGCACAAATATTTCACGTCTCCGACATTTCTCGTAGCACGCGCCTTTGGGCAAACGCATTGGTAAACTACGCCCGACCCGAGGTGCCTTTCGGCGAAGTGCCCCAACCTCACACCGTCAATGCCCGTAGCAGGCGTTTCACTCGGAAGGGAATGCGCAGGGTGGCGGAGATGTGGGCGGTGGTCAAGCAAGGGCGTTCCGTACAGAGGTGCCGGGTGCCGGTGCCTGAGCCGCGATCGGGGGAGATCCTCATCCGGGTCGAGGTGGCGGGCGTGTGCCGCACCGACGTTTTCGTCGCTCAGGGCAAGCTGTCATCCGCTGATCCCGTGATTCTCGGCCACGAGTTTGCCGGTGTGGTCGCCGCTGACGGGCGGGGCGATCACGGGTTCGCCGTCGGAGACCGGGTAGTCGTGATGCCCGCGGTCCCGTGTGGAGCGTGTGTCCGATGCACCGGCGGCATGCCGGAATGCTGCCCGCACCACGAATTCCTCGGAGTCGCCAGGCACGGTGCCTTCGCGGAGTACATCGCCGTGCCGGCTCAGGTGGTGCACCACTTGCCGGAGACGCTGTCCTTTCAGGAAGGCGCGTATGCGGAACCGGTGTGCGCCTCGCTTGCCGTTCTGAAGGCCGGCATCCAGCCTGGGCAGCGCGGCCTGGTTTATGGCGACAACCGGATCGCTGAGCTGACCAAGCGGGTGTTGTGGACGGCGGGCTTTTCGGCCGTCGAAACGCGCCGAATTGATCCGTCGGTGCCACTGGAAACGGATGCTTACGACTTCGTCATCGAGACCCAACCCATTGCGCAGGCGTTCGACGACATCATCCAGATCTTGCGTCCCGGCGGTCGCGTCGTGCTCAAGAGTCGACCGCCCGGCCCCGTGGCAATCGACCTCGCAGCTGCCGTGCGCAAGGAAGTGATTTTCGAGGCGGTGTCGTACGGGACGTTCGCCGAATCCCTTGACTTCCTGTCTCGCCACGACGTCGCCGACCTATTCGGCGAGGTTCGCCCATTGGAGGACTTCGCCGACCTGTTCGCCGCCGATGACGTTGGGGAGGACCTCAAGAGCTTCCTGTCTCCCGATCCTGTCGATGCCGAGTGGGCGCCGCTGCGACCGATCGCGAAGGACCACGCCGCGCCTGTAGCTATCGACCAACCGTCGGCAATGTCGACGCCGTAGTCCTTTCCGGATGACCCGACGCGCATTGGATCCGGAACAACCGCGTGTCGAGCCGCTATCTATTGCGTGCCTGACGGAAGTGGTGATGCTTGCCCACACCTTCGCCGGCGGGCTAGAAGATCTTGCGCGTGCTGTTGATAGCTGATGAGTTGTCGAATGCCGAAATCGCCTCGGGACAACGGGATTTCGCGGCTGACTGCGATCCGGTAGCGGATCTGCCATAACAGCTTTGTCACCGAAGCGCCTCCGCCCACGCCTGGTTACCGAGGATCGAACGAATCTGATCGTCATCGGTGTGACTACCAAAATCCTCCAACATCGCCTGACACTTTTCTATGGCGCACTTAGGGGGTGAATAACTTCCCAGCGGCAGCGCGATCGTCAGATAGTGACCGTCTTCGGTGAGCAGCACACCGGCGTCGACGAGATCGGCGAGCACGCTCGGCAGAGTGTCTGGCCCGCCGTGCTGCTCGGCGAGGGCTTCAAGGTGCGCCATGCCGTGGACCCGGTCACATGTGAGGAGCACCTCGCGATGCAGCGCCTCGAGCACCTGAAGGGGTCGGCGCGCCGCGGGCCGGAGATCCCAGACCAGCAGATGATTTTCGTTGTCGGCGTAAAAGAGCTCGCTTGTGAGTTGGTGCTGGTCCCATGCCTTGAGCTCTGCGACCAAGGTGCCGGTGTAGAGGTCGGCCTGCCGCCCGTCGGCGTAGTCGAATCGAAAAAAGTAGGCAAGATTGGCGATTGCCGGTGCCGGCAAGTCGTACAAGTGCTCGTAGGCCAAATGCGGCCTGACATTGGAGATGCCGAAATTCAGCGCCTGTTCGAAGTAGGGGCTGAAACGGTCGAGCCGAACCGGCGCCTTGCCACCGGGCGGTTGTAGGTGGGTCAGCAGGGGCACAATTGCTGCGCACTGCTCGTAATCACTGGCTGTTTCACCGGGGTAGCCCCAAAGCACATTCCACTCGACGTCCATGCCTAATTCTTTGCACCACTTGAGCGTCTGGATATTCTGCAGCATGGTGACACCCTTGCGCATCAACCGCAGGACGTGGGTGCTCAAACTCTCGATGCCTGGTTGCACCACGGTGACACCAGCGTCACGCAGCACGCGCAGCTGATCTTTGGACACGTTCGCCTTGATCTCATAGAACAGGCTCAGCGATGCTGAGCTATCGCGCAGCTGAGGAAGAAACGTCCGGAAGTAGCTCGTGTCGAGGATGTTGTCGACGATGCTGATTGGTCGGTCGGGGTAACGCTGACTCAATGTCATCAGCTCGTCGAACGCACGCTGCGACTCTTTGCTGCGATACGTCATGCTTAAGCCGTTAAGACCGCAGAACGTGCAGTGATGTTTGGCTCCCCACCAGCACCCCCGTGAAGTCTCAAACGTCACCCGGGGCGGTGCCGGCCCGACGTCAGATCCGAGAGCAACTGTTCGAAGAAGTCGTCATAGTCCGGGTAGGGGAGCGTGTTGAGGTCAACGAACCCGGCTGCAGCCTTCGATGGGGTATCGGTAAGCGACAGGGTCCGGCGAGTCACGACACCAGGCAAATCCTCAACGGACTGGCCGGCCAAGACGCGAGCCACAAGCTGCGGAAACACCGCGTCGGCTTCACCCGACACCGCCGCGTCGAGGAAGCCGAACTGCCGCACCGACTCGATGCCCATGACACCTTCGACATTGGCGCCGCCAACCACCACGAACGTTTCCGGTAAGGCCTGCTTAACCCGTGACGCAAGTGCCAGGGTAGCGATTTGCTGCTGATACACGCTGGTGAACCCAATAATCCGAGGATGTCGCCGCACCACCTCGTCGAGGCAGTCATCAAGGAAGGGCGCAACCGCGGTGCGGGCGCGCAACGCGGCGTCGATCAACTCATCGCGTTTCTGTGGGGCGGCCGCGAGGGTGTGCGATGACCAGTAGTGATCGCTGAGTGAGCCGCGACCGCGCCGTCGTAGCACCTCGTCCACGTAGACGTCACTGTCCAGGCGCCCCGGCCCCCACAGGGCTTCAGCGAACAACCACTCTCCGAGCAACGTCGTACGCCTCGGCTTGCCATCAGCGATATCTACATACAGATGCTCCCCAATCGTCGCTGCGAATTGGAACGTGAAATATCCGACGGCGCAGCTTATTCCAACTTGGTTGAGACCAGCCTTCAGTAGCCCCAGCGCAATTGACGGATCGGACACCGAACCGAATGGCATACTTACGAGAAGAACGTCGTGATCCCCGGCGTCGAGGTTTGATATGGCCCTCGTAGCCGACCGGCACTCCACTAAAGCCCCTATCTTGTCGGCCCTCATCGAGGATACGTCGCCAACCAACGAGCGGCCGGGCAATCAAGCAAAGACGCCGAAGAGCCGGATCGCCATTGCGAAAAGCAGTAGAGTCGCGTGGCATCAAAGGGT
>Ga0302325_10004809_pt1 | contig 31079 bp, 27 predicted proteins | sample Palsa_T0_2_FD_201948 | JGI IMG/M metagenome (GOLD analysis project Ga0302325, IMG submission 201948) | Peat permafrost microbial communities from Stordalen Mire near Abisko, Sweden - Palsa_T0_2 | ecosystem: Environmental > Terrestrial > Soil > Palsa > Peat permafrost | place: Sweden: Abisko... | reverse complement strand
CTCTCTGTTTTTGCGTTCATAATTTTAATCATTCAATTTAAGGGTGTTGTTACACAACCGATTATGAGCCTAGAAGCGATCGGTTCAATTAAAAAGTCTCATCATGGGATATTTTGAATCCGGGCCGAAGCTTGGCACCCAAACTCAAGCCACGCCGAACAGAGGGTATGGCCTTGCGCGCAGTCCCGGATTGCAACTTACAGATAGAATTCAGAAGGCATTGAAAATGCGCTATTCCTGTCGCCAAATCAGGGTTCTGCATTAACATCACCCCGATGGCTTCGACTTCGTCCATCATCGGCATTGACCTGGGCACGACCAATTGCGCCGTTGCTTTTGTGGACCCCTCATTAGGGGCGGATTCGGCGGTCGTGGACTTCCCCATTCCGCAGTTGCAGCGGCCCGGCGAAGTTGCAACTTTGCCGTTGCTGCCGTCGTGCCTTTATGTGGCAGGCGAGCACGAATTGCCTCCCGGCTCGACCCTTTTGCCGTGGGGTGATTCTCCTAGAATGATTGTGGGGGCGTTTGCGCGCTGGCAGGGGGCGCGCGTGCCCGGACGATTGGTCGCCTCGGCTAAAAGCTGGCTCTGCCACGCGGGCGTGGACCGCTCCGCGTCAATCCTGCCTTGGGGCTCGCCAAGCGACGTGGCCAAGATTTCGCCCGTGGCGGCTTCCGCGCTGTTGCTTTCCCACATGGCCGCGGCTTGGAATGCCGCGCATCCCGACGCGCCGATGGCTCAACAGGAAGTGGTCATCACCGTGCCCGCGTCTTTCGATGAAGTCGCGCGCGCGTTGACGGTCAATGCCGCGCGCCAGGCCGGGTTGGAAAGTTTTACGCTTGTCGAAGAGCCACAGGCCGCGTTCTACGATTTCACCGCGCATCATCGCCACGATTTGGCGGAGATGCTCAAGGACATCAAACTTGTGCTGGTGGTGGACGTAGGCGGCGGCACGACGGATTTCACGCTCATTCAATCGGAAGTCGGGTCCGACGGGCCGCTCTTGCGGCGCATTGCGGTGGGGGATCATCTCATGCTTGGAGGCGATAACATGGACGCCGCGCTGGCCCGGCATGTCGAGGAACGGCTGCTGGCGGGCGGCCGGAAACTCAACGCCACGCAATGGACCCAACTCGTGCAAGCCGCGCGCGCGGCCAAGGAATCGCTGCTTGGGGACAGCGCTCCCGAACGCCACGGCATCTCCGTGGCGGCCGAAGGCAGCCGCCTCTTGAGCGGCACGATTTCGACTGAGATTCAGCGCGCGGAAGCTGAACGGCTGATTCTCGAAGGATTCTTCCCGGCCTGCGCTCCGACCGAAACGCCGCACCGCGCCGCGCGGACCGCCTTGCAGGAATTGGGCCTGCCTTACGCGCAAGACGCCGCCATCACCCGCCACCTGGCCGCTTTTCTGCGCCAGCATGCCGCCGCATGTTTCACCGCGCTCCATGTTGAACCGCGCGAAAACGCCTTGCCGCGGCCGGATGCGATTTTGTTCAACGGCGGCGTCTTCAATTCGCCTCGGATTTCCCGGCGGCTGATCGAAGTGGTTTCCGCCTGGTGGCCGGATTCGCCGCAAATTAGGTTGTTGCCCCACGAATCGCTGGAATTGGCCGTCGCTCGCGGCGCGGCCTGTTATGGGCTGGCCCGGCGCGGCCTCGGACGGCGCATCGGCGGAGGCTCGGCCCACGCGCTGTATGTCGGGCTGGCCGCCGAAAAAGAAAATTCCAAGCCTCGCGCCATCTGCCTCATTCCGCGCGGTCAAGAAGAAGGCCAGCCGGTCGATCTCAAGAGCCGTCCCTTCGAGTTGATGCTCGGACGGCCGGTGCAATTTCCCTTGTTCTCGACGACGTCGGATCGGATTGACTTGCCCGGCGACATCGTGGAAACCGGCGATGAATTTCGGGCGCTGCCGCCGATCCATACGCTGTTCAAAGGCGCAAGCGCCAGAACCAACATGGTGCCAGTCCACCTGCGGGCCACGCTAACGGAATTGGGCACGCTGGAATTGTGGTGCGTGTCCAACCAGGGCGAAGATCGCTGGCGTCTGGAGTTCGAACTGCGCGGCACGACGGCGCACACTGCCGTCAGCGTGACTGAATCCATGCCGGCCCGGTTCGAGGAAGTGCGCTTGATGGTCGAACGCGTGTTCGGCCACAAGCCGATGGCGGTGGGTTCCAAAGAAGTCAAACAGCTCAGTCGCACTTTGGAAAACGCCATCGGGCCTCGCGAACAGTGGCGGCTGCCCTTGCTGCGGGAATTGTGGAGTCATCTTTACACGCACGCGATCCGCCGCCGCCGGTCAGCCGATCACGAGCGAATTTTTTTCCAACTGGCAGGCTACAGCTTGCGTCCGGGCTTCGGTTATCCCTTGGATCAATGGCGTTGCGAGCAGACGTTTCTTCTGTTTAAAGAGAGCGTCACCTTTCACGCCGAGCAACCGAGCTGGAGCGAGTTCTGGGTCATGTGGCGCCGCCTGGCCGGCGGTCTGGCCGAGAGTCAACAACAAGAATTGTGGAATTATCTCAAACCGCACCTGGCCCGCCGCATTCCGCTGGAACCGCCAAAGGACGGCGCAAAACCAAGAGGCATTCAGCCGGAAGGTCTTGACGAAATGGTGCGCGTGGCGGCCTCATTGGAACATCTTCCCCGGTCGGAAAAAGCCGTGCTCGGCCACTGGATTTCGCAGCGGCTCACAAACCCGGAGACTGCCGCCGGTCCGTGGGCGTGGGCGCTGGGCCGGTTGGGCGCGCGCGTTCCACTCTACGGCAGCAGCCACCAAACCGTGGACGCCGAACAGGCGGCGGCGTGGCTCTCGCTCATGCTGGACGCCGGACTGAGGCGCATCGACGGCACCGCCTTCGCCGCGACGCAATTGGCGCGCCTGACCGGCGACCGCACGCGGGACTTGGATGAGGATATTCGCCAGCGAACGGTGGCTGCGCTTAAATCCGCCAGCGCGCCAGAAGCCTGGTTGCGGATGCTCACCGAAGTCGCCGCGCTTGAAACCGCCGATGAAGCGCGCGCATTGGGGGACACCTTGCCCATCGGCTTGCGCCTGCACAAATAAAAGATGAGATTTAGGGACATTGGGAAACCGTTCAGCCGGCTTCTGTCATCGAAAGAAATAATGGTGGAAATGCCTGCGGGGAAGAAACACCCCAAAAAGAAAAGCCAGAAAGAGGATGGCTCCGATAGTGAGCATCACAACTTGCACGGATAAGAAGCGATCGGCAGCCTCATCCAATGATTTGTCCCTTTTTACCGGCTCGTTTTCGTTCTCCTGTCGCAAGAGCCTGCTTTTCGGTTTCGCAAACTCCTCCTCGCTCAGAGTTCCATCTTTGTGGAGCTTGCTCAATCGCTCCAATTCATCGGTTATGTTCATAAACCTGAAACGTTGCGGTTATAAAAATACAGCGGCCTCTCGCCAACACACTATATCACCCCCGGCCCCGATGATCAAATTCTTGGGTTGCGATGCTCCCATGGATGATTTGGCCAATGCCCGCCAGAGTCCTTTGGTGCAACCTGCTGACATGCTGACGACAGTGCTGACAAGCAAGCGAGAAAGCAAGGCACTCTTGTCTCAACTCACCAACCAGGCGATGATCGCTTTCTGGCAGTGAAGGCGGTTGGCGGCCTGGTCGAAGATGGTTTCGGCGTTGGCTTCGAAGGTCGCTTCGTCGATCTCCTTGCCGCGATAGGCGGGCAGACAGTGCATCACCAGGGCGTCGGGCTTGGCCAGTTTGACGAGGGGTTCGTTGATTTGGTAGCCGGCCAGTTCCTGCATCCGTTCGACGGACTCGGCTTCCTTGCCCATCGAAACCCAGACGTCAGTGTAGAGCAAATCCGCGCCGTGCGCAGCGCCGCGGACGTCTTCCGTGCAGATAATCTTGCCGCCGGCGCGCCGCAACAGTTCCGATGAGGGCTGGAATTTCTTGGGCGCGGCGATGCGCAGTTCGAAATCCAATTTGGCTGCGGCGAAGATCCACGAGGTCGCGACGTTGCAGGCGCCGTCGCCCACGAAAACAACCTGCTTGCCGGCAATGGGGCCGCGCTTTTCCTGATACGTGAAGATGTCGGTAAGAATTTGGCAGGGATGCTCCTGATCGGTCAGGGCATTGATGGTGGGCAGCCCGGAGTATTGGGCGAATTCTTCCACGTCGAATTGCGCGTAGGTGCGGATGACGGCGCCATGGATCATGCGGCCCAGCACGCGGGCAGTGTCTTTGATGGGTTCGCCGCGCCCGAGTTGGACTTCGGCGGCGCTAAGAAATATGGCCTGGCCGCCCAACTCGCGGATGCCGACTTCAAAGGAGACGCGCGTGCGGGTGGAGGACTTGGAGAACAGCAAGGCCCAAATCTTGCCGGCCAGCGGCTGGGATTCGTGGTGGCCGCGCTGCTGCTTCATGGCGGGCGTCGCGGCAAGGATGTGTTCGATGTCCGGCCGCGACATCTTCTCTATGCTAAATAGATGTTTCATGGAGACAATTGGGCCGCAACGGATTCGAGCAGCCCGATGGCTTCGGCAGCTTCGGAGTGAGATAGGTTTAAAGGCGGCAGCAGGCGGATAACCCGGCTCCCGGCAGGAACGGCCAGCAGGCCGGCTTGATGCAGGGCGTTGACGAATTGGATGGCCGGGGCTTTGTCGCTGGCGGTGAAGGCGGGGATCTTTTCCTCCAATTCCAGGCCGATCATCAGGCCCAGGCCGCGCACCTGGCGCAGGACCAGCGGATACCGGGCAACCAGGCGCGAAAGTTCGCTTAGCAAAAAATCGCCCACCGCGCGGGCGTTGGCGGCCAGATGATCGCGCTCGATCACTTGCAAAACCTTCAAGGCGACCGCGCAGGCCAGCGGTCCGCCTCCGAAGGTGCTGCCGTGCGTGCCCGCGGAAAGCAAGTCCGCATAAGGCGCGCGCGCCCAAAACGCGCCAATGGGAAATCCGCCGCCGAGCGACTTGGCCATGGCGACGCCATCGGGCAAAAACTTGGCGGTTTCGGCGGACGGCGACGCCTCCAGGATGCGCTGGAAACTTTGGAAACGGCCGGTGCGGAAATGTCCGCATTGCACGCCGTCCATGAGAAGCAGCAGATTTTTTTCATCGCACAATTGGCGCAGGCCCAAAAGGTATTCAGGGGTGGCGGGCGTGACGCCGCCCTCGCCCTGAACGCCCTCGATCAGGATGGCCACGGTGGCCGGCGACAAGCCTGCGCGCGCGGCGGCGAGGTCGTTGAAAGGGATGTGCCGGAAACCGGGCACCATGGGTTCGAAACCCTTTTTGACTTTGGCCTGGCCGGTGGCGGAGATGCCGGCCAGCGTGCGCCCATGAAAGGAATTTTCGGCGGTTAGAATTTCGTAGCGGCCCTCGTCATGGCCGAATTTGCGGGCGAGCTTGAAGAGGCCCTCGTCGGCCTCGCCGCCGCTGTTGCAAAAGAAAACCTTGCCCGGCCCGATGAGGCCGACTAGTTGCTCGGCCAACAGTCCCTGCGGCTGCTGGTAATAAAGATTGGAGATGTGCGAAAGTTTGCCGGATTGCTCGACCAGCGCGGCGGTGATGTCCCGCGAAGCGTGGCCCAGCGCGCAAACGGCGATGCCAGCGCCGAGATCAAGGTAGCATTTGCCGTTGATGTCCCAGACACGCGAGCCTTCGCCGCGTTCCAAGACGAGGTCGAACCGGCCATAGCTCGGGATGACATTCTTGCGGAATCGTTCCTGAATCGATTGCATTTCGTTTCGAACAACCGAGACGGGAGGTGGCAGGATTTCTCTCATTTTGCCGCCTGGATGGAGTCCCACGTTGTCAGATAAATGTCCCGCACCGCCAGATGAATGGATATGTCCCGCAACAGTTTTCTGCGCAAAATCAATTCGATTACGTCTGTTTTGTCGCGATGACGGAGCACTGGCGAGTTAGCCCAACTGTCCAATTTGAGTGAAATCAATTGTTCCAGCGTTATGTATTGGAGATGTTCGCTGGCGGACTTTGGTGCGGGAAACGGCACATTGCATCCGACCTTCAAGACTCGTCCCGCAGGCAGCAAGTCAATGATAACGCCGCTCCGCTTGTCCTTGAGCCGGTCCTGAAAGGTCGGCACTCGCGTCAGGTGGCCGGAAACATCCGCCGTCCCAAATTCCAGCGCTTCAAGAACATCCGGCACAATGACATCGACGTCCGTTGTCACCCGAGGGTAACCATGCTCCTGCACTGCCAGACCGCCGGCGATGAGGTGGGGAATGTCAAACTGCGCCAACGCCGCCGCCACAGCGCGAGCGGTCTCCGCCACGGCACTGGTGCCAGTCGCCTCACGTAAATAATATGCTTCGTCACTGACCGTCATAACGCAAATTGCCATGTTTGTCTGACACGTTCAACCTTTGCTGAAAAAAATCATGGTATGATTTCAGTGCCGATGCCCTCGCTCGTGAAAATTTCCAGTAGGATGGCGTGCGGCACGCGTCCATCGGCAAAGGAAACTTTGTCCACGCCCGCCTGCAACGCGGCCAGCGCGGCCTCGACTTTGGGAATCATCCCCTTATCAATGATGCCGGACTTGATGAGTTCCCGCGCCTCGTCCGCGTGCAATTGGGCGATGACCGAGGAAGGATCCTTGGGGTCGCGCATGACGCCGGGAACATCGCTCATAAAAATCAACCGGCAGGCGCCCAATGCGATGGCCAGATGAGCGGCGGCGGTGTCGGCGTTGCAATTGTAAAGCCGGCCGTCCTCACCCAGAGCGGTCGGGCTGAGAACCGGCGTCACGCCCGTGCGCAGACATTCCAGCAGCGGAGCCGTCTTCGCCGCGGCTACCTCCCCGATAAAACCAGTGTCCAATGGCGCGCCGGTCGCGTCGCGCAGCCAAAGTTTTCGGGCGGTAAAAATGTCCGCGCCGGAAAATCCTCTGGCATTGCCACCAAGTTGGTTGATCGCGGCGACGATTTCAGGATTAATCTGCCGCGAAAGCACGCGTTCGACGACTTGCATGGTGGCTTCATCCGTAACCCGCAAACCCTGAATGAAGCTCGCCTTCAGGCCCGATTTTTCCATGGCATGGGTGATGGCTTTGCCGCCGCCATGCACCACCGCCGGAAGCACGCCCGCCGCCGCCAGAAAAACAATGTCGCGCGCGACTCCCTCCCGCACAGCCGGGTCCGGGGAATCCATGAAACTGCCGCCATATTTGACGACAAAATTTTTGCCGCGGAAGCGCAATAAATAAGGTAGCGCCTCCAGCAACACATCAGCTTTGAAGATCAAATCCTGCACATGAACAACTTAGTGATAATCTTGTCGTCATTCCAAGCATAGTCCATAATAACAGATGGCGGAAAGCCTAATATGGCAAACGACATATCCATCACTGGAAAGTTCAAACGAATCGGGATTCGTTCAAAGGCATTTTGGGTGGGATTGATTTTGGAGATGGTCCTGGTGGTTGGTTTTTTTGATTACTCCACAGGATTCGAACTCAATTTTTTTGCGTTCTACCTGATCCCGGTGATTCTGGCGGTGTGGTGTGTCAGCCGGGGATTTGGATTATTCGTTTCGACCTTGTGCGTGGTGATTTCCATTGCAGGCGATCTGATTGCGGGGGAACCCTATTCCAGCAAGCTCGTTCCCCTCTGGAACACCACGATTGATCTCACTTTTTTCTTTGTGGTCGTTTGGATTCTGGCCAAGTGGCGTTCGTTGCATTATGACCTTGAAGAACGCGTGCGACAGCGAACGGCTGCGTTGAACAACGAAATGCAGGAACGCATGAGATTGGAAGAGGAAATTCTCAGCATCAGCGAGCGTGAACAACAGCGAATCGGCCATGATCTGCACGATAGTTTGTGCCAGCATCTGACCGGGGTCGCCTTGGCGGGAGAGGTCTTGAGCGAGCAATTGGCCGCCAAATCACTGCCCGAGGTCAAAGCGATAGACCAGATCGTGAAAATGGTCGAAGGCGCCATTGAGCTGACCCGCACCCTGGCCCGCGGACTTCATCCTTTTGAATTGGAAGGGGAGGGATTCACGGATGCCCTGCGGGAATTGGCCGCCACCATCACGGAAGGATTTAAAACACCTTGCACTTTTGAGTGTGACCGGCCCGTGGAGATTCGTGAGCCAGGCGTGACCACCCATCTCTTTCGCATCGCGCAGGAAGCGATCACCAATGCGGTCAAACACAGTGAGGCCAAGTCGATTGTTGTGCGCCTTGAATCCGGCATTGACGGCCTCACGTTGACGATTAGCGATGACGGTGTTGGCATGCCGCCAAAAATACCAGGCGGCATGGGTTTGCGCACGATGGCCTACCGCGCGAGCGTCATCGGCGCCACCTTCAACGTGACGCGCCAGCTTTCGCGCGGCACGCTCGTTACTTGCATATGGCCCGAGGGCGGACGGCCTTCTGAAACCCATGACACAAAAGACAAAAATTCTATTGGTGGATGACCACCCCATGGTGCGCGAGTGGCTCGCCACTTTGATCAATCAGCAACCTGATCTCGAAGTCTGCGGCGAGGCCGATAACGCGCCCAAGGCCTTAGAATTGGTTGGCCAAGTCAATCCCAACGTGGCCATGGTGGACATTTCGATGGAAGGCGGATCGGGCATTGAATTGATCAAGAATATCAAGTCGAGTCACCCCGATGTGCTGGTCATCGTGCTTTCCATGCACGACGAAGCGCTTTACGCCGAACGCGCGTTGCGCGCAGGGGCGCGAGGTTACATTATGAAAAGGGAGGCGACCAAAGGAGTCCTCCAGGCCATTCGATGTGTTCTCAGCGGGAAACTTTACTTGAGCGAAAAAATGGCAATGATGATGGCCGAGAAGTTGGTCGAAGGACGGCCCAAGTCGGAAAGCTCTGTCATTGAGAAGCTCAGCGACCGGGAATTGGAAGTATTCCAATTATTAGGCCGTGGATACAGCACCCGGCAAATCGCGGATGAATTGCATGTGAGTTTCAAGACCGTCCAGGCTTTTTGCGCGCGCATCAAAGAGAAGCTCAGTATTGTCAGCGCCAATGAACTATTGCGTGAAGCCGTGCGATGGCACGACGGCCAGCAAGAGAAGTAATTTTTAGTAATTTCTTAAGCAAACACTGGCGCTTTTTTGATGCCAGAGCAAGCCGGCGTAATTACCTTAGCCCAGGAGTGTACGACCGCATCCTACAAAATGTTTAGGTGGAACCCTACATACAATGTGCGGTGCGCGGGTTACGTTCTTAAGCGTGAAAGAGACCGTTCAGTTTACGATTCGATTTGTTCAGAATGTATCACAGTTGCACCGCTGTGAACGCTGGTTCATTCCGCTCCCAACTCAAGGCGTTCCATTTTGCAGCGATGATCTCAACCATTCACCTTGACAGGAAGGCGTCCGCGGTCGTGGCGGTTTTGTTCGCGACTGTATTTCTTAAATCCGGTTTCGGCCAGCCAGCGAATCCGAACCCAGCGCCTAAGCCGGCTGCGGCGGCCAGCGCTCCGGCCTCTTCGCTAAGTCTGGCCCAGGCCAAAGAGATTGCCTTTGAAAAAAACTGGGACTTGCTGGCGGCCAAAAGCGGGATTGACGCTGCCACGGCACAGCTCATTGTAGCTAAAGAATTCCCCAATCCCACGGCTTCCATAGGCACCGCCTATATCGGCGCATCCAAAAATGCCACCGTCATGGGCAACGGCTTATGGGAGCGCAATTACGATACCATTTTTGCCGTCAATCAGTTGATTGAGATCGCCGGCAAGCGCCACGACCGGCAGGTGGCGGCAAGGGCCGGCATTGTTGGGGCCAAAGCTCGCTTTTATGATGCCAAAAGGACGCTGGACCAGGGAGTCACCAAAGCTTATATCGCCGCGTTGCTCGCGGAGAATAACGTGCGGATTTTGAGCGAATCCTCCCATTTGCTCCGCCACGAAGCGGACATCGCGGAAGCCCGGTTCAAGGCCGGCGATATTTCCGATTCCGACAAGAAGCAGATCGAGATCAACGCCGAGCAATACGAGTTGCAGGCCAAATCCGCCGTGGCTGCGGCCATTCAAGCCCGTATTGCGGTCCAGATTCTCTTGGGCATTCCTCAACCAAAGGGGAACTACGTGTCGTCTGGTTCGCTGGACGACTTGGTAGAAGCTCCTGTTCCGTCCGCCACGAATGCGGCACCAGATGCAACGCGGCCGGACGTGCTGGCGGCGGAAGCCGATCTTCGCGGAGCCAAAGCCCAACTCAAGTTGCAAAAGGCAATTCGGATTCCGGACCCAACCATTCAGGTTGAATACCAGCATCAACCTCCTGACAGCGGGCCGCCGGCGGACACCTTGGGCATTGGTGTTTCCTTTCCGCTGCCCCTTTGGAATTTGAACGGCGGCAACATCAAAGCGGCGCAGGCCGCGGTGGACCAATACGCGTTCGCGGCTGGAAAGGTCAGGACCCAAATGGCAGCCGACATCGCTAGCGCCGAATCCGCATACAACGAAGCTCACGCCCGCTGGCTGAGCTATCGGGACCAAACAGCGCCTAAATCCACGAAGGTCCGGGAATCGGTCGCTTTTGCCTATGAAAAGGGCGGCTCTTCTCTGGTGGATTTGCTGGATGCCGAACGCACCGACAACGACATCCGCCTGGCGACCGTTCAGGCCATGTCCGACACCGCCAGCGCGGTGGCAGATTTGAACGCCGCACGTAATGTCCTGACCCAAACCATGTTGGAAAAACGGTAATGTAAAAATTCCTTACCATGAATACGCGAAAAATTGTATGTTCCTTCCTGGCCCTGGTCGGTTTGCTTGGCTGCCGCAAGGAACCTGTCGTCACCTTCGAACCACCGCCCAATCCAAAAGTGGAGGGCGAAAAGGTCAGTTTTTTAACCAACGCGCCCCAATTGAGTTCCATCGCCGTGCAAGCTGCCGAACCTCGCACCATGGCGGTGACGCATGCAACCGGCCGCCTTTACTGGAACGGGGACACGACGGTGGGTGTGTTCACTCCTGTGGGTGGCCGGGTCACCCACATACGGGTGGACCTGGGCCAGCCCGTATCGGTGGGCACGCCGCTGGCGGAGATTGATTCGCCGGATTTCGCCCAAGCCCTGGCCAACGCGCGCACCGCCGTCGGAAATCTGGCCATGGCGGACAAAGCCTACTCGCGCAGCAAGGAATTGTTCGAACACGGCGCCGCCGCGGCCAAGGACGTCGAAGCAGCCCAGGCGGTGTATGTCGCCTCCCAAGCGGAGCGGGACCGGGCGCAGGCAGTCCTGGCCAATTACGGGGGCAGCGACAAAGGCACTAATGCCACGTACATCTTGCGCAGCCCGATCTCCGGCGTTCTGGTGGACAAAAACATCAGTCCCGGCCAGGAAATGCGCGCCGATCTTATGCTGGCCAACGCCCCTAATTTATTCGCGCCCCCTTTCGTAGTGAGCGATCCCACCAGGTTGTGGCTCCAACTGGATGTCGCGGAATCGGACCTCCCCTCCCTGCAACCGGGCCTGCGCCTGCAAATCCACTCCCGCTCCTTTCCGGACAAGACCTTCGATGGTGTGGTGGATCGTATCGGAGACACGATGGATCCGACCACCCGCACGATCAAAATCCGCGGAATTGTCAACAATCCAGACAAAATGCTTAAAGCGGAGATGTATGTGCTGGTGGACGTGGTGCAGAATTCGTCCAAGGCGGGAGAGATGGGGGTGGAAGTCCCATCCAAGGCGCTGTTCATGAAAGGGGACGACTCTTTTGTTTTTCTGGAGGATTCTCCCGGCACTTATGAACGCAAGCAGGTCAAAGTGGGCATTGAAAAGGACAACAAGGTTCCCATTTACGAGGGCGTCAATCCCGGTCAAAAAGTGGTCACCGAAGGAGCGCTCTTGCTGCAATCCCTGGTGGAACCATCGTCCTAGCCGCCCCGCATGATCAATGCCCTGACAACCAAGGTCCTGCACAATCGAGCCATCGTGATTGTGTTCATGTGCATCTTTATTTTTTGCGGGGCCGAGGCCTTTCATGAGATCCCGGTGGAGGCCTATCCCGATGTCACCAACGTCACCGTCCAGGTCCTCACTCTCTTTCCCGGCCATGCGGCTGAAGAGGTCGAGCGCCTGGTCACCATTCCGATTGAAAGCGCGATGAACGGCATTCCGAAACGCGTTTCCATGCGCTCCATTTCAGAATTTGGCCTCTCGCAAATCACCATTGTCTTTGAGGATGACGCCAACAACGCTTATGTGCGCAACCTGGCCAGTCAACTTCTTAGCTCGGTTACTTTGCCGACGGGCGCCCAGGCCACCCTCGCGCCGGATGCCACCCCGATTGGCGAGGTCTATCGCTTCACGATGCGGGGAATGCTTGGTTTTCCCCCGGAAGAATTGCGCGCCCTGGAAGACTGGGTGGTGGAGAAAAAGATGCGCTCGGTGCCCGGCGTGGTGGATGTCAATCCCTTCGGCGGATTGACCAAACAATACCAAGTGCTGATTGACCCCTCCAAGCTCAAGTCCTACGGCCTGAACCTGGCCCAGGTTTTTACCGCCCTGGCCAACGGCAACGCCAACGCCGGCGGTTCCTACGTGGAGCACGGCTCCGAACTCTACATTGTGCGCGGCCTGGGTCTTGTCAATAATATATCGGACATCGAAAAAATCACCGTCGCGACCGTTAGCGGCACGCCCATCCACATCAGCGACGTGGGCAAGGTGATCATCGGCCACGCCAACCGCCTTGGACGTGTGGGCCGGACGGAAGGCACGCGGGACGAGGACGACGTGCCCGAAGATATCATCGTCATGCGCAAAGGCGAAAACCCGCTGGAAGTGTGCAAGCGCATCGACAAAATGGCCGCTGAAATCAATGAAAGGTATCTCCCGCCAGGTGTCAAGCTGGTCACGTACTACGACCGTACCGGATTGACGGAGCGCACGCTGCACACCGTGGGCCACAACATGGTGGAAGGCATTGCCCTGGTGCTCTTTACGCTCTTTCTGTTTCTGGGGCTGGGCAACTGGCGTTCGGCTCTGGTCGTGGCTTTGGCTGTGCCGTTTGCCTTGCTGGGCGCCTTCATGTTCCTGAATCTGCAAGGCATTCCGGCCAACCTCATTTCCATGGGCGCCATTGACTTCGGCATCATTGTCGATTCCGCCGTGGTGGTGATGGAGAATCTTCTGCGCATTCTGGAGGAAAGGAAGGGCAGAATCCGTTCATTGACGTCGGCCATCGTGGAAGCGACGACGGAAATGGGACGGCCCATTTTGTTTTCCAAGATCATTTTGCTAACCGCCTTCGTTCCTCTCTATACGATGCAGCGAGTCGAGGGCAGAATATTCAAGCCGATGGCGCTGACGCTGACCTTCGCGCTGATCGCGGGCACCTTTTTCGCAATCGTCATTGTACCCGCGCTGGCCAGCATTGCGGTGCGCGGGGGAAAAATTGCGGCGCACGAAGCTTGGATCGTTCGGATGCTGGTGCGGCTCTATCGTCCGGCTTTGGGCTTTGCGATGCGGGTGCCCAAAGTGGTGTATATCGTCGCCGCGCTGCTGCTGGTCGCCGGCGGCTTCATCTACACCAGGCTCGGGAGCGAGTTTCTGCCCAAACTCGATGAAGGTGATTTATGGGTGAGGACATTCGTTCCGCAATCCATATCGCCCTCGGAATCGGCCAAAATCACCCAGAGAGTGCGCAAAATTATGGCGGCGTTTCCCGAAGTCCGTTACGTGGTCAGCCAAATTGGCCGCCCCGATGATGGCACGGATGTCAATGGTTGGTACATCACCGAATACAGCGTCGGCCTCAAGCCGCGCGACCAATGGACCACCGCCCACAGCCGGGACAAATTGTGCGAGGCCATGGATGCCAAGATAAGAACCATTCCCGGCATTGACACTCAGTTCAGTCAATACATCGAAGACAACGTGGATGAAGCGGTCTCCGGCATTAAGAGCGAACTGGCCATCAAGATTTTTGGTTCCGACACGACCAAACTGCAAGCCCTCGCTGACCAAATAGTGAACATCATCAAGACGGTGCCTGGAGCCACGGACGTCGGCACCGACCAATTGGTGGGCCAGCCGCAAATTCAAATCGTCATTGATCGCGCGGCCATTGGGCGCTATGGGCTGGCGGTCTCCGACATCCAAACGGTCGTCGCCACCGCCATCGGCGGGCAGACGGCCACCCAGGTGTTGGAAGGAGAACGCTCTTTTGACCTTGTCGTTCGCATCAATCCTAAATCCGTGGCGGATTTGGAATCTATTCGCAACATCCCCATTTTTGGCTCCAACGGCGAACGAATCACCCTGGGCACTGTAGCGTCCGTCGATGTGCGGGCTGGCCTGAACATCATTGATCGGGAGGAAAATGAGCGGCGCACGGCCGTCAAAATGTCCGTGCGCGATCGCGATCTTGGCTCCCTAGTGGAGGAAGCGCAGCGAAAGGTCAACGAGCAGGTTCACCTGCCGGTCGGCTACCGGCTGGTCTGGACCGGTTCCTTTGAGAACGAAAAGCGGGCCGAACGCCGTCTGGCCGTGGTGGTGCCGATCACCATTGCCGCGATCTTCTTCCTCTTGTTCATCGCTTTCGACTCCGGGAAATTTGCGGTCTTGATCCTGCTGACTGTTCCCTTCGCCGCCGCCGGGGGCATCATGGCCCTGCCCGTCTCAGGACTGAATATGTCAGTGGCCGCCCTGGTGGGTTTTGTCGCCCTCTTTGGCGTGTCGATTCAAAACAGCGTGATTCTGGTCACCCGCATTCGTGAGTTGCGGCGGGAGGGTCTGGAAATGATCGATGCCATCAAAGATGGCGCCACTTCCCGCGTGCGGCCGATGATCATGACCGCCCTGATGGCGTTGTTGGGACTTCTGCCCATGGCGCTTTCCAACGGGGTGGGTGCGGAGACGGCCCGTCCATTCGCGGTCGTCATCATTGGCGGTCTTATTACGGGCACGGTGCTGACGCTCTTTATTTTGCCCTTGCTCTATCCGTTCTTCGAATCCAGACAGGATCAGGCGATTTTTGCCATCAACCTTGAAGAACAACACCGCCCCAAACAGGGAGGGTCAGCCGCTTGAAACCTCACCTTGCTCAACTCATTTTAATGGTTTTTTAATCAAATTCAGGCCCTGTTTAATTGCATTTATGTGTCGCAAAGGCCATGCTTGTGGATGGAAATGAACCGTGCAGTCTGTCACTTCTCATTGCGTCAGGAATGCCATGGTCAACGATGAACCTTTGGCGCCGATTATCGTCGTGATTGATGATGAGGCGCAGCTTCGCCGGTTGCTCAGAATCACTCTTGAGGCCAATGGCTACAAGGTCTATGAAGCCTCCAATGGCCAGCAGGGCTTGGAGGAGGTGGCGGCGCGCCATCCGGAACTCGTCGTGCTGGACATGGGGCTGCCGGACATGGACGGAGTGGAGGTCGTGAAGCGTCTGCGCGAGTGGAGTTCTGTTCCCATCATCATTTTATCCGTGCGGGACAGCGAGAACGACAAAGTCACGGCTTTGCGCAGCGGCGCGGACGATTATCTGACCAAGCCTTTCAGCACGGCCGAATTGCTGGCGCGCCTTCAAGTGGCCCAGCGCCATTCCCAACCCGCAACCGAGGAAACCGTTTTCGCCAGGGGCGGGCTGATGGTGGATTTGGCATCTCGCATCGTCAAAGTCAACGGCCGGCCCGTCAAGTTGACCCGGACTGAATACGCGTTGTTGCGGCTCTTTGTTCGCAACGCCGGCAAGGTCCTCACTCACCCCCAAATCATGGAGTCCGTCTGGGGACCGGATCATCGGGAGAAAACCCATTACCTGCATGTTTATATGACTCATTTGCGCGAGAAAATCGAACCGGTTCCCGCCCGGCCCGAATTGCTGGTGACTGAGCCGAGGGTGGGATACCGGCTCACCGTCGATTGAAAAATGAGTATGCCTGAACAAAACGAACCCAAAAAAGTTCTGCTGGAGCCGCTGGCAACGACGGTCGCTCCTGCCACCACCGCGCCCGCCGTCATCCGCGATTATTTTAAGAGCAACACCCGCGTGCGATTCTCAACCATTTTTGCCGATTTCAAAAGCCGGTTCTTTGGCAAGACCGAGAACCCCGTTCCAGAAATCACCTACCGAAAATACAAGCTGCTTCAGATTTCGGCGGACGGCCCCATCATTGCGGAATTGGGCGGTGAAGGCAAAGTCGAAGGCTCGTTTGCCGCGGCCTTCGCATTCCTCCAGCGGCAGCCCAACGGCGAGGCGGGATTCCTCCAGACCAACGGCTACGCCAATATCTTCTACGTCAAAGATAAATCAGAAGCGCTCTGCGCCATTCGCATTGGCTGGGCCAGCGACGGCTGGGTGGTCGATGCGATCTCCGTGCAGGACCCGCTGGCCTGGAACGGCAAACACGAAATATTTTGTCCGATTTTCAACTAAGGGCTGCGGGAATTAGGGTTAAACCCCATATGTTCTAGTGAGCCTTCGTCATAACCTTCTCTCGAAGGAAAACCGCAAAGCGAAGAAGACGAGTCAAACACTATGATGACGACAGTGGTGAAGAAAGGCAGAAAGCTGTCCTTGAGGAGGCTTTTCGCCATCTGCGGGGTTTGTCTTGGTGCTTTCGTCCTCGCCGTTGCGGTGATCATCCTTGTGTTCGGTGGCGCGATCCTCGATGGCTACGGCAAGCGGAAGCTGGAAAGGGCGTTTGCTCAAGCGCATCCAGGGTGCGTGTTGCGAGTCGGCCGACTTGGTTACTCCATTGGATCCAATCTCCTGGTCGCTCAAACTGTCACCATGAGCGCAGCCGGTGCAAACCTTAAAATCGACCGGATTTCGTTAATGGGCCTTAGTTGGGGTCTGCTTCTTCGAGGAAAGGGAACTCCGGCCGATGTCCTCGCAAAGTCTGTTCTCGAGGCCACAAATCTTGCGGTGGATTTCCCTCAATCACGCTACGGGATCCTCTGCGCGCGCCTGCGAGCGTCAGTGCCAGACTCGGAATTGATCGCCGAAGCAACTGAGCTTCGAACCTCGGTTGGACAAGAAGCCTTTTTCGCCGAGGACAATTTTCGAACGACCTGGTTTCACGTCGTGGTCCCCGAGTGCAAAGTGTCGGGTTTGGCTTATGGCCCACTGCTCGAGGGGAAATCGTACCGGGTCGGTTCCGTTCACATTTCAGGCCCTTCCTTTGAGGCGTTGGTCAATCGCGACAAGCCGTTAAGGCCGTTTGTGAAATCTCCGCTGATGGTTAACGAAGCGCTGGCCGCCATCGGGCAACCGTTCCAGATCGACAGCCTAAGCGTCACCAACGGCAACCTGAAATACTGCGAGCGGCTGGCCATTGGCGCCGAACCCGCCGTGCTGACGATTTCCAAGATCGGTTTGTCCGCCGAGGGCATCGCCAATCGCGGCGAAGCGTCTGCCGCCATCCTGCTGCATGGCCAGGGCAATCTCATGGACGCCGGAACGCTCAAAGTGCAGTTGTCCATTCCAATCGCTCCGCCGAATTTCTCCCTCCACTATTCCGGCTCCCTCACCGCGATGGACCTAACCCGCCTGGATCCCTTCCTTGCCATTGCCGAACACGTCCAGATCAAGTCCGGCAACGCACAATCGGCGTCGTTTGACATCGATGTGGCCGCGGGCCAGGCTCGCGGTCGTGTGCAAGGAATCTACGGGAATCTGGAAGTCGCCATTCTTGACAAACAAACCGGCACGCCAGATAGGATCGATCATCGCGCCGCCTCGTTCCTGGCGAACATGTTGAAATTCCGAAATTCCAATGTTCCGGGCGCGCCCGGCTCGATGAAGGAGGGGGTGGTGAATTACGCGAAAAGACCAGGCGACGAATTTCAGCAATTCTTGTGGTTCGCCCTGCGGACCGGTGTCCTGGACATCATCAGCCAGTGACAGGCGCATTCCGGGAAAGCCGAGGTTTGCTCATTGGCTGCCGCAAAAGCGTTGCCAAAACGCCTCTGTCCCCGTTACTATTCCCAAACGCGCTGACTGCTCATGGCGGATTATAAAGTCCAATTCGAGGTGTTCGAGGGGCCCCTGGATTTGCTCCTTTACCTGATTAAAAAGGAGGAAGTCGATATTTATGAGGTCAATTTGACCCAACTGGCCACTCAGTTCATCGAATATGTCGAAGTGATGCGGATGCTCGACCTGGAAGTCGCGGGCGAGTTCCTCGTCATGGCCTCCACCCTCATGTACATCAAGAGCCGCGAGTTGCTGCCCAAGGATCAACAGGTCCAGAATGCCGAGGAGGAGGAGGGCGAGGACCCGCGCTGGGAATTGATCCGCCAGTTGGTCGAATACAAGAAATTCAAGGACGCCGCCGCCCAATTGCAGGCGCGCGAATGGTCCCAGGAGAACTCCTTCCCCCGCCAGCCTATTCGCCTTGAAATGGCCGGCCCGGCCGCCGCGCCCCGCGCGGAAGCCTCGATCTTCGACCTCATCAATGCCGTGACTGAAGTGCTCAAACGTCTGGGCCAGCGGGAGGATTTGCGCGAAATTTTCGAGGACAAATGGTCCGTCAGCGAAAAAATCGAGTTCCTGCTTGGATTGATCGCGGAGAAGGGTGCGGTGAAATTTTCCGAATTGTTTAGCGGCGCCGCCAGCCGCACGGAAGTAGTTTGCACGTTCCTGGCGCTGCTGGAACTCATCCGGCTCAAGCAACTGGTTTGCATGCAATCCGCCGATTTTGGGGAAATTGAAATCACGCGCGCCCCGGCCCCGGAGCCTGCCCCCGCCCCTGCCGACGCGCCCAGCCAATCGAACTTATCCTGATGGAACTGAAATTTATACTGGAAGCTATTTTGTTCTCGGCCCAAAAGCCGCTCAACCCAAAGGAACTGCGCGAATTGCTGGCCGCCGCCGCCGAGCACGGCGATGAGGCCAAGCCGTTCAAAAAAACCAAGGAAGACGCGTTGGTGGCCGCTTTGGAGGAATTGCAAAAAGACCACGAGGCGGCCCAACGAAGCTACCGTCTGGCCTGCGTGGCCGGTTCCTGGCAATTCGCCAGCCAGCCGGAATTTGCGCCCTGGATCATCGCCCTGGTCGGCGCCAAGGTGCGCCCTTCGCGGCTCTCGCAGCCCGCGTTGGAGACGCTGGCCATCATCGCCTATCGCCAGCCGTTGACGCGCGCGGAAATCGAGCAGATTCGTGGCGTGGCCGTCGATGGCGTCATGCAAACGCTGCTGGAGCGCGGACTGGTCGAGCAGGCCGGGCGGGCGGAAGTGATCGGACGCCCCATGACGTACGCCACCACGCCGGCGTTCCTGGAGTATTTTGGATTGCGCAGCCTGGAGGATTTGCCGGCGGCCGATGAGTTGCGCCGCATCCCCGTGACCAAACCGGAACAATTGTTGACAGCCGACCCCGGCCTGGCTACCGTGCCGCCGGAGCAGCTTGGTTTGGCGGAAGTGGAATCCATGGAGGGAAATCCTTCATCCCAATCGCCGCCCGCCGCGCCCTTGCCCGAGGCGCCGCCGTCCGAATCTACGCCTCCGGCATGACCATCCCGGAACATCGCAAAGCCATCGACAAACTGGACGCGCAGATCATCCGGCTGCTCAACGAGCGCACGCAACACGTCTTGCAGATCGGCGAGATCAAGGTCAAAGCCGGCGAGTCCATTTACGTCCCGCATCGCGAGCGGATGGTCATGCAGCGGGTCTGCCAGCTCAACCAAGGCCCGATCAAGGACGAATCGTTGCGCGCCATTTACCGCGAAATCATGTCAAGCGCATTGTCGCTGGAGAAGTCGATGACCATTGCCTACCTCGGGCCGGAGGCGACCTTCACGCATCAAGCCGCGGTGCAAAAATTCGGCTCCAGCCTGCGCTACACGCCGCAGAACACCATTGCCGATATTTTCACCGAAGTGGCCAAGAACCGCGCCGAATACGGCGTGGTGCCGGTGGAAAACACCACCGAAGGGGTTGTCACACACACACTGGATATGTTTGTTGACAGCAATCTGCGCATTGTCGCGCAGATCATTCTGCCCATTCAGTATTGCCTGGCGGGCGAAGCGCGGCTCAAGGACGTGCAGCGCCTTTACGTCCATCCGCAGGCGCTGGCGCAGTGCCGGTTGTGGGTGCAGCGCAACCTGCCCAAGGCGGAAATTATGGAGACCTCCTCCAACGCCCGTTCCGCCGAGCTGGCCAGCCAGCCGGAGAAGGCCCTGCGCGGCAAGGTGGCCGCCATCACTGGTTTCTTGGCCGCCGAAAAATACAATCTCAAAATCATCGAACGCAACATCCAGGATTTCACCGATAACGCCACCCGTTTCCTGGTCCTGGGCCGCCAATGCGGTCCGGCCACCGGGCGCGACCGCACCAGCGTGATGGTCAGCATCGCGGATGAAGTGGGCGCGCTCTACCACGTCCTGGCGCTTTTCTGGCGCTACAAGCTGAACATGACCAAGATCGAATCGCGCCCGAGCAAGCGCAAGGCCTGGGAGTATTTCTTTTTTGTTGACTGCGACGGCCATTTCACCGACCCCAAAGTGGCCAGGGCCATCGCCGGCTTGGAGAGAGCCTGCAACTTTGTCAAGGTGCTCGGGTCCTATCCGGATGGAGATTGAGACGTGAGCGCGCCTGTGAGTTACCTCGTTCGGCGGGCCACCACCGATGACCTGGAGCAGTTGATGGTGGTCTGGGCGGCGGCGGCCTTGCCCGCGGCGGAGTTGGAAAAGCAATTCACCGAATTCCAAGTGGCCGAAGGCCCCGGCGGCCAAATCGTCGGCGCCATCGCGTTGCAAGTGGCGGGAGCGGATGGAAAAATTCACTCCGAAACCTTTGCCGATTTCGCCCTGAGCGATGCGTTGCGTCCGCTCTTGTGGCAGCGGATGGAAGTCGTGGCGCGCAACCACGGATTGTTCCGGCTGTGGACGGCGGAGACCGCGCTCTTCTGGAAAAAGGATGTCGGCTTTTCCTCCGCCACCAGCCAGCCGCCCGAGGTCTTCGGCCCGGCGGGCGGCCCCTGGTTTTCGTTGCGGCTCAAAGACGAAGGGGCCGACCCAAATTTGCTCGAAGCGCAATTCGAACTTTTCCGGGAAGCCGAACGAGCCAGGCGCGAAAAACTTCTGCAACGGGCGGCGGCCTTGAAAACGCTCGGCACGCTCATCGCGATGCTGCTGTTCCTTTTTTCGCTGGGAGTCCTGGTCTGGTTCTTCCGCCATCGGGCCAGATGACTCCCGTTATTTTACTGATCCAACAAACGGAAGAACGCGTTCTGGTTCGTGAGCGGGATCGTGACGCTCAAGTTGGTCGTGTTGGTGACTGTGACCCAACCGGAGCTGGACAAGTTTGTGCTTTCCTGCACCTCGAACGGCCCGCCGGCGCCTCCCGCCCAATTGAGCGTAATACTGGAACCGGTATTGGTGATACTGGTGAAAGTCGGAGTGACTGCGGCAATGCTGCCGAACAAACCATCGTTTTCGCCGTTGATTCCCGCCGCAAAATAAAGTGTGTGAGCATCGCCGCCGCTGTGGCCGTTGCCAAACACGATGCTCCAAAGGCCCGGCACTTCAATCGCCCCGCCATTCGTATTGTTCAGAAGAGGACCCAGCCACGTGCCGGTCGACTGTTGGAAAACGTTGATGCGCCCATCGCCGAAATTGCCCACCAGCAAATTCCCCGCATACGCTCCGAATCCCACCGGAGCCAGCGCGAAACCCCAGGGCGAATTAAGCGCGGATTGGGCGATCAGCCGCTGGAGGAGGTTGCCGCTTGTGTCAAATATATCGACGTAGCCGTTGCCGGGTCCGGCCACGTCGTCGTGTTTGGCGGCGTCTTGCAAGGCGTAGCTGACGTAGAGTTGGCCATTGAGGTTTTGAATGCCAAACGGCGCGTAGCCGGCGGGGATGTTCGAGTCGGAGAAGGAACCGGGCAGGACGACTTGGGTGTAATTGGTGTTGAAGGCGTCAATCTGCGCGTTATGAAAATCGGTCGCGTAAAGGAGGTTGCTTCCGCCGCTGACGCCCGCGGTCAGCCCTTTAAAAACGGCGTTGGAACCCGAGTAATCCACCTTGAGCACGGCGGAAGCGCCGCTGCTCCAGGCGGAAATCGTGCCGTCTTCAGTGGAAAAAATGAAATGCGCGGTGGCCGTGCCGGTCCCGAAAAAGCCCGTGATAGAGTTGGCAATAATTCCGCTGGGAGCGGCCGGGCCGGGCTGGCCGGCGGGCGGCGGCACGGTGACGACCGTCGTCTGAATCGCCCCGGTACTGTTGTAAACGGTGGAGAGGCCCGTGCCATTATCCGCCAGCCAAAACGGGCTGGTCGCGCTGATGGCGATTCCCCATGGATTGACCAGGTTCGTGTCGGTAAAAGTGGCCAGTCCCGGAATATCCGAGACAAGGTTGCTTTGAACATAAGAAATACCATTGCTCGGCGCGGGATACGCGGGGGCGAGACTCCCCAGCAAGCCGTCATTTTCGCCATTGAGACCCGCCGTGAAGTAAAGGTCCTGCGCGCTGCCGCCGCTATGGCCGTTGCCGAAGGCGATGGCCCAGAGGCCGATCTCGGCGAAGGGAGTGCCACCGACGTCATTGAGCGCGCCCAGCCATTCGCCGGAGAGAGGATCAAAGGCGTTGATGCGTCCATCCCCAAAATTGCCGATGAGAAGGTCGCCGCTGAACGGACCAAATCCGGCCGGCGCCAAGGCGAATCCCCAAGGCGAGTTAAGCGAGCCTTGAGAGGTGAATCGCTGGAGAAGAATTCCGCTGGTGCTGAACACGTCCACGTAGCCGTGGCCCGGCCCGGCGACGTCGTCGTGTCCGGCGGCATCCTGCAAAGCGTAGCTGACGTAGAGTTGCCCGTTGATATTTTGAATGCCGAACGGGGCGTAGCCGGTCGGGAGGTTCGTGTCGGAAAAGGAACCGGCCAGGGTGACTTGGGTGTAATTGGTGTTAAAAACGTCCACTTGCGCATTGTGAAAATCCGGCGCGTAAAGGAAATTGGATCCGCCGCTGACGCCTGCGGCCAGCCCTTTGAAAACGGCGCCGGAGCCTGAGTAGTCCACCTTGAGCACGGCCGAAGCGCCGCTGCTCCAAGCGGAAATGGTACCGTCTTCGGTGGAAAAAATGAAATGCGCGGCGGCCGTGCCAGTCCCGAAAAAGCCCGTGACAGAGTTGGCAATCATGCCGCTGGGCGCAGCCGGGCCCGGTTGGCCTGCCGGAGGCGGAATGGTGACGACGGTCGTTTCAATCACTCCGGCACCGGTGTAAATGGTGGAGAGGCCCGTGCCGTTGTCCGCCACCCAAAAAGGACTGGTGGCGCTAAAGGCCAGGCCCCACGGATTGATCAGGTTCGTGTCTGTGAAAGCGGCCAGTCCCGGGATGTCGGACACCAGGTTATTTTGAATAAAGGCGTTTTGCGCCATGCCCGGCTTGGGGAGCAAGGCGGCCAGAACAAGGGTGAGAACCGAGCGGCGGATGAGGTCGCAGCTGGGACGGGGTCGATTTATTTTGATGTTCATAATTAAAATTCCTTTCATAGGCATTTGCGTTTCGAGTTTTCGTATAAGCCATGATAAGAAGCGCCACCTGGCCGTTTGTTCCCAAGAAGACGGATGCCTTAATTGGGAGCCTGCGAAATCCGCAGAAAAACGTCCGGCCCGCAAATATCGTCCAGGCGTTCAAACGAAGTCGTGTTCGTTCCGTTCCCAGAAAAGGTGTTGGTGTAACTCGGAACCGGCTGCCAGGGGCCGGAAGTCAAATTGGAACTGTATTGGGGCGCCAACTGGATCGTGTTGGTTCCACCTGAAAACGTCAGAACGATGTTGGTGGTGACGGTGGTTTGCAGGATGGTGGCCGGTGGCGGCGCTTGAGGCGGGGCAATCGTAATAGTCCCGTAAAAAGTGTGAACATTGCAGATATAATATAGGGTGCTGGGATAATTCGTCGCAGGAATCGTGACCGTGACCGTTCCGGCGTGAGTTGCTTGCGCGCTGGCCCCCACATAGAAAGAGGATGTATTCGGGTTGGTGCAAATGTCCACCGGATGAGTGGAGCCGGTGTTCATGCTGAAGATGTAGGTCGCCCCCGCGTTGAGAGTAAAGTTCAGACTGTCATCCACATTCGCATCCGACGCGGCGACACCGGAGCTTGCGCCATTGACCACATATTCGAACTCGTTGCCGGGAGTCGTCACCGTAAAATTTGGAGGGGAGACTGTGACTTGAGCCTGTCCTATTCCAAGGCCGGCGCTCCACCAAGCCAAGGCCAGCAATCCTGTTCTTACCTTCCATCGCAAAAAATTCATACACTTGCGAGGAACAAAAACAAAATCTGTTCCAGAGAAATTGAGTTTTTTTCCGTTGACGCCCGCTATCGTTCTGCTAAAATAGCTGCGAAATGAAATCAGGACCCTCAAATTTACCATAGGAGAATTATGACGAAGCCTATTCCAGACGGATTCCACACGATCACGCCGCACATTATTGTCGCGGACGCCGCGAACGCCCTCGAGTTCTACAAAAGCGCTTTTGGCGCGCGCGAGTTATCGCGATTTATGATGCCCGACGGCAAGAGTCTCATGCACGCTCGAATACAGATCGGTGACTCGATCATCATGATGGCGGGCGAGTGGCCGCCGATGTGCGTCGCACCCAAGAATCGAGGCGGCACCAGCGTAACCCTCAGCATTTATACCGCGGACGCGGACGCTGTTTTTGCGCGCGCGGTCAAAGCTGGCTGCTCGGTAAAGATGCCGCTGGCGGACATGTTTTGGGGAGATCGTTACGGCGTGTTGGAAGACCCGTCCGGCCACCTTTGGTCCATCGCGACGCATCAACACGACTACTCGGAAGAACAAATGGCCGCCGCCGCCAAGGAAGCATTCGCCAAGTGCGAGCCGAAAACCTGACAGCCAATTGTCAGACGCGTCCCAGACGTCATGGCTCTCTTATTGAGGCTCACGTAATAGAGTGACATTAAAAGACCTAGGAAAACCGTGTCACCTTATTGAGTGAGCCTCAATAGGTCAAGGCAGCGGCTCGCCGCCGGCGGCCACGCTGCTCTTGTCAAACAAACGCGTGCCCAGGACGATCTGCTTCGGCACGGTCTCGCCTTTGAAGATTCTTAGCGCGGTGTCGATCGCCTCCGCGCCGCCGGTCGGGTAGCGGAAGGTCGCGTCGAGAATACCTTGCGCCACATAGGCGACCCCTTCCTGCGGCAGCGCGTCGATGCCCACAAACTTGATGCCTTCCCGCCCCGCCGCCTTGGCCGCCAGATACGCGCCGTGCGCGCCAGGATCGTTGTGCGCATAAACCAAATCGATATGGTCGAAGCGCGAGAGCGCGGATTCCATCTCTTTGCGCGAGTCCGGCTCAAGCCATTTCATGTCGGCCTCAAAAATGACCTCGATGTCTGTGCCGGCGATGCCTTCGCGAAATCCGGCGTGGCGGTCCTGGCCGGGAATGGAAGTCATCAGCCCCTTCAATTCGACCACCTTGCCTTTGCCTCCGAGATTTTTGGCGATCCATTGGCCGGCAGCTTTGCCAATTTTCTTATTGTCAGCGCCGATGAAACACGTGAATTTGCCGCCCAGCACGGCACGGTCCAGCACGATAACCGGAATGCCGGCCTCGAAAGCCCGCGCCACGGGTTCGGTCAGCGGTTGCGCCTCTTTGGGGCTGATGATGATAAGGTCCACTTTGGAACTGACGAATTCCTCGACCTGGGCGCGCTGCTTGAGCGTGTCGTTTTGCGCATCCTTGAAAATAATTTTCAGTTCGGGATGCTTGGAAGCGGCGGCGCGGATGTCCGCGTTCATCTGCACGCGCCACGGCTCGCCCAAATTGCACTGGGACATGCCGATGGTGTAGGTGCGGGTGTTCGATTGGCTATAGCCGGCCGCCACGAGGGCCAGCCCGGCGAGAACGGCGATAAGTTGCTTGTACATAGTATTTACGTGCGTCCGCGACGTTGAGTCAGCACTGCGGCCACGATGATAATGCCCGTCAACACCAACCGGCCCGCTTCGGGCACGGCGTTGATGCTGAGGATTTTATCGAGATAACCAATAGTCAGGACCCCCAGCAGCGTCAATCCGATTCCGCCGCGCCCTCCCATCAAACTGGTCCCGCCGATGACGACCATGGCGATGGCGGTTAATTCATACCCGTTGCCCGCTTCGGGATCGCCTTGTTGTTCCTGCGCCGCCTGGCAAAGGCCGGCCACCGCGGCGAACAGCCCCGAAGCGGCGTAAGCGCAGATTTTCGCGCCCACGACCGGCACGCCCGAAAGCCGCGCCGCCTCTTCGTTGCCGCCGATGGCGTAAAGGTAGCGCCCCCAGCGATGCCGCGCCAATGCCAGCCAGGCCACCGCGACGCAAACCAGAAAAATCACCGTCACAACGGACAGGTTGTCGTGCAGCAACCGACTATCAATGGCGCGAAAGAGCGGCGGAACATCGACGTAACGATATGAGCCATCGGGATTCTGCACCGCAGTGGAAACCTTCATTCCGCCGCAGGCGTATTTGGCCAGGCCGCGCGCGAGCACCATCATGGAAAGCGTGGCGATGAAGGGTTGCACCCGCAAACTGGCCGTCACCCAACCCGACACTGAGCCGCACAACGCCCCGACCGCCAAAGTAACCGGCACAACTTCCCACCAGGGCCAATTCCAGTGGATGGCCATCTTCGCCGCGCACACCGCCGCCAGCGCCAGCAGGCTGCCTACGGCGAGATCGATCCCGCCCGAAACGATGACCAGCGTCATGCCACAGGCCAACATTCCATAAACGGAAGCCTGCCGCAGCGTGTCGCGATGCGTGCCGATTTTAAAAAACGCTCCGTCGGCGTTGAAGAGGGAGCCCGCCGCCAGCACCAGCAGCAAAGCCAAAAAGGCCCGCCCGGCGGGGCTGGACAGGGCGGATTTCCAGAAGGAAGGTTTCATTCGTGGCTGGCTTTTCCCATGGCCGCCGCCAGGATGGATTCGGGATTGGCTTGGTCGCGCGTGAATTCGGCTGTCACACGGCCACGGTGCAGGACCACGATGCGGTCGCTCAAGGTCAACAATTCGGGCATCTCCGAAGTGATCAATAAAATCGCTATGCCTTCCGACGTCCATTGCTCCACCAGTTGATAAATTTCCCGCTTGGCGGCGACATCGATGCCGCGCGTCGGTTCGTCAAGCAGAAGAAGCCGGGGACGAGTTTGCAGCCATTTGGCCAGCGCGACCTTTTGCTGGTTTCCGCCTGAGAGCGTGCCCACTTCACTGTCAAGAGAAGCGGCGCGCAGGCGCATCGGCACGGTCATCGCTTCGGCCGCCTGGCGTTCGCGGGTGGGACGCCGCCACCCGCCAGGCGAGAGCGAACGCAGGCCGGCCAGCGTGGCATTGGCGATGATGGACAGGGAAAGCACCAGCCCGGTCGCCTTGCGGTCGTTGGTCAGCAGCGCCACGCCGGCGTCGATGGCCTGTCGCGGGGAAGTGAAATGCCGTTGGTTGTTGTCCAGAAACAACCGGCCCCGCATCGCCACGCCGTAAGCGCCGAAAAGGCCAAGCAACAGTTCGCTCGCGCCCGAACCTTGCAATCCGCCCAAACCCAGCACCTCCCCCGCGCGCACGGACAAGGAAACATCCTCCGCCAAGGGCCGAGCGGAATAGCCGGAAGAAAAAACGGTGAAGTTTTCCAGCCGCAGGCGCTCCGGCCCGGGATGCGGAGCGCGGCGCGGGAATTGTTCGCCCAGGTCGCGCCCGACCATCCATTGGATCAACTTTGCTGCCGGCATTTCCGCCGCGGGCGCCGTGCCGACCCATTGCCCATCGCGCAGGACGGTGACGCGGTCGGCGATGCGCTCGATCTCCTCCATTTTGTGGGTGATGTAAATGAGACAGCAGCCGCGTTGTTTGAGGGATTGAATGAGAGCAAAAAGAGTGTTGACTTCGGGGGCGTTGAGCGCGCTGGTCGGCTCGTCCATCACGATGACGCGGGCGTTTTGGCTCAATGCCTTAGCGATTTCAATCAATTGCCGCGTGGCGACGGCAAATTGCTCAACCGGCCGTCTCACGTCCAAATCCAATCCAAGCTGGCGGACCCAATGCCGAGCCGCCTCGTTTTGCCGGGCATCCTGCACGAAACCGGCGCGCGCGGGCGTGCGGCCCAGCAAGATATTGTCCGCCACGCTCATGTGGCCGATAAGCGACAATTCCTGGTGAATGACGGCGATGCCCAAAGCATTGGCTTCCAACGGGGAGCGCGGGCGAACCGGGCGGCCATCCAATTCAATGGTTCCCTCAAAATCCGTGTGGATGCCGGCCAGAATCTTGATCAGCGTGCTTTTGCCCGCACCGTTTTCGCCGGCTAGAACGTGGACTTCTCCGGCGCGCCCTTCCAATTGAACGTCGCGCAGGACGCTGACCGAACCGAAGCGTTTGCTGATGCCTGTCAAGCGCACCAAAGACAGCGGCATTGCGGATGGAACAGGCGTGGCGCTCACTGTTTTTTTTGCAATTTGCGCAAATCCTCGCTCGGTGCGCGGCCATACGCGGGAACGCGCAGCGCCAAAGCGTCGAAACCGAGATAATATCCGGCAGAGGCTGGCGCTTTGCCGACGCCTTCGAAGCGCAATAGGTGCGTTCCTGCTGAAAGCTCGCGCACGCCAAGTTTGTGCGCCAACGGGGTGACCTCGGCCGCGTAGAGGTCCAGCTTCGCCATGGGCTGGCCGTCGAGTTTTACCTCATATGTGCCGTAATCCCAGGAATGGACCATTTTACAGAACAACTCCGCCGTTTGGGGCTTGTCCACTTGGAACGAGACTTCCACCCAGGCTTTGTCCTCGTGCGGGAGGAACCAGAGCTGTTGGTCGTCCGTCACGCCGCCAAGTTCCTGCACTTGCAGGGGCGCGTCGGAATGTTTCGCGGCGGCCACCGCGTCGTGCCCTTTGAGCAAAATCTGATCATGAAAAGGCAATCGCTCTGGCCCGGTCGGCATCGGCGGCCAGGGTTTGTGCGGCTCGACCTGATACCAAAACGCCACGCTGGACATCAGGTCGTCGCGCTCGATGAAACCGCTGCCCGTCCCATCGGGAAACTGTTGCGAGCCTTTGTGTTCGATCTCGACCCGGAGCGATTTGGTGAAGGCGACCGGGTCCGGGATGTGCCAGCGATAGGCGGAGCTGCGGCCTCCGGTATCGTATCCCTCCCACAACGGCGTGCCATAAAATGGGCCGGCTTGCTCGCGAAAACCCCAACCGTCGCAGAAATAATCCTCCGTCCCTGTGCCCCGCAGGCTCGGCTCCTTTTCGCCGTCAATAAAAAAGAAGTCGTCCCCTTCCCCGTACCAGCCGGGCGATGTCAAATAGACGCTCTGCACCGTCCCAACGTAGTGCCCCCGGCCCGCGAGGTCGGCGATGAGGTAATTGGCGCCCATGACGCATGGGAATTCCTGCCGGTACATGGCGTGGAAATAGGCCGTGTCCGACGGCAGCGATTTATTTTTCTGCCAGTCGATATAATAATAGAATGAGCCGCAGCGCCGGTCGCTTTCGTTGCTGACGGTGATGCGGGCCGACTTGCGGAAGGGCATCGGCCAGTAGCAATTGCGTCCGCGCCCGTCCGAACTCACCCGCACCGGCAGGGAAGTGAACGCCTTGTCGATCCCGTGGCCGATGCCGAAGAAATCGCCGATGGGGCATTCGACGCTGGGATGCGTCTCCCCGTCCCAATAAATGCGCAACGTCAACATGCGCGAGTAGTAAGGGTCCGGGTGCGCGATGGTACACCAGAAATGGACGATCGTGCCCGGCCCCTCCAATTCACCCAGCGTGAGCGTGCCAGATGGTTCGATGGGGCGGAAGTCATTATTGCCGTTGCGCCAATCAGGATCGGAGGAGGAGGCGCGCCTGCTTTGGAAGTCTTTGAGTTTCTCCAAACCGGAGAGAGGGTTGCCCAGGTCCAACTGAGACCAGGCCGTGGCAGTACATAGCGCCAATAATGCGCAACAAGCAGCCGTTCGTAAACCAGGTAAGAATTTCATAGCGAACATGCTGTCACATATCACAGGCAGGCGGAGGAGCAAGAGCAATTCGCCGATGAGTCAACAATGGGAAGACGATGCGTCTATATTACTTTTGCGCTTTGGCAGCCAATTGCGCGACGAAGGCGGAGTGAGCGGGATCTTTCAGACTGGCTTGGAGAATGTCCATGACTTTGGCCCAATCATCATCGAGCAGCGCATCCACGGCCAGCGCCAATCCCGGAAAAAACGGACTCCGAAGCATCCCGGGGCTGGATGGTTTATTGGAGCGGTAAGCGCCGTTGTCAAGCACAAACCAATCGAATTGGCGGTCCAACGGGCGCCACACCAAATATTCCAGCACGCCCGCGCGACGGTAGGCGCGAAATTTGGCGTGCATATCAATAGCCGCGCTGCTGGCGGCCACCTCCACAATGAGTTCCGGCGCGCCTAATAGATACGACTTGGGATCAGGGCGTGCCTGTCCGCCGTACTCCGGGAGTATTCGCAACGTGGCGTCGGGCTGGGGAACATTCTTCGGACCCAGCCGCACGGTAATGTTTCCGGAGGATCGGGTGCCCGGAGTTCGGACGGAATAATAGCCGAGCCAGGTTAGTATAAGTGTGTCTGGGTCGCCATGCAACAAGCGTACCGGGGATGCCATATAAACGATTCCTTCAATGAGTTCAGCCTTTTCGACCTCGGGCATGGCTTCGTAACGGCGCATGAACTCGACTGCGCCAAGACTGTCCCCATTCTCCAGCGGCTGAACCGGCTGCTTCTCGGGCGGGGCTATGCTTGTGGTTGCCATGTTTTCATTTTATCAGCACACGATCAGTGGTGCAACCGGGATTTGTTCCCAGGCCAATCGCCCGTTCACTCCGCCGGCTTGATGATGGCAATGACGGCGTGCGTGGGCTTCAAATACTTCCCGGCCACGGCTTTGATTTCCTCCAGCGTGACCGCCTCGTAATGGGCGTCTTCCGTGTCGATTTGGCCGTAGCCCATGCCGTAGAGTTCGTCCAGCGCCATCGTCAGGGCCAGGCCGCCCAGGTCCTGGCGGGCGATTTTTCGCTGGCCGATCACCTTCGCCTTGCTGCGCGCCAGTTCTTCGGCGGTCAATCCCTCCGTGCGCAGCAACTCCGCTTCCTGCAACAGTTCGCGCTCGACTTCC